>OLIJ01000014.1_pt1 | contig 348911 bp, 298 predicted proteins | sample 1609731 | NCBI WGS metagenome assembly OLIJ01 (sample SAMEA4350159, study PRJEB24818) | metagenome | biome: human; feature: gut; material: faeces | place: Denmark | collected 2013-09
GTGCCGCGTTGGGCGGGGTGGGCGGGTTCTGGCTTGCTAAAGGCGTTTCCCCAAGGCTTGCCGCCCGGGAAGCGTGGCAGCCCGTTATCCTCAGCGTTGCACTGGCACCCGACCAACTTCGTGTTGAGACGCTCTCTTCTGAGGCCCGGTAATCTGCCGGGCTTTATTATTATTTACATCGCAATAAAGAAAACGCCGTCTCTTCGCGCTATACCTGGCTCTAAGTGCATTTCCAGCTGACAAGGATGTAGTGTAGAATGCTGCGTTTTCGCACTGAAAAACGTCAGGCTAAGAACAGCGGCCTCCAGGAATTCGTAAGGCATAATTATTTAACTATATGAAGAACATACGTAACTTTTCGATCATTGCTCACATTGACCACGGTAAGTCGACGCTGTCTGACCGTATTATCCAGATTTGCGGTGGCCTGTCTGATCGTGAAATGGCAGCCCAGGTTCTGGACTCCATGGACCTGGAACGCGAACGCGGTATTACCATCAAAGCGCAGAGCGTGACGCTCGACTATAAAGCTTCCGATGGTGAAACCTATCAGCTGAACTTTATCGACACCCCAGGGCACGTTGACTTCTCTTATGAAGTGTCACGCTCGCTGGCGGCCTGCGAAGGCGCGCTGCTGGTGGTGGATGCCGGGCAGGGCGTAGAGGCCCAGACGCTGGCAAACTGCTACACCGCCATGGAAATGGATCTTGAAGTGGTGCCGGTTCTGAATAAAATCGACCTGCCAGCCGCCGATCCTGAGCGCGTAGCGGAAGAGATTGAAGACATCGTCGGTATTGATGCGACCGATGCAGTGCGCTGCTCGGCGAAAACCGGTGTCGGTGTTCCGGACGTACTGGAACGTCTGGTGCGTGATATTCCGCCGCCGGAAGGCGACCCGGATGCGCCGCTACAGGCGCTGATCATCGACTCCTGGTTTGATAACTACCTCGGCGTTGTCTCGCTGGTGCGTATTAAAAACGGCACCATGCGTAAAGGCGACAAAATCAAGGTCATGAGCACCGGCCAGGTCTACAACGCTGACCGTCTGGGCATCTTCACGCCAAAACAGGTTGACCGTACCGAGCTGAAATGCGGCGAAGTGGGCTGGCTGGTCTGTGCCATTAAAGACATCCTCGGCGCGCCGGTGGGTGATACCCTGACCGGTGCACGTAACCCGGCAGATAAAGCGCTGCCAGGCTTCAAAAAGGTGAAACCGCAGGTTTATGCGGGTCTGTTCCCGGTCAGCTCTGACGATTACGAAAACTTCCGCGATGCGCTCGGAAAGCTGAGCCTCAATGATGCCTCCCTGTTCTACGAGCCAGAAAGCTCAACGGCGCTGGGCTTTGGCTTCCGCTGTGGCTTCCTCGGTCTGCTGCACATGGAGATCATTCAGGAACGTCTGGAGCGTGAATACGATCTGGATCTGATCACCACCGCCCCGACGGTTGTCTACGAAGTAGAAACCACATCGAAAGAGGTGATCTACGTCGACAGCCCGTCCAAGCTCCCGCCGCTGAATAATATTCAGGAACTGCGCGAGCCAATCGCAGAGTGTCACATGCTGCTGCCGCAGGAGTTCCTCGGTAACGTGATCACCCTGTGTATTGAGAAGCGTGGCGTGCAGACCAACATGGTTTACCACGGTAACCAGGTGGCGCTGACCTATGAAATTCCGATGGCAGAAGTGGTGCTCGACTTCTTCGACCGTCTGAAGTCTACCTCCCGTGGCTATGCGTCGCTGGACTACAACTTCAAACGCTTCCAGGCCTCGAACATGGTTCGTGTGGACGTGCTGATCAACGGTGAGCGTGTGGATGCGCTGGCGCTGATCACCCACAACGATAACGCACCGTACCGTGGTCGTGAGCTGGTTGAGAAGATGAAAGATCTGATCCCGCGTCAGCAGTTTGACATTGCGATTCAGGCGGCCATTGGTAACCACATCATTGCCCGTTCAACCGTGAAGCAGCTGCGTAAAAACGTTCTGGCTAAGTGCTACGGCGGCGACGTCAGCCGTAAGAAAAAGCTGTTGCAGAAGCAGAAAGAAGGTAAGAAGCGTATGAAGCAGGTCGGTAACGTTGAGCTGCCGCAGGAAGCATTCCTTGCCATCCTTCATGTTGGTAAAGACGGTAACGGTAAATAACCTTAAGGAGTTGGCATGGCGAACATGTTTGCCCTGATCCTGGTCATCGCTACCCTGGTGACAGGTCTGTTGTGGTGCCTGGATAAGTTTATCTTCGCCCCAAAACGCCGTGAACGTCAGGCTGCCGCGCAGGCAGCCACGGGCGATGCGCTGGACGCGAAAACCCTGAAAAAAGTCGGCCCAAAACCGGGATGGCTGGAGACAGGGGCATCGGTATTCCCGGTGCTGGCGATTGTGCTGGTGGTGCGTTCATTTATCTATGAACCGTTCCAGATCCCGTCAGGATCGATGATGCCAACGCTGCTGATCGGTGATTTCATTCTGGTTGAAAAGTTTGCCTATGGCATCAAAGATCCGATCTACCAGAAAACGCTGATCGAAACGGGTCATCCGAAACGTGGCGACATCGTGGTGTTTAAATATCCGGAAGATCCGCGGCTGGATTATATTAAACGCGCGGTAGGTCTGCCGGGCGATAAAGTGACCTACGATCCGGTGGCGAAAGAGGTGACCATTCAGCCAGGCTGTAGCTCTGGCACCGCATGTGAAAATGCGCTGCCAGTCACTTACTCCAACGTTGAGCCAGCTGATTTTGTGCAGACCTTCGCCCGCCGTAACGGCGGTGAAGCGACCAGCGGATTCTTCCAGGTGCCAAAAGGTGAAACCAAAGAGAATGGCATTCGTCTGGTTGAACGCAAAGAGACGCTGGGCGATGTTACTCACCGCATTCTGACCGTGCCCATCGCACAGGATCAGCTGGCAATGTACTACCAGCAGCCAGGCCAACAGCTGGCGACCTGGATTGTGCCGCCGGGACACTACTTCATGATGGGTGACAACCGCGATAACTCTGCGGACAGCCGTTACTGGGGCTTTGTGCCGGAAGCGAATCTGGTCGGTAAAGCAACCGCTATCTGGATGAGTTTTGAGAAGCAGGAAGGCGAGTGGCCGACCGGCGTTCGCCTGAATCGTATTGGCGGAATTCATTAATTTTCGCCAAAAATAACACGTAGCGGCTTTTATTCGCCGCTACGTGAATTATTTCAGCGATAAATCTCTTTGAACTAACGACATCCCCTGTCGTTGTGTATAGAATATTCCCCCGAAGTTTAAGGTTGGCCCTGCAAGGGTGCCACGGCACACGAAACCGCGTTGGTTTTCTCAGGTCGGTTTCGTGTGCTGCATTTTTGACGCATTCATTTATTGGTATCGCATGAACCCCATCGTAATTAATCGGCTTCAACGGAAGCTGGGCTACACTTTTCATCATCAGGAGTTGTTGCAACAGGCATTAACCCATCGCAGTGCCAGCAGCAAACATAATGAGCGTCTCGAGTTTTTAGGCGACTCTATTTTAAGTTTCGTGATTGCAAATGCGCTTTATCATCGTTTTCCGCGCGTGGACGAAGGTGATATGAGCCGCATGCGCGCCACGCTGGTGCGCGGCAATACCCTCGCTGAAATCGCACGCGAATTTGAGCTGGGTGAATGCCTGCGTCTGGGGCCAGGTGAGCTGAAAAGTGGTGGTTTCCGTCGTGAATCCATCCTTGCCGATACGGTCGAGGCATTGATCGGTGGCGTGTTCCTGGACAGCGATATCCAGACCGTAGAAAAGCTGATCCTTAACTGGTATCAGACCCGCCTGGACGAAATCAGCCCGGGCGATAAACAAAAAGATCCTAAAACGCGTCTGCAAGAATATTTGCAGGGTCGTCATCTGCCGCTGCCATCCTATCTGGTGGTGCAGGTGCGTGGCGAAGCCCACGATCAGGAATTTACCATCCATTGCCAGGTCAGTGGCCTGAGTGAACCGGTGGTCGGCACGGGTTCAAGCCGTCGTAAGGCTGAACAGGCTGCCGCCGAACAGGCGTTAAAAATGCTGGAGCTGGAATGAGCATCGACAAAACCTATTGCGGATTTATTGCCATCGTCGGACGTCCGAACGTTGGCAAATCCACCCTGCTGAATAATCTGCTTGGGCAGAAGATTTCTATCACCTCGCGTAAGGCGCAGACCACGCGTCACCGCATCGTCGGTATCCATACTGAAGGCGCGTATCAGGCGATCTACGTCGATACACCGGGCCTGCACATGGAAGAGAAGCGCGCCATCAACCGTCTGATGAACAAGGCGGCGAGCAGCTCCATTGGCGACGTAGAGCTGGTGATTTTCGTTGTGGAAGGCACCCGCTGGACGCCGGACGACGAAATGGTCCTGAACAAGCTGCGCGACGGCAAAACGCCGGTGATCCTCGCAGTCAATAAAGTGGACAACGTGCAGGAAAAAGCCGATCTGCTGCCGCACCTGCAATGGCTGGGCAGCCAGATGAACTTCCTGGACATCGTCCCGCTGTCTGCGGAAACGGGTCTGAACGTTGATACCATCGCGGGTATCGTGCGCAAGCATCTGCCGGAAGCGACTCATCACTTCCCGGAAGACTACATCACCGATCGCTCTCAGCGTTTTATGGCGTCTGAAATCATCCGTGAGAAGCTGATGCGTTTCCTGGGCGCTGAACTGCCGTACTCTGTGACGGTGGAGATCGAGCGTTTCCAGAGCAACGAGCGTGGCGGCTACGATATTAACGGTCTGATCCTCGTTGAGCGTGAAGGGCAGAAGAAGATGGTGATCGGCAATAAAGGCGCCAAGATCAAAACTATCGGAATCGAAGCCCGTAAAGACATGCAGGACATGTTTGAAGCACCGGTTCACCTGGAACTGTGGGTGAAAGTGAAATCTGGCTGGGCCGATGATGAGCGTGCGCTGCGCAGCCTCGGTTACGGCGAAGATCAGTAACCTAAGACGACGAGCATATGGATGGATGGCAGCGCGCCTTTGTCCTGCATAGTCGTCCCTGGAGCGAAACCAGCCTGATGCTGGACGTCTTCACGGAAGAGTCCGGTCGCGTGCGCCTTGTTGCCAAAGGCGCACGTTCCAGACGTTCTAATCTGAAAGGTGCCTTGCAGCCTTTCACCCCGCTGCTGGTCCGCTTTGGCGGGCGAGGGGAAGTCAAAACCCTGCGCAGTGCTGAAGCCGTCTCCCTGGCGCTTCCTCTTTCTGGTATCACGCTCTACAGCGGTTTGTATGTTAACGAACTCATCTCACGGGTTCTTGAACATGAGACCCGCTTCTCTGAACTTTTCTTTGATTACCTGCACTGTATTCAGGCACTTGCTGGCGCAACCGGCACCCCTGAGCCTGTTCTGCGTCGTTTCGAACTGGCTCTGCTCGGGCACCTTGGTTACGGCGTCGATTTTCTGCACTGTGCGGGAAGCGGCGACGAGGTAGAAGACACCATGACCTATCGCTATCGTGAGGAAAAGGGCTTTATTGCCAGTGTCGTCGTCGATAACAGCACCTTTACCGGGCGCCAGCTCAGAGCACTGTATGAACGCGAGTTCCCGGACGCCGACACTCTGCGTGCGGCAAAACGCTTTACCCGAATTGCGCTCAAGCCGTATCTTGGGGGCAAACCTTTAAAGAGCCGCGAATTATTCAGGCAGTTTATGCCGAAACGCTAATGTTTTACCCCTCACCCCAGCCCTCTCCCGGAGGGGGAGGGAGAAGGTAAATGAACAAAAATACCGAGGATTGTCATGGCTGAATTACTGTTAGGCGTCAACATCGATCACATCGCCACGTTACGTAATGCACGCGGTACCGCGTATCCCGATCCGGTTCAGGCGGCGTTTATCGCTGAGCAGGCTGGCGCCGACGGCATTACCGTTCACCTGCGTGAAGATCGTCGCCACATCACCGACCGGGACGTGCGCATCCTGCGTCAGACGCTGGACACCCGCATGAATCTGGAGATGGCGGTCACCGAAGAGATGCTGGCGATTGCCTGCGAGACCAAACCGCATTTTTGCTGCCTGGTGCCGGAAAAGCGTCAGGAAGTGACCACCGAAGGCGGTCTGGATGTGGCCGGGCAGCTCGACAAAATGCGCGATGCCTGCAAACGCCTGGCGGATGCCGGTATCCTGGTTTCTCTGTTTATCGACGCCGATTTCACCCAGATTAAAGCCGCTGCCGACGTGGGTGCGCCGTATATTGAAATTCACACCGGCTGCTATGCCGATGCCGAAAACGATGCAGCGCAGGCGAAAGAGCTGGAGCGAATCGCCAAAGCGGCAACCTACGCCGCGAGCCTGGGACTGAAGGTTAACGCCGGTCACGGCCTGACCTATCACAACGTAAAAGCCATCGCTGCCCTGCCGGAAATGCACGAGCTGAACATCGGCCACGCCATCATTGGCCGCGCGGTGATGAGCGGTCTTAAAGAAGCGGTTTCCGAGATGAAGCGCCTGATGCTGGAAGCGCGTCAGTAATGGCTATTCTGGGCTTAGGCACCGACATCGTTGAAATAGCCCGCATTGAAGCGGTGATCGCCCGGAGCGGCGATCGCCTCGCAAGACGCGTGCTGAGCGATAACGAATGGGCTATCTGGGAGGCGCATCAACAGCCGGTGCGCTTTCTGGCAAAGCGTTTCGCGGTAAAAGAGGCGGCGGCGAAAGCGTTCGGCACGGGCATTCGTAACGGCCTGGCGTTTAACCAGTTTGAAGTGTTTAACGATGAGCTGGGTAAGCCACGTCTACGTTTATGGGGCGAGGCGCTTAAGCTGGCGGAAAAGCTGGGCGTGGCGCACATGCACGTAACGCTTGCCGATGAACGCCACTACGCCTGTGCGACGGTGATCATCGAGAGTTAAATTTTGTCCGCATGGTGCATCAGGACAAACTTATCCCACAGCTGTTCTTCGTTCTCGACGTGTGCCGGATCTTTTAAGATCGTATTGGGAATGGGGCACACCTTCTGGCAGGTCGGCGTCTCATAGTGGCCGATGCATTCGGTGCAGCGGTCGCTGTTAATCTCATAAATGCTGTCGCCCATCGAAATCGCCTCGTTCGGGCATTCGGGTTCGCACATATCGCAGTTGATGCATTTTTTGGTGATTAACAGCGCCATCAGGAAATTCTCAGAAACATCACAAACAGGGCGGGCATTATACGCTCATTCGTTGTTCAGACCAGTTTTTTTACCAGCTCTTCGCTGTGACGAATACGCTCTGGCGCACGCTCCAGATCCTGCTGAACCAGCGCCATAAACAGCAGGTCCGTCAGCATCATCTGCGCACTCGTCGACGAAATCGCCGCACTGCGAGTGGCCTGTTCCTCGGCAATGGTATACAGACAGCGGGTGGCCCGTTGCTGGAGCGCATTCGGGCTGAAGCCAGTAATCGCCAGAATTTTTCCTCCTACGCGCAGGGCTTCGTCGGTAGCCATATTAATTTCACGACGCTCGCCGGAATAGGAGATGGCCAGCAGTAAATCGTCAGGATCCATGGCCTGCACGGTCGCCAGCAGCGCGTGCATATCCTGTTCAACGATGGCGTTATAGCCGATTTTTGTCAGCTTCCAGCCAAAGTTACGCGCAACCAGTCCGGAGGCGCCGATCCCGGTCAATACAATACGCCGCGCGTCGCGAAGCATGGCTACACTTTCCAGCAGCTTCTCTTCCGTGTTCACATCCAGCGTGGCATGCATTGCCGCCACGTTCTCTTTGATCAGCTTTTCGCCGACCAGACGCATCGGATCGTCGCCGCGGATCTGGTTATGCACCGGCATTGACTGCGGATTAGGGTTGCTTACCAGTGCTTCACTGATCGCCAGTTTTAGCGCCGGAAAGCCTTTATAGCCTATCTTCTGGGCAAATTTCACCACGCTCGACTGGCTCACCCCGGCTTCGCCTGCCAGCTGCTGGGAGCTGAGGTGTCGCGCGCGATCGGGCTGGGAAAGTAAATAATCCGCCAGCTTTTTGTCACTCTGGGCAAACCCTGCGTAGCGCTGGCGAATACGAATTAAACAGTTCATACGGTCTCCTGGCGAAAATGTGATTACCCGCGCAAATACGAATTTTGCTCGCCTGAATGAATTTTATATTCCATTATAGTGCGTTTATTATGAATTAAAAATTCCAGAGGTAAATAACATGAATCTAGGCTCTCTTGTTTCTGAAACGCGTAACCCGCAAACCATGGATCTTGATGCACTGTCCACGCTGGAGCTGGTAAACCGCTTTAATCAACAGGATACCCTCGTCGCGCTGGCAGTCAAAGAGACATTGCCCGAGGTGGCGAAAGCCGTAGACGCCGCTGCCGACGCTCTGAAAGCAGGAGGACGCATTATTTACATGGGGGCGGGTACCAGTGGGCGACTCGGTGTGCTGGATGCCTCAGAATGTCCCCCGACCTTTGGCGTTCCGCACGGTCTGGTCGTTGGCCTGATTGCCGGTGGCCCCGGCGCGCTGCTGAAAGCGGTGGAAGGGGCAGAAGACAATAAACAGCTTGGGGAAGACGATCTCAGGGCGCTGAACCTGACCGCGCAGGATCTGGTCGTCGGGCTGGCGGCTTCTGGTCGTACGCCGTACGTCATTGGTGGGCTGGAATACGCCAGACAGACGGGATGTACCACGGTGGCCATCTCTTGTAACCCGGGTTCGCCGATTGCGCAGGTGGCCGCCATTGCCATCTCTCCGGTCGTCGGGCCGGAAGCGCTCACCGGCTCCACGCGCCTGAAATCGGGAACCGCGCAGAAGCTGGTGCTCAATATGATCTCCACCGGCGCGATGGTGAAATTCGGCAAGGTCTACCAAAACCTGATGGTGGATATGCAGGCCACCAACGTCAAGTTGGTGGACAGAGCCTGCCGCATGGTGATAGAGGCGACAGGGGCAGGTCGGGAAGAGGCGGAAGCGGTACTCAAACAGACCGATTACGACGTCAAACCCGCCATTCTGATGATATTAACCGGGCTGGATGCAGCCGCGGCCAGAGCCAGGCTCGAAGCCCATCACGGGTTTTTACGGGCGGCATTAGAACACCAATAAGAGGCGTGTATGGACAAAACAGCAGCGCTCGCCAGCGACATCCTGCTTGGGATCGGTGGGGAAAAAAATATTCAGCGTCTGGAAAACTGCATGACGCGTGTACGCGTCGAGGTGCACAACGACGAAAAGCTTGATTTAACGCGCCTGAAGCAGCTCCCCGGCGTGAGCGGGTACGTTAAACAGGGGCAACAGCACCAGCTGATTGTCGGTCCGGGCAAAGCGGCGCAGGTGGTTGATGCCATGCGCGCCCTGATGACGGGCAGTGAAACGGCTCCCGCCTTTGACGACGCGGAACGCACCAAAGCGCAGGCGAAAGCCAAATACAAAGCCCCCATGAGCGATGCGCTGCGCCAGCTGGCAAACGTCTTTATTCCTCTGATCCCGGCGTTTATCGCATCGGGGCTGATCACCGGGATTATCAATATCCTCAAGCGTCCGGATATTGTCGGGAATTTCGCCACCCAGTATCCGAACCTGCTGGGTATTCTGGCGATTTTCGGCAGCGCGGTGTTTGCCATCATGAACATTCTGGTGGGGGTAAACACGGCCAAAGTGTTCGGCGGCTCGCTGGCGATGGGCGGCGTAATGGCGGGTATCCTCTCCAGCCCGCAGCTGGCGCAGATTACGCTGTTTGGCGAGGCGCTTCAGCCAGGCCGCGATGGGGTGATTGCCGTGCTGCTGGTGGTCATTCTGATGTGCTGGATCGAGAAAAAGCTGCGCGCGTTGCTGCCAGGCTCGATTGAGCTGATCCTCAACCCGCTGCTGACCACATTGATTACCGGGAGCGTGGCGATTGTGGCGCTGCAACCGTTAGGCGGCGCGATCTCTGAAGCCATCGCCCACGGCGCGTCTCTGGCGATCGATCGCGGCGGGCTGCTGGTGGGGGCCGTGCTGTCCGGGACCTTCCTGCCGTTAGTGCTGACCGGTCTGCATCAGGGGCTGGTGCCGATCCACGTCGAACTGGTACAGGCGCACGGCTATAACGCACTGCTGCCGATCCTGTCGATGGCGGGCGTTGGGCAGGTCGGCGCGGCCATCGCGGTGCTGATGAAAACCCGCAACGCGCGTCTGAAAAAGGTCATTAAAGGGGCGCTGCCGGTCGGGTTACTCGGTATCGGCGAACCGTTGATTTTCGGCGTGACCTTGCCGCTGGGTAAGCCGTTCCTGGCCGCCTGCCTCGGTGGCGCGGTGGGCGGGGCGTTAATCAGCTACTGGAAAGTGGCGACCGTCATTACCTTCGGGATCTCCGGTTTACCGCTGGCATTAACCATCGTGACCGGAAAAGTGATGCTCTATCTGTTAGGCTATCTGGTAGCGGTGATCGCCGGGTTCCTGTTTACCTGGCTGTTAGGATTCAACGACCCAGAGGAGTAAGGTTTGGCCAGTCACGAGCGTCGCGTTGTCTTTTTTGATCTGGATGGAACGCTGCATCAGCAGGATATGTTCGGCACCTTTATGCGCTACCTGCTGCGGCGCCAGCCCCTTAACGCGTTGCTGGTATTACCCCTGTTACCCGTTATTGGTATCGCGCTGCTGGTGAAAGGCCGTGCAGCGCGCTGGCCGATGAGCCTGCTGCTCTGGGGATGCACGTTTGGTCATAGCGAAGCGCGCCTTAAGCAGCTCGAACAGGATTTTGCGCACTGGTTTCGCGGGCACGTCGCCGCGTTTCCCGTGGTACAGGCGCGCCTGACCAGCTATCTCGACGCCAACGATGCCGATATCTGGCTGATTACCGGCTCCCCGCAGACGCTGGTGGAGCATGTCTATTTTGATACGCCCTGGCTGCCGCGCGTGAATCTTATCGCGACACAAATCGCGCGCGGCTACGGCGGCTGGGTGCTGACTATGCGCTGCCTCGGACATGAAAAAGTGGTGCAGCTGGAGAAACGCATCGGTACGCCGCTGCGTCTGTACAGCGGCTACAGCGACAGCAAGCAGGACAACCCGCTGCTCTATTTTTGCCAGCACCGCTGGCGCGTCACGCCTCTGGGCGAACTTCAGCAACTCGAATAGTCTTATCTGTACCGGCTGTGTATAATGCCGCCCGCTTTTCGACTGGAGTATCAGCCCTTGTCCAACCCTGAACACAATCATGAATACTGGATGCGCCATGCGCTGGCGCTGGCTCAGCGCGCCTGGGACGAGGGCGAAGTGCCCGTGGGCGCGGTACTGGTCCATAACAATCAGGTGATTGGGGAAGGGTGGAACCGTCCGATTGGCCGTCACGATCCTACCGCGCATGCTGAAATTATGGCGCTGCGTCAGGGCGGACTGGTGCTGCAAAACTATCGTCTGCTTGATACCACCCTGTATGTCACCCTTGAGCCGTGCGTAATGTGCTCCGGGGCGATGGTGCACAGCCGAATCGGTACGCTGGTGTTTGGCGCGCGGGATGAAAAGACGGGCGCTGCTGGTTCACTGATGGACGTACTTGGGCATCCGGGGATGAACCACCAGGTGAAAACTATCGGCGGGGTACTTGCACCAGAATGTTCGGGTCTGTTAAGTGACTTTTTTCGAATGCGTCGGCAGCAGAAAAAGCAACAAAAGGCAGAATTGAAACCGCAGGATGATTAAGCTCGTCCGGTGCGACCACCGGATAGCTTTCAGCCAGCTGTTGCGCCTCGGCCGCCTCTTTTTCTTTCTCCAGCAGATATCCCACCAGGCTTATCTGGTACTTACGAATATTTTCCACGTAGGCATACGCTTCATGCCCGCGCGCATAGCCGTACGTCAGCTTCTGGTACCACTGTTTCTGGCTAAGCAGCGGCAGGCGCTGTTTTACATCTGACCAGCTGTCCGGGTTACCTTTGGTTTTCGCCGTCAGCGCCCGCGCGTCGAGCATGTGCGCATAACCCATGTTATAGGCGGCCAGCGCAAACCAGATCCGCTCCCCTTCCGGGACCGTCTCCGGCACTTTCGCCATCATATCCTGTAAATACTGCGCGCCGCCGCTGATGCTCTGTTCCGCATCGGTCCGGTCGCTGATGCCGAGGCTCTGGGCGGTATTTTTGGTCAGCATCATCAACCCGCGCACGCCCGTGGGGGAGGTGGCCTGAGCATCCCAGTGCGATTCCTGGTAGGAAATCGCCGCCAGCAGCTTCCAGTCAATCTCCTGGGCGTACTTCTCAAACAGCGGTTGCAGATCCGGCAGCACGCTGTCCACCGCGCGCAGGAAGGTGCGGGTGTCAACGTAATCAAAATCGTCTCCGTGACCGAGATATTTCTCTTCCAGGCGCGCCAGGGTGCCGTCTTCATTGATGGAATTAAAGAAATCGAGCATAGCCGCAGAGACGGTTTGATCGTCGTCCAGCTGGGTAAACCAGGTCACCGGCTGTTCGTCGGTCACATCCAGCGCCACGGCAATTTCAGGATGAACGCGCTGGAAAAGGCTGATCGCCACCGAATCAGCAATGGTATAGGCCAGCTTTTTATCTTTTACCTGCTCCAGTAATTCGGTCGTGCCGAGTTTAGGATCGACCGTCCAGCTGAGGTTCGGGTATTTTTTCTCTTTCAACGCCCGCAGATCGTCAATCACCACATGGCCTGGCGCAATGGTCAATTGCTGGTCGGTGATGTCGGCCAGTGAGCGCGGGCGCAGGCTACCCACACGATAAACCACCTGCTGCGACACGGAGTAATAGGTCGGGCCCGGCTGATAGTTTTTGCTGCGTTCGCTGTTGTACACCAGACCTGCGGCGAGAATATCGGCACGGTCATGGTCCAAATCATCAAACAGCTGGTTGATGTTCTGCCGCACGGTAACTTTCAGCTTCACGCCCAGATAGTCCGCAAACAGCTGTGCCAGTTCGTAATCAAGACCGATAGTTTTACCGTTGATATCGTCGTAAATAAGCGGGGAGGAGAGGGTACTGACGCGCAACTCCCCCCGCTCCTGAATGGCGGCGATACGGTTTTCGGCCTTGCCGAACCAGGGGATAGACGGCCAGAGGGCCACTGCCAGCAGCAACGTAACAATGCCGATGAGCAGATAATTAATCTTTAATTTTTTCAATTAGTTAATTCTCTGCGACGCCGGTTGCCTCAGTGTGCTGTAGTCATGTTAAGAATAGAGTTTGCCATTGATTGAGCGGCATTTTGCGCAAAGTAGCGCCAGTTGGCAACCAATTAGAGAGACAGGTCACATCTATTGTTAAACATAAAGGATGATTTTATTTCGACGCAAACGGTTTCGTCGGCGCTCAGGATTCTCTATAATGACGCCCGTTTTCCCCCCTTGCGCACACTGTAAGCGCCCCGGCGCTTCGAAGACGAGAGACTTATGATGGAAATTCTGCGTGGTTCGCCTGCACTGTCTGCCTTCCGTATTAACAAACTGCTGGCACGTTTTCAGGCGGCCGACCTTCCGGTAAGCAATATTTACGCTGAGTATGTCCATTTTGCTGACCTGAACGCCCCCCTGAATGCAGAGGAGTGCGTACAGCTGGAACGCCTGCTTAAATATGGCCCAAGCCTGAGCAGCCATACGCCGACCGGCAAATTAATCCTCGCCACGCCACGCCCTGGCACCATCTCCCCCTGGTCTTCCAAAGCCACCGACATCGCTCACAACTGCGGCCTGAGCCAGATTAACCGTCTGGAGCGCGGTGTGGCGTACTATGTGGAAGCGTCAACCCTGAGCGACGCGCAGTGGCAGGTGGTTGCCGCAGAGCTGCACGACCGCATGATGGAGAGCGTGTTTGATTCTCTGGATGATGCGCAGAAACTGTTCTCCCACCATCAGCCTGCGCCGGTACAGAGCGTGGATCTGCTGGGGCAGGGGCGTCAGGCGCTGATCGACGCAAACCTGCGTCTTGGTCTGGCGCTCGCAGAAGATGAAATCGACTACCTTCAGGATGCATTCGTTAAGCTGAATCGCAACCCGAACGACATCGAACTGTATATGTTCGCGCAGGCCAACTCCGAGCACTGCCGCCACAAGATTTTCAACGCCGACTGGATTATCGACGGCGAACAGCAGCCGAAGTCGCTGTTCAAAATGATCAAAAACACCATGGAGCAAACCCCTGATCATGTGCTGTCTGCTTATAAAGACAACGCCGCGGTGATGGAAGGTTCCGAGGTGGGCCGCTTCTTCGCCGACCGTGAAGCAGGGCGCTATGACTTCCACCAGGAGCCTGCGCATATCCTGATGAAAGTGGAAACCCACAACCACCCGACGGCCATTTCTCCGTGGCCGGGGGCGGCGACCGGCTCCGGCGGTGAAATCCGTGACGAAGGTGCGACCGGTCGCGGCGCGAAACCAAAAGCGGGTCTGGTCGGTTTCTCCGTTTCCAACCTGCGTATTCCGGGCTTTGAGCAGCCGTGGGAAGAAGACTTCGGCAAGCCAGAGCGCATTGTCACCGCGCTGGATATCATGACCGAAGGCCCGCTGGGCGGCGCGGCGTTCAACAACGAATTTGGTCGTCCGGCGCTGAACGGTTACTTCCGTACCTACGAAGAGAAAGTGGACAGCCACAACGGCGAAGAGCTGCGCGGCTACCACAAACCGATCATGCTGGCGGGCGGGATTGGCAACATTCGCGCCGATCACGTGCAGAAAGGCGAGATCGTCGTCGGCGCGAAGCTGATCGTGCTCGGCGGCCCGGCAATGAACATCGGTCTGGGCGGCGGGGCAGCCTCGTCTATGGCTTCCGGCCAGTCTGATGCGGATCTCGACTTCGCGTCCGTGCAGCGCGACAACCCGGAAATGGAGCGCCGTTGTCAGGAAGTGATCGACCGCTGCTGGCAGCTCGGCGACGCCAACCCGATTCTGTTCATCCACGACGTGGGCGCGGGCGGCCTGTCCAACGCTATGCCTGAGCTGGTGAGCGACGGCGGTCGCGGCGGACGCTTCAACCTGCGCGATATCCTGAGCGATGAGCCGGGCATGAGCCCGCTGGAAATCTGGTGTAACGAATCCCAGGAGCGCTACGTGCTGGCGGTTGCCGCCGATCAGCTGCCGCTGTTTGACGAGCTGTGCCGCCGCGAGCGCGCGCCGTATGCGGTCATCGGTGAAGCGACCGAAGAGCAGCACCTTTCCTTAAGCGACACCCACTTTGACAACCAGCCGATCGATCTGCCGCTGGACGTGCTGCTCGGCAAAACGCCGAAGATGACCCGCGACGTGCAGACTCGCAAAGCGGCGGGCAAAGCGCTGGATCGCCAGGGCATCACCGTGGCAGAAGCGGTTAACCGCGTGCTGCACCTGCCTGCCGTGGCAGAGAAAACCTTCCTGGTCACCATCGGCGACCGTACCGTGACCGGTATGGTGTCGCGCGATCAGATGGTCGGCCCGTGGCAGATCCCGGTCGCTAACTGCGCCGTGACCACCGCGAGCCTCGACAGCTACTACGGCGAAGCGATGGCGCTGGGCGAACGCACGCCAGTGGCGCTGCTGGACTTCGCCGCTTCTGCCCGTCTGGCGGTCGGTGAAGCGCTGACCAACATCGCCGCGACGCAGATTGGCGATATCAAACGCATCAAACTTTCCGCGAACTGGATGGCCGCTGCCGGTCACCCGGGCGAAGATGCCGGCCTGTACGAAGCGGTGAAAGCGGTGGGTGAAGAGCTGTGTCCTGCGCTCGGCCTGACCATTCCGGTGGGTAAAGACTCCATGTCGATGAAAACCCGCTGGCAGGAAGGTAACGAGCAGCGCGAGATGACCTCTCCGCTGTCGCTGGTGATCACCGCGTTTGCGCGCGTGGAAGACGTGCGTCATACCGTTACGCCGCAGCTTTCCACTGAAGATAACGCCCTGCTGTTGATTGACCTCGGCAAAGGCCATAACGCACTGGGCGCCACCGCGCTGGCGCAGGTTTACCGCCAGCTCGGCGATAAGCCAGCCGACGTGCGCGACGTCGCTCAGCTGAAAGGCTTCTACGACGCAATTCAGGCGCTGGTGGCGCAGCGTAAGCTGCTGGCCTACCACGACCGTTCCGATGGTGGCCTGCTGGTGACGCTGGCAGAGATGGCCTTCACCGGTCACTGCGGCGTTGAAGCAAACATTGCCACGCTTGGCGAAGACCGCCTGGCGGCGCTGTTTAACGAAGAGCTTGGCGCGGTCATTCAGGTACGCGCCGCAGATCGCGACGCGGTGGAAGCGATTCTGGCGCAGCACGGTCTGGCAGACTGCGTACACTATCTCGGTAAAGCGGTGCAGGGCGACCGCTTCGTGATTGAAGCCGACGGCCACGCGGTGTTCAGCGAAAGCCGCACCACGCTGCGTATGTGGTGGGCGGAAACCACCTGGCAGATGCAGCGCCTGCGTGACAATCCGGAATGCGCCGATCAGGAACACAACGCGAAGGCGAACGACAACGATCCTGGCCTGAACGTGAAGCTCAGCTTCGACATTAACGAAGACATTGCCGCGCCGTACATTGCGACCGGTGCGCGTCCGAAAGTAGCCGTGCTGCGCGAGCAGGGCGTTAACTCCCACGTTGAGATGGCGGCGGCCTTCCACCGGGCGGGCTTTGACGCCATCGACGTCCACATGAGCGACCTGCTGGCCGGGCGTACCGGGCTGGATGATTTCCAGGCGCTGGTCGCCTGCGGCGGTTTCTCCTACGGCGACGTCCTGGGCGCGGGCGAAGGTTGGGCGAAGTCCATCCTGTTCAACAGCCGCGTGCGTGACGAGTTCGAAACCTTCTTCCATCGTCCGCAGACGCTGGCGCTGGGCGTGTGTAACGGCTGTCAGATGATGTCTAACCTGCGCGAGCTGATCCCGGGCAGCGAAGCCTGGCCGCGCTTTGTGCGTAACCAGTCTGACCGCTTCGAAGCGCGCTTCAGCCTGGTAGAAGTGACCCAAAGCCCGTCTCTGCTGTTGCAGGGAATGGTCGGTTCACAGATGCCAATCGCGGTTTCGCACGGTGAAGGTCAGGTTGAAGTGCGTGATGCGGCGCACCTGGCTCAGCTTGAAAGCAAAGGACTGGTGGCGCTGCGCTTTGTTGATAACTTCGGCAAGGTCACCGAAACCTATCCGGCTAACCCGAACGGTTCGGCAAATGGCATTACCGCGGTCACCAGCGAAAGCGGTCGGGTGACGATCATGATGCCGCACCCGGAGCGTGTCTTCCGTACCGTGAGCAACTCCTGGCACCCGGAAAACTGGGGCGAGGACAGCCCGTGGATGCGAATTTTCCGCAACGCGCGTAAACAACTGGGTTAAGTTTCAACGCCCTGACTGTAGGCCCGGTAAGCGCGAGCGCCACCGGGCTTTTTTGTACCTGTCGCAAAATCGCGACAATCCTCTGGGTTGAGTGTCTCCAATAAGAGACATTTAACTTATTGATTTATATATATCAGGACGGGTTCCCGTTAAGGTGTTGCTTAATAGCGACACTTAGCCTGGAAATCATTCACCTGACAATCAATGCATTTTAATAATAAAACGATTATTAATCATAAGGATAGTATCAATTTTTGCAATCTGGCACGCGCGTTGCATAATAGTAACCAGTGGCTCATTCACCTTCTTATGTCAGCCCCTTCGGGACGTGCTACATAAACTTCGAATGACGCACAAAAAGGTGCCTGCCGTCCAACTACTGATTATTGCAATGCTTTATCAGGCCAGGGCGAAACGTCGAGTTAGGCACCGCCTTATTCCATGACAAAGCCGGGTTTTTACCCGGCTTTGTTGTATCTGAAGGGCAGACTCAGTTACGCTCTCCTCAAACCCGGATGATGAGAGTAATGTGTTGAAACGCTGGCCCGCTTTCCCTCGCTCCCTGCGACAGCTCGTTATGATGGCCTTCCTGCTGATCCTGCTACCTTTGCTGGTTCTGGCGTGGCAGGCATGGCAAAGCCTGAATGCGTTAAGTGCCCAGGCGGCCCTGACTAACCGCACCACGCTTATTGATGCCCGCCGTAGCGAGGCAATGACCAACGCCGCGCTGGAGATGGAGCGTAGCTATCGCCAGTACTGCGTGCTGGACGACCGCACGCTGGAGAGGGTCTATCAGAACCAGCGTAAACGCTACAGCGAAATGCTGGATGCCCATGCCGGGGTCTTGCCGGATGACAAACTCTATCAGGCGCTGCGTCAGGATCTGAACGATCTGGCGCAGCTCCAGTGCAAAAACAGCGGTCCTGATGCCGCCGCCGCCGCCCGACTTGAAGCCTTCGCGAACGCCAATACGGAGATGGTGCAGTCCACCCGTACGGTTATCTTTTCCCGTGGGCAGCAACTCCAGCAGGAGATTGCCGAGCGCGGCCAGTTCTTCGGCTGGCAGGCGCTGGTGCTGTTCCTCGTCAGCCTTGGGCTGGTACTGCTCTTTACCCGCATGATCATCGGCCCCGTAAAGGGGATCCAGCGGATGATTAACCGCCTGGGGGAGGGCAAATCTCTCGGGGATACGGTTGTTTTTAAAGGCCCGCGCGAGCTGCGCTCGGTCGGTCAGCGTATCATCTGGCTTTCTGAACGCCTGGCGTGGCTGGAATCGCAGCGTCATCAGTTCCTGCGCCATATCTCACACGAACTCAAAACACCGCTGGCCAGTATGCGTGAAGGCACGGAGCTGCTGGCAGACGAAGTAGCGGGGCCGTTAACCCCTGAGCAAAAAGAGATCGTGGCGATTCTGGATGCCAGTAGCCGCAATTTACAAAAACTTATTGAACAACTGCTGGACTATAACCGCAAGCTGGCGGATGGTGCTGTGGTGCTTGAAAGCGTTGAGATTGAACCGTTGGTGGACATGGTGATCTCCGCCCATAGCCTGCCAGCAAGAGCTAAAATGATGCATACCCAGGTGGATCTCAATGCGCCTTCCTGCCTGGCAGAGCCGATGCTGTTGATGAGCGTACTGGATAATCTTTATTCCAATGCGGTGCACTATGGTACTGAATCCGGTACCATTTATATCAGAAGCAATAACAACGGTTCGCGGGTATTTATTGACGTAGCGAATACGGGAAGCCCGATTCCGGATGATGAAAAAACGATGATCTTTGAGCCCTTCTTCCAGGGGAGTCATCAGCGAAAAGGTGCGGTAAAAGGAAGTGGTCTGGGGCTGAGTATTGCCCGCGACTGCATACGACGCATGCAGGGTGAGCTTAACATCGTGAGTGATGAACGCGCCGATGTATGTTTTCGTATCGAACTGCCTCTTGAGCCGGAAAAATCAATGAAATGAATAATAACCTGGTGAGTATGTCACACGTCTTTTACCGCGCACTGCGCGCGGTGTTTTCCAGTAAAAATGTGCGCCTGAGCCTGCCCTGCTTACTGCTGGCCGGCTGTGTAACCCATGCGCCGAAAAGTGCAATTAGCCACAAACAGGAAGATAAATGGCCGCAAAAACAGCTGGCCGATTTCCTTTCAACACGTTGCGATGATATCTGGAACCTGTCGGGGCGTGATGTTGAATCCAATCCGCTGTTCTGGCTGCGCGGAATAGACTGCGCCCAGCGGCTGGCGCCCGCCGAGGCCCGTGCCCAGGCGGCGATGCTGGTGGACGATACCTGGCAGGACGCGTTTAAACGTGGGATCGTGATGGCGGATGCCAGAATCACGCCTGTCGAACGCCGCGCCAACGTGACGCGGCTGGATACTTACGTGATCAATATTCCCCCGCAGGTGCGCCCGGTCTATCAGCTCTGGCGGGATGGACAAACCCTGCAATTACAACTGTCTGAAGAGCGTTTCCGCTACAGCAAATTGCAGCAGTCGAGCGACAGCGAGCTTGATGCGCTTCGCCAGCAGCAGGAGTCGCTGCGCGAGCAGCTGGAAACCACCACCCGCAAGCTCGAAAATCTGACCGATATCGAAAGACAGCTCTCGACGCGTAAGCCGGCAGGCAGCTATCTGCCCGATGGGTCGAAAGGCAACTCTGCCACGACGCCAGACAGTGAGACGCCGAAACAAGAGGATGTGAAGCCATGACAAGCCGTAAACCTGCCCATCTGTTACTGGTGGATGACGATCCCGGGCTGTTAAAGCTGCTGGGAATGCGTCTGGTCAGCGAAGGCTACAGCGTGGTCACCGCTGAAAGCGGGCAGGAGGGGCTGAAAGTGCTCAGCCGCGAGAAAATCGATCTGGTGATCAGTGATTTGCGCATGGATGAAATGGATGGCCTGCAACTGTTCACGGAGATCCAGAAGCAGCAGCCCGGGATGCCGGTGATTATCCTCACCGCTCACGGATCTATTCCTGATGCGGTGGCCGCGACGCAGCAGGGGGTATTCAGCTTCCTCACCAAACCAGTGGATAAAGACGCCCTCTATAAAGCAATCGACAGCGCCCTTGAGCATGCGGCGCCATCCGGCGACGACGCCTGGCGTGAATCCATCGTGACGCGTAGCCCTGTGATGCTGCGCCTGCTGGAACAGGCGCGGATGGTGGCGCAATCCGACGTTAGCGTGCTGATCAACGGCCAGAGCGGGACCGGGAAAGAGATCCTGGCCCAGGCGATCCACAACGCCAGCCCGCGCAGTAAAAATGCCTTTATTGCCATCAACTGTGGCGCGCTGCCGGAACAGCTGCTTGAGTCTGAGCTCTTCGGCCATGCCCGCGGCGCCTTTACCGGAGCGGTGAGCAGCCGTGAAGGGCTGTTCCAGGCGGCTGAGGGGGGCACGCTGTTTCTTGATGAAATTGGCGATATGCCCGCGCCGTTGCAGGTCAAACTGCTGCGCGTGTTGCAGGAGCGAAAAGTGCGTCCGCTTGGCAGCAACCGCGATATCGATATCAACGTGCGTATTATTTCCGCTACCCATCGCGATTTACCCAAGGTGATGGCGCGCAACGAGTTCCGTGAAGATCTTTACTATCGACTGAATGTCGTCAACCTGAAAATCCCGGCGCTGGCCGAGCGTGCGGAAGATATCCCACTGCTGGCAAATCACCTTTTGCGCCAGGCCGCTGACCGCCACAAACCATTCGTGCGCGCGTTCTCCACCGATGCGATGAAACGCCTGATGACCGCAAGCTGGCCGGGCAACGTACGCCAGCTGGTGAACGTGATTGAGCAGTGCGTGGCGCTGACGTCATCGCCGGTGATCAGCGATGCGCTGGTGGAGCAGGCGCTCGAGGGGGAAAACACGGCCTTACCGACGTTTGCGGAAGCGCGAAACCAGTTCGAGCTGAACTATCTGCGTAAGCTGCTGCAAATCACCAAAGGCAACGTGACCCACGCGGCGCGCATGGCCGGGCGTAACCGTACCGAGTTTTATAAATTGCTCTCACGTCACGAGCTGGAAGCGAACGATTTTAAAGAGTAATACCGCAAAATTCGCCTGAATATGATACTGTGAGCAACCGATTACGAGGCTGCTTACTGGCAAGAGTTTAAGGACCCACCATGAAAAAGATTGATGCGATTATTAAACCTTTCAAACTGGATGATGTACGTGAAGCGCTGGCAGAAGTAGGCATCACCGGGATGACCGTAACTGAAGTGAAAGGTTTTGGTCGTCAGAAGGGCCACACCGAGCTATACCGTGGCGCAGAGTACATGGTGGACTTTCTGCCGAAAGTGAAAATCGAGATCGTGGTGAGCGATGATATCGTCGATACCTGTGTGGATACCATCATCCGCACGGCGCAGACCGGTAAAATTGGCGACGGGAAAATCTTCGTCTTTGACGTGGCGCGCGTGATCCGTATCCGTACCGGCGAAGAAGACGACGCGGCGATTTAACATTCTTGCCGGGTGGCGCTGCGCGTACCCGGCCTACAAAACCCTTCGTAGGCCCGTGCAAGCGCAGCGCCGCCGGGCGATTACAGCACTTTATGCGGGCCGAAACATTCGTAATGAATGTTGTCTTTATTCACGCCCAGGTCTACCAGCTGCTTCGCGGCATACTGCATAAACGCTACTGGCCCACAAACGTAGAACTGCATCCCCGGTGCGCTGAACGCCCCTTCATGCTGCCCTAAATTCATCAGGCCTTCGCTGTCGAAACGAGCCGCTGCGCGGTCTGCCTCCGTCGGCAGGCGATACCAGGTATGCGCGGTGAAACGCGGCAGGGTCGCTCCGAGCGCTTTGACTTCATCCGCAAAGGCGTGCACATCACCGTTCTCCGCCGCGTGGAACCAGTTAACCTGCGCGCTGTGGTTTGCTTTCGCCAGCGTATCCAGCATCGCCAGCATTGGCGTCTGACCTACGCCTGCGGAGATCAACGTCACCGGGGTATTCGTTTCAACGGCCATAAAGAAATCGCCCGCCGGTGCCGCCAGATGGACCACGTCGCCCACGCTGGCTTCGTTATGCAGCCAGTTGGATACCTGACCGCCTTCCTCACGTTTAACCGCAATGCGATAGCCTTTGCCGTCTGGCTTGCGGGTCAGGGAGTACTGGCGAATCTCCTGGTGCGGGAAGCCTTCAGGCTTCAGCCAGACGCCCAGATACTGGCCCGGCTGGTAATCGGCAACCGGCTGACCGTCCACTGGCTCAAACTCAAAGCTGGTGATCAGTGCGCTGCGCGGGGTTTTCTCAACGATGCGGAAGGCGCGCGTGCCTTCCCAGCCGCCATTCTTGCTGGCGTTTTCACTGTAGATCTGCGCTTCACGGTTGATGAATACGTTTGCCAGCACGCCATAGGCCTTACCCCAGGCATCCAGTACTTCCTGGCCCGGGCTGAACATTTCGTCCAGGGTTGCCAGCAGGTGACTGCCGACGATGTTGTACTGCTCAGGTTTGATCTGGAAGCTGGTGTGCTTCTGGGCGATTTTTTCCACCGCAGGCAGCAGAGCCGGCAGGTTTTCGATGTTGCTGGCATAGGCGGCAATAGCGTTAAACAGCGCTTCGCGCTGATCGCCGTTACGCTGGTTGCTCATGTTGAAAATCTCTTTGAGCTCCGGGTTATGCGCGAACATGCGATCGTAGAAATGGGCGGTCAGTTTAGGACCCGTTTCAACCAGCAGGGGGATTGTGGCTTTCACGGTAGCGATGGTTTGGGCGTCGAGCATAGCAGCTTCCTTCTGATGTTACTTTAATGATGTATTTTAGATGCATCTTATAAAAATACCCCTGCAATGTAAATGGTTCTTTGCATCGTGAAAAATATGCATCACAAAGCTGAAAAGAAATCCGTTGAAAATGGCGAGAGCTTTATTGCTCAAACCCTTGCGTGGCGTGGAGGTAAACGTTTGCGTAAAATCGTTTGTCAAGACCTGTTATCGCAGAACTATTCAGTTATACTGTTGCCCGTCGTCCAACAGGACTGCCTTTTCAGGCCAAAAATTTACTTGTTAGCTGAGTCAGGAGATGCGGATGTTAAAGCGTGAAATGAACATTGCCGATTATGATGCCGAACTGTGGCAGGCTATGGAGCAGGAAAAAGTACGTCAGGAAGAGCACATCGAACTGATCGCCTCCGAAAACTACACCAGCCCGCGCGTAATGCAGGCGCAGGGTTCTCAGCTGACCAACAAATATGCTGAAGGTTATCCGGGCAAGCGCTACTACGGCGGTTGCGAATACGTTGATATCGTTGAGCAGCTGGCGATTGACCGTGCGAAAGAACTCTTTGGCGCTGACTACGCGAACGTCCAGCCGCACTCTGGCTCTCAGGCTAACTTCGCTGTTTACACCGCGCTGTTGCAGCCGGGCGATACCGTTCTGGGTATGAACCTGGCGCAGGGCGGCCACCTGACTCACGGCTCCCCGGTTAACTTCTCTGGCAAACTGTACAACATCATCCCTTACGGTATTGATGAGTCCGGTAAAATTGACTACGAAGACATGGCGAAGCAGGCCAAAGAGCACAAGCCGAAGATGATCATCGGTGGCTTCTCTGCTTACTCCGGCATCGTTGACTGGGCAAAAATGCGTGAAATCGCTGACAGCATCGGTGCGTACCTGTTCGTCGACATGGCGCACGTTGCCGGTCTGATTGCGGCAGGCGTTTACCCGAACCCGGTTCCACATGCGCACGTTGTGACCACCACTACCCACAAAACCCTGGCGGGTCCACGCGGTGGCCTGATCCTGGCGAAAGGCGGTGACGAAGAGCTGTACAAAAAGCTGAACTCCGCCGTGTTCCCAAGCGCCCAGGGCGGCCCGCTGATGCACGTTATCGCCGCGAAAGCCGTCGCGCTGAAAGAAGCGATGGAGCCAGAGTTCAAGGTTTATCAGCAGCAGGTTGCTAAAAACGCCAAAGCGATGGTGGAAGTGTTCCTGAACCGTGGCTACAAAGTGGTCTCTGGCGGGACTGAAAACCACCTGTTCCTGCTGGACCTGGTTGATAAGAACCTGACCGGTAAAGAAGCTGACGCAGCCCTCGGTCGCGCCAACATTACCGTCAACAAAAACAGCGTGCCAAACGATCCGAAGAGCCCGTTCGTGACTTCCGGTATCCGTATCGGTTCTCCGGCCGTAACTCGCCGTGGCTTTAAAGAAGCGGAAGTGAAAGAGCTGGCGGGCTGGATGTGTGACGTTCTGGACAACATCAATGACGACGCGGTTATCGAGCGCGTTAAAGGTAAAGTTCTGGACATCTGCGCACGCTTCCCGGTGTACGCATAATTCTCTGCGTCGCAGAACTGAAAAAGGCCGCTCATGCGGCCTTTTTTTATGGGCTAACGTCGGTCGAGGGAGATGGCCCCCGGCCCGGTAATCGCCAGCAAAATAAAGCCGCCAGCGATACTCACATTTTTGTAGAAGTTAATCATATTTGGCAGAACCGCATCGCCCGTCATATCCCAGTAGTGGTGACCAATCACCGCCGTTCCCAGCGTATAGAAGACAAAGATCACCGCGAGGGGGCGGGTGAAAAAGCCCAGCACGATCAGAATCGCGGCGGGAACTTCCATTACCACCGCAATAATGGCGGCCAGCATGGGCATGGGGGCGCCGAGCGACGTCATATACTGAACGGTGCCACTAAACCCCGTCAGCTTGGGATAACCGAAAATAATAAACAGGACCACAATAGCAATGCGGGCAATTAAAAGCAGGAAAGAACGAGAGGAGCCGAAATCGAAATAACGTAAGCTGTTCATGGCAAACGACCTCTTCAGGCGATGTCTTATAAACGTAATACAGTTTTACCGCTCTCGCCATACTCTGTCCGGCTGGTGATGATGTTAATTTATCGTTAATTTATAGCGCGCTAACGACTTGCTAAAGTCAGGGATTAACGCCAGACTATCGCCTCCATTTCGGGAGGGATTCATGGTCTTGCATTCCACGCGCTGGCTGGCGCTCAGCTATTTCACCTATTTCTTTAGTTACGGTATTTTTTTGCCTTTCTGGAGCGTCTGGCTCAAGGGAATTGGTCTGACGCCTGAGACCATTGGCATCCTGCTGGGCGCGGGGCTGGTGGCACGTTTCCTGGGTAGCCTGCTGATTGCGCCCCGCGTCAGCGATCCCTCCTTACTGATTAAAGCGGTGCGAATTCTGGCCCTGCTGACGCTGGTCTTTGCGGCCTGCTTCTGGGTCAGCCATCAGTTTGCCTGGCTGATGGTGGTAATGGTTGGCTTTAATCTGTTCTTCTCCCCGCTGGTGCCGCTGACGGATGCCCTGGCGAACACCTGGCAAAAGCAGATCATCATGGACTATGGCCGCGTGCGCCTGTGGGGATCGATTGCCTTCGTGATCGGCTCTGCGCTGGTCGGGAAACTGGTCAGCCTCTATGACTATCGTGCCATTCTGGCGCTGTTAACGCTCGGCATCGCCTCGATGCTGCTCGGTATGTTGCTGCGTCCGTCGGTGATGCCGCAGGGCGAAAGCCGCCATCAGGAGAGCGCCGGCTGGCCCGCCTGGCGCTCGCTGGTGGCGCAAAGCTGGCGTTTCCTGGCCTGCGTCTGTCTGCTCCAGGGGGCACATGCGGCCTATTACGGCTTCAGCGCCATCTACTGGCAGGGGGCGGGCTACTCGGCTTCTGCGGTAGGCTACCTGTGGTCGCTCGGCGTGGTGGCGGAGGTCATTATCTTCGCGCTGAGCCAAAAACTTTTCCGTCGTTTCGGGGCGCGTGACCTGCTGCTGCTTTCCGCCGTTTGCGGCGTGGTGCGCTGGGGCATCATGGGCTGGACGACTGAGCTGCCGTGGCTGATTGTGGCGCAAATTCTGCACTGCGGAACCTTCACCGTGTGCCATCTGGCGGCGATGCGCTACATCGCGGCGCGAGAGGGTGGGGACGTTATTCGTCTTCAGGCGGTCTATTCAGCGGTGGCGATGGGCGGCAGTATTGCGGTGATGACCGTATTTGCCGGTTTCCTCTATCAGCACCTGGGGCACGGTGTGTTCTGGGTGATGGCGCTGGTCGCTTTACCTGCCATCGTCATCCGCCCAAAGGTGGCTGCTCGCTCGTAACTATGATTCGAGCATAACGCGAATATGTTCCTGCTGCTGCGTGTTCAGGGCCTCAACGGCATGAATGAGCGGCGGCGAGAACAGCGGCAAGGCGGTTGGATAAGGCGTAATGACCAGCGCCGCCTCGCGGGGGGCGCCCTCCTTCTTAAACGCCTCCAGGCTAAGATAACGAATATTGAGCGGCAGCAGCGTCAGCTCGCGAAGCTGCTGCTCAATTAACGCTTCGCAGGCTTTATCTTCCCCCGTTAACAGGACCACCTGTTTTTCATGCAGGTCGGTCTCCTGCATCAGCCAGGCACCAAAAATCACCGCCACCAGAGCCATCTCTTCACCGGAGAATCGCAGACCAAATTCGGCTTCCAGCTCAAACAGCGCCTCTTTAGTGGTGCGCAGCAGCCGGGGGTATAAACGGTGGATCTCTTCCGGCAGACTGTTGTCGATGCCGATGTCAAATAAGGAGCGGTCCAGCGCCTGAGCCAGATGAATATAAAGCTGATCGGTCAGCCCCTGCTCATCGCTGAAGTTCACCCCGGTTTGCGCCCGGAAGCGGGCAATCATACGCACGATGGCGCGACGCAGGCGCTGATCCTGCTGGTGTTTATCCATCACCGGGTCGGGTGTGCGAAGCATCATAAATAGCAGCGCCAGGAACAGCTGTTCATCGCTGTGCGTTCCCTGCGGGACGCGCCGTTTCCAGTGGCGGACAATTTCCTGCGCCGTAAAGTATTCCCCTCGGGACTGCGTCCAGCTGCGCTGAACGGGCGAAAACTCTGGCGTATTGCCCAGATGATGCTGAATCAGACAATATTGCAGATAAAGCTGTAAAAACTGTACGTCGCGGGACTCAAACTGGCGCTGAAGCTTGCGCGCGCAAAAGTTGATAAGCGCCCGAAGGTTCGCATCGTCATAAAGCGGGCGGGCAATGCCGTGCTGTTTAAGCGCGGTTTTTAAGGCAGGGGTAAACTGTTGGGCGACAAAATGTGGACAGAGCCGAAGCGCCCTGCGCAGCCAGTGCAGCAGGCACAAACGTTGATTAAGGGCGGAACCCTCAATTCGGTAGCAGCCATCATGGTGCGTGACAATATCAAGCCGATGATAGCGCTGGATTTCATCGCGCGTCTCGGCTATATCTTGCCGTGCCATGACGTCGTCCACGCCGTTGGCAGCGATTATGCTCTGTGCGGTGATGGCAGCATCGGGCAGGTAAAGCATCAAAAGCACCTGGCAGCGGCGCTGCGAACTGGAAAGCACAGATGGAATTTCAAGCGTCGTCATCATCTGTCGGGTATCCAGTGTGAATGTTTGATAAGAATAGCTAAAGGATGGGCGCTGAAAAGCGCACCGGCAGGCCTTTCACTCAGGATTGCTGGCGAACATCACAGAATTTTTGACGTGAGGAACAGATGCAAATAGTTAAACAAAGCGCGGTAGCGTTATTTTTGGCGGTTTTCACTTGTGCCGCCGGCGCACATCCTCACAGTTTTATCAGCCTGAAAACCGAACTGGTGACGGACGGCACGCAGCTCAGCGGCCTGAAAATGCGCTGGACGATGGATGAAATCACCTCCGCCGACCTGCTGTACGATGCCGGAAACGCAAAGCCCGGCGATGAGATCTGGAAAAAGCTGGCGGCGGAAGTGATGGCCAACGTGCTGGGTCAGCACTACTTCACCGAGTTCTGGCACAACGGACAAAAGGTGAAATTTCTCAACCGTCCCACGGTGTACGGTATGACCCGCGACGGACATCAGGCGGTGCTGACCTTTATCCTTCCGCTGGCGCACCCTCAACCGCTGGCCGGGCAGAAGTACAGGTTTTCCACGTTTGACCCAACCTACTATGTCGATATGCGCTATGACAATGACAGCGACGTACGGCTGCCGGACGCGCTGCAAAAAAGCTGCAAAATTGCCGTGCACACCCCGAAACCCAGCGAAGAGATGCTGAACTTTGCCGTTTCTCTTGATAAAGAGGATGCGCCTCCCGAAGACATGGAGTTAGGTAAACAGTTTGCGCAGGAGGTGACGTTACAATGTCAGTGATCTCCTCTCCCGTCAGTAAGCCGCGTCGCTGGCTGCACCTCTGGCCTCTGGCGCTCTTTTTGTTGTTAGCGGTTGGCGGCGCGCTCTGGCTGTGGCAGGCATGGCCGCAGGTGATGATGAAAAGCATCCTCTGGCAGCGGGAAGTTAATCAGCAGATGAGCGGTCTGCTGAAAGCCGTGGCGGAAAATCCGACCAAAGCGGGCGGCGCTCTTCTGGCGTTCAGCTTTATCTATGGCGTGCTGCATGCCCTGGGACCGGGGCACGGCAAAATCGTCATCACGACCTGGCTTGCCACGCATCCGTCGAAGCTGAAATCGAGTATCGGCCTGACGCTGGCTTCTTCTTTACTTCAGGGCGGTGTGGCGATTGCGCTGGTCGTGGTCGTCCTTTCGCTGCTACAGCTGCCGGCCCGCCAGCTGCATATGAGCAGCTTCTGGCTGGAGAAGGGGAGTTACGCGCTGGTAGGCGTGCTGGGGCTGATCCTCTGCTGGCGGGCGCTGAAAAAATTGCGCGCGTTGCTGCGAAAACCAAAATTCAAATCCTTTACACCGCATCACGTTCACCATGAAAACTGCGGGTGCGGGCATCAGCATCTGCCGACGCAGGAACAATTACAGAACAGTGAGGACTGGCGTGCGCGCCTGATGATTGTTCTCTCAATGGGGATGCGTCCGTGCTCGGGCGCAATCATGGTGCTGTTGTTCAGCAAAGTGACAGGCGTATTTGGCTGGGGCATGCTCTCGGCGCTGGCGATGGCGGCGGGAACGTCTCTGACGATCTCTTCGTTAGCCCTGCTGGTGCACAGCTTCCGTCAGCTGGCGGTAAAACTCAGCGGCAATAAAACGCCGGTATTGTGGCGACAGGTTGGCTGGACGACGCTGGCGCTGGCGGGCGGGGTGATTCTGCTGGTAGCGGCGGTGACAATGTGGATGAGTGCGGTGCCGGTGGGTAGGGGGTTGCGGCCTTTCTAGCCGTATCTGAGGCGTGTTGTAGGCCCGGTAAGCGTGGCGCCACCGGGCTTAACAGACTGAATTAACGCTTCAGCGCATCGCTCAGTTCATCACGCATGTTTGCCAGCATGGCTTTAACAACGCGCGGGTTACCTGCAACGATGTTGCCGGTAGACATATAGTTATGGCCGCCGGTGAAGTCGCAAACAATCGCGCCAGCTTCACGAGCGATCAGCTCGCCCGCCGCGAAGTCCCACGGCTTCAGTGACAGCTCAAAGTAACCGTCAACGCGGCCGGTCGCGACGTAGGCCAGATCCAGTGCAGCAGAGCCGGTGCGACGGAAGTCCGCGCATTCGGTGAACAGCTTGCCCAGGATATTCATATAAGTGGTTGCGTGCTGCTTCGCCTTGAACGGGAAGCCGGTCGCCAGAATCGTGCCGTCCAGATCGCGTGCATTGCTGCAACGCAGACGGTAGCCGTTCAGCTGCGCGCCCTGACCGCGGGTCGCGGTGAACAGTTCGTTACGCATTGGATCGTAAACAACGGCGACTTCAGTACGGCCTTTGATGCGTACTGCGATAGACACAGAGAAGTGTGGCAGGCGTTTGACGAAGTTGGTGGTGCCATCCAGTGGATCGATAACCCATTGAACATCCTGATCGGTACCTTCATGTTCACCGCTTTCTTCGGTGATGATGGTGTGCTGCGGGTAAGATTTGCGGATCGTTTCGATAATAATCGCTTCTGCGGCTTTATCTACGTTCGTCACGAAATCATTGCTGCCTTTCTGGCTGGTTTCTACGGAGTCTGGGGTTTCGTAGTGTTTGGCAATTACATTACCCGCCTTGCGCGCTGCGCGCACGGCGATGGTCAGCATCGGATGCATCGGTCTCTCTCACTGGATGTTAAAGAACAGGAAAATCGGCGCAGAGTATAGCAGCGGGATCGGATTATGTCTCTCGTTTATGATAATATGCCCGAATATTCTTCAGACACTGAATCCAGACATTTAAAAATTATGCTGCAAAACATTCGAATCGTGCTGGTCGAAACATCGCACACCGGCAACATGGGCTCTGTGGCCCGCGCTATGAAAACCATGGGCTTAACGAACCTGTGGCTGGTGAATCCGCTGGTGAAACCAGACTCTCAGGCTATTGCTCTGGCGGCCGGCGCCAGCGACGTGATCGGGAATGCGCAGATCGTGGACACCCTGGATGAAGCCCTGGCCGGTTGCAGCCTGGTGGTGGGGACCAGCGCGCGCTCCCGTACGCTGCCCTGGCCGATGCTGGACCCGCGCGAATGCGGCCTGAAAAGCATCTCAGAAGCGGAACAGGCGCCGGTTGCGCTGGTGTTTGGCCGTGAACGCGTTGGCCTGACCAACGAGGAATTACAGAAGTGCCACTATCATGTGGCGATTGCCGCCAACCCGGAATACAGCTCGCTGAATCTGGCGATGGCGGTGCAGGTGATTGCCTATGAAGTGCGCATGGCATGGCTGGCGACGCAGGAGAAACCGGTCGAACCTAAAGAAGAGACGGCCTACCCGCTGGTGGACGACCTCGAGCGCTTCTACGGTCATCTGGAGCAGACGCTGCTCTCAACCGGCTTTATCCGTGAAGGCCACCCGGGCCAGGTGATGAATAAGCTGCGCCGTATGTTCACCCGCGCGCGCCCGGAAAGCCAGGAGCTGAACATCCTGCGCGGGATTCTGGCGTCGATTGAGCAGAAGAATAAGGAATAGTGTCGTCTGTTCGCCGGGTGGCGCTGCGCTTACCCGACCTACAAAGCCCGTAGGCCCGTGCAAGCGCAGCGCCGCCGGGCAAAAAATACGGCACAGAAGGTTAAATACCTGACTAAAACAGTCAAGTAAATAGTTGACCAATTTAGTCAGGAATGTCAGACTTGGCCCTGCTATGCAATACCCCCATTTTACAATAAAAAACCCCGGGCAGGGGCGAGTTTGAGGTTAAGTAAGACATGAGACTGACATCTAAAGGGCGTTATGCCGTGACCGCGATGCTGGACGTTGCGCTCAACTCCGAAGCGGGCCCGGTTCCGTTGGCTGATATTTCTGAACGACAAGGGATTTCCCTCTCTTACCTGGAACAGCTGTTCTCCAGACTGCGTAAAAATGGACTGGTGTCCAGCGTTCGTGGCCCGGGCGGCGGTTATCTGCTGGGTAAAGACGCAGGCAGTATTGCGGTTGGCGAAGTGATTAGCGCCGTTGACGAATCCGTCGACGCGACCCGTTGCCAGGGTAAAGGCGGCTGCCAGGGCGGCGATAAGTGCCTGACCCACGCGCTGTGGCGCGATCTGAGCGACCGTCTGACCGGCTTCCTGAACAACATCACCCTGGGTGAACTGGTGAATAACCAGGAAGTTCTGGACGTGTCGGGTCGTCAGCAAAGCCATGAATCACAGCGCAGCACCCGTTCGCAGGACGCAATCGACGTTAAACTGCGCGCGTAATAAAAAGATAAGTATTTCAGAATCAGGCCGGGGCGTTAGCTCGCCCCGTGTACTCGGTCGTACATCCAGCCGGTTGCCTGATTCCTTGCATTGAAGCGATGTACGGAGTTTATAGAGCAATGAAATTACCGATTTATCTCGATTACTCCGCAACCACGCCGGTGGACCCGCGTGTTGCCGAGAAAATGATGCAGTGTCTGACCCTGGACGGAAACTTTGGTAACCCAGCTTCCCGTTCTCACCGTTTTGGCTGGCATGCTGAAGAGGCGGTTGATATCGCCCGTAATCAGATTGCTGACCTGGTTGGTGCCGATCCGCGTGAAATTGTTTTCACCTCCGGCGCGACCGAATCCGACAACCTGGCGATCAAAGGTGCTGCCAACTTTTATCAGAAAAAAGGCAAGCACATTATCACCAGCAAAACCGAACACAAAGCCGTGCTGGACACCTGCCGTCAGCTGGAGCGTGAAGGGTTCGAAGTGACTTACCTGGCGCCGCAGAGCAACGGGATCATCGACCTGAAAGAGCTCGAAGCGGCCATGCGTGATGACACCATTCTGGTTTCCATCATGCACGTTAACAACGAAATCGGCGTTGTGCAGGACATCGCAACCATCGGCGAAATGTGCCGTGCGCGCGGCATCATCTACCACGTGGATGCGACCCAGAGCGTGGGCAAACTGCCTATCGACCTGAGCCAGCTGAAAGTGGACCTGATGTCCTTCTCCGGTCACAAAATCTATGGTCCGAAAGGTATCGGCGCGCTGTACGTTCGTCGTAAGCCACGTATCCGCATCGAAGCACAGATGCACGGCGGTGGTCACGAGCGCGGCATGCGTTCCGGTACGCTGCCTGTTCACCAGATCGTGGGCATGGGCGAAGCGTATCGCATCGCGAAAGAAGAGATGGAAACCGAGATGGCACGCCTGCGTACGCTGCGTAACCGTCTGTGGGACGGCGTGAAAGATATGGAAGAAGTGTATCTGAACGGCGATCTCGAGCAGGGCGCGCCAAACATCCTCAACGTCAGCTTCAACTATGTTGAAGGCGAGTCGCTGATCATGGCGCTGAAAGACCTGGCGGTTTCTTCCGGTTCTGCCTGTACGTCTGCAAGCCTGGAGCCATCCTACGTGCTGCGCGCGCTGGGTATGACTGACGAGCTGGCACACAGCTCTATCCGTTTCTCTTTAGGTCGTTTTACTACCGAAGAAGAGATTGACTACACCATCAAACTGGTTCGTAACTCCATTGGCCGTCTGCGCGACCTTTCTCCACTGTGGGAAATGTTCAAGCAGGGCGTGGATCTGAACAGCATTGAATGGTCACATCACTAATCGGTATATAAGGAGAATTTAATCATGGCATACAGCGAAAAAGTTATCGATCATTACGAAAACCCGCGCAACGTTGGCTCTTTTGACAACAGCGATGAATCTGTCGGTAGCGGTATGGTTGGCGCGCCAGCGTGTGGCGATGTGATGAAGTTGCAGATTAAAGTCAACAATGAAGGTATCATTGAAGACGCGCGCTTCAAGACCTACGGCTGCGGTTCTGCTATCGCTTCCAGCTCCCTGGTCACCGAATGGGTGAAGGGCAAGTCTCTGGACGAAGCACAGGCAATCAAGAACACGGATATTGCTGAAGAACTCGAACTGCCGCCGGTGAAAATTCACTGCTCAATTCTGGCAGAAGACGCGATCAAAGCCGCCATTGCGGATTACAAAAGCAAACGTGAAGCAAAATAATTGAGGTTTGAGTATGTCGATTACCCTTAGCGACAGCGCTGCCGCGCGAGTAAGCTCTTTTCTGGCGAACCGTGGTAAAGGCTTTGGCCTGCGACTGGGCGTACGTACCTCCGGCTGTTCTGGTATGGCTTACGTACTGGAGTTTGTTGACGAACCGGCGTCTGATGACACCGTGTTTGAAGACAAGGGCGTGAAGGTGGTGGTCGATGGCAAAAGCCTGCAATTCCTCAACGGCACTCAGCTGGACTTCGTAAAAGAAGGCCTGAACGAAGGGTTCAAATTCACGAATCCGAACGTCAAAGACGAGTGTGGTTGCGGCGAAAGCTTCCACGTTTAACCGCGCGTCATCCGAAACCCCACCGTGGCTTTGCTACGCGTGGGGTTTGTTCTAACAGGCTACCCCTGAGATTGTTATGGATTACTTCACTCTCTTCGGACTACCCGCTCAATACCCGATCGATCTCCAGGCGCTGACGGTCCGTTTTCAGGATCTCCAGCGTCAGTACCATCCGGATAAATTCGCCAGCGGGACGCAGGCAGAGCAGCTGGCTGCGGTATCACACTCCGCAACCATCAACCAAGCCTGGCAAACGCTGCGTCATCCGCTGGCGCGTGCAGAATATCTGCTCTCGCTCCACGGTTTCGATCTGGCGAGCGAACAGCATACCGTGCGCGACACCGCCTTTCTGATGGAACAGCTGGAGCTGCGCGAAGAGCTGGATGAAATTGAACAGGCTAAAGACGAAGCGCGCCTGGAAAGCTTTATCACGCGCGTAAAGGGCATGTTCGATACCCGCCATCAGCAGATGGTGGAGCAACTGAACAATGAGACCTGGGACGTGGCGGCAGACACTGTGCGCAAACTCCGTTTTCTCGATAAACTGCGAAGCAGTGCTGAACAACTCGAAGAAAAGCTGCTCGATTTTTAATTTCGGAAGCAATTATGGCCTTATTACAAATTAGTGAGCCAGGCTTAAGCGCCGCACCGCACCAGCGTCGTCTGGCGGTCGGTATTGACCTGGGCACCACCAATTCCCTCGTGGCGACCGTGCGCAGCGGCCAGGCGGAAACGCTGGCTGACGAGCAGGGCCGCCATCTGCTGCCTTCCGTGGTCCACTACCAGCAGCAGGGTCACGCGGTCGGGTTTGATGCCCGCGCTAACGCCGCGCGCGATCCGGCCAATACCATCAGCTCGGTTAAGCGCATGATGGGCCGCTCGCTGGCTGATATCCAGACCCGTTACCCGCATCTGCCGTATCAGCTACAGGCCAGCGAAAACGGCCTGCCGATGATCGCGACGTCTGCCGGTCTGCTGAACCCGATTCGCGTTTCCGCTGACATCCTCAAAGCGCTGGCGGCGCGCGCCACGGCGACACTCGGCGGCGATCTGGACGGCGTGGTAATCACCGTTCCGGCCTACTTCGACGATGCACAGCGTCAGGGCACCAAAGACGCTGCGCGTCTGGCGGGCCTGCATGTGCTGCGTCTGCTGAACGAACCGACGGCGGCGGCCATTGCCTACGGCCTCGATTCCGGTCAGGAAGGGGTGATTGCGGTTTACGATCTCGGCGGCGGGACGTTTGATATCTCAATCCTGCGCCTGAGCCGCGGCGTGTTCGAAGTGCTGGCGACCGGCGGGGATTCCGCGCTCGGCGGCGATGACTTCGACCATCTGCTGGCAGACTACATCCGCGAGCAGGCGGGCATAAGCGATCGCAGCGATGCGCGCGTACAGCGTGAACTGCTGGATGCGGCCATCGACGCCAAAATCGCCCTGAGCGACGCGCAGTCGGTCACGGTTAACGTTGCGGGCTGGCAGGGTGAGATCACCCGCAATCAGTTCAGCGAACTGATTGCGCCTCTGGTTAAGCGTACCCTGCTGGCCTGCCGTCGCGCATTGAAAGATGCGGGCGTGGAGGCCAGCGAGGTGCTGGAAGTGGTCATGGTTGGCGGCTCAACCCGCGTGCCGCTGGTGCGCGAGCGCGTGGGCGAATTCTTTGGCCGCACGCCGCTGACCTCCATCGACCCGGACAAAGTGGTTGCCGTGGGCGCCGCTATCCAGGCCGATATCCTGGTCGGCAACAAGCCGGACAGCGAAATGCTGCTGCTGGACGTCATTCCGCTGTCGCTGGGTTTAGAAACCATGGGCGGCCTGGTGGAGAAAGTCATTCCGCGTAATACCACCATTCCGGTGGCGCGCGCGCAGGAGTTTACTACCTTCAAAGACGGCCAGACCGCGATGTCCATCCACGTGATGCAGGGCGAGCGCGAGCTGGTGCAGGACTGCCGCTCTCTGGCGCGCTTTGCGCTGCGCGGAATTCCGGCGCTGCCGGCGGGCGGGGCGCATATTCGCGTCACCTTCCAGGTGGATGCGGACGGCCTGCTGAGCGTCACGGCGATGGAAAAATCGACCGGCGTGGAATCGTCCATCCAGGTGAAGCCGTCCTACGGCCTGACCGATGGCGAAATCGCCTCCATGATTCAGGACTCAATGAGCTACGCCGAGCAGGATGTGAAGGCGCGTATGCTGGCCGAACAAAAAGTGGAAGCCGCCCGCGTGCTGGAAAGCCTGAACGGGGCGCTCGCTGCCGATGCCGCGCTGTTAAGCGCCGCTGAGCGCCAGGTCATTGACGAGGCTGCCGCACGCTTAAGCGCAGTGGCCGAAGGCAATGACGCTGACGCAATAGAAGAAGCCATTAAAAACGTTGATAAACAAACCCAGGACTTCGCTGCTCGCCGCATGGACAAATCTGTCCGCGTCGCGCTGAAAGGCCAGTCCGTGGACGAGGTTTAATATGCCAAAGATTGTAATTTTGCCTCATGCGGACCTCTGTCCGGATGGCGCTGTTCTGGAAGCGAAGACCGGTGAAACCATTCTCGATGTAGCCCTGCGTGCAGGTATCGAAGTGGAACACGCCTGTGAAAAATCCTGTGCCTGCACAACGTGCCACTGCATCGTGCGTGAAGGTTTCGACTCGCTTGCAGAGAGCACCGAAGACGAAGACGACATGCTGGACAAAGCATGGGGTCTGGAGCCCGACAGCCGCTTAAGCTGCCAGGCCGCGGTGACCGATGAAGATCTGGTCGTAGAGTTCCCACGTTACACCATCAACCACGCACGCGAGCATTGATATGGGACTGAAGTGGACAGACAGCCGTGAAATCGGCGAGGCGCTCTACGACGCGAACCCGGATCTCGATCCGAAGACCGTACGATTCACCGATATGCATCAGTGGATTTGCGATCTGGAAGATTTTGACGACGATCCAAACGCATCCAATGAAAAAATTCTGGAGGCGATTCTGTTAGTCTGGTTAGATGAAGCAGAATAGATAACATAAACGGGCTGCCTTCAGGCGGCCCGTTTGCTAGTTGCTAATAAGGATAAATAAAATGACCGAAGCGATGAAGATTACGCTCTCCACGCAGCCAGCCGACTCACGCTGGGGCGAAAAAGCCACCTACAGCATCAACAACGACGGTATTACCCTGCACCTGACGGGCAATGATGATTTGGGCCTGATCCAGCGCGCCGCGCGTAAAATTGACGGCCTTGGCATTAAGCATGTGTCGCTGGAAGGCGAAGGCTGGGACACCGACCGCAGCTGGGCGTTCTGGGCAGGCTACAAAGGCCCGAAAGGCACCCGCAAAATCGAGTGGACGAACCTCGACGAAGCCAGTCAGAAAGAGCTGGAAAGCCGCCTGCAAATTATCGACTGGGTGCGCGACACCATCAACGCCCCGGCGGAAGAGTTAGGCCCTGAGCAGCTGGCGCAGCGCGCCGTCGACCTGCTGTGCGGCGTGGCGGGCGACAAGATGTCTTACCGCATCACCAAAGGTGAAGACCTGCGCGAGCAGAACTACATGGGCATCCACACCGTGGGCCGTGGCTCCGAGCGTCCTCCGGTCCTGCTGGCGCTGGATTACAACCCAACCGGCGATAAAGAAGCGCCGGTCTTTGCCTGTCTGGTCGGAAAAGGCATCACTTTCGACACCGGCGGCTACAGCCTGAAGCAGAGCGCGTTCATGGACTCCATGAAGTCCGACATGGGCGGTGCGGCCACCATCACCGGCGCGCTGGCGTTCGCCATCACCCGTGGCCTGAACAAGCGCGTGAAGCTCTACCTGTGCTGCGCGGACAACATGGTGAGCGGCAACGCCTTCAAGCTGGGCGACATCATTCGCTACCGCAACGGTAAAAACGTTGAGGTGATGAACACCGACGCCGAAGGCCGTCTGGTGCTGGCCGATGGCCTGATCGACGCCTCTGCGCAGAAGCCGGAGCTGATTATCGACATGGCAACCCTGACCGGCGCGGCGAAAACGGCGCTGGGTAACGACTATCACGCCCTGTTCAGCTTCGACGACAAGCTGGCCGATCGCCTGCTGGCCAGCGCGGCGGCGGAAAACGAATCGTTCTGGCGTCTGCCGCTGGCCGAGTTCCACCGCAGCCAGCTGCCGTCCAACTTCGCCGAGCTGAACAACACCGCGAACGCAGCGTACCCGGCGGGGGCAAGCACCGCAGCAGGCTTCCTGTCTCACTTCGTTGAGAACTACCATGAAGGCTGGCTGCACATTGACTGCTCCGCAACCTACCGTAAAGCGGCGGTTGAGCAGTGGTCTGCGGGTGCGACCGGTCTGGGCGTGCGTACCGTGGCGAACCTGCTGACGGCTGAGTGATCTTTTTTGCCGGGTAGCGCTACGCTTACGCGCGCCTTCGGAGTCATCATATTGCCCGGCGGCGCTGCGCTTGCACGGGCCTACGGTTTTGTAGGCCGGGTAAGCGAAGCGCCACCCGGCGTTTTTTGAAGTAGCCAAACTATGTCAGAAACCAAAAACGAATTAGAAACCCTGCTGGAGCAGGCGGCGACCGAACCCGCCCACCGTCCGGCCTTTTTCCGCACGCTGCTGGAATCCACCGTCTGGGTGCCGGGCACCGCGGCGGAAGGGGAGCAGGTTGTCGAAGACAGCGCGCTGGATCTGCTGCACTGGGAGAAAGACGACGGCACCTCGGTGATCCCGTTCTTTACTTCGCTCGAGGCCTTGCAGGAAGCGGTAGAAGACGAACAGGCGTTCGTGGTGATGCCGGTGCGCACGTTGTTCGAAATGACCCTGGGGCAGACGCTGTTCCTCAACGCCAAACTGCCGACCGGGAAAGAGTTTACTCCGCGCGAAATCAGCCACCTGATTGGTGACGAGGGCAACCCGCTCAGCACTCAGGAGGTGCTGGAAGGGGGCGAAACGCTGCTGCTGTCTGAAGTGGCCGAGCCGCCCGCGCAGATGATTGACTCCCTGACCACGCTGTTTAAAATCATCAAGCCGGTAAAACGCGCGTTTCTCTGCTCCATCAAAGAGAGCGCTGACGAAAAGCCTGTTCTGCTGATAGGGATTGAGGCCGACGGCGATATCGACGAGATCATCCAGGCAGCGGGAAGCGTGGCAACCGACACCCTGCCGGGCGATGAGCCGATTGATATCTGTCAGGTGAAGAAAGGTGAGAAGGGGATCAGCCACTTTATTACCGAGCACATCACCCCGTTCTACGAGCGTCGCTGGGGCGGCTTCCTGCGCGATCTCAAGACCAACCGCATTATCTGATTACGGCGGGGTGACCTTCACCCCGTTGCTTCCAGCAGCAGTAAATCCATCAGCAGCACCAGATTCGACTCAAACGACGTTACCCCTGCGGCTTCGGCGGCGAAATGTACCGCTTCGTCATAGAGGGCAAAATGCACGTCCGCCATACCCGCCAGCGTATTGGCCGACGCGCGGGTAAACGCGACGATCGTCATGCCGACGTTTTTGGCGATCCGCGCTTTATCCAGTACCTGCTCCGTTTCGCCGCTGCGTGAAACGGCAATAAACACCTGATAGCGCGCGGCGTTGCTGAGAAAAATATTCCGGCTGTCTCCCGGCCCGGAGATGAACGCCGTTTTTCCCAGCACCTGCAACTTCTTGGTCAGGTACTCGGCAAAAAGGTACGAAAACCCGGCGCCGTAGAGAAAGAAGCTCTCTTTCTGGCGCAGCAGGCTGGCAAACTGCTGGCGTTTGTCCTGAGTGACCCACTGGAAGGTCTGCTGATAGTTGGCAACGAACCGGGTAAAAAGCCCGGGCATTTCCGCATGTTGCTCAGGCTGTACGGTGATATGCGGCGTGTCAGAAAGCAACTGCTTGCAGTGCCAGATAAACTCGCTAAAGCCGCTAAACCCCAGCTTCTGACACAGCCGCATAATCGTCGCGGTAGAGACAAATGTCGCCTGCGCCAGCTCGCGCACCGTGATGTTGCCCACCAGCAATGGATGCTCAGTGAGGTGGGCGAGGACGCGATACTCCGCGCGGGTCAGCGACGATCCGCGCGTTAACAGCGTTGCCAGGCGGTTATCCATTATTTCGCCGGTTCAACCGGCAGATCGTCCCGTGCACCCCATTCACTCCAGGCGCCGTCGTACAGAGTCACGTCATTCGCGCCAAGGGTTGCCAGCGCCAGGATCACCACGCAGGCCGTCACGCCGGAGCCGCAGCTGGCAATAACCGGACGATGCAAATCCACGCCCTGACGTTCAAAAATGGCACGCAATTCATCGGTGGTTTTCAGCTCGCCTTCAAACACCAGATCGCCCCACGGTACGTTCAGCGCCCCCGGGATATGTCCGCGTTTCAGTCCCGGACGCGGCTCGTCCGCTTCTGCGTTGAAACGTGGAGCGGGACGCGCATCGACGATTTGCGCCGTGTTTTCGTGGCTCACGACCAGCACGTCGGTCAGGCGCTTGACCACGTTAGCGTCAAACGTGGCATCAAATTCCCCTTCCGGCAGCGTGACGTCACCCTGCTGAAGCGGTAGTTCGTCGCGCTTCCAGCCTGCAAGTCCGCCCGCCAGAATCGATACCTTTTCCACGCCGAAGTTTTTCAGCATCCACCACGCTCGCGGCGCGGAAAACAGATTACCTTCATCGTAAACAACAAGATGTTTATCTTTGCTGATGCCCAGCTCGCGCATCGCCACGGAAAACGCTTCCGGGCGAGGCAGCATGTGCGGCAGGGGAGAGGTGTGATCGGAGAGGGCTTCGATATCAAAAAATACCGCGCCAGGCAGGTGCCCTGCACGGTATTCAGCGGGAACGTCACGATGCTCCTGGCCCGGAGGGGCCATGCGCGCGTCGATAATCTGAACTTCCGGGTCGTCGCCGTGCTCAATCAGCCAGTCGGCAGCGACAAAATATGAGGTGGACATGGTTGCCTCCATTCTTTTCCGTAAAAAAGGATTGTCGGTGTTTTTTCTGACACCGACAAGCTAACCACGTTCAACTCGCGAGCAAGCCCCTATTTTTTCACCGCTTCACCGTCCTGCCAGGCCTTTTGCAGCGCAGGCCAGTAGTCGCGGTTGGCTTCGATCATCTCATCCAGAATCGCTTTCGCGTGCTCCATGGTCGGCACGGTGCGGTTCAGAGTAAACGCCTGCAACGCTTTCTCGTAGCTGCCTTCGATGGTTGCCTCAACCAGCAGCTGTTCAGAGGCCAGCTGCTGTTGCAGGAGCGTCTGGTGGAACAGCGGCACTTGACCCACGCGGACAGGCTCCGGCCCTTCGGAGGTGATATAGGCAGGCACTTCCACCACCGCATCGTACGGCAGGTTGGTAATCGCCCCGCGGTTTTCCACCATCACCAGATGGCGTTGGCGCAGGTTGAACGCCAGTGAGCAGGCGACATCGACGATAAATTCGCCGTGAACACCTACGTGGAAGGCGTCCGGTAAAATTCCGGTGCGCTGGTACTCTTCGGCGGCGGCAAACAGCTTTTTCTCACGCCCGTTCATCACTTCGTTGGCGCGGGTATAGTCAGGGTTCTGATGCTCCACAATCTGGTTTGGCATCAGGTAGTACTGTAGATACGGGTTCGGCAGGTACTCCGGGAAGTTATCCATAATCGGCTTGATGTTGCGCCAGGTTTTCACCCACGACGGATCCGAGTGCTGCGGGTCGGTTTTCGCGGCATCTTCCGTCAGCAGGCCAAACTTCGCGATATGTTTACGCAGCTCCGGCAGCTTGTCCTCGCCGTCCACCCGCACGCGGGTAAACCAGCCGAAATGGTTGAGGCCAAAATAGTCCACCTCCAGTTTATGGCGATCCACGCCCAGAATGGCGCCCATATTGCGCATCGCGGCAACCGGCATATCGCAGATGTTCAGCACGCGTGCGTTGGGGCGCAGGCGACGCACGCCCTCAGCGACAATCGCCGCCGGGTTGGAGTAGTTCACGATCCACGCCTTTTCGTGCGCGTAGCGTTCCACCCGATCGATCAGCTCTACCATCGGCAGGATAGTACGCAGGCCATATGCCAGCCCGCCGGGTCCGCAGGTTTCCTGGCCGACCACCCCGTGGCGCAGCGGGATCTTTTCATCCTGCTCGCGCATTTTGTACTGTCCGACGCGCATCTGGGCAAAAACAAAATGCGCGCCGCTGAAGGCCACTTCTGGGTCGCTGGTGACGGTGAATTTGATGCTCTGGCTGTGGTCGCGAATAACCTTCTCCACCACGGGCGCAATGGTGTTCTGGCGCGCCTCGTCAATGTCATACAGGCGGATCTCTGCCAGAGGGAAATCATGCAGACGTACCATCAGGCTTTTCACAATACCTGGCGTGTAGGTGCTACCGCCGCCGGCAATCGACAGAATAAATGGGGGTGTAAACATCTTTAGCTCCTTTCAGAGAAACGTCTCAACGGCTTCTCGCATTTTTTTGACATGCAGCCCGTAGACCACCTGAACGTTGTTACCTTGTTTGATTATCCCTTTCGCGCCGGTCGCTTTCAGGCGCGGTTCATCGATGATAGCGACGTCCTTCACCGTGACGCGTAAGCGGGTGTAGCAGTTATCCACTACCTCTATATTTTCCCGACCGCCCAGACCCACCACGATGGATTCGCCCAGCTCGTCGTTATTGCCCTTCGCCTGGTACTCCTGCTTGCTGTAAAGGCGTGTCTCCTGGTCCTCATCTTCACGCCCCGGCGTTTTCATGTTGAAGCGCAGGATCAGGAAGCGGAATACCACGAAATAAAGGGCGAACATGATCAGCCCGACCACGATGTACATGGGCCAGTTGGACTTCTCCGTGCCGAGCGGCAGGTTGTAGAGGATGAAATCGATAATCCCGTTGGCGCCGATGGCGTGAACGCCAAACAGCGAGAACAGCATCATGCCGATGCCGGTCAGCACCGCATGCACCACGAACAGCAGCGGGGCGACGAACAGGAAGGAGAATTCAATCGGCTCGGTTACGCCGACCAGCAGCGAGGTCAGCGCCGCCGGGATCAGAATCGCTTTCGCAATCGCTTTACGCTCTGGCTTCGCGGTCATGTACATCGCCAGCGCGGCGGCAGGAAGGCCGAACATCTTGCTGATGCCGCGCGCATCCCACACCACGGTACTGCTGAGCTGCTTCACGTCCGGGCAGGCCATCTCGGCGAAGTAGATATTGCGCGCGCCCTGATAGGTTGCGCCACACACCTCCTGCGTACCGCCCAGTTCGGTATACAGGAACGGCGTATAGACCAGATGATGCAGGCCCGTCGGCACCAGAATGCGTTCAAGGAAACCGTAGATCGCCACGCCAAACGGACCGGACCCTTTGATCGCCAGCGCCAGAGCGCTTATTCCATGCTGTGCGTACGGCCAGAGTTCGCTCATGACCACGCCGAGCAGCATAGAGACAGGCAGCATCACAATCGCGACAAAGCAGTGACCGGAGTAAATCGCCATCGCGCCGTTAAGCTGGACACCGGAATATTTGTTGTACAGATAACCGGAGAGCGCCCCGGTCAGGATCCCGGCGAAAACGCCCATCTCCAGCACCTGGACGCCCAGCACCATGCTTTGTCCGGCGGCTTTCATCTGTTCCGCAGGGGCCAGTTCTCCCTGAAGCTGTAACGTCACGTTCATCGCGTTAATGAATACGATAAAGGTCACCAGCCCAATCAACGCCGCGTAGCCTTTGTCTCGTGTTGCCAGTCCAATGGGGATCCCGACGGCAAACACCAGCGCCAGGTTGACCAGCACCGACACGGCAGATTTGGCGATCAGCTGGCCGACACTCTGGATCAGCGGGTGGCCGAGAAACGGCAGGTACTCGGCCAGATTGCCGTTACCCAGTACATTCCCGAAGGCGATAAACAGGCCGACGATGGGTAAGATAAGTACAGGTCCGTACAATGATTTTCCGAAATTTTGTAGGGCGTTCACGGCTCGTTTCATGGCTTTCTCTCTTATTGAACCGCGCACTCGGGGTGCGTCATGGTCATAAAACTAGCAGGCCTGATGCGAGCTTATCCAGCTATCTTCTTGTTTTAAAAACAAATGACGCGAAAGGTAACATGTTACGTTATGCGCTGTGATCGCCGTTCCATCACGGTTTGGCTGCGTGATGCCATTCTGCGAGGTGCTTTCCAGATTATAAAATTGGACTTTTTGTATTAACGAAACTTGCGGATAATACTTATCCGGACGATGACCAACAGGCCCCTCAGGCCAGGGACACAGGATGAAACCGTTTCGCTTAGCTGCGATCTCTCTCGCGCTGCTCACCACCTTTACGCTTGTCGGCTGTGATAACAGCGACGACAAACCTCAGGCCGCTGCCCCCGCAGCGTCTACTGCATCAGAACAGAAAACCCCGGCAAAACCGGATCCTGAAAAGCTGGCTAAGCTGGCCGCGCAGAGTCAGGGCAAGGCGTTGACGCTGCTGGATGCCTCTGAAGTGCAACTCGACGGCGCTGCGACGCTGGTTCTGACCTTCTCTGTACCGCTGGATCCCAGCCAGGATTTTGCGAAAACGGTGCATGTGGTGGATAAAAAAAGCGGCAAAGTGGACGGCGCCTGGGAACTGGCCCCCAATCTGAAAGAGCTGCGCCTGCGCCATCTGGAGCCGAATCGTAATCTGGTCGTCACCGTCGAACGTAATTTGCTGGCGCTGAACAAAGCGACATTCGGCATCGACTATGAAAAAGCGATCACCACCCGGGATGTTGAACCGACGGTCGGATTCGCCAGCCGCGGATCGCTGCTGCCGGGTAAGGTGGTGGAAGGGTTGCCGGTGATGGCGCTCAACGTCAACAATGTGGATGTGAACTTCTATCGCGTGAAGCCGGAGTCGCTGGCCTCGTTTGTCAGCCAGTGGGAGTACCGTAACTCGCTGACCAACTGGGAATCTGACAACCTGCTGAAGATGGCGGAACTGGTCTACACCGGCCGTTTCGACCTCAACCCGGCGCGCAATACGCGTGAAAAACTGCTCCTGCCGCTCAAAGATATTAAGCCGCTCCAGCAGTCTGGCGTCTATATCGCCGTGATGAATCAGGCTGGTCACTATAACTACAGTAACGCCGCGACGCTCTTTACCTTAAGTGATATTGGGCTGTCCGCTCACCGTTATCATAACCGCCTGGACATCTTCACCCAGAGTCTTGAAAACGGTGCGGCGCAGTCAGGTGTGGCCATTACCCTTCTGAACGATAAAGGGCAGACCCTGGCCGAGGCGAACAGCGACGCCGATGGTCATGCGAAACTGCAAACCGATAAAGAAGCCGCGCTGATCCTGGCCAGTAAAGATGGCCAGACGACGCTTCTCGACCTCAAACTTCCGGCGCTGGATCTGGCGGAGTTTGATATCGCCGGTAACCCGGGTTACAGCAAACAGTTCTTTATGTTTGGCCCGCGCGATCTCTATCGTCCGGGTGAAACGGTGATCCTGAACGGCCTGCTTCGCGACAGCGATGGCAAACCGCTTCCCGATCAGCCGGTAAAACTTGACGTGCTGCGCCCGGACGGACAGGTGGCGCGTACGGTCGTTGTGCAACCTGAGAACGGCCTTTATCGCTTCAACTATCCGCTCGATAGCGGCGCCCAGACCGGCATGTGGCATATTCGCGCGAATACGGGCGATAACCAGCAGCGCATGTGGGATTTCCACGTCGAAGATTTTATGCCTGAGCGTATGGCGCTGAATCTGACCGGGCAAAAAACGCCAGTTTCCCCGCAGGATAATGTCGACTTTAACGTTGCTGGCTATTACCTGTATGGCGCGCCGGCTAACGGTAATTCTCTGCAAGGCCAGCTTTTCCTGCGTCCGCTACGTGACGCGGTGCCTACGCTGCCTGGCTTCCAGTTCGGTGATATTGCCGAGGAGAACCTGAGCCGCAGCCTGGATGAAGTGCAGCTTACGCTGGACGAACAGGGGCGTGGGCAGGTTACCACCGAAAGCCAGTGGAAAGAGGCGCACTCGCCGCTGCAACTGATTTTGCAGGCCAGCCTGCTGGAATCAGGTGGGCGTCCGGTAACGCGACGCGCCGAGCAGGCTATCTGGCCTGCGGCTGAACTTCCGGGGATCCGCCCACAGTTCGCCAGCAAGGCCGTTTACGACTACCGTACCGATACCACCGTCAATCAGCCGATTGTCGATGAAAACGGCAACGCCAGCTTTGACATCGTCTATGCCGATGCCAGCGGGACGAAAAAAGCGGTATCTGGTTTGCAGGTGCGTCTGATCCGTGAGCGTCGCGACTACTTCTGGAACTGGTCCGAGAGTGAGGGCTGGCAGTCCCAGTTTGATCAAAAAGATCTGGTTGAGGGCGAGCAGGAGCTAAACCTCAAGGCCGATGAAACCGGTAAAGTCACCTTCCCGGTGGAGTGGGGCTCATACCGTCTGGAAGTGAAAGCCCCTGATGACATGGTCAGCAGCGTGCGCTTCTGGGCGGGGTACAGCTGGCAGGATAACAGCGATGGCACGGGCGCTGCTCGCCCGGATCGTGTGACGCTGAAACTGGACAAGCCATCCTATCAGCCAGGCGATACCATCAACCTGCATATTGCAGCGCCGGCCGCAGGCAAGGGCTATGCAATGATCGAATCCAGCGAAGGACCGCTGTGGTGGAAAGAGATCGACGTGCCAGCAAACGGTCTGGATCTCGCCATTCCGGTGGATAAGGACTGGAAACGTCACGATCTCTACCTCAGCACGCTGGTGGTTCGTCCTGGCGATAAATCCAAATCCGCCACGCCAAAACGGGCGGTTGGCCTGCTGCATCTGCCAATGGGGGACGAAAATCGTCGCCTGAACATCGCACTGGATAACCCGCAAAAAATGCGTCCGAACCAGACGCTTTCTGTGAAAGTGAAAGCCAGCGTAAAAGAGGGGACTGTGCCACAGAAGGTGAACGTACTGGTCTCGGCTGTCGATAGCGGCGTGCTGAACATTACCGACTACGTCACGCCGGATCCGTGGGAAGCTTTCTTCGGTCAGAAGCGCTATGGCGCGGACATCTATGATGTTTACGGCCAGGTGATTGAAGGTCAGGGACGTCTGGCCGCACTGCGCTTTGGCGGAGACGGCGATGAACTGAAACGCGGCGGTAAGCCACCGGTGAACCATGTCACCATAATTGCCCAGCAGGCGCAGCCGGTTACGCTTGATGCCAACGGCGAAGGCACCATCACGCTGCCGATTGGCGATTTCAACGGCGAACTGCGTCTGATGGCGCAGGGCTGGACGGAAGACGATTTCGGCAGCAGCGAAAGCAAAATCATTGTGGCGGCTCCGATTATCACCGAGCTTAATACGCCGCGATTCCTCGCAAGTGGCGATACCTCTCGCCTGACGCTGGACCTGACTAACCTGACGGACCAGCCGCAAACGCTGAACATTGCGTTAACCGCAACCGGTAAGTTGTCGCTCGAAGGTGCTCAGCCAGAGCCGGTTAAGCTGCCGCCTGGCGCACGTAGCACCCTGTTTATTCCGGTGCGCGCCCTGGAAGGCTATGGTGATGGTGAAGTGACTGCTCAGGTGTCGGGGCTTCAGCTCCCTGGTGAGACGTTTGCGCCGCAGCAGAAGAGCTGGAAAATTGGCGTGCGTCCCGCATTCCCGGCGCAAACGGTGAATACGGGCACGATGCTGAACCCTGGCGAATCCTGGAGTGCACCAGCACAGCATATCAACGGTTTCTCGCCTGCCACGCTACAGGGGCAGCTGTTGCTCAGCGGTAAACCACCTTTAAATCTGGCGCGCTACATTCGTGAACTTCAGGCCTATCCATACGGATGTCTTGAGCAGACCACCAGCGGCCTGTTCCCGTCGCTTTTCACCAACGCGGCACAACTTAAGGCACTGGGTATTAAAGGCGATACCGACGATAAACGCCGTGCGGCCATTGATATCGGGATCTCCCGTCTGCTGCAAATGCAGCGTGACGATGGCGGTTTTGCCTTGTGGGATAAAAACGGCCCGGAAGAGTACTGGCTGACCGCCTATGTCACGGACTTCCTGGTGCGGGCAGGGGAGCAGGGTTACAGCGTGCCTGCCGAGGCAGTGAATAACGCCAACAGCCGACTGCTGCGCTATTTACAGGATCCGGGGATGATGTCCATCCGCTACAGCGACGACACCCAGGCCAGCAAATTTGCTGTTCAGGCGTACGCTTCGCTGGTGCTGGCTCGTCAGCAAAAAGCGCCGCTCGGTGCGCTGCGTGAAATCTGGGAGCGCCACGCTCAGGCTGCTTCCGGGCTTCCGTTGATGCAGCTGGGCATGGCACTCAAACTGATGGGGGATGCACCGCGCAGCCAGCAGGCGCTGGATCTGGCTCTCAAAACTCCCCGTAACGACAGCCGAAACTGGATGGCGGATTACGGCAGCCAGCTGCGTGATAATGCCCTGATGCTCTCCCTGCTGGAAGAGTACAAGCTGCTGCCGGATGCGCAAAACAGGCTGCTGAACGCGTTATCTGAAGACGCGTTCAGCCAGCGCTGGCTGTCTACCCAGGAGAGCAATGCGCTGTTCATGGCCGGACGTTCACTGCAAACCTTGTCAGGCGCGTGGACGGCAACGACCAGCCTCTCTGAACAGACCCAGAGCAGTGATAAAGCGCAGGTAGAAAACCTGAACGGCGACCAGCTTGATGCCTTGCAGGTGACGAATACCGGCACTACGCCGCTGTGGGTACGACTGGACACGACTGGCTATCCGGAGTACGCGCCTCAGCCATCCTCTAATGTCTTGCAGATTGAACGTCATATCCTGGCGACAGACGGCAGCAGCAAGTCGCTCTCTTCTCTGAAGAGCGGTGAGCTGGTTCTGGTGTGGCTGGAGGTGAAGGCCAGCCAGAACGTGCCGGATGCGCTGGTGGTGGATCTGCTCCCGGCAGGTCTGGAGCTGGAAAACCAGAATCTGGCGAGCAGCAGCGCCAGCTTGCAGGACAGCGGCAGTGAAGTGCAAAACCTGCTGAATCAGATGCAACAGTCTGATATTCAGCACATGGAATTCCGCGACGATCGCTTTGTGGCCGCGGTGCCGGTCAATGAAGGTCAGCCGGTCACGCTGGTTTACCTGGCCCGTGCCGTTACGCCGGGAACCTACCAGGTGCCTGTTCCGATGGTCGAGTCCATGTACGTTCCGCAGTGGCGGGCAACGGGGGCGGCCAGTGGCCCGCTGATCGTTGTTCCGTAAGATGCGGATAGCACGCCTGATTCGCTCCCGCTGGCTGTGGCTGGCGGGAGCGCTTCTCGTTTCAGGGGGGCTGATTGTCGTCGCTGACCGCGTGTGGCCGTTGCCCCTGAAAGAGGTCAACCCAGCGCGAGTGGTGGTGGATGAGCAGGGTGTTCCGCTGTGGCGTTTTGCCGACAGCGAAGGCATCTGGCGCTATCCGGTTACCATTGAAGAGGTTTCCCCACGCTATCTTGAGGCGCTGATCCAGTATGAAGATCGCTGGTTCTGGGATCACCCGGGCGTCAATCCGCTTTCTGTACTGCGTGCCGCCTGGCAGGATCTCACCTCCGGGAGAGTGGTTTCCGGCGGGAGCACGCTTACCATGCAGGTGGCGCGCCTGCTGGATCCGCATCCGCGTACCTTTGGCGGCAAAATCCGTCAGCTGTGGCGGGCGATGCAGCTGGAGTGGCATCTCTCCAAGCGTGAAATCCTGACGCTGTATCTCAACCGTGCCCCGTTTGGCGGCACGTTGCAGGGCGTGGGCGCGGCAAGCTGGACTTACCTTGGCAAACCGCCGTCTCAGCTGAGCTACTCCGACGCGGCGCTGCTGGCAGTGCTGCCGCAGGCACCCAGTCGTCTGCGCCCGGATCGCTGGCCGAAACGTGCCGAAGCGGCGCGGAACAAAGTGCTCGACCGTATGCTGACTCAGGGTGTCTGGTCTGAGAAGCAGGTGAAAGAGTCCCGTGAAGAGCCGGTCTGGCTGGCTCCCCGGCAGATGCCGCAGCTGGCGCCGCTCTTTTCCCGCATGATGCTGAGTAAAAGTCGTGACACAAAAATAGTCACCACGCTGGATGCAGCTTTGCAACGACAGCTTGAAGAGCTGGCAATGAACTGGAAATCACGCCTGCCTGCCCGCAGTTCGCTGGCGATGATCGTCGTGGATCATACATCCATGAAAGTGCGTGGCTGGGTAGGCTCGGTAGATATCAATGATGACAGCCGTTTCAGCCACGTGGATATGGTCAATGCGATCCGATCGCCGGGATCGGTCCTCAAGCCATTCATCTATGGCATGGCGCTGGACGATGGTCTGATCCATCCCGCTTCGTTATTGCAGGATGTGCCAAGAAAAACGGGGGATTATCGTCCCGGCAACTTTGACAGCGGCTTCCATGGGCCGGTCAGTATGAGCGAAGCCCTGGTGCGTTCCCTCAACCTGCCTGCGGTGCAGGTTCTGGAAGCGTACGGCCCAAAACGTTTTGCCGGAATGCTGAGCAACGCGGGATTACCGCTCATTCTGCCTGCGGGGGCACAGCCCAACCTCTCTCTGATCCTGGGGGGCGCAGGCGCACGCCTGGCTGATATCGCTGCCGCCTATAGCGCCTTTGCGCGTCAGGGTAAGGCGGGCCGGCTGCGTTTACAGCCGGGCGATCCGCTGATCGAACGTCCGCTGCTGTCGCAGGGGGCGGCGTGGATCATTCGACGCATTCTCGCTAATGAAGCACAGCCCCTGCCGGACAGTGCGCTGCCCCAGGTTGCGCCGCTGGCGTGGAAAACGGGCACCAGCTATGGCTACCGGGATGCCTGGGCCATCGGCCTGAATGCCCGGTATGTCATTGGAATCTGGACCGGACGCCCGGACGGCACGCCCGTTGCCGGGCAGTTTGGTTTCGCCAGCGCGGTACCGCTCCTGAATCAGGTCAATAACATGCTTCAGTCCCGCTCGATGGTGGATGAAGCGCGCCTGCCGCGCGATCCGCGTCCTGCAAGCGTAGGACGGGGCGTGATTTGCTGGCCGGGGGGCCAGTCCCTGCCTGAAGGGAGCGAAAACTGTCGGCGTCGGCTGTCAACCTGGCTGCTGGAAGGCAGTGAACCGCCTACGCTGTTGCTGCCGGAACAGGAAGGTATTCGCGGGATCCGTTTCCCGGTCTGGCTGGATAAAGAAGGCAAACGCGTTGCGGCGGATTGTCCTGATGCGACAGAGAAAGTGCTGGATGTCTGGCCGCTACCGCTGGAGCCCTGGCTGCCTGCTGCTGAAAAACGGGCTGCTCGTCTTCCCGCCCGTTCAGCTATTTGCCCTCCGCTGGATAACCATAATGCGGCGCCGATGATGTTGTCAGGCGTCAGAGAAGGGGCGGTAATTAAACGTCTTCCGGGTGAGAAAAATATGACCCTTAACGTTTCAACCAGCGGCGGGGAGGGACAACGATGGTGGTTTTTGAATGGCGAACCGCTGGACGGGCATCAGAAGAATTATTCACTGCAATTATATTTGCCGGGTAAATATCAATTAATTGTATTAGATGAAACAGGACAAACGGCGACAGTGAATTTTGAATTAGATCGCTAAGTATTACCCCTCAAGAGTTAGCTTGATAATTATCAATATTCGTTCCTGAAAAAAAACGAGAATGCGTTTTTATTTGAAGGAACGAGCAATGAAAAAAAATAAACATCAGGGAGAAAGGCTTATTCCCTCCATATCCCGGCGTCAGTTTATTCAGGCAGGGTCGGCGCTCGCCGCCCTGCCGTTTGTCGTCAAAACCGGCAAAGTACAGGCACAGGGCGCGGCGGTTTCAGACGCTACGCCTGAAGAAAAAGTGGTGCAAACCTGTAGTACGTTTGACTGCGGCGGCAAATGTGATATTCGTGCTCACGTCAGTGATGGCGTTGTGACCCGAATTTCAACGCGTCCGGATAACGCGCTGGATCCGCAGATGCCAGTAATGCGCGCCTGCGTTCGTGGTCGGGCTTATCGGAAATTTGTTTATCACCCCGATCGACTGAAATATCCAATGAAACGCGTAGGTAAACGTGGCGAAGGAAAATTCGAGCGTATTACCTGGGATGAAGCCACCACCCTCATTGCGAATCAATTAAAAACTATTACGCAAAAATACGGTGCTGCGTCACGCTATGTTCATGTGGGCACCGCGGTGTCCGGCGGGACCTTTTCTGGCGATAAAATGGTTCGTCGTCTGCTCAACTTAACCGGCGGCTATCTCGAAAGCTATCACTCGGTCAGTATGGGTAACACGGCGGCGGCAACGCCGTATACCTATGGCACCGCCGCCAGCGGCAGCTCTCTGGACACGCTGCTGGACACCAAACTGGTCATTCTCTGGGGGCATAACCCGACGGAAACCATCTTCGGGCACAGCAACCACTTCTACCAGAAGATGAAGCAAAACGGCACGCGCTTCATTGTTGTCGACCCACGCTATTCCGATACGGTTTCCTCCCTTGCCGATCAGTGGATCCCATTGCTTCCTGCCACCGACAACGCCCTGATGGACGCGATGATGTATGTGATCGTCACGGAGAATCTGCACGATCGCGACTTTATTCAGCGCTACACCCTGGGCTTTGACGAAGACGCCATGCCAGAGGGCGTTCCGGCCAATGAATCTTTGATGGCTTACCTGAGCGGTGCAAAGGATGGCGTGGCGAAAACGCCCGAGTGGGCAGAGAAAATCACCCACGTGCCTGCACAAACTATTCGTCAGCTGGCGCGCGACTACGCAACCACCAAACCCGCCGCGCTGATCCAGGGCTGGGGACCGCAGCGTCACAACTGCGGCGAGCGCACCGCGCGCGGCTCGACGATACTGGCCACGCTAACGGGTAACGTCGGGGTGAAAGGCGGCTGGGCAGCAGGCTATGGCGGCTGCGCAAACCGCAAATTTGCGGCCGGGCCAGAGATGCCGGACAACCCGGTCAACGCCAAAATTTCGGTCATGAACTGGGTGCAGGCCGCGGATGATGCTTCTAAGGTAACCGCGGAAGATGGCCTGAAGGATGCTGAGAAGCTGGACAGCAATATCCGCATCCTGTTCTCGCTGGCGGGCAATTATCTGGCTAACCAGAACCCGGATCTTCATCAGGCAACCCGTGTCCTGGAAGACGAGTCGAAAATCGAGTTTATCGTCGCAAGCGATCTGTTTATGACGCCGAGCGCCAGATACGCCGACCTGCTTTTGCCGGAAACCAGCTTCATGGAACGCTGGAATATCGGCGAAACCTGGGGCACGGCAAGCTATCTGATCCTGTCAGAAAAGCTGATTGAACCTGAATTTGAACGCCGTTCAGACTACGACTGGCTACGGGAGGTCGCTGCTAAGCTTGGCGTCGAGCCAGCGTTCAGCGAGGGCCGTGACGAAAAAGCGTGGAGTGAGCACATCTGGGAGCAGACGCGGCTGTCCATGCCGGATGAAAACCTGCCGGACTTCGCGACGCTACAGAAGACGCGTCAGCATCTTTTCAAAAGCGCGCCGTACGTTGCCTTTGAAGACAACATTCGCGATCCGCAGAATCATCCGTTCCCGACGCCGTCCGGAAAAATTGAGATCTTCTCGAAGCGTCTGTACGACATGCATCACCCGGAAATTCCGGCGCTGTCGCACTACGTGCCTGCCCATGAAGGGCCGGAAGACGAGCTGGTCAAAACCTTCCCGCTCCAGCTGATCACCTGGAAAGGGAAAAACCGCGCTAACTCCACCCAGTACGCCAACCCGTGGTTAATTGAGGCGCAGCAGCAAAAGCTGTGGATCAACCCGCAGGATGCGCAAAAGCGCGGCATTGCGCAGGGGGATACCGTGCGTATTCATAACGCGCGCGGCATTTGCGAGATCCCGGCGGAGGTCACGCCGCGCATCATTCCAGGCGTGGTGGCCATGCAGGCAGGCGCCTGGTGGCAGCCGGACGCGCAGGGTATCGATAAAGGCGGCTGCGCGAACGTGCTCAGTTCCGCCCGTATTACCGCGCTTGCGAAAGGGAATTCCCATCAAACCATGCTGGTGGAGGTAGCTAAAGCATGAGTCAGTTTAAACATTACGCACCGGTGAGCGACAAACAGCTGGGTTTTTATATCGACTCTTCTCGCTGCTCGGGCTGCAAGGCATGCCAGGTGGCGTGCAAAGATAAAAACAACCTTGAGGTCGGACGTCGTTTCCGTCGCGTTTATGAAGTCAACGGCGGGAGTTTTATCCCGACCGGGCAGGGCGGCGTCAGCAACAACGTTTTTGCCTACACGCTCTCTATTTCCTGTAACCACTGCGCAGACCCTGTCTGCACCAAAAATTGTCCGACCACAGCGATGCATAAGCGTCCGGGGGACGGCATTGTGCGCGTTGATACTGATAAGTGCGTCGGCTGCGGCTACTGCGCATGGTCTTGCCCTTACGGCGCGCCACAGCTCAACGAGCAGACCGGGCAGATGTCCAAATGTGATTTCTGCGTGGATCTCCAGGCGAAGGGAGAGCAGCCCGTCTGTGTGGCAACCTGTCCACTCGAAGCGATTAAATTCGGGCCGATTGATGAACTGCGGGCGAAGTATGGTGCGGTCTGTGATGTGAAAGGCTTGCCTGATTCCTCCATCACCAAACCAAACCTGGTGATCAAAGCGCATCAGGGCGCAGAGAAAGAGGGGAAACGTCATGCATGAGTTACCGCTGCTGATTTTTACGCTGTTCCTGCAAGGATCGGTGGGCGTTACGCTGTGGCTGGCGTTCGGAAGCACGCAACGCAGCGCGCTGCTGCCGGCAGCCGGAGCGTTTGTGCTGGCGAGTCTGGGGCTGCTCGCCTCCGCGCTGCACATGGGCTATCCGCTTAATGCTCTTAACGCGCTGCGCCACGTATCCAGCTCCTGGCTGAGTCGTGAGATTATCTTTGCCAGTCTTTATCTTGCGGCGCTTGGCTTCGCAACGCTGCTGATGTTTGTCAAAAAGCCAGGCTGGAAGCCACTGTTGGTTGTGGCAGGTCTGGTTGGTTTAGTCGACGTGTTCTGCATGGCGCAGATCTACATGCACGCATCCGTGGTGACATGGCAGCACGTAAACACGCTGGTGCTGTTTATCGGTTCGGTGGGGATTATCGGCTCAGCCTGCATGGCCGTTTGGACGCGTACTCAGACAACCGTGCGTGCGGCGGTTGTCATTATTACGCTGGTGGTGCTTGTGCGTCTGGTGATGCAGCCCGTCTGGCTGGCAGATATTACGGCTATGGACAACACCGTGGTGACGTTCCCTCACGCACCGCTACAGATGCTGGAGCAACTGCGAACCGTTCATCTGCTGAGCTGGTGCGTATCCGTTGCGGGTATGCTGTGCTTTGCTGCGGGCGGTCTGAAAGCGGCGCGATCTCCCATGCTGCTGGGAAGCGCATTGCTGATTGTCGGTGAGCTGATGCTGCGCTTCGTTTTCTTCAGTATTGGCTGATGGGCGGATTGACCTTTGCCCCGGCGATGGACGTGACGCATGCGTGCGTCCGTCGCCGTTTTCGCCACGCTTCCTGCCTCGCCTGCGCGGACGTCTGTCCTGTGCAGGCTTTTACTTTTACCGACTCAAGCGTCTCGGTTGATGACAGCCGCTGTATTGAATGCGGTGACTGCCTGTTCGTCTGCCCCGCTGAGGCCATCACCGGCATCACGCCGCGAAAACGCTTTCTGTGTGGCGATACGCTTGTTGGGCCGTTTACTGACCGTGCGCCAGGGGTGAATGAGCTTCTGCTGTGGCACGCGCAGTACCACGTTCGTTTTATCAGTATCGACGCGGAGCAGAATCCTGACTGGTTGCTGGCGATTGCCCGGCTGAATCTGGCGCTTCGCCGACGCGGTGAAGCGGCGTGGGCGTTTAAATATATACCCGTCAACGAGGTTAATACCGCCCGGCGTGTGCTGATGCACGTTCCCCGAGAGGATGTCCAGGCCTGTAGCGTCGTGCCCGGTCAGCGTGAACTGCGCAGGGCGTTTTCTGCGTTTAGCGAGGCAGAGATAACTCTCGATACCGAATCCTGCGTACTGTGCGGCGCGTGCTGGCGGAGTTGTACGGAAAACGCGATTCGGTTTGAGAACGCTGAACTGGTCGTGGAAACCGGACGCTGTACGGGGTGCGGCGGCTGCGAAGCGGTATGCCAGCATGCGGCGATAAACGTGACGCAAACAGAAGGAACAGCGAAAAGCGTGACCATACCGGCATATGAAGCCGTTTGCCTGACGTGCCACCGTCATTTCTGGTCATTTACGTCTGATGAAAAGCAGTGTCCGCTCTGTTTTCATCATCAACACGGTATGAGAAATACGAGCTGTTGCTAATCTTCGTCTCATTTTAAAAAAATGTTATGCATAACCATAGGCAATGGCGCTATTGCTCTTTATAATCCGCGCCACACCATACTCAGGTATGCAAAAACAACAGAACATTTTACAGAGGTTATCAATGGCTATTGAACGTACTTTTTCCATCATCAAACCAAACGCGGTGGCAAAAAACGTTATTGGCAGCATCTTCGCTCGCTTTGAATCAGCAGGGTTTAAGATCGTTGGCACCAAAATGCTGCACCTGACCGTTGAGCAGGCTCGCGGTTTTTACGCTGAGCACGAAGGTCGCCCATTCTTTGATGGTCTGGTCGAGTTCATGACCTCTGGCCCAATCGTGGTATCCGTACTGGAAGGCGAAAACGCGGTACAGCGTCACCGCGATCTGCTGGGTGCAACCAACCCGGACAACGCGCTGGCAGGTACTCTGCGCGCCGACTATGCAGACAGCTTCACCGAGAACGGCACCCACGGTTCCGACTCTGTTGAATCTGCTGCGCGCGAAATCGCGTTCTTCTTCGCTGAAGGCGAAGTGTGCCCGCGCACTCGCTAATAATTTCGTAAATGCCGCGTGCAAACGTGGCATCCCTGCGCCAGACTTTGTACAATGCAACGCCCCGGACGAGCAGACTGCTTACCGGGGCGTTTCTTTTCAACCCACCAAGGGCCACAACGTGTAACAACGAGGCCGGAAAAAATTATGTCTGAATTAGTGAATACCTCCGAAGTCGCCATTCCTGCGGTTCCCAATAAAAATGGAAAAATTAACCTGCTGGACCTGAACCGTCAGCAGATGCGCGAGTTCTTTAAAGAGATGGGCGAGAAGCCATTTCGTGCCGATCAGGTCATGAAATGGATGTACCACTATTGCAGCGACAACTTTGATGACATGACGGACATCAACAAAGTGCTGCGCAATAAGCTTAAAGAAGTGGCGGAAATCCGCGCACCGGAAGTGGTGGAAGAGCAGCGCTCTTCAGATGGCACCATCAAGTGGGCCATTGCCGTTGGCGATCAGCGCGTTGAAACCGTGTATATCCCGGAAGACGATCGCGCCACGCTGTGCGTCTCTTCTCAGGTGGGCTGTGCGCTGGAGTGCAAATTCTGCTCTACGGCGCAGCAGGGCTTTAACCGTAACCTGCGCGTGTCGGAAATCATCGGCCAGGTCTGGCGTGCCGCGAAAATCGTGGGCGCGGCGAAAGTCACCGGTACACGTCCAATCACCAACGTGGTGATGATGGGGATGGGTGAACCGCTGCTCAACCTGACCAACGTCGTTCCGGCGATGGAAATTATGCTCGACGATTTCGGTTTTGGTCTGTCCAAGCGCCGCGTTACGCTCTCTACTTCCGGCGTTGTGCCTGCGCTGGACAAACTGGGCGACATGATTGACGTTGCGCTGGCCATCTCCCTTCACGCGCCAAACGACGCCATCCGTGACGAAATTGTGCCGATCAACAAAAAGTACAATATCGAAACCTTCCTGGCTGGCGTGCGCCGTTACCTGGAGAAATCTAACGCGAACCAGGGCCGCGTGACCATTGAATACGTGATGCTGGATCATGTTAACGACGGTACCGAACATGCACATGAGCTGGCTGAACTGCTGAAAGATACGCCATGTAAGATCAACCTGATCCCATGGAACCCGTTCCCGGGCGCGCCGTATGGCCGTAGCTCGAACAGCCGTATCGATCGCTTCTCAAAAGTGCTGATGGAGTATGGTTTCACCACCATCGTACGTAAAACGCGTGGCGATGATATTGACGCAGCCTGTGGTCAGCTGGCGGGTGACGTTATTGACCGTACCAAACGTACGCTGCGTAAGCGCATGCAGGGTGAGTCAATCGCGGTCAAAACCGTTTGATTATTATGCAGACACGGCGCGTTTTTTGCGCCGTGAAGCATTAATTTACTGAATATTCAGTCACAATCATTATGACTGATTAATAATTACGGTGCGTTTCATACGACTTTCGGGCAGTATGTAACGACGTAACAACAGTTTAGCGTGAAGGCCTGCCAGCGCTGTCATCTGCGGCCCGACAGTCTTATACTGTTTGTTCCAGGTTAACTGACCTAAAGTTTCGCGGTGCGGGTGGCATTGTGACTCACCGGCACCTGAACCCTTATTTTCACGTACCAGTAGTTGTAGCGAATGAATACTGAAGCCACTCACGATCAAAATGCAGCACTCTCCACTGGCGTTCGTCTTCGCAACGCCCGTGAACAACTCGGACTCAGCCAGCAAGCCGTTGCAGAACGCCTGTGCCTGAAGGTTTCCACCGTTCGCGATATTGAAGAAGATAAGGCACCCGCCGATCTGGCTTCAACGTTTCTGCGCGGTTATATCCGTTCTTACGCCAAACTGGTTCATATCCCTGAAGACGAATTACTGCCGATGATGGAGAAGCAGGCGCCTGTGCGTGCGGCAAAAGTTGCGCCGATGCAGAGCTTCTCTCTGGGTAAACGTCGTAAAAAACGCGATGGCTGGCTGATGAGCTTTACCTGGCTGGTCCTGTTCGTGGTTGTCGGCCTGACGGGCGCATGGTGGTGGCAAAACCATAAAGCGCAGCAGGAAGAGATCACGACGATGGCCGATCAGTCCTCCGCTGAGCTCAATCAGTCTGGTAATAACGGCGCGCAAAGCGTGCCGCTGAGCACCGAAGGAGCTGCGACCTCCAGCGAACCTCAGGCGGCAGCAAGCAGCACGCCTGCAACCGAGCCAGCGACGACGCCAGAAGCGACGGCGAATACCGCACCAGCCACCCAGACCCAGGATCAGAACGCGGTCGTATCACCTTCACAGGCCAATGTTGATACCGCCCCTGCGGCAACGGCACCGGCAGATAACACCGCGGCGTCACTGCCAACTGACCCGGCGGGTACGGCGGCACCTGCCGTTGACCCGAATGCGCTGGTGATGAATTTCACGGCGGATTGCTGGCTGGAAGTGACTGATGCGACAGGTAAAAAGCTGTTCAGCGGCCTGCAACGTAAAGATGGCACGTTAAATCTAACGGGCCAGGCACCTTACAAGCTTAAAATCGGCGCACCGGCAGCGGTACAGATCCAGTATCAAGGAAAACCTGTCGATCTGAGCCGCTTTATCAGAACTAACCAGGTTGCGCGTCTTACCGTTAATGCCGAACAATCAGCAGCACAGTAACAGACGGGCAATGCGGGAGATTTTACATGCATAACCAGGCTCCTATTCAACGTAGAAAATCGAAACGGATTTACGTTGGGAACGTGCCAGTCGGCGATGGGGCGCCTATCGCCGTCCAGTCGATGACCAATACGCGTACTACGGATGTAGAAGCGACGGTCAATCAAATCAAAGCATTAGAACGCGTAGGCGCGGACATTGTTCGCGTCTCTGTACCGACCATGGATGCCGCCGAGGCGTTCAAACTGATCAAGCAGCAGGTGAGCGTTCCGCTGGTTGCCGATATTCACTTCGATTACCGTATCGCGCTGAAAGTCGCTGAATATGGTGTCGATTGCCTGCGTATTAACCCAGGCAACATCGGCAACGAAGAGCGCATTCGCATGGTGGTTGACTGCGCCCGCGATAAAAACATTCCAATCCGTATCGGCGTGAACGCTGGCTCTCTGGAAAAAGATCTCCAGGAAAAGTACGGTGAGCCGACGCCGCAGGCGCTGCTCGAATCCGCAATGCGTCACGTCGATCATCTGGATCGCCTTAACTTCGATCAGTTTAAAGTGAGCGTGAAAGCGTCTGACGTCTTCCTGGCCGTTGAATCGTATCGTCTGCTGGCAAAACAGATCGATCAGCCGCTCCACCTTGGGATCACCGAGGCGGGCGGTCTGCGCAGCGGTTCGGTAAAATCGGCGATTGGTCTCGGCCTGCTGCTCTCTGAAGGCATCGGCGACACGTTACGCGTCTCCCTGGCCGCCGATCCGGTGGAAGAGATCAAAGTCGGTTTCGACATCCTGAAATCACTGCGTATCCGCGCGCGTGGGATCAACTTCATTGCCTGCCCAACCTGTTCACGTCAGGAGTTTGACGTGATCGGCACCGTGAATGCTCTGGAGCAGCGCCTGGAAGACATCATTACCCCGATGGACGTTTCCATCATCGGCTGCGTGGTGAACGGTCCGGGTGAAGCGCTGGTGTCCACGCTGGGCGTGACCGGCGGTAACAAGAAAAGTGGTCTCTATGAAGATGGCGTTCGTAAAGATCGTCTGGATAATAGTGATATGATCGACCAGCTCGAAGCCCGGATTCGCGCGAAAGCGACGATGATGGACGAAGCGAAGCGCATCAGCGTTCAGCAGGTTGAAAAATAACGTGATGGGAAGCAGGCTGCTTCCCATGTATGATTGAACCCATTCTTTGGGTTCTTTTTTGTATATAGAAAGAGAATAAACGTGGCAAAAAACATTCAAGCCATCCGCGGCATGAACGATTATCTGCCTGGCGAAACCGCCATCTGGCAGCGCATTGAAGGCACACTGAAGCAGGTGCTCGGCAGCTACGGTTACAGCGAAATTCGTTTGCCGATTGTAGAGCAGACCCCGTTATTCAAACGCGCGATCGGCGAAGTAACCGACGTGGTTGAAAAAGAGATGTATACCTTTGAGGACCGCAACGGCGACAGCCTGACCCTGCGTCCTGAGGGGACGGCGGGTTGCGTACGCGCCGGCATCGAACATGGTCTCCTGTACAATCAGGAGCAGCGCCTGTGGTATATCGGCCCGATGTTCCGCCACGAACGTCCGCAAAAAGGCCGCTACCGTCAGTTCAACCAGCTTGGCGTGGAAGTGTTTGGTCTGCAAGGGCCAGATATCGATGCCGAACTGATTATGCTGACTGCCCGCTGGTGGCGTGCGCTCGGTATTTCTCAGCACGTATCCCTGGAGCTGAACTCTATCGGTTCTCTGGAAGCGCGTGCGAACTATCGCGATGCGCTGGTGGCGTTCCTGGAACAGCACAAAGAGAAGCTCGACGAAGACTGTAAGCGTCGTATGTACAGCAACCCGCTGCGCGTACTCGATTCCAAAAATCCTGACGTACAGGCGCTGCTGAACGATGCGCCAGCGCTGGGTGACTACCTGGATGAGGATTCCCGCGAACACTTTGCTGGCCTGTGCAAGCTGCTTGAAGCGGCGGGCATTGCTTATACCGTTAACCAGCGTCTGGTGCGCGGTCTGGACTACTACAACCGCACCGTATTTGAGTGGGTCACCACCAGCCTCGGTTCGCAGGGCACCGTCTGTGCCGGTGGTCGTTATGACGGTCTGGTCGAGCAACTGGGTGGTCGCGCAGCACCGGCAGTAGGCTTCGCGATGGGCCTTGAGCGACTTGTTTTGCTGGTTCAGGCAGTTAATCCGGAATTTAAAGCCGATCCTGTTGTCGATATATACCTGGTGGCCTCAGGTGCGGATACGCAGTCTGCGGCGATGCAGCTTGCCGAACGCGTGCGCGATGCGCTGCCGGGCGTTAAGCTGATGACCAACCACGGCGGCGGCAACTTTAAAAAACAGTTTGCTCGTGCCGATAAGTGGGGCGCAAGTATCGCACTGGTGCTGGGTGAGTCCGAAGTGGCCAACGGCGAAGTGGTAGTCAAAGACCTGCGCTCTGGTGAGCAAACTACGGTAACGCAGGATGGCGTTGCGGCGCACTTGCGCACTCTATTGGGCTAAGGAGAAGGACTGCGTGGAAATTTACGAGAACGAACACGACCAGGTTGATGCGGTTAAGCGCTTCTTTGCTGAAAACGGCAAGGCACTGGTTGTAGGGGTTATTTTAGGTGTTGGTGCGCTGGTAGGCTGGCGTTACTGGAACAATCATCAGGCTGACTCTGCTCGCGGTTCGTCCCTGAACTACGAAAATACCGTTAGCGCAATTCGTGCCGATCAGCCGCAAACGTTGACGGCTGCGGAGAAATTTGCCGCTGACAACAAAAACACCTACGGCGCGCTGGCTGCGCTGGAAGTGGCTCAGCAGTATGTTGATAAAAACGAACTGGACAAAGCCGCTGCGCAACTGTCTCAGGGGCTTGCTGCTGCCAGTGACGAAAATCTGAAAGCGGTGATCAATCTGCGTCTGGCGCGTATCCAGGTTCAGCAGAAAAAAGCCGACGACGCGCTGAAAACGCTTGATACCATCAAAGGCGAAGGCTTTGCCGCTATTGTTGCCGATCTTCGCGGTGAAGCACTGCTGAGTAAAGGTGATAAAGCGGGCGCGCGTAAAGCGTGGCAAGCTGGCGTGGATAGTAAAGCTTCACCTGCGCTGAGCGAAATGATGCAGATGAAAATAAATAATTTGTCCGTCTGAGAGGGACCCAATGCAATTGCGTAAATTACTTCTGCCAGGACTGCTTTCTGTTACGTTATTGAGTGGTTGTTCACTGTTCAGTGGCGAAGAAGACGTTGTTAAAATGTCCCCGCTGCCGACGGTTGAAAACCAGTTCACCCCATCCACCGCCTGGGACACCTCTGTGGGAGATGGTATTGGCGATTTTTATTCCAACCTGCACCCGGCATTTGCTGACGGCGTTGTCTATGCGGCCGATCGCAAAGGCACCGTTAAAGCGCTGAACGCTGATGACGGAAAAGAAGTGTGGTCCATTAACCTGGCGGAAAAAGACGGCTGGTTCTCCCGTAAACCTGCACTGCTTTCTGGCGGCCTGACCGTTGCTGGCGGTCACGTGTATGTGGGTAGCGAAAAAGCGCAGGTTTACGCGCTGAATGCCAGCGACGGTTCGGTTGCATGGCAGACCACCGTTGCCGGTGAATCCTTGTCGCGTCCGGTTGTCAGCGACGGCCTGGTGCTGATCCATACCAGCAACGGCCAGTTGCAGGCGCTGAACGAAGCCGATGGTCTGGTAAAATGGACGGTTAACCTGGATATGCCAGCGCTGTCTCTGCGTGGTGAATCTGCTCCGGCGACCGCCTTTGGCGCCGCCATTGTGGGCGGTGACAACGGCCGTGTCAGCGCGGTACTGATGCAGCAGGGCCAGATGATCTGGCAGCAGCGTATTTCCCAGGCGACCGGTTCAACTGAAATTGACCGTCTGAGTGACGTGGACACCACGCCAGTTATCGTCGACGGTGTGGTTTACGCGCTGGCGTACAACGGCAACCTGACGGCGCTGGACCTGCGTAGCGGCCAGATCATGTGGAAACGTGAGCTGGGTTCCGTGAACGATTTCATCGTCGACGGCAACCGTATTTATATGGTGGATCAGAACGACCGTCTGCTGGCGCTGAGCACCGAAGGTGGCGTGACGCTGTGGACGCAGAGCGATCTGCTGCACCGTCTGCTGACCGCACCAGCACTGTATAACGGCAGCCTGGTGGTGGGCGACAGCGAAGGCTATATGCACTGGATCGATCCAGAGAATGGTCGCTTCGTGGCACAGCAGAAAGTGGATAGCTCAGGCTTCCTGACGGAGCCCGTTGTGGCTGACGGCAAACTGCTGATTCAGGCAAAAGACGGCACGCTGTACGCGATCACGCGTTAATTACACGGCGGTTGTAGTATACTAAACGGCTCCTGTTCACTCAGGAGCCGTTTTGACATTTTTAAAAACGCTGCGAAAGCGACGTTATTTTGAATTTTATGAGGCTTCAAACATGGTACCTGTGGTCGCGCTTGTCGGGCGCCCTAACGTTGGAAAATCCACTCTTTTTAACCGTTTAACACGCACCCGTGATGCGCTGGTTGCGGATTTCCCGGGGCTGACGCGTGACCGTAAGTACGGTCGTGCAGAGGTGGAAGGACGCGAGTTCATCTGTATCGATACCGGGGGTATTGACGGTACGGAAGACGGCGTAGAAACCCGCATGGCAGAGCAATCTCTGCTGGCTATCGAAGAAGCGGATGTGGTTCTGTTTATGGTGGATGCTCGCGCTGGCCTGATGCCCGCGGATTCTGCTATTGCTAAACATCTGCGTTCACGCGAAAAGCCTACCTTCCTGGTGGCGAACAAAACTGACGGCATCGATGCCGATCAGGCTGTTGCGGATTTCTGGTCTTTAGGTCTGGGCGATATTTATCCTATCGCGGCCTCGCATGGTCGTGGCGTCACCAGCCTGCTGGAAACCGTGCTGCTGCCGTGGGTTGATGAAGTAAACCCGCCGGAAGAGGTGGACGAGGACGCTGAATACTGGGCGCAGTTTGAAGCCGGAGAGGAAGGCGAGGAAGAGCCGGAAGACGACTTCAACCCGCAGGATCTGCCTATCAAGCTGGCTATCGTGGGTCGCCCAAACGTAGGTAAGTCTACGCTTACTAACCGTATTCTCGGTGAAGAGCGCGTGGTGGTTTACGACATGCCAGGCACAACGCGTGACAGCATTTACATTCCAATGCAGCGCGATGAACGTGAGTACGTACTTATCGACACCGCAGGGGTGCGTAAGCGTGGGAAAATCACCGATGTGGTAGAAAAATTCTCGGTGATCAAAACCCTTCAGTCGATTGAAGACGCCAATGTGGTGCTGCTGGTCATCGACGCACGTGAAGGTATCTCCGATCAGGATCTCTCTCTGCTCGGCTTTATCCTCAATAGTGGGCGCTCGCTGGTTATCGTCGTCAACAAGTGGGACGGTTTGAGCAATGAAGTGCGCGAGCAGGTGAAAGAGACGCTGGACTTCCGTCTGGGCTTTATCGACTTTGCCCGCGTTCACTTCATCTCTGCCCTGCACGGGAGTGGTGTTGGCAACCTGTTCGAATCCGTTCGTGAAGCCTATGACAGCTCTACCCGCCGTCAGAGCACGGCGATGCTGACCCGTATCATGAACATGGCTGCTGAAGACCACCAGCCGCCGCTGGTGCGCGGTCGTCGCGTGAAGCTGAAATATGCTCACGCCGGGGGGTATAACCCGCCTATCGTGGTGATCCACGGTAACCAGGTGAAGGATCTGCCGGACTCCTACAAACGCTACCTGATGAACTACTTCCGCAAGTCGCTGGACGTGATGGGTACGCCTATCCGTATTCAGTTCAAGGAAGGGGAGAACCCGTTTGCGAATAAACGCAACACCCTGACGCCGAACCAGATGCGTAAGCGTAAGCGTTTGATTAAGCACATTAAGAAAAGCAAATAATTCTCACCGAACTCACTAAAACCCGCGCCTGTCGCGGGTTTTTTTCGCCCATTCAAAAGGCCTGCCTTCCCTGTGTGATGTCAATCACTATTCGCTTTTAACCATGTTTATATCTAAGAAAGTAGACAATCATCGAATTTTCGTCTTAAAGTCCAGGGTTCGGTACTAGACAAAACTAGCGCCTGGTTATCAAATGGTTAACCAACATTTCGCCGCATGTAAAAAATCGATCGGATACGTAACCGTTCGGCGTACATGCTGGTGTTTACAAGCACGACACATACCTTTTCGGGAGAATTATGCAATCCTCTGTTAATCAAAAAGAGAGCCGAACCTTCTTCGGCCATCCTTATCCGCTCGGTTCGCTGTTCTTCACCGAGATGTGGGAGCGTTTTTCGTTTTACGGTATTCGCCCGCTACTGATTCTGTTTATGGCCGCCACCGTCTATGACGGCGGGATGGGCCTGGCGCGTGAAAACGCCTCGGCGATTGTCGGCATCTTTGCCGGCACCATGTACCTCGCTGCGCTGCCGGGCGGCTGGCTGGCGGATAACTGGCTCGGCCAGCAGCGGGCCGTCTGGTACGGTTCGATTTTGATTGCGCTCGGGCACCTGTCGATCGCCCTGTCGGCCATCATGGGCGACAACCTGTTCTTCATCGGCCTGATGTTTATCGTGCTCGGCTCCGGCCTGTTCAAGACCTGTATCTCGGTCATGGTCGGCACCCTGTATAAAAAAGGCGATGCGCGTCGTGACGGCGGTTTCTCGCTGTTCTATATGGGCATCAACATGGGCTCGTTCATTGCCCCTCTGATTTCCGGCTGGCTGATCAAAACCCACGGCTGGCACTGGGGCTTTGGTATCGGTGGTATCGGGATGCTGGTCGCCCTGATTATCTTCCGCGTGTTTGCCGTTCCGGCCATGAAGCGCTACGACAGTGAAGTCGGTCTGGACTCCACCTGGAACAGTCCGGTAGTGAAACGTAACGGCGTGGGTGCCTGGCTGCTGGCGCTGGCTGTGGGTGTTGCAATCATCGTAACGTTGATTGCCCAGGGCGTGATTGTGATTAATCCGGTCGCGGTCGCCAGCGTGCTGGTGTATGTGATTGCCGCCTCCGTCGCGCTCTACTTCATCTATCTGTTCATCTTCGCCGGGCTGAATCGCAAAGAGCGCGCAAGGCTGCTGGTGTGCTTTATTCTGCTGGTCTCCGCCGCGTTCTTCTGGTCCGCGTTCGAGCAGAAGCCAACCTCCTTCAACCTGTTCGCCAACGACTACACTAACCGCATGATCGGTGATTTTGAGATCCCGGCGGTGTGGTTCCAGTCGATCAATGCCCTGTTCATCATTCTGCTGGCCCCGGTATTTAGCTGGGCATGGCCGAAGCTGGCGAGCAAAAACATTCGTCCGAGCAGCATCACCAAGTTCGTGATCGGCATTCTGTGCGCGGCGGCGGGCTTTGGCCTGATGATGCTGGCGGCGCAGAACGTGCTGAGCAACGGTGGGGCAGGGGTTTCTCCGTTCTGGCTGGTGGGCAGTATCCTGATGCTGACGCTCGGGGAACTGTGCCTGAGTCCGATTGGTCTGGCGACCATGACCCTGCTGGCGCCGGAGAGAATGCGCGGCCAGATGATGGGCCTGTGGTTCTGCGCCAGTGCGCTGGGTAACCTGGCTGCGGGGCTGATTGGTGGTCACGTGAAGGCCGACCAGCTGGATATGCTGCCAGACCTCTTTGCCCGTTGCTCCATTGCGCTGCTGATTTGTGCTGCGGTGCTGATCGTCCTCATTGTTCCGGTGCGCCGCATGCTGGAAAATGCGCAGACTAAACCGGCCGCTAACGCCTGATAAACCTCGACCTTGCCGGGGTGGCGTTATGCCCCGGCAATTGACTTAACGAGGTAAGAACATGCTGTTAGGGTTTGTTGGGCTTGGTGCTGTGGTTGAAACGGCTTACTTACCGGCAATACGAAATCTTTTTCCTGATACTCCGCGCTGTTTAGGTTTTGATATTCATCCCGAGAAGCAGCCTGAAGGGGTCACACGTTGCGCGTCGCTCGGTGAACTTCTTTCCCACCCGCTGGATACCCTGTTTATCACCACTTCCTCCCTGTACCACCTCGAGGTACTTGAGCAGGCGCTGGCCTCACCCGCGTCGCGTATTGTGGTAGAAAAACCGATTGTCGCCACGCTGCCCCAAATTGAAAAACTGAAAGCGCTGCTGGCTCAACCGGGAGCCGCCGACCGCGTGCTGGCGCTCGATCACTGGATGGCGCGTCTCGATAGCGTAAAGCAATCACTGGTCGCTCATATTTCTGACATCGTCAAAATCGAAGGCTTTTTGCAGGAGCCAAGCGGGTATAACGCCGAAGGAGAGCCCATTGCGCTCAACTTCGCCACCGGCGAGCCAGACGCGCGAACGCTTCGCCATCCAGATGGTGTGATTCTGGATATCGGTACGCACGTGCTGGCGATGCTGCGTGAAACGGTGCTTTACCTGGGCGGCAGTGACGATATGACGTTGCAGGTGGTGACAGCAAAAGACCGCCTGGGCCGCGAAATCGCAACGGGCGATCTGACCACGGCGGAAGGCGAGGCGCATTTGCAGGGAAGCATCAGCGGCGTGCCGGTGGACATCTGGCTTAACAAATACGCGGGGCCAGCGGGCGGGCAAAAGGGATTACGCTTCCATTTGCGCGACGGGCGCATCGTCAGCCACGACCGACGCGGCGCAGAAGATGTGCTGGAGCTGATTAAGGGTAAAGAAATTCAGCGCTGGCATATTCCCGGTACGATCTACGAGCATTGCCTTGCGGAGCATATTCTGGGAGCAAAAAGTCTCTTTGAACGGGATCCGCACCAGGTGAGCCGCACGACGCGCCGCAGGGTCGAGGAGGTGACGCTGCTGCTGACCTTACAGCAACAGTTGCGTGGCCCGCACTGAACGCGACGTGGTAAAATTATCGCAGACCTGAACGCTTTGAAGGAGTCACCATGACGATTACCTGCCCGGATTGCCAGACACCGCTGGAGCCCCTGAACGGGGTAGCGCACTGCGAAAATTGTAATAAAGATATCGCGCTCGAAGCCCGCTGCCCGGAGTGTCATCAGCCACTCCAGGTACTAAAAGCCTGCGGTGCGGTGGACTATTTTTGCCAGAACGGCCACGGTCTTATCTCTAAAAAACGCGTGGAGTTTGTTCGGGCTGAAGGTTAATCGCACACGCAGCCTTCACCTTTCTGCCACAGTTCCACCAGCGACTCGGGGGCTTCCTGCTCGGGTACCAGCACGATGATATCGGCGTAGTGCGCCTGATTTTGGCCGGTCCAGATAATCTGGATGCGGAAATAGCGCTGGTCACCGCTGCCGGGGGAAGAGGCTTGCCCGGGCGGCTGGCCGCGCGGGAAAGCCTGCTCAAGAATGCTCACCAGGCGCTGGCGCTGGGCCTCATTAAGCGAGGAGAGCGCAATGGTGCGCTGGCCGCTCAGCTTAGGGATAAAGGCGACGCCGCCTTCCCGGGCCAGCTCAACCACGGCGTCATCCGTCAGTTCCGGAACCTGCATTTACAGTACTCCCACCTGTTCCCAGGCTTGTTTAATGGCCGCCCCAACGTCGCTACCGGAGCGTTTCTCGCCGTGCGCGATCGTCAGTTTTGCAAAGGCATCAAAATCCGCATCCTGCGCCAGGTTGCGATCGCAAACCGTGTCGTACCAGGCATAACCCGCTTTTTCCCAGGCGTAGCCACCGATCGCCGTTGCGGCCAGGTAAAACGCGCGGTTGGGGATGCCGGAGTTAAGATGCACGCCGCCGTTATCCTCGCGCGTTTTGATGAAGTCTTTCATGTGCGCGGGCTGCGGGTCTTTGCCGAGCAGCGGATCGTCGTAGGCGGTACCGGGTTCAGACATGGAACGTAGCCCTTTCCCGTTGATACCCTCCGCCAGCAGACCCTCGCCAATCAGCCAGTCTGCTTTATCGGCGGTTTGCTTAAGATGGTATTGCTTCACCAGCGAGCCAAACACGTCTGACAGCGACTCGTTCAGCGCGCCCGACTGTTCAAAATAGATCAGTCCGGCTTCGGTCTCGGTCACGCCGTGGCTCAGCTCATGCGCCACCACGTCGATGGCAATGGTGAAGCGGTTGAAGATTTCTCCGTCACCGTCGCCAAAGACCATCTGCTGGCCGTTCCAGAAGGCGTTCTGATATTCCCGGCCATAGTGCACGGTGCCGGTGAGGATCAGCCCTTTGTTATCGAGCGAATCGCGCTGATATTCTTTCCAGAAGAAATCATGGGTGATACCCAGATAATCGTACGCTTCATCCACCGCCACATCGCCGTTGGAGGGCTGGCCTTCATAGCGCACTTGGGTACCCGGCAGCTCCTGGGTCTGTTTCGCATCGTAGATGTCACGCTCAAGCTGACCGGCTTTATTCACATGCGGCGCGGCGGGTTTGCCCGGCATATGGGCCATCAGCGTCTGGACGTGGGTTAAGGTCTGACGGGCGCAGCGCTGCTGCGGCTCAGAACCGCTTTCGATAATACGGCGAAGAATATACGGAGGGATGACGCTATGAAAATGGGGCATGCTGCTCTCCTTATTAAAAAAGGCAATAGCAGCAGTATAGTTTGTAACCGGCGAAGATTTATCCGCTTTTACGCTGGCGCGTTTTTTTCACCGGTTTGATCTCTTTCACCTCACTCTCGACCCAGCCGTCAGAAAGCCGGGTGGTGAGCACATCCCCGGCTTTAACCTGTTTCGTTTGTTTCAGCACTTTGCCGTCCGTCGCGGTGGTCACACTATAGCCGCGAGCCAGCGTGGAGAGCGGGCTGACGGCTTCCAGATGGGTGACCGCATTGCCGAAACGCTCGCGCGTGGTGCTCAGGCGTGAGCGGATATTTTCCGCGAGGCGGAACTCAAGCTGCTGGATACGCGTTTGTGCGCGATAAATCTTCGGCTGCGGGTTTTGCTGGTTCAGACGCTGCGTGACGCGCTGCTGGCGAGATACCGCCCGCTTAAGCTGGTTATCCAGCGCGAAGTTCATCCGCTGACGCAGACGTTCCAGCACGGTTTGCTGACGCGCCAGACGCAATTGCGGATGCTGCTGTTGCAGACGATGGTGAAGCTGGGTAAAGCGGCGGGTACGGTTGGCGAGGAAGTAGTCCATCGCCATCTCCAGGCGCTGCTGCCCGTTCTGGATCTGACGCAGCAGCTCCAGCTGGTTACGGCTGACTACCTCTGCCGCCGCGGACGGCGTGGGCGCGCGTAAATCCGCGACAAAATCCGCTATCGTCACATCCGTTTCGTGACCGACGGCACTTACCACCGGGATAAGGCTGGCAAAGATTGCCCGCGCCACGCGCTCGTCGTTAAAGCTCCAAAGGTCTTCCAGCGAGCCGCCGCCGCGCCCAACGATTAATACATCACACTCCTGACGGGCATTTGCCAGTTCAATCGCGCGCACGATCTGCCCCGGCGCATCGTCACCCTGAACGGCAGTTGGGTAAATAATGACGGGCAGGGAAGGGTCACGGCGCTTCAGAACGTGCAAAATATCGTGCAGGGCCGCACCGGTTTTCGAGGTAATGACCCCAACGCAGTGAGCGGGTGAGGGCAGGGGCTTTTTAAACTGCTGGTCGAACAATCCCTCAGCCGAAAGCATGGCTTTGAGCTGCTCGTACTTCTGTTGCAGCAAGCCTTCGCCCGCGGGCTGCATGCTCTCGACGATAATCTGATAATCGCCGCGCGGCTCATACAGGGTAATGTTGGCGCGAACCAGAACCTGCTGGCCATGCTGAGGACGGAACGTCACGCGACGGTTGCTGTTGCGGAACATCGCGCAGCGCACCTGAGCGGTGTCGTCTTTCAGCGTAAAGTACCAGTGACCGGAAGCAGGCTGCGTGAAGTTAGAGATTTCACCGCTGATCCAGACCTGTCCCATTTCCTGCTCAAGCAGCAAACGTACCGTCTGATTAAGGCGGCTGACAGTATAAATTGAGGGGGATTGAGAGGATAACATGTGAGCGGGATCAAATTCTAAATCAGCAAGTTATTCAGTCGATAGTAACCTGCTGAGAGGTGAGCGCAAGCATTTTTTTCAAAAAAGTGTGGATGCAATCGGTTACGCTCTGTATAATGCCACGGCAATATTTAACCACCCAGGTCAGAGATATTGCCCATGCTACGTATCGCTAAAGAAGCACTGACGTTTGACGACGTCCTCCTCGTTCCCGCTCACTCCACCGTTCTGCCGAATACTGCCGACCTCAGCACGCAGTTGACGAAAACCATTCGTCTGAACATTCCTATGCTCTCCGCAGCAATGGACACCGTGACTGAAGCGCGTCTGGCTATCGCCCTGGCACAGGAAGGCGGCATTGGCTTTATCCACAAAAACATGTCTATCGAGCGTCAGGCGGAAGAAGTTCGCCGCGTGAAGAAGCATGAATCCGGTATCGTGTCCGATCCTCAGACCGTTCTGCCAACCACCACGCTGCACGAAGTGAAAGCCCTGACCGAACGTAACGGCTTCGCAGGCTATCCGGTAGTCACTGAAGACAACGAACTGGTGGGTATCATTACCGGTCGTGACGTGCGTTTCGTGACTGACCTGAACCAGCCTGTCAGCGTCTACATGACGCCAAAAGAGCGTCTGGTGACCGTGCGTGAAGGCGAAACCCGCGACGTGGTGCTGGCGAAAATGCACGAAAAACGCGTTGAGAAAGCGCTGGTAGTGGACGCGAACTTCCACCTGCGCGGCATGATCACCGTTAAAGATTTCCAGAAAGCAGAACGTAAACCGAACGCCTGTAAAGACGAGCATGGCCGTCTGCGCGTCGGCGCTGCGGTTGGCGCAGGTGCGGGTAACGAAGAGCGCGTTGACGCGCTGGTTGCTGCGGGCGTTGACGTGCTGCTGATTGACTCCTCCCACGGCCACTCCGAAGGCGTTCTGCAACGTATTCGTGAAACCCGTGCTAAATACCCGGATCTCCAGATCATCGGCGGTAACGTAGCAACCGGCGCAGGCGCTCGCGCGCTGGCGGAAGCGGGTTGCAGCGCGGTGAAAGTGGGTATCGGCCCTGGCTCTATCTGTACCACTCGTATCGTCACCGGCGTAGGCGTGCCGCAGATCACGGCGGTTTCTGACGCGGTTGAAGCGCTGGAAGGTACCGGTATTCCGGTCATCGCGGACGGCGGTATCCGTTTCTCTGGCGACATCGCCAAAGCGATCGCCGCAGGTGCCGCAGCTGTGATGGTGGGCTCCATGCTGGCCGGTACCGAAGAATCCCCGGGTGAAATCGAACTCTACCAGGGGCGTTCTTATAAATCCTACCGCGGTATGGGCTCCCTGGGCGCGATGTCTAAAGGTTCCTCTGACCGTTACTTCCAGACCGATAACGCCGCAGACAAACTGGTGCCGGAAGGTATTGAAGGCCGTGTGGCGTATAAAGGCCGACTGAAAGAGATCATTCACCAGCAGATGGGCGGCCTGCGCTCCTGTATGGGTCTGACCGGCTGTGGTACCATTGACCTGCTGCGTACCAAAGCGGAATTCGTACGCATCAGCGGTGCGGGTATCCAGGAGAGCCACGTTCACGACGTGACGATCACCAAAGAGTCCCCGAACTACCGTCTGGGCTCCTGATAAATTTCCGCGCCCGGCTCAATGCCGGGCGCTTTGTTTTGTTTCACTTGCCTCGGAATTAGCGTCAATGACGGAAAACATTCATAAACATCGCATTCTCATCCTGGACTTTGGTTCTCAGTACACTCAGCTGGTGGCGCGCCGCGTGCGTGAGCTGGGCGTTTACTGTGAGCTGTGGGCGTGGGATGTCACGGAAGCACAGATTCGCGAGTTCAATCCAAGCGGTATCATCCTGTCCGGCGGCCCGGAAAGCACCACCGAAGAGAACAGCCCGCGTGCGCCGCAGTACGTGTTCGAAGCGGGCGTACCGGTGTTCGGCGTTTGCTACGGCATGCAGACCATGGCGATGCAGCTGGGCGGCCACGTAGAAGGCTCTAACGAGCGTGAGTTCGGCTACGCACAGGTTGAAGTCGTCACCGACAGCGCGCTGGTTCGCGGTATCGAAGACTCCCTGACCGCAGACGGCAAACCGTTGCTGGACGTGTGGATGAGCCACGGCGACAAAGTCACCGCTATCCCGTCTGACTTCGTGACCGTTGCCAGCACTGAAAGCTGCCCGTTCGCCATCATGGCGAACGAAGAAAAACGTTTCTACGGCGTGCAGTTCCACCCGGAAGTGACCCACACCCGTCAGGGTATGCGCATGCTGGAGCGCTTCGTGCGTGACATCTGCCAGTGTGAAGCCCTGTGGACCCCGGCAAAAATCATCGACGATGCCGTGGAGCGTATCCGCCAGCAGGTTGGTGATGACAAAGTGATCCTCGGCCTCTCCGGCGGCGTGGACTCCTCCGTAACCGCGATGCTGCTGCACCGCGCCATCGGTAAAAACCTGACCTGCGTCTTCGTGGACAACGGTCTGCTGCGTCTGAACGAAGCCCAGCAGGTTATGGACATGTTTGGCGACCACTTCGGTCTGAACATCGTTCACGTGGAAGGCGAGCAGCGCTTCCTGGACGCGCTGAAAGGCGAGAACGATCCGGAAGCGAAACGTAAAATCATCGGTCGCGTGTTCGTGGAAGTGTTCGACGAAGAAGCGCTGAAGCTGGAAGATGTGAAATGGCTGGCGCAGGGCACCATCTACCCTGACGTGATCGAGTCAGCGGCCTCCGCTACCGGTAAAGCACACGTCATCAAATCTCACCACAACGTGGGCGGCCTGCCGAAAGAGATGAAGATGGGCCTGGTTGAGCCACTGCGTGAGCTGTTCAAAGACGAAGTGCGTAAGATTGGCCTGGAACTGGGTCTGCCGTACGACATGCTCTACCGTCACCCGTTCCCGGGCCCGGGTCTCGGCGTACGCGTGCTGGGCGAAGTGAAGAAAGAGTACTGCGACCTGCTGCGTCGCGCGGACGCGATCTTCATCGAAGAGCTGCACAAAGCTGACCTGTACAACAAAGTGAGCCAGGCGTTCACCGTGTTCCTGCCGGTTCGCTCGGTCGGCGTGATGGGCGATGGCCGTAAGTACGACTGGGTAGTCTCCCTGCGTGCGGTGGAAACCATCGACTTCATGACCGCGCACTGGGCGCACCTGCCGTATGACTTCTTAGGCCGCGTGTCTAACCGCATCATCAACGAAGTGAACGGCATTTCCCGCGTGGTGTATGACATCAGCGGCAAGCCACCGGCGACGATCGAGTGGGAGTAAGCCCATAACCTTTCCTGCGAAGTTATAAGCAGGTAAGACTGATAAAACCCTCTGTTTACAGAGGGTTTTTCTTTTTGGCCGATATCCGGCCCGGCGGTGAACTACTGGCTCATCTGCCGCGATTCACGGCAGCCGATACTGCGTCGCCATGCGCCGGGTGCCTGACCATACTGACGCTTAAAGCTGCGGTTGAAGGACTGCTGAGAGTCAAAGCCCAGCGCGATCGCCACGTTCAGAATCGGTTCATCGCTGTGGGCCAGGCGCTCAACCGATTTTTGCAGCTTTTGCGCGCGAATATATTCGGCGAGAGGGGAGCCGGTATGTTCTTTGAAAAGCCGCTGGAGGTGCCATTTCGAATAGCCGGCTCGCCTGGAGACGGTTTCAATGTCCAGACGGCTATCGAGGTTGTTGTCGATCCAGTCGAGTAAATCGTGAATGAATGCACCCGTGTTCATTTTGCTTCCCCCTACGCCACGCATTAAAAAGCATCTTTGTTTGTTGCACTTAAAGGTGACCCGTTTTTACATTAATTGCAAGTTTTATTGTTGCATTTAAATCCCTTCTCAAAACGCGTGATTTATCTTCGCCGCAAATAGCACATAAAGTGCAACAATTATTCTTGCACTTAATTAAGCGCCTTCCTACAATCGCCGCGATAGTGTATTCGCAACTGTTACAGTTTTGTGGCGATGAACGACACAAATGGCCTTCAGCCAGCTACCGGACAAAGGAAGTGGCGCGGCGCCTCCCGCTGCGTCTTGCCCGGCGGCTACAATAACCGGAATAAAAATAATGAGCCTGCAAAAAACCTGGGGTAACTTTCATCTGAGCGCGATGGGGGTGGTTTTACTCTCCGCGCTTCTCGTCGGGTGCGATGACAGCGTCGCGCAAAATGCCGCGCCGCAAGCGCCCGTTGTCAGCGCTGCTGACGTGGTGGTGAAATCCATTAGCCAGTGGGACAGCTTTAACGGTCGCATTGAAGCGGTGGAAAGCGTTCAGCTGCGTCCGCGCGTCTCCGGCTACATTGAGAAAGTGAATTACACCGACGGCCAGGAGGTGAAAAAAGGCGAGGTGCTGTTCACGATTGATGACCGAACCTATCGCGCCGCGCTGGAACAGGCGCAGGCGAACCTGGCGAGAGCCAAAACGCAGGCCAGTCTGGCGCGAAGCGAGGCTAACCGTACCGATAAATTAGTCAATACCAACGTGGTGTCCCGCGAAGAGTGGGAGCAGCGCCGTTCCGCCGCTACCCAGGCGCAGGCCGATATTCGCGCCGCGCAGGCGGCGGTAGACGCTGCGCAACTTAACCTCGACTTCACCAAAGTGACCGCGCCTATCGACGGTCGCGCCAGCCGGGCGCTGATCACCAGCGGTAACCTGGTGACGGCGGGCGACAGCGCCAGCGTGCTCACCACCCTGGTCTCGCAGAAAACGGTTTATGTCTACTTCGACGTGGACGAGTCAACCTACCTTCACTATCAGAACCTGGCCCGCAGCGGGCAGCGGGTGTCCGGCGATCATGCGGCGCTGCCGGTGGAGATTGGCCTGACGGGCGAGGAGGGCTATCCCCATCAGGGCAAAGTGGATTTCCTGGATAACCAGCTCACACCGGGTACCGGAACGATCCGCATGCGCGCGCTGCTGGATAACTCACAGCGTCAGTTCACGCCTGGACTCTTTGCCCGCGTGCGTCTGCCGGGCAGTGCGGAATTTAAAGCCACGCTTGTTGACGATAAGGCGGTGCTGACCGATCAGGATCGTAAATATGTCTATATCGTGGATAAAGACGGGAAAGCGCAGCGCCGCGACATTACGCCCGGGCGTCTGGCCGACGGTTTACGTATCGTACAGCAGGGGCTGAATCCCGGGGATAAAGTCATCGTCGATGGTTTACAAAAAGTGTTTATGCCGGGTATGCCGGTTAACGCGAAAACCGTTGCCATGACCGCCAGCGCCGCCCTCAACTGATCCCTTACCTGAGAATCCAATCCATGGACTTTTCCCGTTTTTTCATCGACAGGCCGATTTTTGCCGCCGTACTGTCGATTCTGATTTTTATCACAGGATTAATCGCCATCCCGCTGCTGCCGGTGAGCGAATACCCTGACGTCGTGCCGCCAAGCGTGCAGGTGCGCGCCGAGTACCCGGGCGCCAACCCGAAAGTGATTGCCGAGACCGTGGCAACGCCGCTGGAAGAGGCGATCAACGGCGTTGAGAACATGATGTACATGAAATCCGTCGCGGGCTCCGACGGCGTGCTGGTGACTACCGTCACCTTCCGTCCGGGCACCGACCCGGATCAGGCGCAGGTTCAGGTGCAAAACCGCGTCGCGCAGGCCGAAGCGCGTCTGCCGGAAGACGTGCGACGTCTGGGCATCACGACTCAGAAACAGTCGCCAACGCTGACGCTGGTGGTGCATCTGTTTTCGCCTGGCGGTAAGTACGATTCACTGTATATGCGTAACTACGCCACGCTGAAGGTGAAGGACGAGCTGGCGCGTCTGCCCGGCGTGGGGCAGATTCAGATTTTCGGCTCGGGTGAATACGCGATGCGCGTCTGGCTGGACCCGAACAAGGTCGCGGCCCGCGGGCTGACCGCTTCGGACGTGGTCACGGCGATGCAGGAGCAGAACGTGCAGGTGTCCGCCGGGCAGCTTGGCGCCGAGCCGCTGCCGAAAGAGAGCGATTTCCTGATCTCCATTAACGCCCAGGGCCGCCTGCATACCGAAGACGAGTTCGGCAACATTGTCCTGAAAACCACGCAGGATGGTACGGTCGTCCGACTGCGCGACGTGGCGCGTGTCGAGATGGGGTCCGGCAGCTACGCGCTGCGCTCCCAGTTGAACAATAAAGACGCGGTCGGGATTGGTATCTTCCAGTCGCCGGGGGCAAACGCCATCGATCTGTCTAACGCGGTACGCGCCAAAATGGACGAACTGTCCACACGATTCCCGGACGATATGAAATGGGCGGCGCCTTACGACCCGACGGTGTTTGTACGCGACTCGATCCGCGCTGTGGTGCAAACGCTGCTGGAAGCGGTGGTGCTGGTCGTGCTGGTGGTGATCCTGTTCCTGCAAACCTGGCGCGCGTCGATAATCCCGCTGATTGCGGTGCCGGTATCGGTAGTGGGCACGTTCAGTATTCTCTACCTGCTGGGCTTTTCGCTGAATACCCTGAGCCTGTTCGGGCTGGTGCTGGCGATTGGTATCGTGGTGGACGATGCCATCGTGGTGGTGGAAAACGTCGAACGAAATATCGAAGAGGGGCTCGCCCCACTTGCGGCAGCGCATCAGGCGATGCGTGAAGTGTCCGGACCGATTATTGCCATTGCGCTGGTGCTGTGTGCGGTATTCGTTCCGATGGCGTTCCTCTCCGGCGTGACCGGTCAGTTCTACAAGCAGTTTGCGGTAACGATAGCCATTTCCACGGTGATCTCCGCGATCAACTCGCTGACGCTCTCGCCAGCGCTGGCCGCGCTGCTGTTGAAGCCGCATGGCGCCCCGAAAGATTTCCCGACCCGGCTTATCGATCGTCTGTTCGGCTGGATTTTCCGTCCGTTTAACCGCTTTTTCCACCGCAGCTCGACTGGCTATCAGGGGCTGGTGGGCAAAACGCTCGGCCGACGCGGGGCAGTGTTCGTGGTTTATTTGCTGCTGCTTTGCGCTGCGGGCGTGATGTTTAAAGCCGTTCCCGGCGGGTTTATTCCGACGCAGGATAAGCTGTACCTGATCGGCGGCGTGAAAATGCCGGAAGGCTCGTCGCTGGCGCGCACCGATGCGGTGATCCGCAAAATGAGCGAAATCGGGATGAATACCGAAGGCGTGGATTATGCGGTCGCGTTTCCTGGCCTGAATGCGCTCCAGTTCACCAATACGCCGAACACCGGGACGGTCTTCTTTGGCCTGAAGCCTTTCGACCAGCGTAAACATACTGCGGCGGAAATAAACGCGGAGATCAACGCGAAAATCGCGCAAATCCAGCAGGGCTTTGGCTTCTCGATTCTGCCGCCGCCGATTTTAGGTCTGGGCCAGGGATCGGGCTATTCGCTGTACATTCAGGATCGTGCTGGTCTGGGCTATGGCGCGCTGCAAAACGCGGTGAACACCATGTCCGGGGCGATTATGCAGACGCCGGGGATGCATTTCCCTATCTCAACCTACCAGGCAAACGTTCCGCAGCTGGATGTACAGGTTGACCGTGATAAGGCGAAAGCGCAGGGCGTGTCGCTCACCGATCTCTTCGGGACGCTGCAAACCTATCTGGGCTCGTCTTATGTGAATGACTTCAACCAGTTCGGTCGCACCTGGCGCGTAATGGCACAGGCCGACGGGCAGTTCCGCGACAGCGTGGAAGATATCGCGAATTTACGCACCCGTAATAGCCAGGGTGAAATGGTGCCGATTGGCAGTATGGTGAAAATCACGACCACCTACGGTCCGGACCCGGTGATCCGCTACAACGGCTACCCGGCGGCGGATCTGATTGGCGATGCCGACCCGCGCGTGCTCTCTTCCGCGCAGGCGATGACGCAGCTGGACGGTATGTCTAAGCAGATCCTGCCGAACGGGATGAATATTGAATGGACGGACCTGAGCTTCCAGCAGGCCACCCAGGGCAACACGGCGCTGATCGTCTTCCCGGTCGCGGTGCTGCTGGCGTTCCTGGTGCTGGCGGCGCTGTATGAAAGCTGGACGCTGCCCCTGGCGGTGATCCTCATCGTGCCGATGACGATGCTCTCCGCGCTGTTCGGCGTCTGGCTGACCGGGGGCGATAACAACGTCTTCGTGCAGGTAGGGCTGGTGGTACTGATGGGGCTGGCCTGTAAAAACGCGATTCTTATCGTGGAGTTTGCCCGCGAGCTGGAAATTCAGGGCAAAGGCATTATGGAGGCCGCGCTGGAAGCGTGCCGCCTGCGTCTACGCCCGATTGTAATGACCTCTATCGCCTTTATTGCCGGGACCATTCCACTGATCCTTGGTCACGGGGCAGGGGCAGAAGTGCGCGGCGTCACCGGGATCACCGTGTTCGCCGGGATGCTGGGTGTGACGCTGTTTGGTCTGTTCCTGACGCCGGTCTTTTACGTGACGCTGCGTAAGTTCGTGACGCGCGGTAAAGCGGAAAGAGAGGTGTTGCCTGCGTAGGACGTAGCAGATAGCAAAAAGCCGCCTTCACAATGAAGGCGGCTTTTTTTTCGCAGTCTGTCAGGATTAGGGCGCTTTTTTATGCTGTGTGCAGAGTTCCGGCACCGGATCGCACCCGCTGGTATCGGCTTTTTTCACCTCTTCCAGCGCGCTGGCGACGGTATGGCGCGCTAAAACCGCTAACGAAGCCTGCTCCGCTTCATCAGCGATTGATTTGAAGTACCAGCAGGCGTTGGCGCTGACCACGCAGCGGGCCGGGACGTCAGGACGGGACGCCCACAGCTTTTTATCTTCAGTGACGGAGAGGTAGATATCACGCAGGGTAATCTCTTCCGCCGGGCGGCCAAGGTGAATAGAGCCGTTGCGGCCAAGCGTGGAGACGATAATGCCGTCGCGGGCGAGAGGAACCATTAATTTGCGGATAAAGCTCGGATTCGCTTCCAGGCCGTAAGCCAGGATTGCACTCGTCGAACGTTCACCCGATTGCTCCGCCATCGCTACGCTGAGAACCATCTGCAAAGCTGTCGGGAAGCGGTAATCTAACATTTTTCTGTCCTGGGTTGCGGTGAATCTTGTTCTTTTTGGCACCGCAGAGGTGAATAATCAGTAAGTAACAATATAACAAATACGGTAATTTTATTGAAGCAATCTGCGGCATACGTGAAGTAACGCTGCGCTGACACATGTCAGGACGTGTAGCGCCGCGTTTACGTTCATGCGAACGCCGGATTCGGGAAATCAACGATCACCATAAGACCACCTTCGGCTGACGTACTCAGATTGACCCTGCCGTTGTGTTGCTGCGTAACGGCTTTAACGATAGCAAGCCCCAGTCCACTCCCGCTTTGGGTCTGATTAGGATCGCGGAAGAACCTGTCGAACACACGCTCCCGCAATTCAACCGGAATGCCGGGACCCGCGTCTGAGACGCGCAGCTGAGCGGACTTATCACGCGATTGCAGTTGTACCTCAATGCGTCCACCCTCAGGGCTGTACTTCACGGCATTCTCAATTAAATTGTCGATCAGCGATACCAGACGTTCCCGAATGCCTGTGATATGGATTTCATCATCGGCGATGAATTCAAACTCAATTCTGCGCCCGGACGCCAGCGGTTCCAGGGCAGCCATTCGCTCCTGAATAAGCGTCGTCAGCGGCACAGGCGACATCACCGTGCTGATGTGCGCTTCGCTGTGCATCATCAGCAGAAGCTGATTGACGAGACGCGCAGCACGGCTATTGCTGCGAACAATGCCCGCAAGCAGCTCCTGCTGGCTTTCGCTGATGACCCAGGACTGCAACGCCTCGACGTTGATCCGCATCGCGGCCAGAGGCGTACGCAGTTCGTGTGCGGCATCGGCAATAAACATTCTTTCCCTTTCGGCGCTTTCCCGCACCCTGGCCAGAAAGTCATTAATCGCGTCGACTGTCTGGCGAAGCTCCCTGTGTCTGGGGACGGCTTTTAAAGGCGAGAGATCGTCCGGCGTGCGCAATGAAATTTCATTCACCACCTTGTTCCAGGGGCGCATCGCGATGCGGATGGACAGCCACGCGGGGAACAGAAGAAAAGGGATGCATATCATCAGCGGCATGACGTAGTAGCCGCGCGAGTTCAGATAGATAAAGAAATTCCAGCTACCGGCAGGGGTAAAAAGGGTGACTTCCACGTCGGAGTGCGCGGATTTGAGGGTACGGCTCGTCCATGTATGGTCCTCACTCTGGACATGCTGCATGACCCCCAGACGGCTATTTTTTACCCCCGTTGGCGCACCATCCGAAGAAAAAATAATCTCGTTATTCTTGCGAACAATGAGGTTGATGGACAGCTCCGGATCTTCGCCGCCGCCATAGCCCTCCCGCAGCGCCTTGCTGAACGCTGCCAGCACAGCATCACGCGCCTGCGGGCGATCGTCCATGCTCTCTACCAGGGAAAACAGGGTTTCATAAGTCTCACTGCCCGTCAGTATGGGAGGGCTACGCAGGTCTTCCAGCAAAATGAAGGTTAAAAAGAGACACCAGAGCAACGTAAGCAGCAGCATCTGGGCGACCAGCATTCGCCTGACCAGCGTGGGAAGCCGGAGGTGGTGCCAAAAATTACGCATCAACCTGCTGCCTTCTGAACGGGTACGGTATCGATGACATACCCAACGCCTCTTACCGTTCGCACAAAGCCATCGCCAATTTTTCGCCGCAGGTTACCCATATGCACGTCAAGCGCGTTGCTGAGGTTTTCTTTCGTGCCAAATATCCTTTCTTCCAGATACCGTCGCGTAAGCACGCGATCGGCGCGCAGCATTAACGTTTCAAGCAGCGCATATTCGCTTGCCGTCAGCTCAACGTGGCGTGCGCTCACCGTTACGCGACGCGTCGGAATATGAAGCGACAAACCGCGAATTTCTATTGCCTCATTTTCAAAACCGTAACTGCGCCGCGCAAGGGCTCTCACGCGCGCCAGCAGTTCGGCGAGAACAAAAGGTTTGACCAGATAATCGTCTGCACCTGCATCCAGCCCGCACAGGCGGTCCTGTAGCGTGCCTCGCGCCGTCAGGATGATGACAGGGACGCCCTTAAGCTGTTGACGCAGGCGCGTCATCAGGCTCATGCCATCGCCATCGGGCAGCCCCAGGTCGAGCAAAATAAGTTCCGGCACGCAGATCCCAAGCTGATGCAGCGCATCCTCTTTGCGGCGTACCCATATGACATCAAATCCTTGATCTGCAAGGGCGATACGCACGCCATTGCCGAGATCCAGGTCGTCTTCAATTAGTAGAATTTTCACATTGGTAACTGTATCAACAGTGCATGAAGAACAACTGAAGAAAAAACGGTAACAGGAATTCTACAGGGTTTACAGAACCTTCACGTGCTTCAGCATTTCTTCATTTACGGCTCATAAGAACCTTAGGGTGAGTATTCAGAATGGGCGCTCTGGCGTTTAACACCGCTTGTATCGCAATCATCTGAATCCAAAGGGCTTCTTTAATGAGAAACATCAAACTGCGTCATAGTTTCCCCCATTCACGCATCGGTCGCAGCATGAAAAGCATCTTGCCGGGGGCCGTCCTGGCGTTACTGGCCACCCCGGCACTGGCGACAGAGCAGCCTCAGGGCAACGTGTTAACCCTGGGAGGCGGCGTGGATGTTGCGCCACGCTATTCCGGTTCGGACAAGAGCCGGGTCTCTGCGGCTCAGGTGGTTGATTACGCGATGGCCAATGGTTTTTTTGTCAGCACCACGAGGGGGATCGGCTACGGCAACAGCTTTGGTAACCTGGACTACAACGCAGCGCTGAGCTATCGCGCAGGACGTAAGGATCGCGACGTAAGCAGCGATTCGATCGCCTCCGGCAGCGACGACCTGCGAGGAATGGGTGACATTAAAGGCTCAGCTATCGTTGTGCCAGGGCTGGGATACAGGGTGACTAACTGGCTGACCGTGCAGTTACAGGCAGAGGTCCCGGTTTCTGAGAGAGACAATGGTGAAGCTGTGCATTTCGGCATTGCCAGCCCGCTCTATACATCTCCGAAAAATGTGTTAACGCTGGCGCTGACCGGTAGCTGGGGATCCAGTAAGTATGTGCAAACCTACTACGGGGTGAATGCCGCCCAGTCGGCCGCATCGGGTTTTGCCCGACACGATGCCGGATCGGGAATATATGCGTATTCGCTGAACCTGGACTGGACCCATAAGCTTACCTCCCGCTGGAGCCTGCTTGCCGCAGCTGGCGTTACGCAGCTGACGGGAGAGGCTGGCGATAGCCCCATTGTTCAGCGAAAAACGTCTCCTGTGGGAAGTTTGAAGGTGACGTACAGCTTCTGATGGTTCAGCGAGGGGGAAGGTGCGTTTGTGACAAAACCGCACATAACCCCGTTGCAGGAGCCGGAAGTGCATAAAGCCCGCAGGATGGCGTGGCCCGAAGTCGGACCGTTCATCATGCGGGCTTTTTTATCACTGTTGACCCGATAACGCCTGTTCAATCGTACGGGTAATGACGTCCGGCTGGCTGACCATCGATACATGGCTTGCCGCTACCTCCGTGGTGTTGGCGTTGATTTTCTTCGCCATTGCGCGCTCTAGCTCAGGATTGATCATCCGGTCATTTTTGCTGACCACATACCAGCTCGGTTTGTCATGCCAGGCGGCATGCGCGATTTTCTCCCCAAACGCATCGGCCTTAATGGGGCTCTGCGTCGCGGCAATCACGCTGCGCTCAACGTCCTTCACGTCAGGGGCGAAATTCTCGCTGACCGCTTTTATCGGCAGATATAAATACCCCTCTGTGGTTTTAGCGAGGCTGGCGCTCCCTGGCGGAGCAGGGAAGCTATTTGCCAGAGCTGCCGTCGACTGGCCGGAATCCGGCGCAAAAGCGGCAACGTAAACCAGTGACTTCACGCGGGCATTGTTTCCCGCCTCGCTGATTACCGTCCCGCCCCAGGAGTGACCGACCAGCACCACATCCCCATGAGCCCGGGCGATAGCACGCTGCGTGGCGGCGACATCATCTTTCAGAGACGTGAGCGGAAGTTGTACCGCAATGACCTCGGTATGGTGTTTTTGCAGCCGGGTAATCACCTTATTCCAGCTGCTGCCGTCGGCAAACGCCCCGTGCACCAGCACCACGCTGGCTTTCGTCTCTGCCAGCGCGCTGGTGGAAACCGCCAGCACCATCGCTGTTAATACAGACAATGCTTTCATAACAGGCTCCTTAAAAGTGATGAACCGCGGCGTGTGGCGGCACGGTGAATTCAACAGTTTTATGGTCGATGGGTTTATGCGTCGGGTCGGCAACGACGATCGTCACCTTGTGCTTTCCTGCGGGCAGCCCGACCAGGATCACCGGCTCGCCGCTGGTATCAGCCCAGTGCCAGGGCGCGTCATCCACCACAACGTGAATATGGCCGATACGCGGAGTGACTTTCAGCGCGTCGGGTCCAAATACAGGTTCAATGCGCAGGTTTTCGACACGGTACTGAATAAAGACCGCACCTTTACTTAGCGGTCCCGCCAGCGGCGGATCGACAATCAGTTTTGCTGGCGGCTGGGGGTATTCAGGCGGGGCAACGGCGGCTGGACCGTTGACATCAGCGGCGCTCAGGCCATCCAACGGTGCGGCCAGTGCGCCAGCAAAGGACGTCAGCGCAAATACAGGAAGCAGGAAATATCGACGAATCATCTGTGTCTCTCCTCATCAGTTTATTATGGCGAGGGATACAGAAGACCATTTTTATGTATCGGGGATGTTTGCTTTTGCGGGCGTTTTGTACCGGTTTGTCAGCGTAGCGCTCGGGATACAGTGCGATACAGTTTGTCTGCCGGGAGCGAACACGCTTTAGCGCTCGGGCGAATCCACCACAAGACCTGATTGCTGCGACTGAATTTTGTCCTGATGGTGATACCAGGCGCCAATGGAGGAATAAACAAAGCGGCCAAAGAAAAACAGGAAACTGATAAGCAGTATGATGCGGGTCATCCGGGTGTTAAATCGATGTCGTTTTCGCATACGCGTAGCCTGACTCACTTTCTTTTCCTGAGTATACCCTTTTGGGCGATACGGCTATTAAGGCACAGCCGCAAGTCAGGGTCAATTCGGCGAAATGTAAAATAGCGTCAATGCTTACATTAATTTATGTTATTAAAAACAACGCTTTTATTTATCGCATTGATAATTACAGGAAAAATATTCAAAAAAAACGTGAAAAAGGTTTATTCAGATAAATTAATTTGATTTAGGTCAACCGCATCCCGTCGTTGCTATTTAAAATCCCTCCTCCACTGTGCTTGCCAGGAATTTCCAGGCAACGTGTACGTCAGGTTGGATGCCTGTCTTCATTTACCCTCTGGAGCGCAAGGGTTGTAAACGAGCATCTATGAATATTCACCACATCCTGAAGCAAAATAAAGACCGCTGGTGGGCACTTCCTCTTATTTTACCCGTCGTGTTACTCCCGGTGCTTAGTGTGGCTAATACCTTAACGCAGTTGGGCGACGGTATCGTTGCGCTCTATTATCTCCCGCTCTCCTTTTTGCTGACGCTGATGTTATTCTTTGGCCTGGAAGCCCTCCCCGGGGTGGTGGTGTCGCTGTTTTTACGTTATTACCCCTCCGTTGGGTTATTTGAAGCCATGGCCGGCATTCTGCATTTTATCGTTCCTCTGGTGCTCAGCTGGGGCGGTTATCGCGTATTTGCGCCCCGGCGCAATATGACCGCTTACGGTGACATACGCCTGATGGGGCAGCGTATTTTCTGGCAGGTGTTTTGCCCGGCAACGCTATTTCTGCTGCTGTTTCAGTTTGCGGTCTATCTCGGCGTCTATGAGAGCCGCCAGAGCCTCGCAGGACTGAATCCCCTCAATATTCGGACCCTTATTAACTATCAGGGGCTGCTGGTGAGCGGGCTGACGGGCGTGCCGCTAAGCTACCTGCTGATCCGCCTGATACGTCATCCGCGCTATATCAAGGGACTGATGTCCCAGCTCCGTGCGCAAATAGACAAAAAGGTGACGGCCTTTGAGTTTGTGGTGTGGTTTTTAGCCCTGGGCGGGTTGCTGGTCATGCTGCTGCTGCCCATGAATGCAAACAGTTCCATTTTCAGTACCAACTACACCTTGTCCCTGCTGATGCCCGTGATGCTCTGGGGGGCGATGCGCTTTGGCTACAAGCTGATGTCACTCATCTGGACGCCGGTCCTGCTGGTGTCGATTCACTTTTTTTATCACTACATTCCGGTGCAAGAGGGGTATGGCATTCAGCTGGCGATCACCTCATCCAGCTATCTGGTCTTTTCCTTCGTTGTGACGTACATGTCGATGCTGGCGACACGTCAGCGGGCCATCAATATTCGCTCCCGCAGTCAGGCTTTTCTCGATCCGGTGGTGCATATGCCCAACCTGCGGGCGCTGTCGCGCGAGCTGGCCAGTCATCCGTGGTCAGCGCTCTGTTTACTGCGCGTGCCCGAGCTGGAGGTGCTGGGACGCAATTACGGCGTGATGCTGCGGATCCAGTATAAACAGCAGCTGGCGCAATGGATAAACGGCACCCTTCAGCCCAATGAGCGAGTCTATCACCTCACCGGGTATGACATGGCGGTGCGTCTGGAGGCGGAGTCGCATCAACAGCGCATTGAAACGCTGGACGAGCATATCAAGCAGTTTGTTTTTATCTGGGATGGTATGCCGGTACAGCCTCAGGTCGGCGTGAGCTATTGCTATGTACGCTCACCCGTCAATCATCTCTATCTGGTGCTGGGGGAACTGGGTATCGTGGCCGATCTCTCCCTTTCTACCAACCACCCGGAAAATCTTCAGCAGCGCGGGGCTGTTCATTTGCAGCGTAGCCTGAAAGATAAGGTCGCGATGATGAGTCGTTTGCAGGCCGCGCTGGAGCAGGACGCTTTTACCCTGCTGGTTCAGCCTGTTCGCGGGCTGCGCGGTGATTGTTATCACGAGGTGCTGCTGCGAATGCGTGATGATAACGGGGCGCTGATCTTTCCCGAGCAGTTCCTGCCCATTGCACAGGAGTTTGGTTTATCGTCGCGTGTTGATTTATGGGTACTGGAGCATACGTTGAGTTTTCTGGCACAGCACCGCCAGCGTTTGCCGGGCCAGCGCTTTGCGATCAACCTCGCACCTTCTACCGCCTACAGGGCGCAGTTCCCGCTTGAAGTGAGCCGCCTGTTAGCCAAATACGCCGTTGAAGCGTGGCAGCTGATCTTTGAAGTGACCGAAAGCAGCGCCTTTGGTCATGCGGATCTGGCGGCGTCGACCCTCAGGAAATTACAAAAAATGGGCATCCGGATCGCCATTGATGATTTTGGCACGGGCTACGCCAGCTATGCGCGGTTAAAAAGCGTGGACGCAGACATTCTCAAAATCGACGGCGGTTTTATTCGCAATATTGTCAGCAACAGCCTGGATTACCAGATTGTGGCTTCCATTTGCCATCTGGCCCGGATGAAGAAAATGCTGGTGGTGGCGGAATATGTGGAAACGGAAGAGATACGTAGCGCGGTGCACGCGCTAGGTATCGATTATGTGCAGGGCTATTTGATTGGGTTGCCGGCTGAGCTTGATACGTTGCTCAACACGCAGCCTTCTCAGGAGAGCGCCTGAGCCGTTACGCTGCCGCCTCAGAACTCTCTTCTTCAATCTTCAACAGCCAGCCGGTGACCGCTTCCCAGTACTGCTGCTCTTTTTCCAGATCCAGCAGCACCAGCGCGTTCTGGCTAAACCAGTCGTGCGGGAAGCTCAGCGTCCAGTGATAGTCATCCGTTTTTAGCTTCAGCGTCGGCGGCGTGGTGGTTGCCTGTCGCTGATTATTGAGCAACACGCCCAGGCGCAACAGCTGAATGAGCGGCAGGAACTGCTTTTTCTTAAATAACGTAAAGCGCGGCAGATCGTCGAGCTTGATGGCTTTGCGGTGATAGCGCACCAGCGTCGCCATCATGGATTGCTGCTCCTGGTTGAAGCCAGGCAGATCGCTGTTTTGCAGAATATAGGCCGAATGGCGATGCATTCCGCTGTGGTTAATGTTCAGCCCCACCTCGTGCAACATGGCGGCCCATTTCAACAGCGCGGCCAGCTGCGGATGCGCCAGCTTCGGATTCTGCTCCTCCCACTGCTCGTACATCTGAACCGTGGTTTCAAGCACCCGTTTCGCCTGTTCGCGGTCGATGTTGTACTGGTTGGCCAGGCTCTGCGCGGTGCGGCTGCGAATATCCTGATGACGGAAACGGCCTTCCATCTCATACAGCACGCCTTCACGCAGGGCGCCGTCAGAGAGGCGCAGCTCTTTGATCGCCAGCGCGTCAAACACGCCGCAGAGGATCGCCAGCCCCGGTACGAACACGGCTTTACGTTCGTCGGACAGACCCGGCAAACTCAGGGCGTCGAAGCTCTTATGCTTAAGCACCTCTTCGGTGAGTTTCACCAGGCGCTCAGGCGTAATAAACCCGTCTTTTTCACCCATTGCCAGCAGCACTTCATGGGCCGCTTTAATCGAACCCGATGCGCCCAGCGCCACGTTCCAGCCCTGAATACGGTATTGCCAGGCCAGATTTTCGAGTTTTTGTACGGCGGCCATGCGCGCGCGCTGGAAGTTTTCGCGGGTGATGACGCCGCCCGGGAAATACATCTGCGCGAAGCTGACGCAGCCCATACGGCGGCTTTCCACCAGACGCGGCTCGAAGTCTTCGCCAATCACCAGTTCCGTGGAACCACCGCCGATATCAATCACCAGCTTGCGGCCTTTTTCCGGCTGCGTATGCTCCACGCCCATAAAAATCAGGCGCGCTTCTTCGTTACCGGAGATGATCTCAATCGGGTAGGGGATAACCTTTTCCGCGCGCTTAAGAAACTCCGGCGCGTTCAGCGCCTGGCGTAGCGTATGCGTCCCGACGATGCAGACGCTGGACGGCGAAAAGCCTTGCAGACGTTCTGCGAACAGCGACAGACAGTTCAGCCCGCGCTCCATGGCCTCTTCGCTCAGCATGTTACGCGCGTCGAGACCATCGGCCAGATGCACACGCTGCTTCAGACGACCGATGATCTGCATCGCGCCATCCACCTCGCGGGCGATGACCATATGGAAACTGTTTGAGCCAAGATCGACCGCGGCGAACTCCTGCGGGCGTGGGGTATTATCGTTTATTGGCATAGGTTAATCGGATTGCTCAAGTGATTTAATGTAATCGTAAATCGCCAGCTGCGAGCGCACTTTACGGCGGTTGCCGCGCGGTACATAGCGATTACTGAGTTCTTTGTCGATATAACGTGCTTTCACCGTATCGCTGAACAGGATCTCGATAATGTCCAGGATACGCTGCTTAAGGCGAGGATCCAGCAGCGGTGCCGCCACTTCAATACGGTAATCAATGTTACGCGTCATCCAGTCGGCGGACGAGAGGTATACGCGCTTATCACCGGCGTTATCGAAAATATAGACGCGATCGTGTTCAAGATAGCGATCTACAATGCTGATCACGCGGATATTGTCGCTGATGCCTTCCAGTTCCGGAATGAGCGAGCACATGCCGCGAATGAGCAGATTTACCGGAACGCCGGAGCTGGAGGCCGCGTACAGGCGGTCCACCAGCCCTTTGTCCACCAGATTGTTGAGCTTCAGCGTGATGCCGGACGACAAGCCGTTCTGCGCATTGGCAATCTCTTTATCGATCATATCGTACAGCAGGCGCCGTGAGTTCTGCGGTGACACCAGCAGATAATCGAAGCTCACCGGGCGGTACGGGTTCTCAATGAAGTTGAACACCCGACGCACTTCGTTGGTGATGCGGGCATCGGCAGTCAGCAGCGAATAGTCGGTGTAGATTCTCGCGGTTTTCTCGTTAAAGTTCCCGGTACCGATATGGGCGTAGCGCACCACGTCGTCGCCCTCTTTACGGGAGATCAGGAACAGCTTGGCGTGAATTTTCAGCCCTGGCGCGGAGAAGATGACGTGTACGCCCGCTTCCGTCAGTCGGCGCGCCCAGTGGATGTTGGCCTCCTCGTCGAAGCGAGCCTGGAGCTCAACCACCACGGTCACTTTCTTGCCGTTGTGCGCCGCGTGGATCATCGCATCGATGATACGGGAATCTTTCGCCACGCGATAAATGTTGATTTTGATCGCCAGCACGTTCGGATCGAACGAGGCCTGACGCAGCAATTCCAGCACGTGTTCAAAGGTGTGATACGGATAGTAGAGCAGCACATCCCGTTCGCGGATGGCGTCGAACCCGTTGCGGAACTTATCGAACCAGATATGGCGCAGGCGCGGCAGCGGTTTGTTCACCAGATTGGCCTTGCCGACGTTCGGGAAGCCAATGAAATCTTTAAAGTTGTGGTAACGCCCACCGGGGATAATGGAGTCGTAGCGGGAGATGGTCAGCTTATCGCGCAGCATCTCCACCATCGCGTCCGGCATATCGCGTTGATAGACAAACCGCACCGGCTCCGCCGTCAGGCGCTGCTTGAGGCTGGAAGACATCAGCTCCATCAGGCTGGCCTCCATCTCATGCACCAGATCGTACTCGGCGTCACGGGTCATCTTCATCGAGTAGGCGTTGAGCGCGTCGTAATCGAAGAAGCCTTTGAAGATATCGTCCAGGCAGTAGCGCAGGATGTTATCCAGCAGGATCATCGGCTTACGCCGGCGCGGGGTTTCCGGCGGCAGGTTTACAAAGCGTGGGACTTTATCAGACGGTATTTCCAGCAACGCGTAGTTAATGGTCTCACCACGAATGATTTCTACCGCCAGATAGGTGTAATCATCTTTCAGGAACTGCACCAGATCGGTTTCACGGTTGATCAGAATCGGGGTAATGTGCTGGCGCAGATAATGTTTGAAATAGTGGCGCAGCCAGTTTTGCTGATTCGCGGAGAGCTGGCGTTCGTTGATCAGGAAGATTTGGTTGCGTGCCATTTCCAGCAGCAGCTCGTTATAGAGGCCATCAAATTCCTGATCGGCTTTCATGACGCGAGACTGGATTTTTCCAAGCAGATGCCGCGAGTGGGAGTTTAAGCCCTGTTCTTCGCTGATGATGATTCGGCGTTTCAGTTCGGCGAAGCGAACCTTGTAGAACTCATCCAGATTGTTGGAATAGATGCCTAAAAAACGCATACGTTCAATCAGCGGGTTGCTTTTATCGGCCGCTTCCTGAAGTACACGTTCGTTGAATGCTAACCAGCTTAGCTCTTTCTCGATGTATAACTTTTCCTGACCCATTACAGCTCACACTCCAGTTCAATCACAGGACGTGGTAAATCCGTCTCGTCCTTATTATGGCGAGCATTTCCACGATATGTCCAACAGTGCCAGAAAAGTATGACAGTTATTTTTTTGTTGGGGAATTTAGAGGGTTGGGGGAGGGGGTGTCGGGTGGCGCTGCGCTTACCACGACCTACGGGACCGTAGGCCCGTGCAAGCGAAGCGCCGCCGGGCAATTCAAACAGACTACTCTTCAGCCGCATAACCCTGCGGGGGCAACTTCACGCCGTCCAGCCAGGCTGCGCCGTTGCGCATCTCCAGACGTCCATCGACAAACCAGCTTACCACCAGCGGATAAATGGCGTGTTCCTGCGTCTGCACACGTTCGGTCACGTCGTCTTCGTTGTCGCCGTCAAAGACCGGTACTTTTGCCTGCAAAATGACCGGACCGCCGTCCAGCTCGTCGGTGACGAAATGCACGGAGGTACCATGCTCCTCATCGCCGTTCTCCAGCACCTGACGATGGGTGTGCAGACCGGGGTATTTTGGCAGTAGTGAAGGGTGGATATTGAGCAGTCGTCCGGCGTAGTGTGCAACAAAAGCCGGGCTCAGGATGCGCATGTAGCCTGCCAGCACCACCACGTCAGGCGCGTAGGCGTCAATCTCCTGCACCAGCTCACGGTCAAAGGCTTCACGCCCGGCGAACTGGCTGGCTTCCAGCGCGTGCGCAGGAATGTTCGCTTCCCGCGCGCGCTCAAGGCCGAATGCATCGGCCTTGTTGCTGAATACTGCCCGAATGGTGCCATTGATTTTCTTCTGTTTGCAGGCGTCTATGATTGCCTGCAAATTGCTTCCGTTGCCGGAAATGAGCACCACGATGTTTTTCATTCAATGACCACACGCTGTTCGGAATCGGAAGCTTTAATCGTACCGATTTTCCACGCGTTTTCACCTTTTTCTGTCAGCAGCTTAACCGCTTTATCCGCTTCGCTGGCGGGCAGGGCGATAACCATGCCCACGCCGCAGTTAAAGGTGCGGTACATTTCGTGAGAGCTCACGTTGCCTGCGGTTTGCAGCCAGTTGAAGACGGACGGCCACTGCCATGAGGATGCGTCGATCACCGCCTGGGTATTGTCCGGCAGCACGCGCGGAATGTTTTCCCAGAAGCCGCCGCCGGTGAGGTGAGCGATGGCGTGCACGTCAACGTTCTCAATCAGCTCCAGCACGTTTTTCACGTAGATGCGGGTCGGGGCCAGCAGGTGATCGGCCAGCGGTTTGCCGTCCAGCTCGGTGGTCAGCGGGTCGCAACCGCTCACTTCGAGGATTTTACGCACCAGAGAGTAGCCGTTGGAGTGCGGACCGCTGGAGGCCAGCGCAACCAGCACATCGCCGTCAGCCACTTTGCTGCCGTCGATAATTTCTGATTTTTCTACCACGCCGACGCAGAAGCCTGCGACGTCATAATCTTCCCCGTGATACATGCCAGGCATTTCCGCGGTTTCACCGCCGACCAGCGCACAGCCGGATTGCAGGCAGCCTTCGGCGATACCGTTAATGACGCTGGCTGCGGTATCCACGTCCAGCTTGCCGGTCGCGTAGTAATCGAGGAAGAACAGCGGCTCGGCGCCCTGTACCACCAGGTCGTTGACGCACATCGCCACCAGATCGATACCAATCGTATCGTGACGCTTAAGATCCATCGCCAGGCGCAGTTTTGTACCGACACCATCCGTACCCGAGACCAGCACAGGTTCACGATATTTTTGCGGCAGCGCGCACAGTGCGCCGAATCCACCCAGGCCACCCATCACTTCCGGGCGGCGGGTTTTTTTCACCACACCTTTGATTCGGTCAACCAGCGCATTACCTGCGTCAATATCAACACCGGCATCTTTGTAGCTGAGAGAAGTTTTGTTGGTCACGGCTTAAATCCCCACGCGATTGCATAGCTAGTAAGAAAAATCGGCGCAATTCTAACAGTCCAGGCAAACGTTTGCGAGCCTATTCTCGGCGCGAGGATCTTTTTTTCTGTGCGGGCTGTCCAGGGCAACAAACTTGACTCTGTTCACGAAAATGAAACCGGTTTCGGCGATCTGCTTGCAACGGCTATCCCCTTTGCACATCATCAAACTGAAACCGGTTTCTGTAACTGTTTTTGCAGAAAATAACGCAGAATGAGGGATAGCGAATGTCAGGATTTAAAGCAGGTTTTCTGTGGGGTGGGGCCGTTGCGGCGCACCAGCTCGAAGGCGGCTGGAAAGAGGGCGGCAAGGGCGTGAGCGTTGCCGATGTCATGACGGCAGGCGCCCACGGGGTACCGCGTGAAATCACCAACGGCGTGCTGGAGGGGAAAAATTACCCAAACCACGAAGCCATCGACTTCTATCACCGCTATAAAGAAGACATCAAACTCTTTGCCGAGATGGGGTTCAAATGCTTCCGCACCTCCATCGCCTGGACGCGTATCTTCCCGAAAGGCGACGAGCTGGAGCCGAACGAAGCGGGACTCAAATTCTATGACGATCTTTTTGACGAGTGCCTGAAGCACGGCATCGAGCCGGTGATCACGCTTTCCCACTTCGAGATGCCTTTCCACCTGGTGACGGAATACGGCGGCTGGCGCAACCGTAAGCTGATCGACTTCTTTGTTCGCTTCGCGAAGGTCGTTTTTGAGCGCTACCAGCATAAAGTGAAGTACTGGATGACCTTTAACGAGATCAACAACCAGGCCAACTTCCACGAAGACTTTGCGCCGTTTACCAACTCCGGGCTGAAATATGCGCCGGGAGAAGATCGCGAGCCGGTGATGTTCCAGGCGGCGCACTATGAGCTGGTGGCCAGTGCCCTGGCGGTGAAGGCGGGGCGCGAGATCAACCCGTCGCTGCAAATCGGCTGCATGATTGCCATGTGCCCCATCTATCCGCTGACCTGTGCCCCGGACGATATGATGATGGCGATGAACGCCATGCATCGTCGCTACTGGTTCACCGACGTTCACGTGCGCGGCAAGTATCCGCAGCATCTGCTCAACTACTTTGAACGTCGCGGCTTCGCGCTGGATATCACCGAAGAAGATAAAGTGGCGCTGACGCAGGGCTGCGTGGATTACATCGGGTTCAGCTACTACATGTCTTTTGCCACCAAAGCGACGGCGGACAACCCGCAGCTGGACTACGACGAGAGCAAGAGCCTGGTCTCTAACCCGTACGTGCAGAAATCCGACTGGGGCTGGCAGATTGACCCGGTGGGGCTTCGCTACTCCCTCAACTGGTTCTGGGATCACTACCAACTGCCGCTGTTTATTGTTGAGAACGGCTTTGGCGCGATCGACGTGCAGGAGAGCGACGGCACGGTGAACGACCAGTACCGCATCGACTACCTTTCCACACACATCCGCGAGATGAAAAAAGCGGTGGTGGAGGATGGCGTAGACCTGATGGGCTATACCCCGTGGGGCTGTATCGACCTGGTCTCTGCCGGCACAGGCGAGATGAAAAAACGCTACGGCTTTATCTTTGTCGATAAAGATAACGAAGGTAACGGCACGCTGAACCGCAGCAAGAAGAAATCGTTCGACTGGTATAAGCAGGTGATTGCCAGCAACGGAGAGCAGCTATAATTGCCCGGTGGCGCTGCGCTTACCGGGCCTACGGGATGTGTAGGCCGGGTAAGCGTTAGCGCCACCCGGCATAATCCCGCCCCCAAGCCGGAGCCCAGCCTCCGGCTTTTTTGTTTTTGATTGATATACGTCAAGCAAGATGGGTATGGCGCAATCCGAAAAAAGCGGTATAATCCCGCGATTTTTTTGCGGATGCCACCTCAGAGGAGAAAGAGAATGAAGATTGTGGAAGTGAAACACCCACTCGTTAAACACAAGTTGGGCCTGATGCGTGAGCATGACATCAGCACGAAGCGTTTTCGCGAACTGGCTTCTGAAGTGGGTAGCCTGCTGACCTACGAAGCGACCTCTGATCTGGAAACGGAAAAAGTGACCATCGAAGGCTGGAACGGTCCGGTACAGGTTGAGCAGATCAAAGGTAAAAAAATTACCGTGGTGCCAATCCTGCGTGCGGGTCTGGGCATGATGGAAGGCGTACTGGAGCACGTCCCAAGCGCGCGTATCAGCGTGGTGGGTATCTACCGTAACGAAGAGACGCTTGAGCCGGTCCCGTACTTCCAGAAGCTGGTCTCTAACATCGACGAGCGTATGGCGCTGGTGGTTGACCCGATGCTGGCGACCGGCGGTTCGATGATCGCCACCATCGACCTGCTGAAAAAAGCGGGATGCAGCAGCATCAAAGTGCTGGTGCTGGTTGCGGCGCCGGAAGGTATCGCGGCGCTGGAAAAAGCGCACCCGGACGTTGAACTCTATACCGCGTCTGTCGACCAGGGACTGAACGAGCACGGGTACATCATCCCGGGGCTCGGCGATGCCGGCGATAAGATTTTTGGTACTAAATAATCGAATAACGATAAAGAAGCCGACTTTGATAGTCGGCTTTTTTTTGAATAAAAACCAACAATGACACTCAGAGGAAAACACTATGACGCGCCGTGCTATCGGGGTGAGTGAAAGACCGCCGCTTTTACAGACAATCCCGCTTAGTTTGCAGCACCTGTTCGCCATGTTTGGCGCAACCGTGCTGGTGCCAATCCTGTTTCACATTAACCCGGCTACCGTGCTGCTGTTTAACGGCATCGGTACGCTACTTTACCTCTTCATCTGTAAAGGCAAAATCCCGGCCTATCTCGGGTCGAGCTTCGCGTTTATCTCCCCGGTTCTGCTGTTGCTGCCGCTGGGTTATGAGGTCGCGCTGGGCGGCTTTATCATGTGCGGCGTGCTGTTCTGCCTGGTCTCCTTCATCGTGAAGAAAGCCGGTACCGGCTGGCTGGACGTGATGTTCCCGCCTGCGGCAATGGGGGCCATCGTTGCCGTCATCGGCCTGGAGCTGGCGGGCGTGGCGGCGAACATGGCCGGGCTGCTGCCTGCGGACGGTCAGTCACCGGATTCTACAACCATTATTATTTCGCTGGTGACGCTGGGCGTGACGGTTTTCGGTTCCGTCCTCTTCCGCGGCTTTATGGCGATTATCCCGATCCTGATCGGCGTGCTGGCGGGTTACGCGCTCTCCTTCGTGATGGGCGTTGTGGATACCACCCCGATTGCCGAGGCGCACTGGTTCGCGCTGCCAACCTTCTACACCCCGCGCTTTGAATGGTTCGCCATTTTCACTATTCTGCCTGCCGCGCTGGTGGTGATTGCTGAGCACGTCGGCCACCTGGTGGTGACGGCGAACATCGTGAAGCGCGACCTGATCCGCGACCCGGGCCTGCATCGCTCCATGTTTGCCAACGGTTTCTCCACCATCATCTCTGGTTTCTTCGGCTCCACGCCAAACACGACTTACGGTGAGAATATCGGCGTAATGGCGATCACCCGCGTCTACAGCACCTGGGTTATCGGCGGCGCGGCGATCATCGCCATTCTGCTCTCCTGCGTTGGTAAACTGGCGGCGGCGATCCAGATTATCCCGGTTCCGGTGATGGGCGGCGTTTCCCTGCTGCTGTACGGGGTGATCGGTGCCTCCGGTATTCGCGTGCTGATTGAATCCAAAGTGGATTACAGCAAGGCGCAGAACCTGATCCTGACCTCCGTTATCCTGATTATCGGCGTGAGCGGCGCGAAGGTGCACATCGGCGCGGCAGAGCTGAAGGGTATGGCGCTGGCGACCATCGTCGGCGTCGGCCTGAGCCTGATTTTCAAGCTGATCTCGGTGATCCGCCCGGAAGAGGTGGTGCTGGACGCAGACGAAAGCGAAAAAGCGCCACATTGATCGTCATGCCGGGCGAAGGATCGCCCGGTTCTCTCCTTGCAGGTTCCGTGTTAAACTCCATTCCGATTTTATGTAAGATCTCTGGTTGAGGTATTTCTGAACGGACCGGCACAGCTCTCTCTGCCACTTTATCTCCCTGACGACGAAACTTTCGCGAGTTTCTGGCCGGGTGATAACCCCTCTTTACTGGCTGCACTGCAAAACGTGCTGCGCCAGGAACACAGCGGATACATCTATATCTGGTCACGCGAAGGCGCGGGACGCAGCCACCTGCTGCATGCCGCCTGTGCGGAGCTTTCGGCGCGCGGTGACGCGGTAGGCTATGTGCCGCTGGATAAACGCACCTGGTTTGTGCCTGAGGTGCTGGAGGGCATGGAACATCTCTCCCTGGTCTGCATCGATAATATCGAATGCGTGGCGGGTGATGAGCCGTGGGAAATGGCGATCTTTAACCTCTACAACCGCATTCTGGAGTCGGGCAAAACCCGGCTGCTGATCACCGGCGATCGTCCGCCGCGTCAGCTCAATCTGGGGCTGCCGGATCTGGCGTCTCGTCTGGACTGGGGGCAAATCTACAAGCTGCAACCGCTGTCGGATGAAGACAAACTCCAGGCACTTCAGTTGCGCGCCAGACTGCGCGGATTTGAACTGCCGGAAGACGTGGGTCGTTTCCTGCTCAAGCGTCTGGATCGCGAAATGCGCACGCTGTTTGATACGCTCGATCAGCTCGATCGCGCCTCCATTACCGCCCAGCGCAAGCTGACCATTCCGTTTGTAAAAGATATTCTTAAGCTTTGAGTTTTTTGCCCGGTGGCGCTGCGCTTACCGGGCCTACGAAAACCCGTCATACCTTGTAGGCCGGGTAAGGCGCAGCCGCCACCCGGCTAAAGATCCCCCAACAAGTGCTCCACCAGCAGCGGAATCGGTCTTCCCGATGCCACGCTTCTGCCGTTCTCACGCCACAGCGCCGTCCCGCTGATATCCAGATGCGCCCACGGAATGGTCGGCGGGCAGAAGTGATGCAGCAGCCACGCCGCCGAGGCGCTGATCGCCGCATTGTTGGTCGGCGTGTTGCACAGATCGGCAATCGCGCTGTCGGTTTGCTTTCTCAGCCGCGCATCCAGCGGCAGGGACCACACCTCGTCGCCGCTCCGTTTGCCCGCGAGCGTCAGTGCCTGACGCAGCGGCTCATCCTGGGTCATCAGCCCGCTCAGCTCATACCCCAGCGCTTTCACCACCGCTCCGGTTAAGGTCGCCGTATCAATGATATAGTGAGCCTGCGGATGGCGCTGACTCGCCCAGGCGATAGCGTCTGCCAGCACCAGCCGGCCCTCGGCATCGGTATTGTTGATTTCAACGGTGGTGCCGTTGCAGGCCATCGCCACCGTGCCGGGCTGCATGGCGTCGGGGCCGATGGCGTTTTCCGCCAGCGCCAGCACGCCCATGATGCGCACGGGTAATTTCAGCTCCGCAACGGTCAGCATCAGCCCGAGCACGTTAGCCGCGCCGCACATGTCATATTTCATGGTGTACATGCCCGCGCCTTCCTTCAGCCACAGGCCACCGGTGTCAAAGGTAATGCCTTTTCCCACGTAGCAGCGCACCGGGCCATCAGACACGCCGTTATAGTGAATAGCCAGCAGACGCGGTGGGCAGGTCGCCCCTTTGCCAACGGCGTGCAGTAGCCCCAGCCCCTGCTCAACAATTTGCTTTTCATCCAACACCTCGCAGCGCAGGGCAGGGCTGGCGGCACACAGTTTTTGCGCCTCTTCCACCACAAACTGCGGCGTGCAGCGGTCGGACGGCATATCCGCCAGACGTCGCGCCGCAACCATGCCGAGCGCAATGGTCTGCTGCTGGCGGAAGGTCGTCTCCAGTTTCGCCTGCTGTTCCGGCAGGCAGAGGGCAGTGATGCAGGTAAGACGCAGCGCTTCGTCCGTTTTCTTCAGCTTCAGGTCACTGAGTCTGTGCGTCTGATTAAAGAGATAGCGCAGTACCTGCGCCAGCACCACATCGTCAATATCCGTCACGTCCAGCACGAGTTCGGCGCTGGCGGGGGCGGCAAGCAGCGGTCGCAGGGCGGTGAGCAACCCTTCGGTCAGGGCGTCATGCCAGAGCGTATCCGGCAACAGGGTGATGCGGGCAAACGGCGCGCAGCCAAAGCGCGCGTCCGCGACGGTGCTCTGCTGGCGCATTTCAGCGATAAGAGCACTATCCGGTAACAGGGAACTGTCAGCGCGCGCAATCAAATGGCTTTGCGGCTTCGCGTCTGAAAGCGCGTTGATAAACTGGTATGTGATCATCATGACTCCTCAATCGGTGCGCGGATCCGCGCGGCATAGGCCTGCATCCACTCCTCATCTACCGCGTGATAGTGCGTTTTCTCCCGCAGGCGTTCAGTACGGAAAACGGTGAGGGGCTGGCGAGCCGTCGCCACCACAAACGAGAAGGTTTTGATGTTGGTTGCGGCGCCAAATTCTCCTTTGCTGTTCATGCACACCACGGAGACATCGCCCGCGCGACCGAAGCGCGACATCAGCTTGTCTTCCAGTTCGAACACCACCGAATCCGCCGCCTGCTGCGGCGTCATCCCTTGCGCCATCCGGCGAACGATTTCGTAGCTGGTACAGCCCTTCATCAGATCTTCACCGACGCCCGTGGCGGTGGCCGCGCCGGTTTCGCTGTCGCAGTAAAAGCCGGAGCCGATGATGGGTGAGTCACCGAGGCGACCGCGTTTTTTCATAAACAGGCCGCTGGTGGAAGTGGCGACGCTCATCGATCCCTGTTTATCGAGGCCGATGATACCGACGGTGTCATGTCCGTCGTAGGGGCTTAACCCCTTATCCAGCGTTTCGCGGCAGCGCTTACGGTAGTGTTGCATGGCGCGATCCGTGAGCATGGTTTTGTCGGCAAAGCCCTGGCTCAGCGCCCATTCGCGCGCGCCCTGGCCGACCAGCAGGCTGTTATAGCGCTGGCGGCTGAGCGCGTGCGCCACGCGTACCGGGTTGGCGATATCCACCAGATTGCCCACGGCGCCGAACGCCAGCGTGTCGCCGTCCATATAGGCCGCGTCCAGCTCTACCTCGCCGTTCTCGGTCGGCAGCCCGCCGTAGCCGACGGATTTATAAAACGGAAAGTCCTCGACGGCGGCGACGGCATCCACCACCGCCGGAGCGACAGGTTTGCCCGCAGCCAGCGCAGACGCAGATTCCGTGACGCCTTCAAGCGCCATTCGCCAGGTTGCGATAATTCCCCACATGCTTTACTCCTGTTTTGCAAGGGTGGTGTCGGTTTGCGTAGCGGTAGTCAGCTCCGCGGCGCGGTACTGTTTATCCAGGATACGCATGAAAGGCAGGTACAGCATGGCGCCAATCAGCAGGTTGATCAGCTGCATCACGCTGCCGCTCAGGTGCCCGGTGACGATAAAGCCGCTGATAACCGGCGGCAGCGTCCAGGGGATAAACACCCCGGTAGTGACGGCGACCGCACCAATTTTCATCGCCGCATACTGCACGGTGACCAGCACCAGCGGCACCAGATTGAACGGGATGAGCATGATCGGGTTCATGATCACCGGCAGGCCAAACAGGATCGGTTCGTTGATGTTAAACACCGACGCGCCCGCACCGAGGCGCGCTACTTCGCGCATGTTTTTGCTGCGGGCGAAAATCAGCATCGCAATCACCAGCGACAGCGTGGCGCCCGCGCCGCCCATCCAGATCATGTCAAAAAACTGTTCGGTGATGATGTGCGGCGGCGTCGTTCCCGCCTGGATCGCGGCGATGTTGTCGGTCTGGTTCTCCATCCACAGCGGGCGAATAATCCCGTTGATCATCGAACCGGAGTTAATGCCCACTGACCACAGAATGGTGATGCTGAATACGGTCATCAGCGCCCCGAAATAAGAGGTGCCGTAGTGGCGTACCGGGGTGGCAACCACTTCATAAATAAACTGGTGGATGGTGTGGTAGTGGGTGTTTTCAAAGATGATGCGGATAAGCAGCACCAGAATCATTACCAGCAGGGCCGGGATCAGGGCCGCGAATGACTCCTGCACCGCCGGAGGCACGCCGTCCGGCATTTTGATGACCAGCTTTTTGCGCTTCAGCCAGCAGAACAGTTCCGTCCACAGCAGGGAACCGATCATCGCCACGAACAGCCCTTTGCTGCCAATCCACTCCACCGGCATCACGGTAATGCCGCCGTTTTCCGCCACTTTGATAAAGGGCGTCAGGATCAGAAACGCGACCAGCGCCAGGATGCCGCAGGAGATGCGGTCCTCACCATAATGCTCAGCCAGGCGGTAGGCCACCAGGAAGCTGATAAACAGCGACATGGTTGAGAACACCGCGTTAAACGGGATCTCTATAATTGCACTCCAGCTCTCACCAAAGGCCTGAGACATAAACTGCTGATAGGCCTGATTCGGGAAGGAGGAGATCACCAGCAGAATAGAGCCGACGATGATAAACGGCATGAATGACACGTAGGCGCCGCGAATGGCCCCAAGATGACGCTGCTGGGCCGTTTTCGCCGCCAGCGGCATCAGTTTTGCTTCAAGAAATCCCAGAACATTGTTCATTGTGAACTCCGTACAAGATTGAGAGGTGTTGTTTATGTTATGTCTGTGGATTATCAGTGAAGCGTGGCGAGCGAAAGGTGAAATCGGTCACAAAGCATTCGCTGCTCTGATATAAATCTCATAAGATTAGTTCCGGAGAGAGACGCGATGGAAATCAAACTGCATGCCAACGCCACCACCACACCGCGTATCCGTCGTTATCTTCAGCAGTCAGATAAAAGCGACAGGGAACTTGCCGTTGAGCTGGGGATCTCGGTCACCACCGTCAGGCGCTGGCGCAACCGCGACCAGGTTTCGGATAACCACACAACGCCAAAAGTGATACACAAAGCGCTGAGACAAGAGCAGGCGGCACTGATAAATGCCCTGCGGGATATCACCGGGGCACCGCTGGATGAACTGCTGCTGCTGGTGAATGACGGACTCGGGATCGCCGTTTCCCGCGCGACCCTGAACCGCTACCTCAAACCAGCTTCGGTAAAACAAAAGGGGGCGTCGTTGCAGGGCAAAAAGGCGCTGAAGGCCGGTATCATGCCGCAGAAGCTGTTTCTGCATCATCAGCCGCTGTCGCTGCATATGGACGACGGTGGCGAGCAACACCTGCTCTGGGCGCGTGAACCCGTCAGCGGCTGGTGTTACGCCCGGCTTTATGCTGGCGTATCGCCGCAGTTGCTGACCCGCTGGACGAACGAGGTGCTGGCTGCCTGTCCGGCTGATATTCAATCTGTTGAGACTTTTGGGCTGGAAGTGAACTTGCCGGAGCATAACGTCACCGTAAAAGTGCATTCACAGTATTATCTCGCCCTTCAGGTCACCGTGCCGTTACGCGAAATCATTCCGCGGGTGAACAGTGAACCGATGGGAGAGCTGTTGATCCAATTGTGTGAGTTTTACAACCGGGGAAAAGCGCAGAAAAAGCTGGGAGAGCGTACGCCGCAGGCGTTTCTGGAAGCGCTGCGGCGTAACGATTAGACGATCTCGAGCACGTCTTCCGGCGGACGGCCGATACGCGCCTTGCCATTTGCCACTACAATCGGGCGCTCAATCAGCTTTGGATTGTCGACCATCGCCTGAATCAGCCGATCTTCAGTGAGACTGGTATCGTTCAGATTGAGCGACTTATACAGATCTTCTTTCTGACGCATCAGGTCGCGTGCGCTGCCCATGTTCAGCATCTTCAGCAGCTGGCGGATAGTCTGCGCGTCCGGCGGCGTCTCCAGGTACAGCACCACTTCCGGTTCGATGCCGTTAGACTTCAGCAGGCTGAGGGTGTCTCGGCTCTTGGAGCAGCGAGGGTTATGGTAAATTTTTACCGCGTCTGTCATGACTTCTCCTTTATTACATCTTCTCGTACGGCTTAAAGCGTTGTTGCAGGCCGCGCAGCTGGTCGATTCGCGCATCGTAGCGGGCCTGTTGCAGGCTGCCAAGCTTCACCTGCGAGCTGGCGCTGCTCAGCAGGGAAATGGCCTGATCGAGACGACCCGCCAGCGCCAGACCTTCCGCACGCGCGGCCAGCTCCTGATCGCGGTTACCCAGTTGCCCCTGGGCCTGGGCGAGCAGCTCCCAGCCGTTCTGGTCATCTTTATTGTTAAAGGTGTAGCGGTTCAGAATGGTCACCGCCTCGCCGGGCTGGCCGCCCTGTAGGTAGGCGTTCGCCAGGTTAAGCTGCAATACCGGATTGTTACGAAGATCTTTCGCCCCTTTCAGGCGATTAATCGCATCGGTCGCTTTTTTCTGCCCCAGATCGATATCGGTGGCGAGGTCGAGATACCACGGATTGTCAGGCGCCGCCGCCAGCAGCGGCTGTAGCGCTTTTCGCGCTTCATCGTATTTGCTGGCCTCCATCGCCTGGAGCGCCTGACCATACTGCGCCGCGTTTTTCTCGCGCACGTTGCCTTTCGCCAGCGCGTCCAGCAGATCGCTGGTGAGCTGATTACGTCCGGAGTTGTACATGCCAAGCGTTCTCACTTTGGCCATGTAGAAATCCTGCGAAGACTGCACCACGACCGGACGCATCTGGTTGGCACGGTTACGCGCATCCGAGAGGCGGCTTTCCGGCAGCGGGTGGGTCAACAGAATTTCAGGGGGACGCGACGAGTAGCGTGCCTGGTCGAGCAGCTTTTCCAGGAAGCTCGGCATGGCCTGCGGGTCAAAGCCGGAACGCTGTAAAACCTGAATGCCGATGCGGTCTGCTTCCTGCTCATTCTGCTGGGTAAAGCTGATCATCCCCTGACGCGTCCCCGCCAGCGTCCCGGTAAGCGCCGCCATCCCGGCCTGCGGGCTGGCCATCGCCAGCAGAATAGAGCCCAGCGCGCCCACCCAGGTTAGCGGGGCGTTACGCTTCTGATCTTCCATCGCACGCGCCAGATGGCGCTGGGTGACGTGCGAAATTTCGTGCGCCATGACGGACGCCAGCTGGCTTTCGTTATCGGAATAACGGAACAACGCCGAATGCAGTACCACGTTCCCGCCAAAGAAGGCGAAGGCGTTGATTTCGTCGTTATTGATTAAATAGAAGTGGAAGGGCGTTTTTACCGAGTCGGCGTGCGCCACCAGACGCATCCCCAGGCCGTTAATGTATTGCACCAGCAAAGGGTCGTTAATCAGCGGAGCACTGCCGCGCAACTGGCGTACGTAATAATCACCCATCTGCATCTCCTGCCCGATGGAGAGCGTGCTTCCTGCCGTGGTGCCCATGTCCGGCAATGAATCGGACGAGTCAGCGAAAGCGGGCAACACCTGACCCACCGTCACGGCGGCAATCAGTGTCGCAACCAGTGTTTTTCTCAACTGCCTGAACATAACCACTGTCCTGTATGTTGGATGTGCTAATTTGACCGATGAACCCGCATAACGTTCATCTCCGCTGCTCTGCGAGTGTAGCCGTGTTAAGAGATGAAGAAAATCCCATTCATCAGGGTTTTGCGAAACCTGACAGTGAAACAAAAAGGAAAGTCTTTTTTGTGACAGTTAGATACAATTCACCGTCTCACTCCCGCCATTCGATTCAGGGAAGGGTTGTATGCTCGAAATGTTAATGCAGTGGTATCGGCGTCGGTTTAGCGACCCGGAAGCCATTGCTTTGCTGGTCATTCTGGTTGCCGGATTCGGTATCCTGTTCTTCTTTAGTGGCCTGCTGGCACCGCTACTGGTGGCAATTGTGCTGGCGTATCTGCTGGAGTGGCCCACCGCGCGTCTGGAACATATCGGCTGTTCCCGCCGCTGGGCGACCAGCATTGTTCTGGTGCTGTTTGTCGGCATTCTGCTGCTGATGTCCTTCGTGGTGATGCCCATCGCCTGGCAACAGGGGATCTACCTGATCCGCGATATGCCCGGCATGCTGAATAAACTGTCTGATTTTGCCGCCACGCTGCCGCGCCGCTATCCTGCGCTGATGGACGCCGGGATCATCGATGCGATGGCCGAAAACATGCGCGCCCGCATCATGACCATGGGTGATTCGGTGGTGAAATACTCTCTGGCCTCGCTGGTCGGCCTGCTGACGCTGGCGGTTTACCTTGTTCTCGTGCCGCTAATGGTGTTTTTCCTGGTCAAAGATAAAGAGCAGATGCTGAACGCGGTACGCCGTGTGCTGCCGCGCAATCGCGGTCTCGCCGGTCAGGTCTGGCAGGAGATGAACCAGCAGATCACCAACTACATTCGCGGCAAAGTGCTGGAGATGATTGTGGTGGGCGTGGCGACCTGGATTGGCTTCGTGATCTTCGGACTGAACTACTCGCTGCTGCTGGCGGTGCTGGTCGGATTCTCGGTTCTGATCCCGTATATCGGCGCGTTTGTGGTGACCATTCCGGTTGTGGGGGTGGCGCTGTTCCAGTTTGGTTTGGGTACGGAGTTCTGGAGCTGTTTCGCCGTATACCTGATTATTCAGGGACTGGACGGGAACCTGCTGGTACCGGTGCTGTTCTCAGAAGCAGTTAACCTGCATCCGCTGGTGATTATCCTTTCAGTGGTGATTTTCGGCGGGCTGTGGGGATTCTGGGGGGTATTCTTCGCCATTCCGCTGGCGACGCTGATTAAAGCCGTGGTCCACGCGTGGCCGGATGTGCCAGCGGTGGAAGAGAAGTAGATTTAGTGCGGGCTGATGCCCTCACCCCAACCCTCTCCCGCGGGGAGAGGGGGCAAACACTAAAAACGGTAGCGCATGCTACCGTTTTGCATTTACCTTGTAGGCCGGGTAAGCGCAGCGCCACCCGGCACTAAAATTATCACGCGTTCTCTTTCAGCCACTTCAACACTACGTCGTGGTGGTTGCTGGTTTTGAAATCATCAAACACGTGCTCAACTTTACCGTCAGCGTCAATCAGGAAGCTGATGCGGTGAATACCGTCGTACGTTTTGCCCATAAAGGACTTCTCACCCCAGACGCCAAACTGCTCGCAAACCTGGTGGTCTTCATCGGAAAGCAGCGTGAAGTTCAGCAGCTCTTTTTCCGCAAAGCGTGACAGCTTCTCTGGCTTATCGGTGCTGATGCCCAGCACTTCCACACCGACCTTTTTCAACTCATCCATGTTGTCGCGTAGACCGCAGGCCTGTACGGTACAGCCCGGGGTCATGGCTTTCGGGTAGAAATAGACCAGAACACGCTGTCCCTGGAAGTCGGTCAAATTTACTTGCTCGCCGTCTTGATCCGGTAAGCTAAATTTCGGTGCGATATCACCGGCTTTCAGTGGGTTCATTACTCAACTCCATCCTGTTCGTGCTGCGAATAATCGACGACGCTTATACTGCCTTGCGCATGTAATTCTGTACAGAGGGCTTTGAACGCTTGCTCGATATTTGACGCATCCTGCGAGGCAGGGCTGTGTGCGGTAATTTGAATAAACAGCGTCGGGATTGCGTTTTCATCGCCCGGCTGCGTGCGGGAAACCAGTTCGGCAATGTTCATCTGATGGCTGTCAAACAGCGCCGTAAAACGTTCAATCAGATGAGGTGAATCAGGCACTTCAACCTGTACCCAGACCGTGGCAGGCAGAGCCGGACGCGGGCGCGCGGTGGTGCGCTTCATCACAATCAGTAAATCCAGCTCTGCGCCTTTCAGCGGCAGGGTAGATTCAATGAGGGTAATGGCATTCCATGTTCCGGAAAGCAGCATGATGAACGTGAACTCTTCGCCAAGCATAGCCAGCCGGCTATCTTCGATGTTGCAGCCGCAGCTGCTCACGTGGCGAGTGATGGTATTCACGATACCCGGCCTGTCAGCACCCAGCGCAGTGATAACCAGGTAATGTTGTGATGAGGTTGTCAAACCTGTTCTTCCTTTGCGTGGTTAAGTCTTCCTAAGGAAAGCATAAAAAAAACATGCATACAACCGCCTGAGAGCCTCAGGTCGCTTGCTTTTATTACAGTTCCAAACGTAACATTGAGGCTCTTGTTCGCACAGAGGATGGCTCATGTTCACGGGAAGTATTGTCGCGCTTGTTACACCGATGGATGAAAAAGGTAATGTCTGCCGGTCAAGCATGAAGAAGCTCATTGATTACCATGTCGCCAATGGAACCTCGGCGATCGTTTCGGTAGGGACTACCGGTGAATCCGCTACGCTGAGCCACGAAGAGCACGGCGACGTTGTGATGCTGACCCTGGAACTGGCGGACGGGCGTATTCCGGTCATCGCGGGTACGGGCGCAAACGCAACGGCAGAAGCGATTAGCCTGACTCAGCGTTTTAACGACAGCGGCATTGTCGGCTGCCTGACGGTGACCCCTTATTACAACCGTCCTACTCAGGAAGGTTTGTTCCAGCATTTCAAAGCCATCGCTGAACATACTGACTTGCCACAAATTCTGTATAATGTGCCGTCCCGTACCGGTTGCGATATGCTGCCGGAAACCGTTGGCCGTCTCTCGAAAGTAAAAAATATTATCGGGATTAAAGAGGCGACAGGGAACTTAAGCCGCGTTCATCAGATCAAAGAGCTGGTTTCAGACGACTTTATCCTGTTGAGCGGTGATGATGCGACCGCGCTGGACTTTATGCAGCTCGGTGGTAATGGCGTGATTTCCGTTACGGCGAACGTGGCGGCGCGTGATATGGCTGACATGTGCAAACTGGCCGCAGCCGGTCACTTTGATGAAGCTCGCGTGATTAATCAGCGTCTGATGCCGTTGCACAATAAATTATTTGTCGAACCCAATCCGATCCCAGTGAAATGGGCATGTAAGGAGTTGGGGCTTGTAGCAACCGACACGCTGCGTCTGCCAATGACACCGATTACCGACCACGGTCGTGAAATTGTCGCTGGCGCGCTGAAGCATGCCGGTTTGCTGTAAAGTTTAGGGAGATTTGATGGCTTATTCAGTACAGAAGTCGCGCCTGGCGAAGGTTGCGGGTGTTTCGCTTGTTATGCTCCTCGCTGCCTGTAGTTCAGACTCGCGCTACAAGCGCCAGGTGAGCGGTGATGAATCCTATCTGGATGCGCCGCCGCTTGCTGAACTTCACGCGCCTGCCGGCATGATCCTGCCGATCCAGAACGGTGATTATAATATTCCGGTTACCAACGGCAGTGGCCTGGTGGGTAAAGCGCTTGATATTCGTCCGCCGGCTCAGCCTCTGGCGCTGGTGAGTGGCGCGCGCACGCAGTTTACCGGTGATACGGCCTCTCTGCTGGTGGAAAGCGCACGCGGTACCACGCTGTGGCCGCAGGTTGTGAGCGTTATTCAGTCGAAAAACTATACGATTGATAAACGCGACGACGCCAGCCAGACTTTAACCACCGACTGGATTGAGTGGAACCGTCTCGATGAAGACCAGCAGTATCGTGGTCGTTATCAAGTCTCCGTTAAGCCGCAGGGTTATCAGCAGGCGGTTACCGTCAAGCTGTTGAATCTTGAGCAGGCAGGTAAACCGGTTGCCGATCCGGCCGCCATGCAGCGCTACAGCACTGAAATGCTGAACGTGATTGCCGCTGGTCTGGATAAGAACGCTACCGATGCCGCAAACGCCGCGCAGAACCGTAACGGTTCAACGTTTGATGTGCAGAGCGGTGCAGACGATACCGGCCTGCCAATGCTGGTGGTGCGTGCGCCGTTTAATCAGACCTGGCAGCGCCTGCCAGCAACGCTTGAAAAAGTGGGCATGAAGGTGACCGACAGCACCCGTTCAACGGGCAGCATCACAGCGACCTATAAGCCGCTGTCTGATAGCGCCTGGCAGGAGCTGGGGGCAAGCGATCCACAGCTGCCTTCCGGTGACTACAAAATCCAGGTTGGCGACCTCGATAACCGCAGCAGCCTGCAATTTATCGATCCGAAAGGACACACGCTGACCCAGGCGCAGAACGATGCGCTGGTCGCTGCCTTCCAGGCCGCATTCAGCAAATAATAGTGAGGGCTGGTTAATCCAGCCCTTTTTATTTTCGTGCTACGCAAACGTGTGCGTGGCATAATATGGCCAGTTTTGAATACAAATCATCACACCAGGAGTAATGAAGATGCAGAAGCAAGCTGAGTTGTATCGTGGCAAAGCGAAAACCGTATACAGCACGGAAAACCCGGATCTGTTGGTGCTCGAATTCCGCAATGATACGTCAGCAGGAGACGGCGCACGCATTGAGCAGTTCGATCGTAAGGGCATGGTGAACAACAAGTTCAACCACTTCATTATGACCAAACTGGCCGAAGCCGGTATCCCGACTCAGATGGAAGCGTTGCTGTCCGATACGGAATGTCTGGTAAAAAAACTGGATATGGTGCCGGTTGAGTGCGTGATCCGTAACCGTGCCGCAGGCTCCCTGGTGAAGCGTCTGGGCATTGAAGAGGGTATCGAACTGAATCCACCGCTGTTCGATCTGTTCCTGAAAAACGACGCCATGCACGACCCGATGGTCAACGAATCCTACTGCGAAACCTTCGGCTGGGTAAGCAAAGAGAACCTGGCGCGCATGCAGGAACTGACCTACAAAGCCAATGACGTGCTGAAAAAGCTGTTTGATGACGCGGGCCTGATCCTGGTCGACTTCAAGCTGGAGTTCGGTCTGTACAAGGGTGAAGTGGTGCTGGGCGACGAATTCTCGCCGGACGGCAGCCGCCTGTGGGACAAAGAGACGCTGGATAAAATGGACAAAGACCGTTTCCGCCAGAGTCTGGGTGGCGTGGTCGAAGCGTACGAAGCGGTTGCTCACCGTTTAGGCGTTAAGCTCGACTAAACTGCGCATTTGCCAAAGGATGTTGGCATCCTTTGGCGTCTTATCCTTGTTTACTATGGTAATCCTTTCATTAACCGCCTACGATCATAGCTATTATAAATGGAATAGTTCGAGGTGTTTATGCGCTGGCAAGGGCGTCGTGAAAGTGACAACGTAGAAGACAGACGCAGCAGTGGTGGCGGTGGTCCGTCTATGGGCGGGCCAGGTTTCCGGTTACCCAGCGGCAAGGGCGGCATTATTCTGCTGGTCGTCGTGCTGGTGGCGGGCTACTACGGCGTCGACCTGACCGGTTTGATGACCGGTGAAACCGGGCAACAGCAGCAGTATTCTCAGCGCTCCATCAGCCCGAATGAAGATGAAGCGGCGAAATTTACTTCCGTTATTCTCGCGACGACCGAAGATACCTGGGGTCAGCAGTTCGAGAAAATGGGGCGGACTTATCAGCCGCCAAAACTGGTGATGTACCGGGGCGCAACCCGCACCGGCTGCGGCACCGGGCAGTCCGTTATGGGGCCGTTCTACTGCCCGGCGGACAGCACCGTCTATATCGATCTCTCCTTCTATGACGACATGAAAAGCAAGCTGGGCGCCGACGGCGATTTTGCCCAGGGCTACGTGATCGCGCATGAAGTCGGCCACCACGTGCAGAAGCTCCTCGGCATTGAGCCTAAAGTGCGTCAGATGCAGCAGAATGCTTCTCAGGCGGAGGTGAATCGTCTGTCCGTACGCATGGAGCTTCAGGCCGACTGCTTCGCTGGCGTCTGGGGACACAGCATGCAGCAGCAGGGCGTGCTGGAAACAGGCGATCTGGAAGAGGCCCTGAATGCCGCACAGGCGATTGGTGACGATCGCTTGCAGCAGCAGAGCCAGGGGCGCGTTGTGCCGGACAGCTTTACCCATGGCACCTCAGAGCAGCGCTACAGTTGGTTTAAGCGTGGCTTCGACAGCGGCAACCCGTCGCAGTGTAATACCTTCGGCAAAGCTATGTGATGTTGGGGTTTGAACAGCTGGTCAACCAGCTTCAGCGTACCGGGCACCGCCGGCTGGTGGTGCTCAGCGGCGATGAAGCGTGGACGTTGAGCCAGGCGACCATTCTGCGCGATACGTTACCAGGAGACTGGCTGTGGCTGGAGGAAAACCCCTCTAAGACCATCAGCGGCCTGCTGGGACGTGAATACCTGCACGCCGTTTTTGACGCGCGTCGCGGGTTTGACGTCTCGGCCTTCGCCGCCCTCAGCGGGACCCTGCGCGCCGGAAGCCTTCTGATGCTGCTGGTGCCGCCGTTCTCCGTCTGGGCTAACAGGCCCGACGCGGATTCTCTACGCTGGAGCGACAGCGCCGAGCCGATCGCCACCCCGCACTTTGTTCACCACTTTTGCCGGACGCTTGCCGCCGATTCAGATGCCATCGTCTGGCATCAACATCGTCCTCTGTGCCTTCCCGTTACGTCAGATTTACCCGCCTGGCAGCCTGCCAGCGGTGAACCGCAGCGCGAGCAAGCTGAGATCCTCGACGCTCTTCTGACCATGCCTGCGGGCGTGGCCGCCGTGACGGCACCGCGCGGACGCGGAAAGTCCGCCCTGGCGGGCATGTTGCTCAACGGCATTCAGGGGAGTGCAGTAGTGACGGCACCGGCAAAAGGGGCGACGGATGTCATCGCGCGTTTCGCCGGGGAACATTTTCACTTTATGGCCCCGGATGCGCTGCTGGCCTCCACAACAGAAGCTGACTGGCTGATTGTCGATGAGGCGGCCGCCATCCCCGGCCCGCTGCTGGAGAAGCTGGCGTCGCGCTTTCCCCGCGTGTTGCTGACCACCACGGTGCAGGGTTATGAAGGCACGGGCAGGGGATTCCTGCTGAAGTTCTGCGCCCGGTTCAGCGGGCTGCGGCGTTATACCTTATCCACGCCTGTTCGCTGGGCTGCCGGATGTCCCCTTGAGCGGATAGTGGCGAACGCGCTGCTGTTCGACGATGCGCTTATCGATCGCAAACCGGAAGGAGAGGTACGTTTAACGTCGCTGGAGCCCGGGATGTGGGAGAGCGATCCGACGCGCGGGGCAGGCGTGTATGAACTGCTGTGTGCCGCGCACTACCGGACGTCACCCCTCGATTTACGCCGGATGATGGACGCCCCCGGCCAGCACTTTGCTGTTGCTCAGGCGGGCGCGGAGATCGCGGGCGCGCTCTGGCTGGTGGAGGAGGGGGGATTACCCCCTGCACTTAGCCGCGCAGTCTGGGCGGGCTTTCGTCGGCCGCGTGGAAATCTGGTGGCGCAGTCGCTGGCAGCGCACGGCGGCTCGCCGCTCGCGGCGACGCTGAAAGGCCGACGCGTCAGCCGCATTGCGGTTCATCCCCATCGCCAGCGGGAAGGCATCGGCCAGCGGCTGATCCGCAGTGCCAGCGGAGAAGATTATCTCTCGGTCAGCTTTGGCTATACCGACGAGCTGTGGCGTTTCTGGCGGCAGTGCGGGTTTGTGCTGGTGCGAATGGGCAGCCACCGGGAAGCCAGCAGCGGGTGCTATACGGCGATGGCGTTGCTGCCGCTGAGCGAGGCGGGGCATCAGCTCTGCGAACAGGCGCATCAGCGGTTATGTCGTGATATGCGCGTCCTGTCGGCCTGGAATGGCGAAAAGATCCCGGTGACGGATGCATGGGAAGCTACCCTTAATAGTGACGACTGGCTGGAGCTGGCGGGGTTTGCCTTTGCTCACCGGGCGTTTTCAACTTCGGTTGCGGCGCTGACGCGGTTGTTGTTAGCCGTGGACATGCCACTTCCGGCGCTGCGGGGGAAAATGGAAGGGAATACGCACGATTTCGGGCGCAAAGCGTTGCTGGCGAAGCTACGCGAGGAAACCGCACACGCGCTTGAAAGGCTTGATTACTCCCGTAGCCAGCAGCTGAAAGCCGACATTATGCAATGGCAATTTTTTCAATGAGTTCTTCAGTAAAGTGGCATGGTCATTACCCCGCAGAGGCGTAAAATCCTGCTTATCAATTAAGGAGATCGCCATGAAACATGACCATTTTGTTGTGCAAAGCCCGGATACACCTGCTAAACAGCTACTGCTTCTGTTTCATGGCGTGGGCGACAATGCCGTCAATATGGGACAGATTGGCAGCTGGTTTGCACCCGTTTTCCCACACGCGCTGATCGTCAGCATCGGCGGCGTGGAGCCGTGCGGTCCGGGCGGGCGGCAGTGGTTTTCCGTTGAGGGCGTGACGGAGGAGAATCGTCAGGCGCGTATTGATGCCGCTATGCCAGCCTTTATCGATACCGTGCGTTACTGGCAGCAGCAGAGCGGCGTAGGCGCCGACGCAACGGCGCTGATTGGCTTCTCTCAGGGCTCAATCATGTCGCTGGAAAGCGTAAAAGCGCAGCCCGGACTGGTATCCCGCGTGATTGCCTTTAACGGGCGTTTTGCGACGTTACCGCAAAGCGCGACCACGCAGACCACGATCCATCTCATTCATGGGGGGGAAGACCGGGTAATTGAGCTTTCGCATGCGGTAGCTGCCCAGGAGACGCTGATGCGCGAGGGCGGAGATGTGACGCTGGATATCGTGGACGATCTGGGGCATGCCATTGACGATCGCAGCATGCAGTTCGCGCTCGATCATCTGCGTTATACCGTACCGAAGCACTACTTTGATGAAGCGCTCAGCGGCGGTAAGCCGAATGACGATGATATCGTCGAGTTTATGTGAGGTGTCCCCCTCTCTTTAGGGAGAGGGGAAACAGAGCGATTACTTCTTCTGGTCCTTCTTCGGCCAGTCGTCTTCATCGTCCCACTTGTCGTTAAAATCACGGTGCGGCGGAAGATCCGGTTTGTTGGCAAGGAACTTTTTGTGGTCAACGCGCTTGAGATCTTTAATCACGTTAAGCAGCACGCCTACCAGAAATACCAACACCAGAACCCACCAGTACTTTGAAAGCCAGTCCATTCGCTAATCCTCTTTAAGCACCCGTCAGGCGACGAGCTGCTCCATAATACGTTGATACATGCGGGCCAGCAGTTGTAAATCGGCAGCGTTCACGCATTCATTGATTTTGTGAATCGTCGCGTTAACCGGACCCAGTTCGACAACCTGTGCGCCCATGCGGGCGATAAAGCGTCCGTCGGACGTGCCGCCCGTTGTCAGCAGCTGTGGCTTAATTTCATTATAGTGCGCAATGGCGTTCACCACCGCATCCACCAGTTTACCGCGCTGCGTCAGGAACGGCTGGCCAGACAGCCACCAGTCGAGGGTATAGCGCAGCTGATATTTCTCGAGCAGCGCAATCACGCGCGCTTTTATCATCTCGTCGGTCAGTTCGGTGCTGAAGCGGAAGTTAAACTGGACGAAGAGATCGCCGGGAATGACGTTGTTGCTGCCGGTGCCGGCCTTGATGTTGGCTATCTGCATGCTGGTTGGCGGGAAAAATTCATTGCCTTTATCCCATTCAATGCCCACCAGTTCGTTCAGCATCGGCGCGGCGCGGTGTACCGGGTTATCCGCCAGGTGCGGATAGGCAACATGGCCCTGCACGCCATGAATAGTCAAATTACAGGTCAGGGATCCACGGCGGCCATTTTTCACCACATCGCCCACCACTTCGGTGCTGGACGGTTCGCCCACCAGACAGTAGTCCAGACGTTCATTGCGCGCCATCAGGGCCTCAACGACCTTCACGGTGCCGTTGTGGGCGCTGGCTTCTTCATCGGAGGTAATCAAAAACGCAAGACGGTTTTTATGGTTCGGATGCTGGGCGACGAAACGCTCTGCCGCCACGACCATCGCAGCCAGAGAACCTTTCATGTCCGCAGCGCCGCGTCCGAAAAGCATGCCGTCGCGGATGGTCGGCTCAAAAGGCGGGTTGATCCAGCGGTCTGCGTCGCCTGCGGGAACTACGTCAGTATGTCCGGCAAATGCCAGCGTCTCTCCCTGACCGCGCCATGCCCAGAAGTTCTGCGTATCGCCAAAATCCATGTGCTCCACGGTAAAACCGATGGCACGCAGGCGCTCAATCATTAATGCCTGACAACCTGCGTCGTCCGGGCTAAGGGAAGGACGGCGAATAAGCTGCTGAGTCAGCTCAATGACCGGGCATGACATAGACTACACCTCAACGAATAAATCTGAATAAAGGGTTTCACTGAAACCCAGCAGCATAGGCTGACCTGGCTTGCAGAGCAATGGGCGTTTGATGATTGCCGGCATTTCAAGCATCAGTTTGGCTGCGCTGTCGGCGTCGTTGATCGTGGCCCGGAGAGATTCATCCAGTTTTCGCCAGGTGGTCCCGCGTGTATTCAGTAGCGCTTCCCATCCCAGTTCGTTGATGGCGGAATGGAGAAACGCGGGGTCAAGCCCGTCGGCACGGTAATCGTGGAAGCGATAGTCGATGTTGTGTGCTTCCAGCCAGCGGCGGGCTTTTTTAATCGTGTCGCAATTCTTAATGCCGTACATCACAACCATAGTGAATCCTTTTGTTCTTTTGTGGGTTAAATGTTCAATATTTTCGAAGATATATCCTTAAGTGGAATATAACACATTCGGAATTTTTCGGGATTTACAATTCTCCATAATTCAACGAACAGCTGTAAGCTGAATAGTCTTTCATCTTTTAAGCATAGTTGTCCACCCTGTTTAAATTGCCAATAAACTCAGGGGGAAATTAAAAATGCTGTCATTTTTCCGACTATTTCAAAATATTGCTGTAGGTCACATAAAATTTACCCGACAACGCTCATAGTGATCCTAAACCTACCAGCACAGCGGGGTTCAATCACAGCAATCGGTTAAAGTGGCTTCACAATGATGATACGTTTTCGTAGAATGCACATAATAATAAGAGAGGTTGTTATGATTGAACGTGAACTGGGGAACTGGAAAGATTTTATCGAAGGCATGCTTCGTAAATGAATTTCCGGTAAGAAATGCAAGAGCACTTAATTAACTAAAATAACCATAGTGTGAAAGAATCACACAATAAAAAGGCGGCCTGTAAAGCCGCCTTTTTTATTTCAACGTGTTATTCCGGCTTATCCTTCAGCGGGAAACGACGGCGTACCAGCACAAAGAACAGCGGTACGAAATAGATAGCCAGAATCGTCGCCGAAATCATTCCCCCCATAACGCCCGTTCCCACCGCGTGCTGGCTGCTGGAGCCTGCGCCGGAGCTGGTGGCCATCGGCAGGACGCCAAACACAAACGCCAGAGAAGTCATCAGGATCGGACGCAGGCGCTGACGACAGGCGTGCAGCGTGGCGGCCATCAGTTCGTGACCTTTGGCATTCATCTCATTGGCAAATTCGACGATCAGAATGGCGTTTTTCGCCGACAATCCGATTACGGTGAGGAGTCCGACCTGGAAATAGACATCATTTTCCAGGCCGCGCATCCAGGTTGCCAGCAGCGCTCCGATGACCCCGAGAGGCACCACCAGCATCACCGAGAACGGCACTGACCAGCTTTCATACAGCGCCGCCAGACAGAGGAACACCACCAGCAGCGAAAGGGCATACAAGGCAGGCGCCTGAGCGCCGGAAAGCCGTTCCTGGTAGGACATCGCCGTCCACTCCAGGCCAAAGCCGGTCGGTAACTGCTGAACCAGTTTTTCCATTATATCCATTGCGGTACCGGTACTGACGCCCGGCGCGGCTTCACCGACAATCTCCAGCGCCGAATAGCCGTTGTAACGCTCCAGACGCGGTGAACCGGTCTCCCAGCGTGACGTCGCAAACGCCGAGAACGGCACCATGCCGCCGGTGTTATTGCGCACATACCAGCGGTTGATATCGTCCGGCAGCATGCGGTATTTGGCGGCAGACTGAACGTAGACCTTCTTCACGCGGCCGCGATCCATAAAGTCATTCACGTAGCTTGAGCCCCATGCCGTTTGCAGGGTGTCGTTAATGTCGTCGATGGAGACGCCCAGCGCCTGCGCTTTACGCTGGTCAATATCCACCTGTAGCTGAGGGCTGTCATCCAGACCGTTATGACGAACGCGGGTAAGCTGCGGATCTTTCCCGGCCAGCTCCAGCAGCTTGTCGCGAGCAGCCATCAACGCGTCATGCCCGGCACCCGCGTGATCCTGAAGCTCCATATCAAACCCGGCTGAGCTGCCCAGGCCGCTGATGGCGGGCGGGCTGCTGGCGAAAACGCGCGCTTCCTTGATTTTGTTGAACGCTTTGGTTGCACGTTCAATGATGGCAAAGGAGGAGCCGGTATCGCTGTCGCGCTGGTCCCAGTCTTTCAGGCGCACAAACATACGCGCCACGTTCTGCCCGTTACCGCCAGGGCCAGAGCCGACGGTGGAGAAGACGGAGACCACGTTATCTTTCTCCTGAGTATGGAAGTAGTTCTCAACCTTCTGCACCACTTTCAGGGTCTGCTGCTGGGTCGAGCCGCTCGGTAACTGTACGGAGGTGATAAACATGCCGCGATCTTCCAGCGGCAGGAACGAGGTTGGCAGCCGCAGGAACAGGAAGACCATGCCGCCGAGCAGCAGAACATAAACCACCATCCAGCGTACGCTGCGGTGCAGAACTTTACCCACGCCCGCTTCATAGCGCGCCGCATTGCGGTTAAACATGCGGTTAAACCAGCCGAAGAAGCCTTTTTGACCGTGGTGTTCGCCCTTATGCAGCGGTTTCAGCAGCGTCGCGCACAGGGCAGGGGTAAGGATCATCGCCACCAGTACGGAGAGCACCATCGCGGAAACGATGGTGATCGAGAACTGGCGATAAATCGCGCCCGTGGTGCCGCCAAAAAACGCCATCGGGATAAATACCGCCGACAGCACCATGGCGATACCGACCAGCGCGCCCTGAATCTGTCCCATCGATTTGCGCGTGGCCTCGCGGGGCGAAAGCCCTTCCTCGCTCATGATGCGCTCAACGTTTTCCACCACCACGATGGCATCATCCACCAGCAGACCGATGGCCAGCACCATGGCGAACATGGTCAGGGTGTTGATGCTGTAACCGAAGGCATACAGCACCGCAAAGGTACCCAGCAGCACCACCGGCACCGCAATAGTGGGGATCAGCGTAGCGCGGAAGTTTTGCAGGAACAGGTACATCACGAGGAACACCAGCGCGATAGCTTCGAGCAGGGTTTTCACCACATCTTCGATGGAGGCTTTTACGAACGAGGTGGTTTCGTAGGCGACTTTGTACTCCAGTCCGTGCGGGAAGAAATGCGACAGCTCATCCAGACGCTCTAGCACCCGCTGCGCGGTCGCCATTTCGTTGGCGCCGGAGGCCAGTTTCACCCCCAGCCCGGACGCGGCATTGCCGTTGAAGCGGCTCAGGTAGTCATATTTTTCCGCCCCCATTTCCACGGTGGCGACATCCCCCAGACGCACTTCCGAACCGTCCTGATTCACGCGTAGCGTGATATTGCGGAACTGTTCAGGTGTCTGGAGCAGCGACTGGGAGTTGATGGTGGCGTTAAGCGCCTGGTTGTCCACGGACGGGGTACCGCCGAGCTGCCCCACGGCAATCTGGGCGTTCTGCGATTCGATAGCGTCGGTGACATCTTTGGCGGTCATCTGCACGCTGTTCAGCTTGTTGGGATCCAGCCAGATACGCATGGAGTACTGCGAGCCGTAGGCGTCGATATCACCCACGCCGTTGATACGGCTGAGCGGGTCCTGAATATTACTGGCGACGTAGTCCGCGATGTCCTGCTTATCCATTGAGCCATCGGTTGAAACAAACGCGATGGTCAAAATATTGGTGTCACCGGTTTTACGCACGGTCACCCCCTGGTTCTGCACCGCCTGAGGCAGTTTACGCAGGGCCGATTGCAGCTGGTTTTGCACCTGCTGCACCGCTTCATCCGGATCCGTGCCCGCCGTAAAGCTCAGGGTTACCGTCGCCTGGCCCGTGGCGCTGCTCTGTGAGGACATGTACATCAGGTTATCGAGACCCGTCATGTTCTGCTCGATAACCTGGGTGACGGTATTTTCCAGCGTCTGTGCCGAGGCGCCAGGGTAGTTCGCCGTGATACGCACGTTGGGGGGCGCGAGGTCAGGGTATTGCTCAACAGGAAGGGACGTAATCGCCAGGACACCCGTCAGACACAACAGGATTGCAAGCACCCAGGCAAAAATGGGGCGATCGATGAAAAAATTCGCCATTAAAGTGTGACCTCGTTTTGCTGCACGTCATTATTGTTTATTGCCCGCCTAACTTTAGCGGTAAGACCCAGGTCAAACGTGGAGAAATAAAGGAGATAATGTAAATTATCATGCGCTTTTTTCAGCGCGCCTTCTTTCTCGCTATTTTTCAGCCTGCGCCGCAGGCGTCCGGAACGTTACGCTGACCTGTGTCCCACCCTGTGGCGGCTGAGAAAAGTGTAATGTCCCGCCGAGCCGTCCCGCGCGTTCGCGCATGATATTCAGCCCGTAATGCCCCGGCGGTTCACTGGCGTCGCCGATACCAATGCCGTTGTCGCGGATCGTGACCGTGTGAGTGCCGTCCGCGGTGGTGACGCAGCTGACCACAATCTCGCTGGCGTCGGCATGTTTAATCGCATTCAGCACTGCCTCACGCACAATCTGTAAGAGGTGCACCTGTTTTTGTGCGTCCAGCGCCAGCGATGAGAGACGGCAGTCGAGCACCAGCTTCGCGCGGGTCTGGCTTTGCAACCCGTCGAGAGACTCCTGTAGCGCGGCAGGAAGATTGGCGTGATTGAGCGTCAGGCGGAAGGTGGTGAGCAGCTCGCGTAGCTGATGCCAGGCATTATTCAGCTCGCGGGAGAAGTCCGTAATGATGGTCTGCGCCGGAGCATTGTCGCCCGGCACGGCATGCTTCAGCAGCGTAAGCTGAATACGCAAATAGGAGAGCACCTGCGCCAGCGAATCATGCAGCTCGCGCGCGATGGTGGCGCGCTCCTCCATCAGCAGCAGCTGCTGATAATGTTTCTGCGCCTGATTGAAATAGAGCCCCCGGCCCAGCATCGTCGCCACGCTTTCCATGAGCGGCAGCGGAACATCCCCGGTCGCGCTTTGCCAGCGCAGTTCGCCGTACAGGGTGTCCTGCATTAACACCGGTAAATTGTGCATTTTCTCGCCCGGGGACTCCTGTCCTTCGTAAAGCTGCCAGTCGTCACTGGTGCGCAATTGCAGGTAATTCATCTGCGTATAGTCATGCACAATCTGCAAAATATGCCGGAAACAGTGGCTGTCTATCTGCCCGGTATTCAACGCCTGTGAGCATTTAAACAGCATTTCGAGCTGCTGATGCGCTTCATTCAGGTGGCGGGTTTTTTCAGCAACGGAGCGCTCAAGTGAACGGTACAGGGTGTGTAATTCCGCCGACATATGGTTGAAGGCGCGGGAAAGCTGGCCCAGCTCGTTGGGAAGCGTAGTATCCGGCGCGGGAGTGTCGAATTGCCCCTGTTCGATACGCTCGCTCGCCGCCACCAGATTATTCAGCGGCAGCACAACCTGACGGCGGATGCGCCGCAGGGTCACCACCGCCAGCAGCAGGATGCCCAGGCCACCCGTCAGCGACATGAAAATCACCAGCTGAATTTTATGTTCGGTGTAGTGCTGTAGCGCCAGCACAAAGGAATCTATCCGGCCCACGAAATCCTCAATGTGGTTCTGATACCACCCGGTATCGCCGCTGGCGATGCGCGTGTCCATCTCCTGCCAGCCAAGGTGCAGCTGCTGGTAACGCTGTTTGACGTCCTCTGGCACATACCAGCGGTTTAGCTTCTGCAACGCAGGCGCGCTCAGCGTTTTTTGCCAGACCGCGCGGTGCTCTGCCAGCGATGGGCCGGCGCGCTGCATTTCGTAGCCCAGGCGGTAGCTCTGCATACGCAGCGAGCCGGCGATGTTAATCGCCTCGGCGTCGCGCTGGCTGCTGGCGAGTGTGACCAGCGCAATGGCGCTGATCAGAACGGACAAGACAATCATCGAAAAGAAAGCCCGAGCCAGGCTTCCCGATACGGGGCGTTTAACGGTCACTCATCAGCTTCCTGAATTAAATTGATCTGCCACAGGTTCACTGGAAATAGTTCGGCTTCCTGGGCATTTGAACATTGCGTCGCCATGCCGCTGTGGGTAAATACGATAACAATAGAAAGAATAAGGTTATTGAACCAAAAACAGGTGTTGTTATGAATCGTTTTATTATGGCCAACGCTCAACAGTGTATCGGTTGTCGCGCCTGCGAAGTTGCCTGTGTGATGGCGCACAACGGGGAGCAGCACGCGCTGAGCGAGCGCCATTTTCATCCCCGCATTACGGTCCTTACCTCAGGCTTGCGAAAAAGCCCCGTGACCTGCCACCACTGTGAAAACGCGCCCTGCGCGCAAAGCTGCCCGAACGGAGCCATCACGCAACACAGCGACAGCGTACAGGTCAATCAACAAAAATGCATTGGCTGTAAAGCCTGCGTGGTGGCCTGTCCGTTTGGCACGATGGACATGCTGATCGCCCCGCTGGAAAACGACAGCGTAAAGGCCTCGGCGCACAAATGCGACCTCTGCCTGGAAAGGCCGCAAGGCCCGGCCTGCGTGGAAAACTGCCCGGCGGAGGTGCTTACGCTCGCCACCCCAGCCGTACTGGATAAGCTGGTTAAGCAGCGCCGACAGCGCAGCGCAAGGCTGGACGCGCTGCCGTGGCACAGCGAGGCGGTTCAGTCAGCCCCTCCGCAAACCAAACGGCAACAGATGCAAAACACCCCGGCGCGCGGTGAGCCGGATAAGCTCAGCCCCGAAGCACGCGCATACCATTTTAACGAGATCTACCTGCCGTTTCGCCCGGAACAGGCGCAGCGTGAGGCATCCCGGTGCCTGAAATGTGGCGAGCATAGCATTTGCGAGTGGACCTGCCCGCTGCATAACCACATTCCCCAGTGGATTCAGCGGATCGGGGCGGGGGATATCGTCGGTGCGGCTGAGCTTTCACACCAGACTAACTGTTTACCGGAAATTACCGGCCGCGTCTGCCCACAGGATCGATTATGTGAAGGCGCCTGCACCCTGCGGGATGCGTCAGGGGCAGTAACCATCGGTAATATCGAACGGTATATCTCGGATCGGGCGCTGGCGATGGGCTGGACGCCGGACGTCAGCCACGTTAAGCCGGTCGGTAAGCGCGTCGCCATCATCGGCGCCGGTCCGGCAGGGCTGGCCTGCGCCGACGTGCTGGTGCGCAGCGGCGTCGGCGTGACGGTCTACGACCGCCATCCGGAAATCGGCGGATTGCTGACCTTTGGTATTCCGGCCTTCAAGCTGGATAAATCCCTGTTAGCGCGGCGCAGAGAGATATTCAGCGCGATGGGCATCCGCTTCGAGCTGAACTGCGAGGTGGGAAAAGACGTGTCGATGGCCCAACTGCAAAACGACTACGATGCCCTGTTCATCGGCGTAGGGACCTATCGTTCCATGAAAGCGGGTATCCCTCACGAAGACGCGCCGGGCGTGTACGACGCGCTGCCGTTTTTAGTGGCAAACACGCGGAACGTGATGGGCCTTGATCCTGCCGCAGACGAACCGTTTATCGACACACAGGGTTTAAACGTGGTGGTGCTCGGCGGGGGCGATACGGCGATGGACTGCGTGCGCACCGCGCTGCGGCATGGCGCGGCGAAAGTAACCTGCGCCTATCGGCGGGACGAGGCCAACATGCCGGGCTCAAAGAAAGAGGTTAAAAACGCGAAAGAAGAGGGCGCAGCGTTTGAATTTAATGTCCAGCCGGTTGAGCTCACGCTGGATACCGACGGGAAGGTTAACGGTATCCGGATGCTGCGCACCAGGCTGGGCGAGCCGGATGCGCAGGGGCGGCGGCGTCCTGTCCCGGTGGCGGGCAGTGAGTTTGTCATGCCAGCGGATGCGGTGATCATGGCGTTTGGTTTTAATCCGCACGCCATGCCGTGGCTTCAGGCGCAGGGCGTCGACACCGACGACTGGGGGCGCATCAGGGCCTCCGTGGAGAGCCGTTATCGCTACCAGACCTCGAATCCGCAGATTTTTGCTGGCGGTGATGCGGTACGCGGTGCGGATCTGGTGGTCACCGCGATGGCGGAAGGGCGCCATGCCGCGCAGGGGATCATGGACTGGCTTGGCGTGCCGCCGCGCAACTTGCATTAATGCAGACGGGCGACAAAGCGGGCTTCACGGCGTAGTATAAACAGACTCATATTGCCGTGGAGCCCGTATGTCCCTGAACATTACCGTTATTAAAGACAAAATCCTTTCTGAAAATTACTTTGTCCTGCGTAACATCACTTACGATCTCACCCGTAAGAACGGGGACGTCATTCGCCATAAACGCGAAGTCTACGACCGGGGCAATGGTGCAACCATCCTGCTGTATAACCGTGAAAAGCAAAGCGTGGTGCTGATCCGCCAGTTTCGCATCGCGACATGGGTCAATGGCAACGCGGACGGACGTCTGATTGAAACCTGTGCAGGTCTGCTTGATGACGATGAGCCGGAAGTGTGTATCCGCAAAGAAGCCATTGAGGAGACGGGTTTTGAAGTGGGTGCGGTGCAGAAAGTCTTTGAGCTGTTTATGTCCCCTGGCGGGGTTACCGAGCTGGTTCACTTCTTCATTGCGGAATATACCGATGCTCAGCGCACGCACCGGGGCGGCGGCGTGGACGATGAAGACATTGAAGTGCTGGAAATGCCTTTCGCTCAGGCTGTCGACATGGTGAAACGCGGCGAGATCCGCGACGGTAAAGCGGTGATCCTGTTGCAGTATCTGCAAACCAGCGGGCTGATGAATGCGGCGGCGGAAGCGCGATAAGTTGTATTTCAGATAAATCTATCCGATAAATCCGATTGAGCCAGCCCGCCCAGGGCACGAAGATACGCCCCAGATTGACCTATTCGTTTCCGGGGCTGTGCCGTTCATGCGCTACTGCGTTTATCTTCTCTTCTTCATTTGCGTGCTTCCCGCGCCTTTGGTGTGGGCTGCGCCTGCGCAGCAGTCTTTTTCAGACTGGCAGGTGACCTGCAATAACCAGAACTTCTGCGTAGCGCGCAATACCGGCGAGCATCGCGGTCTGGTCATGACGCTGAGCCGCAGTGCGGGGGCAAAAACGGACGCCAGCCTGCGCATCGATCTCGGCGGGCTTTCGGCGCCTCCGGTGAAAGAGCCTGACATCGCCCCGCGCCTGCTGCTCGACAATGTGCCGCTTAAACTCACGTCGCAACACTGGCAGTTAGCCCCCTGGCATCTTAAAACAGACGATACGGCCACCATCACCACGTTTCTGAAAACCATTCAGGAAGGGCAGGCGCTGACCCTGCGCGGGGGGAAGCAGACAATTTCTCTGGCTGGTCTGAAAGCGGCGCTGCTGTTTATCGATGCCCAGCAAAAACGCGTCGGAAGTGAAACGGCGTGGATTAAAAAAGGGGATAGTCCACCGCTAAGCGTGCCGCCTGCGCCGGCATTAAAAAAGGTGGCGGTGGTGAACCCCACGCCAACGCCGCTGACGCATAACGAACTCAACGATCTGCTGGATTACGGTACCTGGCGCATGAACCACAGCCAGTGCTCTCTCGATCCGAACCGGCGTGAAGTGCGCGTGACCGCGCTGACCGATGACAAAGCGCTGATGATCATCAGCTGTGAGGCAGGGGCGTACAACACCGTCGACCTGGCGTGGCTGGTGTCGCGTAAAAAACCATTTTCGGCCAGGAGCGTGAGATTGCGCCTGCCGTTTACCCCTTCCAGCCAGAGTAGCGACATGGAGCTGATGAATGCCAGCTTCGACGAAAAAACGCGCGAGCTGACCACGCTGGCGCTGGGACGCGGGATTGGCGACTGTGGGATCCAGACCCGCTGGCGTTTTAACGGCCAGCGCTTCCGCCTGGTACGCTACGCGGAAGAGCCAAGCTGTGATAACTGGAATGGGGCAGATGCCTGGCCCACGCTGTGGATCACAAGGTAGGGTTTTGCCGGGTGGCGCTGTCGCTTACCCGGCCTACTTTTTAGAACCGTAGGCCCGGTAAGGCGTAGCCGCCACCGGGCACGAGGGCATCACCGATCGCTCTTACGGAAAAAGTCGTTATACAGCATATACAAATGCGCCGCGCTCCAGGAGAAGTTAGGTGCGCCCTGCTGTGCTCCGGTCAGGGGGTTATAGTTCTCCTGAATCGGGCCGTCCGAGGTTAACCCTTTCGCATGCTTAAAGAAGGTTTCGGCGAGGGTTTGCGCCTGCTCACGATAGCCGTAACGTTCCATGCCTTTTAGTCCAAACCAGAACTGATCGACCCAGACCCGGCCGCGCCAGTATATGTCTGCGCCGAACGCCGGGTTTGTCAGCGCGGCGGTGCCGAGCGGTACCCAGGTATTGAACTCCTTCGGATCCAGCATCACCTTGACCACGGCATCCGCATGTTCCTGCGTCGCGGCACCGTTAAACAGCGGAGACCAGCCTTCCGGCCCTTTACCACGCTCGACGATAGGTTTGCCCGCACAGCCGTTCGCCAGCGGCTTATCCTCGATACGAATGTCATAGTAAAACCCGCTTTTCGCATCGAACATGCAGGTGTTGATATAGGTTGCGAGCTTATCTGCCAGCTGGCGATAGTGGCTGGCCTCCTGCTCTTTACCCAGCAGGCTCGCCATCTGCGCCAGATAGTGATTGTCGCTGTACATATAGCTTGCCTGGTCAACGGACTCCTGTAATAAGGAATACCCTAACAGATCGCCTTTTTTACTCCTGTTTTCGGCAAATTTAACCGTCCAGTCGCTGCGTTTCCCGCCGTTTTCAACGTACTTATCCAGCTGCGCTTTATCGATAAATCCGAATACGGCGGCATCATCGCGCCCGGACTCCCACGAGGCGGCCACCTGCGCGGGGATCTCCAGGCTGTCGTACTGGCCGTTATCGATTATCCGTGCGTAGTTATTCAGGCCGGAAAGCGACTCTTCTTTATCACCTTTTTTCACCGTGAACAGCATCTCGCCGGTAGCGGTGTTATGGGCCTTATCACGCGTCGCACCGTACTCCGGCACGCCGTTGCCGTTATGATCGCGGTTACGCAGCCACCAGTCGTGATAGGCAACCAGTTTTGGATACATCTCGGCAAGCCAGGCTTTATCCTGCGTGGTGTTATACACCTCCATCACCGACCATGCCGCCAGGCTCGGCTTGGTGTTACGCTCGTTCCAGTTACCGCCGTCGCCGCCTCGTTCCGGGCTCAGGTTCCAGGCGATTAAATCCGGCACAAATCCGGCATCCTGCGGGCGCACCGGATCGTCGGGTTTGATCTGCCAGGAGAAGACCGCGCGGATGTTCTCTTTGGCGATCTCCGGGTTGAAATGCGCCATGGCAAATGCCTGTTTCCAGGTGTCCCACGGCCAGGTCTGGTTGCCGGAGAACCAGCGTCCGGTTACGGAGGGCGTCACCGTGTTAAAACGCACCGCGCCGCCTGGCGAACGCCAGTTACCGTTCAACGTCTCGATGGCTTTCACCGCCACGCGCGTTTGTTCTGGAGTCGCGTGCGGGTTGGTTAACCCTTGTTGTAAATACCTCTCCCAGCGCGCTTGCGAGGCGGCCATAAAGTAGGCCGGACGCGCCAGAATGTCGCGGATCTGCGGCTGTTCACGCGCGACGTCATCGGCGTTCAGCAGATGGGAGTAGGTAGTGTACAGCGTGGTGCTGTCGGAAATCTGTGCCCGGCTGGTAAAGCGATGTCCGTCAACGGTGGTCTCGGCAGGAAGAGAGCGGTGTAACTGATATTCGGAACTGCCGGAGGTGAGCAGATCCCAGGTGGAGCGTACCTTGCCGAAGGTCACCTTCAGGCCGTCGCGCGTGGCTACAATTTTACGCTGATAATCAGGATATGCGCTGTCGATGGTTTTATCCGAACGCGGCTTGCCCTCTTTGGCCTCCAGTTTTTCCAGCAGCTCGCCGTCCCACACCAGCTCCAGCGGCGTTTTGCTGGTAATACGGGTTTCAAGCAGCGAAGTACGCGCAGAAGCAAAGCGCAGCGTCATCACGATCTGAACATCCCTGGCGCTCAGTTTCTGCACCAACGCGCCAGGGAGGCTGTAGGCTTCAAGGGTGAAATCCACTTTTTTGCCGTTCTGGTACACGGACAGGCGATCAAAATTCGTCGCCATAAAGTTGATGTACTCTTCGGTGAGCAGCGCTACGCCGGGAAATCCGCCCTGGGTCTGCGGCCCGTCCGGCAGCAAATGCCCATGCCAGGCACCCATATCAAAAAAGGGATTAAACCGCTGGTGGTCGTCGTAGTCGAAATCCTGCATGAAGAGCGGCGCGCCGGTACGGTTGATGACGTTTTTGAAGTCAGTTGCGGTGGCGGCGTGAGCCGAAAAACTGAGCGCCAGCGCGCAGGCCAGCGGCGTGAGGACGTATTTCATGGTGGTAGATCCTTTTTACCAGTAGAAGTATTGCATCAGGAAGACCTGATCGCTCGGGTCGCCGGAGGCATTTTTCATATAGAAGCGGCTGTCGGCAGCGGTGGCAAAACGCCCGCCGCCGTACTCGTACCAGATCCCGAACTGCATAAACGAGGTAGTTTTTTCAGCCGCATCGTCCGGACGATGTTTCGCGTAGCTGTAAGCAGTGGAGAGATAAACGCCTTTCAGGGCTTCCACCATGGCGCTGACCATAAATCCGCTCTCCGTGCCGGAGACGTTCTGTCCATCTGCCCGTCCGGTATGATGCCACGCGCGTGCCGCCAGGTTGGGTGTCAAAACGCCTGTTAAAAAGAGCTGGCCTGTACCGTCGGTAATTTCAAGACCGTTCATCCAGGTGACATCTTTCATGATGTCGTACTGAATATAGCCATTCGCCATTGCCGGATAGGTATATTTGTCGTCATAACGATCGTATTTGCCGAAGTGCAGCCAGGCCTTGCTTTCGTCATGGTGACCCGCTGGCGTGGCGGTGACGCTATAGCGCAGGTTGCCGGAGAGGTTTTGCACCTTTAGTGCGTACAAGATGTCGCGGGTGTTGGGGATCACATAACCCAGATCCGGCGTAAAATCGCCCCACCATTGCAGGTCATCGAGAGACGAGTCCTGGCGCAGGCTGAGCATGATCTCGGTGCTGTTATCGGTTTTGTAACCGCCGTAGAAGCGGTTAATCCCACCTTCAAACCCGCCCCAGCTGTGATCGGGCACCCAGGCGTTGCCCTGATGATCCGCCTGTACGGTCCAGCCTTCGCCGTAAATCAGGCCGAACTAGTTCCCCTGTTTTATCTCCAGACCGCCCTCAATATAAGTGCCGTCGCTGTATTTATGTTTATCCTGACCTTCTAAATCCATATACCCACCGACGCCCATCTCGCCATAAAAACGAAATGACGGGGAGGTTATTGCCGGTGTTTTGGTATCGTCATGTTCAGCGGGCCGGGCATCTTCTGCGGCAATAGCAGGGCAGCAGAAAGAGAGGGCAGCGAGTGCCCAAAATGTTTTTTGTTTAATTTTCATAAACTCATCCCAATGAGATAAAATCCATGCCTTTTATTTCAGTTAATATTCGAGGCAGGTGATGCTTCAATTTTTTGTTGTTCTTTTGATAATCCGTTTACGTATTTGCTGTATTTCCACCAGGCAAATCCGAGGAATAAAACAATGCCACCGACGTTATAGAAAATAATCGTCAGAATATTGGCACCGGTAGGGAAAGTGGATGCCACAAAACCAATGGCGAAAATAACAATCAGCATCGACACTATGGTTATACCCGTGGTTCGTGAACCCATCCTGAAATCGCGCGGCAGGTGATCGAGCTTACGACGCAGGTTGAGGTAGGCCAGCATAATAAACAGCGGCGGTAACATGGAGGCCGCAGCGGTCATATTGATGACGGTGTTCATCAGCTCCTGCGCGGTACTGGAGCCCATGGTCGGGATAATCATCAGTGGGATCACAATCAAATACTGGATCCAGGCCGCGCGCGCCGGTACGCCGTTTTCGTTCAGCGCCACGGTTTTCGGACCAAAAATGCCGGTCGGGATCTCCGAGAAAAAGATTTTGACCGGCGTCGCCGTCCACATCAGCAGGGAACCGAACATGGCGGTAAAGGAAACCAGACCGACGAAACGGTTCATCAACACTTCCGGCAGGCCAAACCACACCGCCAGACCGTGGAACACCTGCACCGAACCCCCGGTAAACTTCAACGCTTTGCTGCTGATAAAGACGTTGATCAGTACCGAGGAGATGGAGTACAGCACGCCGATAAAGATCCCCGCCAGGATGATCACTTTAACGAAAGATTTCGAACCGCCTTTCACATCGTTTACGTACACCGCGACGGATTCCGCGCCCCCGGCAGCCATAAATATCCAGGTGGTAATGCCGAGGAATGCCCAGTTAAAATGCGGGATCATCGCGTCGACGGTAATCGGATCAGCGGGCTGCACCCCACCCATTAGCGCCGCGCCCGCCAGCAGAATGTAAGAGAGCGTCAGCAGCAGCATCAGCGTGGAGGTTACAGACGTAATTGGCCCCAGCATCTTCGCCCCGTTGGTGGAGACCCACGTTGAGAAGGCGAACAGCACCATACTTAGCACCGTTGTGGCAAATGGTGTGAGAATGTACTCATAGCCAAGAAAGGCATAAGAGGCATAGGCAATGACGCGCGGTAATAACGAGGTGAAGAAGAATAAATTCACGAACCAGTATGTATAAGCGGTAATAAATGCCCAGCGCCCGCCGAGTGAACTTTTTACCCAGGCATAAACTCCAGCTTCTGAGTTTTTATTCAACGAGACAAACTCAGCGATAATTAAGCAGAACGGGATAAAATAGAACAGGGTTGCTAAAAAGAACATCGGCGCGGAGGCAAGTCCGAGTTCGATATTATTATTGATCACGTTGTTAAAACTAAACACGGCGGCAAAGGTCAGCGACAGCAGGCCGAATTTGCCGATGGTATTGCGTTTGGTGGTTTCAGACATAACGTTTCTCCGGGTAAGAGGCTAGCGGTGCTTCATTGGCACCGCTCGTTTTTTTATTTGTTATGGAAATAACCGTCTTCGATGGTCACATTGAGAATGACTTTTTTGACCGGCTCCTCGCTGATAAAGCGATACGCCTCATGGTTCTCACAAATTACGATCTGCCCCTCGCGCACCTGTTCGGTGGTACCCATGCCTTTCAGGTATTCTCGATCGGTCTCATCGCGGTAACACTCCACTGTCTGAAGCGCATCTTTGGCGGCATATTCAATTTTCTGCGCGCCCTGAAGGTAGTAATGCACCTCGAAATAGCGGCGATGCCCGACAAACAGCGCGTCGGTGCTGGCATCATTGGTCACACGGTAGGCCAGCGAATCGCCAATCGAATGGGCTACGCCGGGCGAGATATTATCGATATTGTTAATGGCTTCTGAGCAGCGCTGCCATTTGCGACCCGTGCGGTAATGCTGTTGAAACTGTTCCAGGCTCTCAAGAACGATCATTTGTCTGCCTCGCTGTGCAAATCCATGGAGAAGAAACCGGTGCCGAATTGCTGGCGTGCCAGCGCCATCGAGGCGATGCGGCCGCCATTGAGCGGGAGCAATGTGAAGCCGTAGCGGAACGGACTGAACCAGACGCGCCAGCTCTCCAGTACCTCACTTCCCCAGGAATTGGAGCCTAAGCCCAGCACCTGGTGGTCAAGATTAAGCGTAATGTCATCGCAGCGGCGCAGTTCGTTGCAGTGCTGTGCGGCGTGAATGTTCTCAGCCGTGTAGTGCCAGGCGCTGAAGTGGAGAGGCTGTTGCGGTACGACCAGCACGCCGCTGCCATGACGATCCGCGAGGGAGGCCCAGCGCACCTGCTGACGGTTGCCGTTGTTTTGCGGGAACGGATAATTTTCAAACATCTTATCAACCGTGGTGTGCCACAGGTCGATGGTGCTGGCCTGCTGGCTGTCCGGATAGTTTTCACCCGGCCCTCGCCCGTAGTAGCTCACCTGATCGAAACCGCCGTTGATGCCAAGCGTAAAGCCGATGCACGGAATAATGTGTGGGTACTCGCCGTAGCGCTCACCGCATAGCTCAACGTTGATCTGCCCGTCGGCGGCGATGCGCCAGCGATAGGTACAGCGCATGCCAAAATCAAACACTGGCGGGGCAATCAGGGTACGGGTGGTGACGATGATCGCATCGTTATGCTGCTCAACCTCGAAACCGCGCAGATGCTCCTGCATGATCTGGAAATGATACGGCTGCCACAGCCCTTCATACTCCTGCTTATGGTTATCAATCATGGGCTTGAAGAAGTTAATCTTCGGCTCACGGGTAAGGTATTCCTCACCGTTCACCTGCCAGGCGCTGAGTTTTCCCGATACTTTAGAGAAGGTCGCGCGGAAGTTATGCCCGGTCACGGTGCAGCTCAGGCGATCTTCCTCCAGACGCAGCGGAGTGGCACTGGTGTTGATAAACGGTGTCGGGCGTGCCGTGCGGCCTTTTAACGGGAACTGATACACCGCGATCTCGTGCCCGACCTCGCTGTAGCGCGTGGGACTGTTTTTGATAATACGTACAGTCAGGAATGCTTCGCGCTCGTCCAGTTCCGGCACGTGCAGGCTGACGCTGCGGGAGCTGTTGGGGGCCAACCCGGTGATGTTCAGTGGCTCGCTGTGCAGCGTTTCACCTTCCGCACGCACCTCCGTGAGCAGGGTGTAATCATCCAGGCTGGTGAACCATAAGCGGTTATCAACGTGCAGCTCACCGTTTTGCCAGCGCAGTTTGACCGGGGCGATCACCTGCTTGTACTCACGCAAACCTTGCCCGGGCGTTTGATCGGAGTAGATCAGCCCGTCGAGGCAGAAGTTGTAATTATTGGGGTAATCACCGAAGTCGCCGCCATAGGCGTACCAGATATTGCCGCTGGCGTCTGTTTTCTGAATACCGTGGTCGCACCACTCCCAGACATAATGCCCCTGAATGCAGTCGTGCCGATCGAACACGTTCTGATACTCGGTCAACCCGCCGGGACCGTTGCCCATCGCATGGGCGTATTCGCAGATAATGCGCGGTTTGGCGTGCGGGTATTCGCCAAACAGATTCATCAGCGGTACGCGGGTATACATGGTGGAGATAATGTCCACCACCTCGGCGTCGCGATCTTCTTCGTAGTGAAGCAGGCGAGTATCATCCAGCGCTTTTGCCGCACGGGCCATCGCGCGGATGTTACAGCCGTAGCCGGACTCGTTTCCGAGCGACCAGATGATGATCGACGGATGATTTTTCTGCGCGTGAATATGGCGTTCGATGCGCTCAACGTAGACCGGCTCCCACACCGGATCGTCCGTAATGCGGCTCAGGTCGCCGACGTTGGCGAAGCCGTGAGACTCCACATCCGTTTCAGCCATTACAAACAGGCCGTACAGGTCGCAAAGCTCGTAAAAGCGCGGGTCGTTCGGGTAGTGGGCGGTACGTACCGAGTTGATATTGTGCTGCTTCATCAGGATCAGGTCGCGCTCCACGCGATCCATCCCCACCGCGCGGCCCCTCAGATGATCGTTGTCATGACGATTGACGCCGTGCAGCTTCAGATAACGGTTGTTAACGTAGAACAGGCCGTCTTTCACCTTGATATCCCGAAACCCGATGCGCTGCGGGATGATTTCCAGCGTCTGGCCATGGTTATCTTTTAAAGTCATGACCAGATGATAAAGATCCGGCGATTCAGCGGACCACTGGCGGGGTTGCCTCACCTCAATGCTGAAGGCGGTTTCCGCACGCTCGCTGACGGTCAGGTTGTCGGTTGTTCCCTTGTGCAGCACTGTCTCGCCGTCGTACAGGGTATAATCCAGTTGAACACAGCCAGGGCGTGCAGCAAGGTTTTCCAGCTCAAGCTGACAGAAGAGGGTGGCGTCCCGGTATGCCTCGTCGAAGGTGGTTTTAACCGTGAAATCGCGGACATGCGTGAGTGATTTTCCCAGCAGGTAGACGTCGCGGAATATCCCCGCCGTCCACCACATGTCCTGATCCTCAATGTAGGTGGAATCTGCCCACTGCATAACCCGCACGCACAAAAGGTTTTGCCCGCTGTGTACCGCATCGCTGATATCAAACTCGGCAGACAGTCGGCTGCCTTTGCTAAAGCCTATATAGCGGCCATTCACGTAGACTTCGAAATAGGTTTCGACGCCGTCAAACTTGATAAGGGTCTGTTTCTCTTGCCAGCTTTCAGAAAGCGTAAACCAGCGCTGGTATGCCCCGGTCGGGTTGTCTGACGGCACCCATGGTACGTCCACCGGGAAAGGAAAGCCTTCGTCGGTGTACTGCAACTGACCGTGACCTTCCATCTGCCACATGCCCGGCACGGTAATATCGCCCCAGTCGGCCATGTATTCTGAGGTAAAGTTTTCCGGGACAAGCAGCGGGTTCGTGAAGAAGCGAAAGTTCCACTTTCCGCTTAGCGACAGAAAGTGGCTGCTGGCTTCACGCGCAAACGTGCGCGCCCGGGAAACGGTGTCATAAGAGAAGAAGTACGCACGCGGCGGGAGCCGGTTTTCATGCGTGAGTTGAATATTTTCCCAGCGATTCATGTGATCTCCCTGTAGGGGTAAAACATCATTGCTGGAGATTTTAGTAAATATTTTACTAAATAAAATCAGTAAAACCGATTTGCTTTAACTCGATCACGAAATTAAAAAAGCCGGGCGTGCCCGGCGGGAGAGTTTACAGGTGGAAATCAGCGGGTGGTGCCGCGCAGCTTCAGTACGCTCGGGACGAAGACCTGAAGCGGTAGTGCGCGGCCATCGCGGGCCTTTTCCAGCAGCAGATTAACGCCCTGGCTGCCCATCATTTCAGAGTGAATGCGCACGGTGGAAAGAGGCGGGAAGGTAAAGCGGGCGGTTGGAATGTCGTTCACGCTGATCAGTGAAATATCTTCCGGGATCGCCAGCCCTTTTTCGTGGATGGCGCGTAACACCCCGATGGCGATGGAATCGGAGGCCACGAACAAGGCGGAAGGCCAGCACTGTTGTGCCAGCATGATTTTTGCCAGTTCATAACCGGACGAGCTGGAAAAACCGCCGCGCCAGATGTCCTGTTCCGATACCACCCCTTTCAGGAGCCCGTACTCCACGAAGGCGGCTTCCCGAATATCAGCCTTGCCTGGCTCATCTTCGCCGCCGATAAAGCCAATCCGCTTAACTCCCTGAGCAATAAAGAAATCCACGATCTGCTTGCTGATGCGCGAAAGGTCAATATCGACAGAATCGTACTCGCTGCCTGGCTCGTGAAAGTCGATAAAACAGACGTTGTCGGTCAACGACATTGCCGCACGTCGAAGCGCAGGGGAGGGTTTGCCTACAATCAACACCCCGGTGAGCTTTTTCAGCTCCGGCAGGGTGGCATTAGCGTAGCAGTTACTCAGTTCGACCCCCAGTTTTTCGCACTGCGTCTCAATGCCGTGGCGAATGGCAAGATAGTAAGGGTCGTTGATCTCCAGTTCCTGCTGGTAGCTGTAGAGCGCCAGAATATGTTGCTGACCGGCAGCGACAGACTGCATTTTACGGGAGGTCGTGCTTTTGTATTCCAGCTTCTCGGCAATCTCCAGAATGCGGTGTTTCGTCTCTTCTTTCACATTCAGCGTCGGGTCATCGTTTAAAACCCGGGATACCGTTGCCAGCGAGACGCCAGCTTCCGTCGCGATGTCTTTCAGCGTTGCCATGTTTGTCCTTATTCCCCACGAGATAGCTTATTGTAAAGGATGCGTTCGGACATGCATTAATTTTTAGTAAATAACATCCCTGTTGCTCTCGCCAGTTACCGTGCTAGTATTTAGTAAAATTTTACCAAGGAGGCAAAAGTGGAAACGGTAGCGTACGATGATTTTGCAAAGCTCGAGATCCGCGTGGGGAAGATTGTTGACGTTAAACGTCACGCCAATGCGGACAAGCTCTATATTGCGCAGATAGAGGTGGGAGACAGAACGTTGCAAACCGTCACCAGCCTGGTGCCGTATTACCGGGAAGAGGAGCTGATGGGCAAAACGGTGGTGGTGTTGTGTAACCTGGCAAAGGCTAAAATGCGCGGTGAAACATCTGAATGCATGTTGCTCTGCGCGGAAACCGATGACGCCCGAGAAAGTGTGTTATTAACGCCGGAGCGGGTGATGGCGGCAGGGGTAAGAGTGGTGTGAAAAAGCCGGGTGGCGGCTACGCCTTACCCGGCCTACAAAGCCTCGAACCGCAGGCCGGGTAAACGACAGCGTCACCCGGCAAAAGCACTACAGCACGCTTAGCGCCTTCTCCACCACGTTCTCAACGGTAAAGCCGAAATATGGGAACAGCTTGTCGGCCGGGGCGGATTCACCGTAACCATGCATCCCGACAATTGCCCCTTTCAGGCCCACGTATTTGTACCAGTAGTCGGCAATGCCAGCTTCAACCGCCACGCGCGCCGCGACGTTTGAAGGCAGCACCGATTCGCGGTACGCCTCATCCTGAGCATCAAAGATATCCGTTGAAGGGAGTGAAACCACGCGCACCGCGTGACCCTCGGCGGTCAGTTTCTCCGCCGCTTTTACCGTGATTTCCACCTCGGAACCGGTGGCGATCAGGATCACGTCTGGCTTGCCGCCGCTGTCTTTCAGGATGTACCCGCCGCGGGCGATATTTTTCACCTGCTCCGGCGTGCGCTCGATCTGCGCCAGGTTCTGGCGCGACAGGATCAGCGCCGTGGGTCCGTTATGACGCTCTACGGCCAGCTTCCAGCCCACTGCCGCTTCCACCTGATCGCAAGGACGCCAGGTGCTGAAGTTTGGCGTTAAGCGCAGGCTCGCCAGCTGCTCTACCGCCTGGTGCGTCGGCCCATCTTCACCCAGCCCGATAGAGTCGTGGGTGTACACCATGATTTGCCGCGCCTTCATCAGGGCCGCCATACGCGCCGCGTTACGGGCATATTCGACAAACATCAGGAAGGTGGCGGTGTACGGCACGAAGCCGCCATGGTGGGCGATGCCGTTGGCAATGGCGGTCATCCCAAACTCGCGCACGCCGTAGTGGATGTAGTTCCCGGCAATGTCCTCCTTCAGGGATTTAGAGCCGGACCAGATAGTAAGGTTACTTGGCGCCAGATCCGCCGAGCCGCCCAGCAGTTCGGGCAGGATTGGGCCAATCGCGTTCAGGGTGTTTTGTGATGCCTTACGGGTGGCAATTTTCGCCGGGTTGGATTGCAGGTTTTCAATCAGCGCCTGAGTTTTCTCTTCCCAGTCTTCCGGCAGGCCGCCGCTCATGCGGCGGGTAAACTCAGCCGCCAGCTCCGGATACGCTTTTTTGTAGGCGGCAAACTTCTCGTTCCAGGCCTGCTGCGCTTTTTCACCTGTTTCGCGAGCATCCCAGGCCTTGTAGATCTCTTTTGGGATCTCAAAGGCCGGGTGTTTCCAGCCCAGTTTCTGGCGGGTCAGCGCCACTTCCTCTTCACCCAGCGCCGCGCCGTGCGCCTCCTCTTTGCCCGCTTTGTTCGGCGAGCCGAAGCCGATGGTGGTGCGGCAGATGATCAGGGACGGTTTGTCCTTCACGCTCTGCGCTTCCTGAATCGCTTTTTTCACCGCCTCTGGATCGTGACCGTCGATCTCGTGCACCACGTGCCAGTGATAGGCTTCAAAGCGTTTCGCCGTATCGTCGGTAAACCAGCCCTCGGTTTCCCCGTCAATGGAGATACCGTTGTGATCGTAGAAGCCAATCAGCTTGCCCAGCCCCAGGGTGCCCGCCAGAGAACAGACCTCGTGAGAGATTCCCTCCATCAGACAGCCGTCGCCCATAAAGACATAGGTATAGTGATCGACAATCTCGTGGTCGGGCTGGTTGAACTGCGCGGCCAGCGTACGTTCGGCAATCGCCAGGCCAACCGCATTCGCCAGCCCCTGGCCCAGCGGGCCGGTAGTGGTTTCAACGCCCGGCGTATAGCCGATCTCCGGGTGGCCCGGCGTTTTGGAGTGCAGCTGGCGGAAGTTTTTTAATTCCTCAAGCGGCAGATCGTAGCCGGAAAGGTGCAGCAGGCTGTAGAGCAGCATCGAGGCGTGCCCGTTGGAAAGAATAAAACGGTCGCGGTCGTACCAGGTCGGATCGGTAGGGTTGTGCTTCAGGAAGTCGTTCCACAGCACTTCGGCGATATCAGCCATACCCATGGGGGCGCCAGGGTGGCCGGAATTGGCTTTTTGTACGGCATCCATGCTGAGGGCGCGAATGGCGTTGGCGAGCTCTTTACGGGACATAGTTCACTCCGTGGCAAGGTTAAAGTTTGGCGGCGAGAAGATCTTCGAGTTTGCGCTGGTCGACGGCGAACTGACGGATGCCGTCCGCCAGTTTTTCCACGGCCATTGGATCCTGATTGTGCTCCCAGCGGAATTCCGCTTCGGTCATGGGTTTTGGTTTTGGCAGAACGGTGGAGGTTGGCACCAGCTTGCGGATCACCGTCTCTTCACTCTCCTGAAGCTTCTTCAGCAGGTCTGGGGAGATGGTCAGCCGGTCGCAGCCCGCGAGCGCGAGGATCTGCTCGGTGCGGCGGAAGCTGGCCCCCATCACGATGGTCTCGTAGCGGTGCTGCTTGTAATAATCGTAGATATTACGCACCGATTTCACGCCGGGATCTTCGTCCACCACATACGGATCCATCGGCTGTTTCGCCTGATACCAGTCGTAGATACGTCCGACAAACGGTGAAATCAGGAACACGCCCGCTTCGGCGCAGGCACGCGCCTGGGCGAAGGAGAACAGCAGCGTCAGGTTACAGTTGATCCCCTCTTTCTCCAGCACTTCCGCCGCGCGGATGCCTTCCCAGGTGGAGGCAAGCTTGATCAGGATGCGTGATTTATCGATCCCCTGCTCCTGGTAGAGTTCCACCAGGCGGCGAGCCTTGCTAATGCTCTTTTCCTGGTCGAATGAGAGGCGGGCATCCACTTCGGTGGAGACGCGTCCCGGTATGCTTTTAAGAATTTCCGCACCGATATTGACCGCCAGCTTGTCACTGGCTTCGGCGACCTGCTGCTCCTGCGTTTTCCCGCGCCGTTTGCCGTAGGCAAGGGCGTCATCAATCAGATGACTAAAGTGCGCAAGACCGGCCGCCTTGAGCAGCAGCGAGGGGTTGGTGGTCGCGTCTTCAGGCTGGTAGTGACGAATCGATTCGATGTCGCCGCTGTCTGCAACCACGGTGGTAAATTGTTTGATGCCGTCTAGCTGGTTCATAATTACTCCTTGGAAATAAAAGAGTTAGTCGAGTGCGTCAGGTCACACTTCTGAGAAAATCATGATGGACTTAACAAAAAAGCATAGCAGACGGGGGAGGCATTGCTGTCTGAGACGGGTAACATGGCTGTTATAAATTGATAACAATTTTTATTCTGCAATGGTGAGAGTTTGGCAGCCTTCAAAGTTTAGGAGCCTGCCTGCGGCGATACTATGCGGCACACCAGGGTGTGCATAGGAACGTCAACATCACCCTTTTTGACCGAAACGTGAAAGGAATAACAAGATGGATGATCAGTTAAAACAAAGCGCTCTCGATTTTCACGAGTTTCCTGTTCCGGGTAAAATCCAGGTATCCCCGACCAAACCGCTGGCGACCCAGCGCGATCTGGCGCTGGCCTACTCGCCAGGCGTAGCTGCCCCGTGCCTTGAAATCGAAAAAGATCCGCTGGCAGCGTACAAATACACCGCCCGTGGCAACCTGGTGGCCGTTATCTCTAACGGTACGGCGGTACTGGGGTTAGGGAACATTGGCGCGCTGGCCGGTAAGCCGGTGATGGAAGGGAAGGGCGTTCTGTTTAAGAAATTTGCCGGTATCGACGTCTTCGATATCGAAGTGGACGAACTGGACCCGGATAAATTCATCAACGTGGTGGCGGCGCTGGAGCCGACCTTCGGCGGCATCAACCTGGAAGACATCAAAGCGCCGGAATGTTTCTATATCGAGCAGAAGCTGCGCGAGCGTATGAACATTCCCGTGTTCCATGACGACCAGCACGGCACGGCGATTATCAGTACCGCCGCCATTCTGAACGGTCTGCGTGTGGTGGAGAAAAACCTCTCCGACGTGCGCATGGTGGTCTCCGGCGCTGGCGCCGCGGCCATCGCTTGTATGAACCTGCTGGTGGCGCTGGGCATGCAGAAACACAACATCGTGGTCTGCGACTCCAAAGGCGTGATTTACAAAGACCGCGAGCCAAACATGGCTGAAACCAAGGCGGCCTATGCGGTGGAAGACGACGGCAAGCGCACGCTAGAAGACGTCATTGAAGGTGCCGACATTTTCCTCGGCTGTTCAGGCCCGAAAGTACTGACCCAGGAAATGGTGCAGAAGATGGCGCGCGCGCCAATGATCCTGGCCCTGGCGAACCCGGAGCCGGAAATTCTGCCGCCGCTGGCGAAGGCAGTGCGTGAAGACGCGATCATCTGTACCGGACGTTCGGACTACCCGAACCAGGTGAACAACGTGCTCTGCTTCCCGTTCATCTTCCGCGGTGCGCTGGACGTTGGCGCTACGGCAATCAACGAAGAGATGAAGCTTGCCGCCGTTCATGCTATCGCAGAGCTGGCGCACGCCGAGCAGAGCGAAGTGGTGGCCTCCGCCTACGGCGATCAGGATCTGAGCTTCGGCCCGGACTACATTATCCCTAAACCATTTGACCCGCGTCTGATCGTGAAGATCGCGCCAGCGGTGGCCAAAGCGGCGATGGACTCAGGCGTGGCGACGCGGCCGATTGAAGATTTCGATGCCTACGTCGATAAACTCACCGAGTTCGTCTACAAAACCAACCTGTTTATGAAGCCGATCTTCTCCCAGGCGCGCGCTGACGCGAAGCGCGTGGTGCTGGCGGAAGGGGAAGAGGCGCGCGTGCTGCACGCCACGCAGGAGCTGATCACCTTAGGGCTGGCGAAACCGATCCTGATTGGTCGTCCGAGCGTGATCGAGATGCGTATCCAGAAGCTGGGCCTGCAAATTAAGCCGGGCGTCGACTTTGAGATCGTCAATAACGAATCCGATCCGCGCTTCAAAGAGTACTGGAACGAATACTATTCGATCATGAAGCGTCGCGGGATCACCCAGGAGCAGGCGCAGCGGGCGGTGATCAGCAACACCACGGTGATCGGCGCGATCATGGTTCACCGCGGTGAGGCGGATGCGCTGATCTGCGGCACCATCGGCGAGTACCATGAGCATTTCAGCGTGGTGCAGGAGATCTTCGGCTATCGCGAGGGTGTCCATACTGCCGGCGCAATGAACGCGCTGCTGCTGCCAAGCGGTAACACCTTTATCGCCGATACCTACGTCAACGACGATCCTTCCCCGGACGAACTGGCGGAAATCACCGTGATGGCGGCGGAAACCGTGCGCCGCTTTGGTATCGAGCCGAAAGTGGCGCTGCTGTCGCACTCTAACTTCGGGTCATCCAAATCCGCGGCGGCGTGCAAAATGCGCCAGACGCTGGACCTGGTGCGCGAGCGTGCGCCGGAGCTGATGATCGACGGCGAGATGCACGGCGACGCCGCGCTGGTGGAGACCATTCGTAATGAACGTATGCCGGACAGCCCGCTGAAAGGCTCGGCGAACGTGCTGATCATGCCGAACGTAGAAGCGGCGCGTATCAGCTACAACCTGCTGCGCGTGTCGAGTTCTGAAGGGGTGACCGTAGGGCCAGTGCTGATGGGGGTGTCAAAACCGGTACATGTGTTAACGCCGATTGCCTCCGTGCGTCGTATCGTCAACATGGTGGCGCTGGCGGTGGTTGAGGCACAGACGCAGCCGCTGTAAGCGCTTTATGTCGGGTGGCGCGTTCGCTTACCCGACCTACGGGACTCGTAGGCCGGATAAGCCCAGCGTCATCCGGCAGTTACACCCAGTCCCGAACCCGAATAAACTCACGCAAGGCAGCCTCCGGGCTGCCTTCTTTGGGTTCAAAGCTGTATTCCCAGCGCACCAGCGGCGGCATCGACATCAGAATGGACTCCGTGCGCCCACCGGTTTGCAGGCCAAACAGCGTCCCGCGATCCCATACCAGATTAAACTCCACGTAGCGCCCGCGGCGGTACAGCTGGAACTCACGCTCGCGAACGCCGTAGTCGGTGTTTTTGCGGCGTTCGACAATCGGCAGATAGGCGTCGGTAAAGCCTTCACCCACCGCGCGCATAAAGCTGAACGCGGTATCAAAATCCGGCGTGTTGAGATCGTCAAAGAACAGCCCGCCGATGCCGCGCTGCTCGTCGCGATGCTTCAGATAGAAATAATCATCGCACCACTTTTTGTATTTCGGGTAAACGTCTTCGCCAAACGGCAGACAGAGGTCGCGCGCGGTGGTGTGCCAGTGCACGGCGTCCTCTTCGAAGCCATAGTAAGGCGTTAAGTCGAAACCGCCGCCAAACCACCAGACCGGATCGGCTCCCGGTTTTTCCGCGATGAAAAAGCGCACGTTGGCGTGGCTGGTTGGCACAAACGGGTTATGCGGATGCACCACCAGCGAGACGCCCATCGCCTCGAAGCTGCGGCCCGCCAGTTCAGGCCGATGCGCCGTGGCGGACGCCGGCATTGCATCACCGTGGACGTGGGAGAAGTTGACCCCGGCCTGTTCAAAAATGCCACCGTTACGCAGCACGCGGCTGCGCCCGCCGCCGCCCGCTTCGCGCTGCCAGGTGTCTTCCTGGAATTCACCGCCGTCTGCGGCGGCCAGTTTCTGGCAAATCGCGTCCTGTAGCTGCATCAGGAAAGTTTTGACCAGCTGTGCATTCGGTTTCATCAACGTTTCCTGGAGTGCGCTTTTTGATTATCGAACCAGTTGAAATAACTGATGACCCCGGAGGCGATAGCGTTCGCGATCTTCTGACGAAACGCCGTGGTGCCGAGTAAACGCTCCTCTTCCGGGTTGGTTATGAACGAGGTTTCAACCAGCACGGACGGAATGGACGGGGACTTCAGCACCACAAACGCGGCCTGCTCGGTGCTTTTACTGTGCAGACGGTGCACGGGCTTAATCCGTTTAAGGATATGCGAGCCGAGCGTCAGGCTGTTTTTGATAGTATCGGTCTGCACCAGATCAAACAGAACCTGCTGCAACAGATGGTCTTTGTCGGTGGCTTTTTTCCCGGCCACTTCATCCGCCCGGTTTTCGCGATCGGAGAGGTATTTCGCCATGGCGCTACTGGCGCCACGGTTGGAGAGGGCGAACACCGATGCGCCTGCGGCGGAAGGGGTTGTGAAGCCATCCGCGTGAATGGACATAAACAGGTCGGCGCCATGCTTATGGGCAATTTCCACGCGATCGTACAGCGGGATAAACGTGTCGCCCGTGCGCGTCAGGCGGGCGTCAATGCCGTTGCTGCGTAAAATTGCGCGCACATTTTTTGCAATTGCCAGCACGACGTGTTTTTCTTTCGACCCGTTTCGGCCAATGGCGCCGGTGTCGATCCCGCCGTGGCCCGGATCGAGCATGACCAGACGCTTTGCGCCGGCTTTTTTGGTTTTAGGCTTGCTGTGTCCGTTACTGGTTTTAAGCGAGCTCTCTTCTTTTGCCTGAGCCTGCTTTGCGATGCCTGTTAACGTTAAGGCCGCCAGCCCCGCTTTGAGAACCTGACGACGCGATGTGAGTGATTTTAATGGTTTGAATGTGCTCATGCGGCCTGAATTGTAAAAATTGGGGTCCTGGTGTTATATCGTATCGCGTTTTGCGTGACGACATTCCTTATTGAGAATTGTTTTACTTTTCATTTCAATACGTGACAAAGTGACATTATGCCAAATTTTGGCGAGTTTTTCCCCGGTTATTGGCTAAATGCCCTGTTCACGCCATAATCACTGTTTTTAAACCCGAAAAGGCGGTTAATACCATGGAGATACGCGTTTTTCGCCAGGAAGATTTCGAAGAGGTGATCACCCTTTGGGAGCGCTGCGATCTGCTGCGTCCGTGGAACGATCCGGAAATGGACATCGAACGGAAGGTGAATCACGACGTCAGTCTGTTTCTGGTCGCTGAGGTCAACGGCGAGGTGGTCGGGACGGTAATGGGCGGGTACGACGGCCACCGCGGGTCGGCCTACTATCTGGGCGTGCACCCGGAATACCGCGCGCGCGGCATCGCCAACGCGCTGCTTAACCGTCTGGAAAAGAAGCTGATCGCCCGTGGCTGCCCGAAAATCCAGATTATGGTGCGGGAAGATAACGACGTGGTGCTGGGCATGTATGAACGTCTGGGCTACGAGCATGCGGATGTCCTGACGCTGGGTAAGCGCCTGATCGAAGATGAAGAGTACTGAGTTCCACCCTGGCGACTATGATGTTCACGGTCGTCTGCGTCTGCCTTTTTTGTTCTGGTGCGTTCTGCTGTTGCAGGCCCGCACCTGGGTGCTGTTCGTGATGGCTGGCGCGTCGCGCGGGCAGGGCGATACGCTACTGAATCTCTTTTATCCCGATCACGATGCGTTCTGGCTGGGGTTACTGCCCGGTGTACCGGCGGTGCTGGCGTTCCTGTGCAGCGGTCGGCGGCAGTTTCTCCCGCGCTTCTGGCGCGCACTTCGCTGGCTGTTGATTCTGGCGCAGGTTGTGCTCCTGGTCTGGCAGCCCGTGCTCTGGCTGTACGGCGAGCCGCTTTCCGGGATCGGGATTGCACTGGTGGTGACGGATATTGTCGCGCTGCTGTGGCTGGTCACGAATCCCCGTTTACGCGCCTGTTTTACGCAAGAGTCAGATTAAAACGGCACTTTTTACCGATACTGCACTCCAACAAGCGTTGATTTATTACGTAAGGACGTCTCAATGAAATCGCTGCGTTTACTTTTATGCGCTCTCCCGCTGGCGTTAACCGGCTGTTCCACGCTCTCATCCATCAACTGGTCTGCGGCCTATCCGTGGAACTGGTTTGGCTCCTCAACGGAAGTGACCGAGCAGGGCGTGGGCAAAATCACCGCCTCGACGGCGCTGGATCAGGATGCCATTCAGGAGGCCATCGGCAGTGATTATCGCCTGCGCAGCGGCATGAAAACCGAGTACGGCAACATCGTGCGCTATTTCGAAGCGTTGAAAGACGACAAGGTGGCGATGGTCATCAACGGCGATAAAGGTACGGTCAACCGCATTGCGGTGATGGATGAAGAGATCCCGACCTCAGGTGGCGTGAAGGTAGGTACGCCGTTTGGCGAACTCTATCAGAAAGCGTTTGGCCACTGCGCCAGCGTGCCGTCGGATGACAGCGTGGCGGTCGAGTGTAAGGCCGACGGCAGCCAGCACATTAGCTATGTATTCAGCGGCACCTGGAACGGTCCGGAAGGGTTAATGCCCTCTGACGACACCCTGAAAAAGTGGAAAGTGAGCAAAATTATCTGGAAGCAGTAATTTGCGCCTGAGCAAGCCGCCTCGCTGAAATCCAGGTATAATAGCCGCCATCAATGCCACGCTGTCGTGGCATCTTTTTTTCAGGAGGAGCGATGTCTCAGGTTCAGAGTGGCATTTTGCCAGAACATTGCCGCGCGGCGATTTGGATTGAAGCCAACGTCAAAGGGGACGTGGATGCCCTGCGCGCGGCCAGCAAAATTTTCGTTGATAAACTGGCCACCTTTCAGGCCAAATTCCCCGAAGCCCATCTGGGCGCGGTGGTTGCCTTTGGCAACACCGTCTGGCGTCAGCTGAGCGGCGGCGAAGGCGCAGAAGAGCTGAAAGACTTTATTCCTTATGGCAAAGGTCTTGCGCCCGCCACCCAGTATGACGTCCTGATCCATATCCTCTCCCTGCGCCATGACGTGAATTTCTCCGTCGCTCAGGCAGCGATTGAGGCCTTTGGTGACAGCATCGACGTGCAGGAAGAGATCCACGGTTTCCGCTGGGTGGAAGAGCGCGATTTGAGCGGCTTCGTCGACGGCACCGAAAACCCGGCCGGGGAAGAGACGCGTCGCGAGGTGGCTGTAATCAAGGATGGCGTGGACGCAGGCGGCAGCTACGTGTTCGTCCAGCGCTGGGAGCATAACCTCAGGCAGCTTAACCGCATGAGCGTGCATGACCAGGAGATGATGATTGGCCGCACCAAAGACGCCAATGAAGAGATTGACGGCGATGCGCGTCCGGTCACGTCCCACCTGACCCGCGTTGACCTTAAAGAAGACGGTAAGGGGCTGAAGATTATTCGCCAGAGCTTGCCGTACGGCACCGCGAGCGGTACGCACGGCCTGTACTTCTGCGCTTACTGTGCGCGCCTCTACAACATCGAACAGCAGCTGCTGAGCATGTTTGGCGATACCGACGGCAAGCGTGACGCCATGCTGCGCTTCACCCGTCCGGTGACCGGCGGCTACTACTTTGCGCCGTCCGTTGAGCGCCTGCTGGCGCTGTAAATCGCTCTCCATTCGTAGGCCGGGTAAGCGTTAGCGCCACCCGGCAATTTCTCCCGCACCCCTTATTCCCTTTTCTGCTTCTAAATCACCAAACGGTATATAAAACCGTTACTCCTTTAGACTCCGTTATAAATATTATGACTATAAGATAGTCATCACATTTATAAGGGTGCGCAATGGCCGTTACTGTACTGAAAAAAGGATCGCTGGCACTGGCAGGTTTACTGCTGGTGGCGCAGGCGCAGGCAACCGAGTTGCTGAACAGTTCTTATGATGTTTCACGCGAGCTGTTTGCCGCCCTTAATCCCGCATTTGAACAGCAGTGGGCGAAAGAGAACAACGGCGACAAGCTGACCATCAAACAGTCGCACGCTGGTTCATCCAAGCAGGCGCTGGCCATTTTGCAGGGGCTGAAAGCGGATGTGGTGACCTACAACCAGGTCACGGACGTGCAGATCCTGCACGACAAAGGCAAGCTGATCCCGGCGGACTGGCAAAGCCGCCTGCCGAACAACAGTTCGCCGTTCTATTCCACCATGGGCTTCCTGGTGCGCAAGGGCAACCCGAAAAACATTCACGACTGGAACGACCTGGTGCGTTCTGACGTCAAGCTGATTTTCCCGAATCCGAAAACCTCCGGCAACGCGCGTTATACCTATCTGGCGGCGTGGGGCGCGGCGGACAAAGCTGACGGTAACGATAAAGCGAAAACCGAACAGTTTATGACCCAGTTCCTGAAAAACGTCGAAGTGTTTGACACCGGCGGCCGGGGCGCAACCACCACTTTCGCCGAGCGCGGGCTGGGCGACGTGCTGATCAGCTTTGAATCCGAAGTGAACAATATTCGTAAACAGTACGAAGCGCAGGGCTTCGAAGTGGTTATCCCGAAAACCAACATTCTGGCCGAATTCCCGGTGGCGTGGATGGATAAAAACGTCAAAGCCAACGGCACAGAGAAAGCGGCAAAAGCCTATCTCAACTATCTGTACAGCCCGCAGGCGCAGACGGTGATTACTGACTATTACTACCGCGTTAATAATCCGGACGTGATGAACAAGCTGAAAGACAAATTCCCGCAGACCGAGCTGTTCCGCGTGGAAGATCATTTCGGCGCCTGGCCTGAGGTGATGAAAACGCATTTTGCCAGCGGCGGTGAGTTAGACAAATTGCTGGCGGCGGGGCGTAAGTAATGTTTGCAGGATCAACAAGACGTGTGCTGCCGGGTTTTACCTTAAGCCTCGGGACCAGCCTGCTGTTCGTCTGTCTGATTTTATTGTTACCGCTCAGCGCTCTGGTGATGCAGCTCGCTGAGATGAGCTGGTCCCAGTACTGGGAAGTGGTCACCAATCCGCAGGTGGTGGCGGCCTACAAGGTCACGCTGCTGTCTGCATTCGTGGCCTCGATTTTTAACGGCGTGTTTGGCCTGCTGATGGCATGGATCTTAACCCGCTATCGCTTCCCTGGCCGCACGCTGCTCGACGCCCTGATGGATCTGCCGTTTGCCCTGCCGACGGCGGTGGCCGGTCTGACGCTGGCGTCGCTGTTCTCCGTGAACGGCTTTTACGGCGAATGGCTGGCGAAGTTTGATATTAAAGTGACCTATACCTGGATCGGTATCGCGGTGGCGATGGCCTTCACCAGCATCCCGTTTGTGGTACGTACCGTGCAGCCGGTGCTGGAAGAGTTAGGCCCCGAATACGAAGAGGCTGCGGAGACCCTGGGCGCCACGCGCTGGCAGAGTTTCCGTAAGGTTGTGCTGCCGGAACTTTCTCCGGCCTTGCTGGCGGGGGTGGCGCTCTCCTTTACCCGCAGCCTCGGTGAATTTGGCGCGGTCATTTTTATCGCCGGGAACATCGCGTGGAAAACCGAAGTGACCTCGCTGATGATTTTTGTCCGTTTGCAGGAGTTTGATTATCCGGCCGCGAGCGCGATTGCCTCGGTGATCCTTGCCGCGTCGCTGCTGCTGCTGTTCTCGATTAACACTCTGCAAAGTCGCTTTGGTCGACGTGTGGTAGGTCACTGATGGCGGAAGTTACGCAATTGAAGCGCTATGACGCGCCCCGCATCAACTGGGGCAAATGGTTTCTGATTGGTACCGGCGTGCTGGTCTCCGCATTCATTCTCGTCGTGCCGATGGTGTACATCTTCATGCAGGCCTTCAGCAAAGGGATTATGCCCGCGCTGCAAAACCTGGCCGATCCGGACATGCTCCACGCCATCTGGCTGACGGTGATGATTGCCCTGATCACCGTCCCGGTGAATCTGGTGTTTGGCGTATTGCTGGCCTGGCTGGTAACGCGCTTTAACTTCCCGGGGCGTCAGCTGCTGCTGACCCTGCTGGATATCCCGTTTGCGGTGTCTCCGGTGGTGGCGGGCCTGGTTTATCTGCTCTTCTACGGCTCCAATGGCCCGCTGGGCGGCTGGCTGGATGAGCACGACCTGCAAATCATGTTCGCCTGGCCGGGGATGGTGCTGGTGACCGTCTTTGTCACCTGTCCGTTCGTGGTGCGCGAGCTGGTGCCGGTGATGCTCAGCCAGGGCAGCCATGAAGATGAAGCCGCGGTGCTGCTCGGCGCTTCCGGCTGGCAGATGTTCCGCCGCGTCACGCTGCCGAATATCCGCTGGGCACTGCTTTACGGCGTGGTGCTGACCAACGCCCGTGCGATCGGTGAGTTTGGCGCGGTGTCGGTGGTATCCGGCTCGATTCGCGGCGAAACCCTGTCGCTGCCGTTACAGATTGAATTACTGGAACAGGACTACAACACCGTCGGTTCCTTTACTGCCGCAGCGTTGCTGACGCTGATGGCGATTTTGACCCTGTTTTTGAAGAGTGTGGTGCAGTGGCGTTTAGAGAATCAGGAAAAACGTCAGCATCAGGAGGGAAATCATGAGCATTGAGATTGCCAATATTAAGAAGTCTTTTGGTCGCACCCAGGTGCTGAATGATATCTCGCTGGATATCCCTTCCGGACAAATGGTGGCGCTGCTGGGGCCGTCTGGCTCCGGTAAAACCACGCTGCTGCGTATTATCGCCGGGCTTGAACACCAGACCAGCGGACATATTCGCTTCCACGGTACGGACGTTAGCCGCCTGCACGCCCGCGACCGTAAAGTGGGCTTTGTATTTCAGCATTATGCGCTGTTCCGCCACATGACGGTATTCGACAACATCGCGTTTGGCCTGACCGTGCTGCCGCGTCGTGAACGTCCAGATGCCGCCGCCATCAAAGCGAAAGTGACCAAACTGCTGGAGATGGTGCAGCTTGCGCATCTGGCGGACCGCTTCCCGGCTCAACTTTCCGGCGGGCAGAAGCAGCGCGTGGCGCTGGCGCGTGCGTTAGCCGTTGAACCGCAAATCCTGCTGCTGGACGAACCGTTTGGCGCGCTGGATGCACAGGTGCGAAAAGAGCTGCGCCGCTGGCTGCGTCAGCTGCATGAGGAACTCCAGTTCACCAGCGTTTTCGTGACCCACGATCAGGAAGAGGCGATGGAAGTGGCCGATCGCGTGGTGGTAATGAGTCAGGGCAACATTGAGCAGGTTGACGAGCCAGAGCAGCTCTGGCGTGAACCGGCGACCCGCTTTGTGCTGGAGTTTATGGGGGAAGTAAACCGCCTTCAGGGCACCATTCGCGGCGGTCAGTTCCACGTTGGCGCGCACCGCTGGCCGCTGGGGTATACCTCCGCGCATCAGGGGCCGGTGGATCTGTTCCTGCGTCCGTGGGAAGTGGACGTCAGCCGCCGTACCAGCCTGGATTCACCGCTTCCGGTGCAGGTGCTGGAAGCTAGCCCTAAAGGGCACTACACCCAATTAGTGGTACAGCCCCTGGGCTGGTACACCGAGCCGTTGACCGTGGTTATGCGTGACGACGTGCCGCCGTACCGGGGGGAGCGCCTGTTTGTCGGGCTGCAACACGCGCGCATTTATCATGGCAACGAGCGCATTGAGACGCGCGAGGATATTGCTCTGGCGGAGTCAGCCTGATAGGTTATTAGTATGTTTATCGCCCGGTGGCGCTGCGCTGACCGGGCCTACAGTTATCACTGCGTCTTGTAGGCCGGGTAAGCTAAGCGCCACCCGGCTTTTTTATTGAGTAAAAATCGTGAATACACTCGAACACACCATTGGCAACACCCCTCTGGTCAAACTTCAGCGCATGGGGCCTGATAACGGCAGCGAAATCTGGGTCAAACTCGAAGGCAATAACCCGGCGGGGTCGGTGAAAGACCGGGCGGCACTGTCGATGATTGTCCAGGCCGAGAAGCGCGGTGAAATTAAGCCATGCGACGTGCTCATTGAGGCCACCAGCGGAAATACCGGTATCGCGCTGGCAATGATTGCCGCCCTGAAAGGCTACCGCATGAAGCTGCTGATGCCGGATAACATGAGCCAGGAGCGCCGGGCCGCCATGCGCGCCTATGGAGCCGAGCTGATTCTGGTGAGCAAAGAGCAGGGGATGGAAGGGGCGCGAGATTTAGCGTTAGCGATGGCGGAGCGCGGGGAAGGCAAGCTTCTCGACCAGTTCAACAACCCGGACAACCCGTACGCGCACTACACCACCACCGGCCCGGAAATCTGGCAGCAAACCGACGGGCGCATCACCCACTTTGTCTCCAGCATGGGGACCACGGGCACGATCACCGGTGTGTCACGCTTTCTGCGCGAACAGGAGAAGCCGGTGACGATTGTCGGCCTGCAACCGGAAGAGGGGAGCAGCATTCCGGGTATCCGCCGCTGGACGGCGGAGTATATGCCGGGCATCTTTAATGCGCAGCTTGTGGACCAGGTGCTGGATATTCATCAGCGCGAGGCGGAAAATACCATGCGTGAGCTGGCCGTGCGTGAAGGTATCTTCTGCGGCGTCAGCTCTGGCGGTGCCGTAGCGGGTGCGATCCGGGTGGCTGAGTCCACGCCGGGGGCGGTGGTCGTAGCGATTATTTGCGATCGCGGCGACCGTTATCTGTCTACCGGCGTCTTTGGTGAAGAGAGTTATTCGCAGGGGGCGGGGATTTAAGCGTCATGGAGATGATTTTATTCCGGGATAACACCCGGGCGCAGCAAACCGATATTGTCGCCGTACAGTCGCAGGTGGTGTACGGCAGCGTGGGAAACAGCATCGCGGTGCCGAATATTCGAACCCACCGGCTGAACGTTACCGCCGTGCCAACGGTGCTGTTCAGCAATACGCCGCACTACGACACCTTCTACGGCGGGGTGATCCCGGACGAGTGGTTCAGCGGCTACCTTAAGGCGCTGGAAGAGCGCGAGATCCTGCGCGAGCTTAAAGCGGTCACCACCGGCTATATGGGCAGCGCCAGCCAGATCGCGCTGCTGGCGCAGTGGCTGAAGGCAATCAAAGTGCAACATCCCGATCTGCTGGTGCTGGTCGACCCGGTAATTGGGGATATCGATAGCGGGATGTACGTGAAGCCGGATATTCCTGAAGCCTACCGTGAGCATCTGCTCCCGCTGGCCCAGGGCATTACGCCCAACGTGTATGAACTGGAAGTGCTGAGCGGCAAACCGTGCCGTACGCCGGAGAGCGCCATTGCCGCCGCGCAGGGGCTGCTGTCCGACTCGCTGAAATGGGTAGCGATCACCAGTGCGCCAGTGTCTGACGATCCGCAGAATATCCACGTTGTGCTGGTGAGCGAAGAAGGTGTTACCGTAAGCGCGCACCCGCGCGTAGAGACGGATCTGAAAGGAACGGGCGATCTGTTCTGTTCGGAGCTGGTCAGCGGCATTGTGGGAGGGAAAACCGTTGCCGATGCCATTCGCATGGCGGGCGATCGGGTGACTGACGTTATGATCTATACGCAGTCGAAAGGCTATGACGAGCTTATCCTGCCGGCATAAACAAAAATGGCGCCCGAAGGCGCCATTTTTCTGTGCGGCAAGAATTACTTCTTGATGCGGATAACCGGGGTTTCACCCACGGTGACGCTGCCAGACAGTTTGATCAGTTCTTTGATTTCGTCCATGTTGGAGATAACAACCGGAGTCAGAGTAGACTTCGCTTTTTCTTCCAGCAGCGGCAGATCGAATTCAATTACCGGGTCGCCAACTTTAACGCGCTGGCCTTCTTCTGCGATACGCTTGAAGCCTTCGCCTTTCAGTTCAACGGTGTCGATACCGAAGTGAACGAACAGTTCGATACCGCTATCGGATTCGATAGAGAACGCATGGTTGGTTTCAAAAATTTTACCGATGGTGCCGTCAACTGGAGCAACCATTTTGTTGCCAGTTGGTTTGATAGCAATGCCATCACCAACGATTTTCTCAGCAAACACTACATCCGGCACGTCTTCGATGTTGACGATCTCGCCGGAGAGCGGAGCAACAATCTCAATAGTTCCGGAGTCTTTCTTGTCATCAGAAACCAGAGATTTCAGTTTATCGAACAAACCCATGATCTTCTCCTAAGCAGTAAATTGGGCCGCATCTCGTGGATTAGCAGATTGTTTTTTCTTCAATGAACTTGTTAACCAGCGTCATTAACTCGTCCGTTGTCGGTTGAGCAAGAGCCTGCTCTGCTAACACCTTCGCATCTTCGAAGTTCGTGTTACGGATAATCTTCTTAATGCGCGGGATGGAAATGGCGCTCATAGAGAATTCGTCCAGACCCATACCCAGCAACAGAAGTGTAGCACGTTCGTCGCCTGCAAGCTCACCACACATGCCAGTCCATTTACCTTCTGCATGAGAAGCATCAATAACTTGCTTGATCAAATTCAGTACGGACGGTGACATTGGCTGGTAGAGATGTGAAATCATATCATTACCACGGTCAACTGCCAGGGTGTACTGCGTTAAATCATTGGTACCGATACTAAAGAAATCAACTTCTTTGGCTAAATGACGCGCAATGGTCGCGGCTGCCGGTGTTTCCACCATCACGCCGATCTCAATGGATTCGTCAAATGCTTTACCTTCGTCGCGCAGTTCCTGTTTGTAGATTTCGATCTCTTTCTTCAGTGCACGCACTTCTTCAACAGAGATGATCATCGGGAACATGATGCGCAGTTTACCGAAAGCGGAGGCACGCAGAATAGCGCGAACCTGGTCACGCAGGATCTCTTTGCGATCCATGGCGATACGCACGGCACGCCAGCCCAGGAACGGGTTCTCTTCTTTCGGGAAGTTCATGTACGGCAGCTCTTTGTCGCCACCGATGTCCATGGTACGGACGATTACAGCCTGCGAGCCGCACGCTTCCGCAACCGCTTTGTACGCTGCAAACTGCTCTTCTTCCGTTGGCAGAGCGTCGCGATCCATGAACAGGAATTCAGTACGATACAGACCTACACCTTCCGCGCCGTTGCGCTCAGCGCCGTCAACGTCACGTACGGTACCGATGTTAGCGCACACTTCAACCTGATGGCCGTCCAGCGTGATGGCTGGCAGATCTTTCAGTTTAGCGAGTTCCGCTTTCTCGGTAGCAACCTGCTCCTGAACGGAACGCAGCTGCTCGATCACATCGTTAGTTGGGTTGACGTAAACCACATTGTTTACGGCATCCAGAATCAGATAGTCGTCGTTTTTCACCTGGGAGGTAACGCTACCGGTACCCACAATGGCTGGCAGTTCCAGAGAACGCGCCATGATTGAGGTGTGGGAGGTACGTCCACCTGCATCAGTAATGAAACCCAGCACCTTGTTAAGGTTCAGCTGTGCGGTTTCAGACGGGGTCAGGTCAGCGGCAACCAGGATGACTTCGTCCTGAATCGCGCTCAGATCGATGATGGCCAGACCCAGGATGTTGCGCAGCAGGCGCTTACCGATGTCACGTACGTCAGCCGCACGTTCCTTCAGGTATTCATCGTCCAGCTCTTCCAGGGCAGATGCCTGACCTTCGATAACTTCATGCGCAGCCGCGTCGGCCGTCATGCCTTTATCTTTAATCAGGGCTATGATTTCCTGCTCCAGCTCCTCATCTTCGAGCAGCATAATGTGCCCTTCGAAGATGGCTTCTTTTTCTTCACCGAAAGTTTCGCCAGCTTTAGTTTTAATCGCTTCCAGTTGCGCAGATGCCTTGGCACGACCGCTCAGAAAACGTTCAACTTCCTGATCAACCTTGTCGGCAGAAATTTTTTTCCGGTCAATGACGATTTCGTCTTCTTTCAGCAGCAATGCTTTGCCGAAAGCGATACCCGGGGATGCTAAAATGCCTGAAATCATAACCCTACCTTACTTGTGACTGATATTGAAAAGAACCCGGTAAACTTACTCGAGTTCAGCCATCAGCTTAACCAGATGCTCAACTGCTTTCTGCTCGTCTTCACCTTCAGCGGAGATGGTAACAACGGTACCCTGAGTCAGGCCCAGAGTTTGCAGCTTGAACAGGCTTTTTGCGCTAGCGCTTTTGCCGTTGGAAGTCACAGTGATTTCAGAAGTGAAGCCTTTCGCTTCTTTAACAAACTGAGCAGCAGGGCGGGTGTGCAGACCGTTCGGAGCGGTAATGGTAACTTCTTGCTGGAACATTGTATTTCCCCAACTTATAGGTTTAGTGTTGTGGAACTAAAGTCTAGCCTGGCGACTTAACTTTAGCCTGTATAGTTAGCGCTGACGTTTCAATCGTCATTAAACATTATGCAGTGAAAGCAAGACTTGAACCAAATCATAAAATCGATTCAGCAGCGCTATTTCGTTCACCGATTAATTTCGCGCATCAAAATAATTGCTGGTTTAAATACCAGACCCAACGGGGTGAAGCAATGCCAGGAGGGGTAAAACTTTGAAGCAGGCCACAAAAAAGCACCTGAAAAGGTGCTTTTTTACGCGTTTTTAACATGCTGGCATCACTGTTGCAGTTCTTTCTCAGTGAAGAGATCGGCAAACAGTGCTGTGCTTAAGTAACGCTCACCCGAAGACGGTAGGATAACCACAATGTTCTTATTGGTAAAGGTTTCATCTTCCAGCAGTTTGAGGGCTGCCGCAACCGCCGCACCGGAAGAGATACCCGCCAGAATGCCTTCCTCATCCATCAGGCGACGCGCCGTGGAGATGGCTTCTTCATTGGTAATGGCGACCACTTTATCGATCAGCTTCAGATCCAGGTTGCCTGGAATAAAGCCAGCGCCGATACCCTGGATTTTGTGAGGGCCAGGTTTGATCTCTTCGCCTGCCAGCGCCTGAGCGATAACCGGTGAGTCGGTTGGCTCAACGGCAACGGTAATCAGATCTTTTTTACCTTTCGTGCCTTTAATATAGCGAGACACACCGGTCAGCGTACCGCCGGTGCCTACGCCGGAGATAAACACATCAACCTGACCGTCGGTATCTTCCCAGATTTCCGGGCCGGTGGTTTTCTCATGAATTTCCGGGTTGGCCGGGTTGCTGAACTGCTGGAGCAGCAGATATTTTGCCGGATCGCTGGCAACAATTTCTTCGGCCTTCTGAATCGCGCCCTTCATGCCTTTTGCGCCTTCGGTCAGGACCAGGTTCGCACCCAGCGCTTTCAGCAACTTACGACGCTCAATGCTCATGGTTTCAGGCATAGTCAGCGTCAGCTTATAGCCACGCGCCGCCGCAACATAGGCCAGAGCGATACCGGTATTGCCGCTGGTGGGTTCAACCAGCTCAACGCCAGGTTTCAGCACGCCACGCTTTTCAGCATCCCAAATCATATTCGCACCGATACGGCATTTAACGCTGAAGCTTGGGTTACGAGATTCGACCTTCGCCAGAATGCGTCCATTACCGATACGGTTCAGTCGAACCAGGGGCGTATGACCGATAGTCAGCGAGTTGTCTTCATAAATCTTACTCATGGCCTGTCCTTAACTGTATGAAATTGGGATACCGACCCAGCATACCTGTTGAACAGGTATGGGGAAGTAAGGAAATCGCATATCTATATGCTGCAAGGAAATAATGGGGATCAGTATGGAATAAGGGGCGGCATAAGCCACCCCTCTTTTACACATTTTTGCATTACTTCCATAACGCGTGCTTAGCACGGTAGCAGTCCACCCACATCGCCGTCGCGCCGCAAACGGCAACGGGCATGATGAACAAATTCAGGAAAGGGATCATGGTGAACAGGCTGGTCAGCGCGCCAAACTGCATGCTGGCAACCTTCTGAGTGCGCAGGGCAGTGCGCATCTCTTTAAACGGCACTTTGTGGTTATCGAACGGATAATCACAGTACTGGATAGCAAGCATCCAGGCGCTGAACAGGAACCACAGCACGGGCGCGACCGTCTGGCCAATCCCGGGTACAAAATAAAGAATAAGCAGCACAATCGCCCGCGGCAGGTACCAGGCGAACTTCTGCCATTCACGCTTCATGATGCGGGGGAGATCTTTCACGATCCCCAGTACGCCCGTGTCAGGTGGCGTCGCACCGGTAAGGCGCGCTTCCAGCTGTTCGGCCAGCAGACCGTTGAACGGCGCGGCTATCCAGTTTGCTATCGTCGAAAAGAAATAACCGAAAACCAGCAGCACGGAGATAACCGCAATCGGCCAGAGCAGGTAGTCTAGCCACTGTAACCAGTCCGGCACATAGCTCATCAGGGAAGGGATCCAGCTTTCCAGTCTGGTGAACAGCCACCAGAAGGCCCCGCCCATCAGAATAATGTTGATCAGTAACGGCAAAATAACGAAGCGTCGAATGCCCGGCAGGGAGACCAGTTTCCAGCCCTGAGAAAAGTACCAGACCCCGCTGCGTGGGGCAGAAGAAGATGTTGAAACCATACCAGGCTGTACTCCTTTTTACACAACCAGTGGAATTGCCCGCCTATATTATCCAGTTACGGGCCAATGACCAGTTCGGAAATGTTCGAAAAACCAGCAAAAAGCACGATTTAGTTCATCTTTATGCTGTGAATGCTCTGCATACACTTGCACTTGACGTAAACGGCAAATACTCTTAGTGAGTAAATGTTTGCCGTGGTGGCAAGGTGTTAGAACAACAGAGAATATAATGATGCAGGATTTGCGTCTGATATTAATCATTGTTGGCGCGATCGCCATAATCGCTTTACTGGTACATGGTTTCTGGACCAGCCGTAAAGAGCGTTCCTCTATGTTTCGCGATCGTCCACTGAAGCGCATGAAGTCCAGTCGTGACGACGATGACGTTGAAGACGACATCGACGGTCCTGACGACGACGGCGTGGGTGAAGTTCGTGTTCATCGGGTCAATACTGCGCCCGGCGCAGCGCATGGAGAGCATGAAGCCCCCCGCGCTCCGCAGCACCAGTATCAACCACCGTATGCTTCTGCCCAGCCGCGCCAGCCAGCGCCGCCGCCAGTGGAAGAACCTGTTCGTCATCCGCCGCAGCAGCCTGTGCAACAGCAGCCCGTTGCGCCACAGCCTGTACAGCCGCAACCTGTGCAACAGCCTGCACAGCCAGTGCATCAGCCACAGCCTGTTCAGCAGCCGCAGCCGGTACAACAACCGCAGCCGCAGCCTGAACCGCCTGCGCCACAGCCCGCTCCGCGCGTTGAGCCAGAGCCGGTCGCAGAGCCAGAACCGGTTGTTGAAAAGCCGCAGCGTAAAGAAGCAGTGATCATCATGAACGTGGCTGCTCATCATGGCACCCATCTGAACGGTGACGTGCTGCTTAACAGCATCCAACAGGCAGGCTTCAAGTTCGGCGACATGAATATTTTCCATCGCCACCTGAGTCCTGACGGTAGCGGTCCGGCGCTGTTTAGCCTGGCCAATATGGTCAATCCAGGCACGTTTGACCCGGAAATGACCGGTGATTTCGTCACGCCGGGGGTTACGATCTTTATGCAGGTGCCGTCCTACGGTGACGAGCTGCAAAACTTTAAGCTGATGCTACAGTCCGCTCAGCACATCGCCGACGAAGTGGGCGGTGTGGTGCTCGACGATCAGCGTCGAATGATGACGCCGCAGAAACTGCGCGAGTATCAGGACCGCATCCGCGAAGTTAAGGAAGCGAACGCGTAATCGTCGCGTTAACTTCACCTCCTCCTCAACCCCCGCCTGTCGGGGGTTTTTCTCATTGATGGTGCGATATGGACTCAATCGAACAACAACTTACTGAACTGCGAACCACGCTTCGCCATCATGAATATCTCTATCATGTTATGGACGCACCGGAAGTGCCGGATGCGGAATATGACCGCCTGATGCGTGAACTGCGCGAGCTGGAAGCGCAGCACCCCGAACTGATTACGCCCGATTCCCCAACGCAGCGCGTCGGCGCGGAACCGCTGGGCGCTTTCAGCCAGGTGCGACATGAAGTGCCGATGCTGTCGCTGGATAACGTGTTTGATGAAGAGAGTTTTCTGGCTTTCAACAAGCGTGTGCAGGATCGCCTGAAGAGCATCGACAATCTGAGCTGGTGCTGCGAGCTAAAGCTGGATGGTCTGGCCGTTAGCATTCTTTATGAGAACGGCGTGATGGTGCGTGCCGCAACGCGCGGCGACGGCACTACCGGGGAAGACATCACCACTAATGTGCGCACTATTCGTGCGATCCCGCTGAAACTGCGTGGCGATAACATTCCCGCCCGGCTGGAAGTGCGCGGGGAAGTGTTCCTTCCGCAGGCGGGCTTCGAGAAGATCAACGAAGAAGCGCGTCGTACCGGTGGGAAAGTGTTTGCAAACCCGCGTAACGCGGCGGCAGGTTCGCTGCGTCAGCTCGATCCACGAATCACCGCGAAGCGACCGCTTACTTTCTTCTGCTACGGCGTCGGGATCCTGGAAGGCGGTGACCTGCCAGATACTCACCTGGGTCGTTTAATGCAGTTCAAAGAGTGGGGGTTACCGGTTAGCAACCGCGTGCAGCTCTGCGACTCTCCGGAGGCGGTGCTGGCGTTCTATCACAAGGTTGAAGAGGATCGTCCCACGCTCGGGTTTGATATTGATGGCGTGGTGATCAAGGTTAACTCGCTGGCGTTGCAGGAACAGTTAGGATTTGTGGCCCGTGCGCCGCGCTGGGCGGTAGCCTTTAAGTTCCCGGCGCAGGAGCAGATGACCTTCGTTCGCGACGTGGAGTTTCAGGTAGGGCGTACGGGGGCGATTACGCCTGTGGCGCGTCTGGAGCCTGTGCAGGTGGCTGGCGTGCTGGTAAGTAACGCCACGCTGCATAACGCCGATGAAATTGCCCGCCTGGGCCTGCGCATTGGTGACAAAGTGGTGATTCGCCGCGCGGGCGACGTGATCCCACAGGTGGTTAACGTTGTTGAGTCTGAACGTCCTGCCGATACCCGTGCCATCGAGTTTCCAGCCCACTGTCCGGTATGTGGTTCGGACGTTGAGCGCGTGGAAGGTGAAGCGGTAACGCGCTGTACGGGCGGGTTAATCTGCGGCGCGCAGCGTAAAGAGTCCCTGAAGCACTTTGTCTCCCGCCGGGCGATGGACGTCGACGGAATGGGTGACAAGATTATCGACCAGTTAGTTGAGAAAGAGTACGTCCATACGCCAGCGGACCTCTTTACCCTGACGGCAGGTAAGCTGACCGGTCTTGATCGTATGGGGCCGAAATCTGCCCAGAACATCGTTAACGCGCTCGAGGCGGCCAAAAACACCACCTTTGCCCGTTTCCTTTACGCGCTTGGCATTCGTGAAGTCGGAGAGGCGACGGCGGCAGGGCTGGCGGCGTATTTCGGCACGCTGGACGCGCTGGAGAAAGCCACCATCGACGAGCTACAGAAAGTCCCTGATGTCGGCATTGTGGTCGCTACCCACGTTTTCAACTTCTTCGCCGAAGAGAGCAACCGTGAAGTGATCGGTAAATTACTGGAACAGGGCATTCACTGGCCTGCACCGGTAGTGGTTAATGCCGAAGAGATCGACAGCCCGTTTGCCGGTAAAACGGTGGTGCTGACCGGCAGCCTGAGCCAGCTCTCGCGCGATGACGCGAAAGCGCGCCTGGTGGCGTTGGGGGCAAAAGTGGCGGGCAGCGTATCGAAGAAAACCGACCTGGTGATTGCCGGGGAAGCGGCCGGTTCGAAGCTGGCAAAAGCGCAGGAGCTTGGCATCGAGGTAATCGACGAAGCGGAAATGATGCGCCTGTTAGGAGAGTGACGTGGAAAAAGAGCAGCTCGTTGAGATCGCCAATACGGAGATGCCGTTCGGTAAATATAAGGGTCGCAGGCTGATTGATCTACCGGAAGAGTATCTGCTGTGGTTTGCCCGTAAGGATGAGTTCCCCGCCGGGCGTCTGGGCGAGCTGATGGCTATCACGTTACTGATCAAAACAGAGGGGTTGACCCAGCTGGTTCAGCCCCTGAAACGTCCTTAAACTTTCGCGGCGCGGGTCTCATCCTGCGCCAGCTTTTCAGTCTGCGCCTTGTAACGCCGCGCCAGTACCGCACACACCATCAGCTGGATCTGATGGAAAATCATCAGCGGCAACACCATCATCCCAATGACGGACGTCGGGAACAGAATATTGGCCATCGGGATCCCGTTGGCCAGGCTCTTTTTCGATCCGCAAAATACAATGGTGATTTCATCGGCCTTATTGAAGCCGCATTTGCGGGCCACAAAGACGTTAACCGCGATGACAATGGCCAGCAAAACGATGCTTACCACCACAATAAACAGCAGCGATCCAGCGCCCACCCTGTGCCAGATGCCGTTCACCACGGCTTCGCTGAAGGCCGTGTAAACCACCAGCAGAATTGAGCTTTGGTCCGTTTTCCCGATCCATTTTTTATGTTTTGCCACAAACGCCCCAATCCAGGGACGGGATAAGTGTCCGAGCACAAACGGCAGCAGCAGTTGCAGACAAATTTTACCCACCTGCTCCAGATTGCCTTCCGCCCCGTGCATGTTCATCAGCAGACCGACCAGTAGCGGTGAAACAAAGATCCCCAGCAGGCTGGAAGCGGAAGCAGAACAAACCGCCGCCGCGACGTTACCGCCCGCCAGCGAGGTAAAGGCAATAGCGGACTGCACGGTGGCCGGCAAAATGCACAGATAAAGGAAACCGGTATACAGCGCCGGATCGACATTCACCGGCGCCCACCAGGCGAACAGCACGCCCAAAACCGGGAAGAGGATAAAGGTGCTGCACATTACCCACAGGTGCAGTCGCCAGTGGCTACCGCCTGCAATAATGGCTTCCCGGGAGAGTTTGGCGCCATGCATAAAGAACAGCAGGGCAATGGCTGCCGTGGTCAGTCCTTCAATAACCGGAACGAAACTGCCCCGCGCCGGGAAGAACGAGGCCAGCAAGACGACACTAATCAGGGTCAGCGTAAACGGATCAAGGATACGAAAAAGTTTCATAATCACTCCTGAAAACAGATGCCGCTATTGTGCTTTCTTCCCTTTGAGAAATAAAATTGATTTATTGCATCCATTCATGAATTAAACAGATGAATTATTCGTTACGTCAGCTTCGCGTTTTCGTCACCGTCGCGCAGGCCCGCAGCTTTAGCCGGGCAGGGGAGATCATTGGCCTCAGCCAGTCGGCGGTGAGCCATAGCGTTAAGGAGCTTGAAACGCAAACGGGAGTGAAGCTGCTCGACCGTACGACGCGAGAAGTGGTACTCACCGAAGCGGGACAGCAGCTGGCAATGCGACTGGAAAGGCTGCTGGATGAACTGAACAGTACGCTCAGGGATGTTGGCCGGCTCGGACAACAGCTTTCCGGTACCGTGAGAGTGGCGGCGAGCCAGACGATTTCAGCGCATCTTATTCCCCAGTGTATCGCTGAAAGTAATCACCGCTATCCGGATATCGATTTTGTTTTGCACGACAGGCCGCAGCAGTGGGTACTGGAGAGTATCCGTCAGGGGGATGTGGATTTTGGCATCGTTATTGATCCCGGAGCGGTAAGCGACCTGGAATGTGAAGTGGTGCTCTCGGAGCCCTTTTTATTGCTCTGCCGCGATGATGATCCGCTGGCATCGCTGCCACACGTGGCCTGGCAGGCCTTGCAGGGGGCAAACCTGGTGTTACAGGATTATGCATCAGGCAGCCGTCCGCTGATAGATGCCGCTCTGGCCGCGCAGGGCGTTAAGGCAACCATTGTGCAGGAGATTGGGCATCCTGCCACGCTCTTCCCGATGGTCGAAGCGGGGATTGGCATCAGCGTTCTGCCGGCGCTGGCGCTGCCACTGCCGCAGGGGAGTCGTTTAACGGTGAAGCGTTTCGTACCCTGTGTCGAACGCCAGCTGATGCTGGTACGCCGTAAAAACAGGTCACTTTCCGGCGCGGCGCATGCCTGCTGGGATGTGGTGCGTATGCAGGCCGAACGTTTGATGGAGGCCCGCACACGCGATCCACTTTTTAACGAAACCAATAATCAGATGTAGATATTAATCTGATGCTCCGCGGAGGGCTTATTGATGCCTTCCGCGACTGCCTGACCTTTTTCCTGTTTTGGCATCGCCTCTTCTGCCTGCTGACGCTGCAATTGCGCCAGCTGTGCCTGCAACATAGCCAGCTGAGATTCGAGTAATTCCTGCTGCTTTTGCTTCTCTTCTGCTGTGGCATCACCCATGGCCACTTCTTTGAGCTGCTGAGTGACTTTCGTTATCTGTTTGGTCAGACGGGTGATTTGAGAAGCAATGTCGTTTCCGCCGAAGCTGTTATCTACGCTGCCGATTTCCATCGCCGACAGAGAAACGGGCTTAAGAGTTGTCATATTGAGATCCTTTTCGCCATAAAATAGAGGTATCGGCAAAGAAGGCGTGAGCTTGAGTAAAACAAGCGGTCTGGCTGCAATGGGGATGTGCTATATCGCAGATAGCAAAAAAGCGCCTTTAGGGCGCTTTTTTACATTGGTGGGTCGTGCAGGATTCGAACCTGCGACCAATTGATTAAAAGTCAACTGCTCTACCAACTGAGCTAACGACCCGAAATGGTGGGCGATGACGGGCTCGAACCGCCGACCCCCTCCGTGTAAAGGAGATGCTCTACCAACTGAGCTAATCGCCCATTTCGGAACTGCTGCGATAAGGTGAGAATGGTGGGCGATGACGGGCTCGAACCGCCGACCCCCTCCGTGTAAAGGAGATGCTCTACCAACTGAGCTAATCGCCCAATCTCAATGCTTATCTACACTGCGAGTCTACCGAAGTAGATGGTGGGTGATGACGGGCTCGAACCGCCGACCCCCTCCGTGTAAAGGAGATGCTCTACCAACTGAGCTAATCACCCCCGCTGTGTGGAGTCGCATTATAGGGAGAGTTGAAAATGAGTCAACGCATTTTCTAAAGTTTTTATTCGTTCGTCGTAAAATTAGTCAAAACGATCGCAAAACGGACTGTGGCGCATGATTTATAAACAAAAACAGCAATCTCGAACCGGATAAAGTGATCGACATTGAGGAATCGGCCCACAGTGATAGAATATTGCCCATTGTTTTCTTCCCGGAATTTGCCGATTACCGGCATCTTTATAACGTAAGGCCATTTCATGAAAATCAAAACTCGCTTCGCGCCGAGCCCGACAGGCTATCTGCATGTCGGTGGTGCACGTACCGCTCTCTACTCCTGGCTTTTCGCACGTCACAACAACGGTGAGTTTGTGCTGCGTATTGAAGACACCGATCTGGAGCGCTCAACGCCGGAAGCAATTGAAGCCATTATGGATGGGATGAACTGGCTGAATCTGGCGTGGGACGAAGGCCCATACTTCCAGACCAAACGTTTTGACCGCTATAACGCCGTAATTGACGAGATGCTGGTGGCAGGCACGGCCTATAAGTGCTACTGCTCCAGGGAGCGTCTGGATGCGCTGCGTGAAGAGCAAATGGCAAAAGGCGAAAAACCGCGTTATGACGGTCGTTGCCGCCATGACCACAGCGAGCATGCTGCGGATGAGCCTTGCGTAGTGCGTTTTGCTAACCCACAGGATGGCTCTGTTATCTTTGATGACCAGATCCGTGGCCCGATCGAATTCAGCAACCAGGAGCTGGATGACCTCATCATTCGTCGTACTGACGGATCGCCAACCTATAACTTCTGCGTAGTTGTGGACGACTGGGATATGGAAATCACTCACGTGATCCGTGGTGAAGACCATATCAATAACACCCCGCGTCAGATCAACATTCTGAAAGCGCTGAACGCGCCTGTACCGGTGTATGCGCACGTATCAATGATCAACGGTGACGACGGTAAAAAGCTGTCCAAACGTCATGGCGCGGTGAGCGTGATGCAGTACCGTGATGACGGCTATCTGCCGGAAGCGCTGCTGAACTACCTGGTGCGTCTGGGCTGGGCTCATGGTGACCAGGAGATCTTCAGCCGCGAAGAGATGATCGAGCTGTTCTCTCTGAACTCTGTCAGCAAATCAGCCAGCGCGTTCAACACTGATAAACTGCTGTGGCTGAACCATCATTACATCAATACCATGCAGCCAGAATATGTGGCGACTTATCTGCAATGGCACATTGAACAGGCAAACATCGATACCCGTACGGGCCCTGAACTGGCGGATCTGGTGAAGCTGCTTGGCGAGCGTTGCAAAACGCTGAAAGAAATTGCTGAAAGCTGCCGTTACTTCTATGAAGAGTTTGACGCGTTCGACACCGACGCGGCCAAGAAACACCTGCGTCCGGTTGCGCGTCAGCCGCTGGAAGTGGTGCGTGACAAACTCGAAGCCATTACCGAATGGACTGCGGAAAATGTTCACCACGCGATTCAGACTACCGCTGATGAGCTGGAAATTGGCATGGGTAAAGTCGGTATGCCGCTGCGCGTTGCGGTGACGGGGGCAGGCCAGTCTCCGGCGCTGGACGTGACCGTTCATGCCATCGGCAAATCACGTAGCGTTGCGCGTATCAACAAAGCGCTGGGCTTTATTGCTGAGCGTGAAAGCCAGCAGTAATACTCGTGTAATACAAAAAACGGCAGGGTAACCTGCCGTTTTTTATGCCTGTTATTCAGCAATACCAAGACGCGTGAGAAAACCCTGCAACCCTTCACGAGCGAGCAACTTGTGCAAACGTTCCTGTTCGACAGTCGTCATGTTTTCCAGCGAGTCGATAATTTGTGGAAGCAGGCAGGATGAGGTTGCCACGCCGTAGTGGGAAGGGCTTTCCGCCACATGGTATACAGCCCGACGGTTACGAATGGCGGGAAGACTAATGATGTGCTCCTTAACGTGCGCATCAATACATATCACCCTCGCTCTTCCGCCTTTTACACCGTTGATACCCTCCGTTTTCCATCCCTTCTGTCGTATCCAGCGATTAACGGTTTGTCGGGCTACGCCCAGACTGTCCGCCAGCTCTTCCGTGGTCATTTTGCTGCGTAATCTTTTCATATCAGCGTTGGTCGCGAATCCCTAAACGTTGTAACAAGCCGGTAATCCCTTCCCGCAGTAACAGTGATGTCATCTGCTTTTGCTCTTCCGGCGTCATTTCATTCGCCAGCGTCAGGAGCAGGGCATGAAGCGAGCCCTCGTGGTACGTCTTATCTGGCAGTTCCGGCGTCTCTGTTGCCCTGCGCGCGCTGCGAATAAAGTCGCGCACTTTTTCATTGACGTGTACCAGACGCGCTTTGCCACCCTGAACGCCTGGCTTTGGCGATGTAATCCAACCCTCTTTGCGTACCCATTTATTGATGGTCTGTCGGCTATAACCAGTGAGCAGGGCTAACTCTTCTGGCGTCATTCGTTCCTTGATCATACAATTTCCTGAATATCTGTGGGGTTAATTAGTGGTTCATTTTATAGCACCGTTTTACGTGAAAACGTGACAAGCTTAACTCCTGGCTGCGAGCAGGCTCGCAAAGTGATTCATTTGCATGATTTTTCGGCGATTGAAAGGCGGAGGCTGAATTTGCCGTTGACACTCTGCGGCGGAATTCATATTATGCCGCCCGTCAACATGACAGCTTTACGACGGGGCTATAGCTCAGCTGGGAGAGCGCCTGCATGGCATGCAGGAGGTCAGCGGTTCGATCCCGCTTAGCTCCACCAAACTCTGAACCCAACAGAGTGCGGTAGGTAAAGTAACATGTGGGGCTATAGCTCAGCTGGGAGAGCGCTTGCATGGCATGCAAGAGGTCAGCGGTTCGATCCCGCTTAGCTCCACCAAAATTTAAACCCTCGTCGCAAGACGGGGGTTTTTTTATATCTTGTAAAATATTTTAGACTGTTTTTGTTGCAATTAACGTCGTTTTCTACACCTCACCTCAATCCAAATCAATAAACAAGTCTATAAATAGACCTGAACTTGATTCGTGTTATTAATAAACCTATTATCCATGCGGTCAATGAGACGATGGTAAAATAGATTATCCGGATTAATGAATAGAAAAATTTACAATAATGTAAAGATATTTATGGTTGCCCTGGCGCTAAGCCTGATTGCGATTCCTTTTTCTCGTTATATCTCTCCACGGGCCATCGTCAGCGAAAATGATGTTTATCTGGCGTGGTTGCCCTTAAGTGCCATGCTCGCCATCGTGTTGTTATTTGGACGGCGGGCAATCATTCCTTTGCTGTTAAGTTTTAGTATTACTAATATTTATAATCTTGATTTAGCACCACTACAATCTGCCGTATTATTATGTTGTCAGACGTTTACCGTCTTCGCCGCCTGTGGCGTCATCCGTCTGGTGCTGGGCAAGCGCTGGCGACACAGCATACCTAATAAGTACATTGGCATACGTATTTTCTGGCTCGGATTTATGGTGCCTGTGGGCATCAAATTATCGATGTATCTGGCGGGATATTTATTTGATTTCCCGGTGACAATCTCCTCATATTTCGGCGAAGGCTCTGCAATTTATAACGTTATCGATATTCAGAGTCTGATTTGTGCCGCCCTGATTTTCACCATGATGTTCTATTATCCGTTAAGAATGATTATTAATCCTCGCTATGCCCGAACATTCTGGCGGCGAAGCGTGAAGCCCCTCTTTTGTCACAAAAAAGCGTTATTTATCGTTGTGTGGCTGATGCTGTTGATCTCGATGATCGCTATTTTATGCGCGCCTTTTGAGTCGCAGTTTATTGCGGGTTATTTGATGCCAATCGTTTTCATTCTTTTCACCCTGGGGATTGGTCGTCTGAGCTATGCGCTCATCTCTTTATTCTGGGCGGCCTCGGCGCTCATGCTGTTGACCTATAATTATAATTTTCTTAATGGCGTTGAATCGGGCCACTCGCTCTCCTTTATCCTGTCGGTGCTAATCTCTTTCGCCATCTGCCTGCTTTACATGTCGCGGATCTATCAGAAAAGTGAATGGCTGAAACAGGGGTGGCAGGAGAGGGCGCTTACCGATCCGCTCACCGGTCTGCCTAACATTCGTGCGCTGGAAGTGTTTTTACAGCACCATCCCGAGGCCAAAGTCTGCTGCCTGCGCCTGGATAATCTCGAATTCCTGAGCCGTCACTACGGCATCCTCATGCGTGTACATTGTAAAAAGATGATAACCGCGTCGCTGCAACCGTTATTGCAAAAAGACGAGAAGCTCTTCCAGTTGCCGGGCAGTGAGCTGGTAGTGGTCTTGCTGGGTCCGGGCACGGCTGAACGTCTGCAATATATGGTTGATCATCTGAACAGCCGTAAGATTATCTGGAACAAGACTGAGCTCGACATCGAGTTTGGCGCCTCCTGGGGTGAAGTGCCGGATGGAGAAAGCCTGCATCACACGCTGGGTCAGCTGAGCTGGCTCTCCGAGCAGTCCTGTGCCGGGCACAACGTCCTGGCGTTAACCAACAGTCTGGATGATGTCTCCGGTCAGACGACGGACAGAGTGCTGATGCTGGCCCGCATAAAACGCGCCCTTGATATCGGTGGGCTTCACCTTTACGCCCAGCCAATCCATAACGCGCGTGGGGAAGGGTACTTTGAAATCCTCTCAAGGCTTGAAAGCGAGGGTGAGATCATCACGCCTGATCGCTTTATTCCGCTGATTGCTCAGTTTAACCTGAGCCACCGATTTGACCTGAACGTGGTGGAAAAATTGCTGATGTGGATGCGCAGCCATCCGTCCGAACGGGCCGGAACGCGGTTCTCCGTTAATCTGATGCCGCTGACGCTGATGCAAAATGAGATAGCGGCTGAGATCATCGCGCTTTTTGAACGCTACACCATTGCGCCGCAAGATATCGTCATTGAGATCACCGAGGAACAGGCTTTCTCTGACTCGGGAAGCAGCATCAACAATATCCAGCAGCTGCGGGATTACGGCTTCCGGATTGCTATTGATGACTTTGGTACCGGCTATGCCAACTTTGAGCGCCTGAAGCGGCTGGAGGCCGATATCATTAAGATCGATGGCTGCTTCGTGAAAGATATCTGCACCGACAGCATGGATGCGATGATCGTGCAGTCCATTTGCAACATGGCCAAAACGAAATCGCTTTGTGTGGTGGCTGAATATGTGGAATCGGCTGAACAACGCGAGATGTTGCTGCGATTCGGCGTGGACTATTTGCAGGGCTATTTGATTGGTAAACCACTGCCCCTGACGGCGCTGGAGGCATAAAAAAACCGGAAGCGAGGACTCCCGGTTTTTATTACGCGGTATGAATTACAGAACCAGTGCTGCGATAGAGGCAGACAGGACGCTCACCAGTGTTGAACCGTAAACCAGCTTCAGGCCAAAGCGAGAAACGACGTTACCTTGCTCTTCGTTCAGGCCTTTAATCGCACCAGCGATAATACCGATGGAAGAGAAGTTCGCGAAGGAGACCAGGAAGACGGACAGGATCCCTTCCGCACGAGGGGAGAGTGTGCTGGCAATCTTCTGGAGATCCATCATCGCCACGAACTCATTGGAAACCAGTTTCGTTGCCATGATACTGCCCACCTGCAACGCTTCGTGAGCGGGCACGCCCATCACCCAGGCAATCGGGTAGAAGATGTAGCCCAGAATGCCCTGGAAGGAGATACCGAGTACGGCCGCAAACAGGGCGTTCAGCGCAGCGATCAGCGCGATAAAGCCAATCAGCATCGCGGCGACGATAATTGCAACCTTGAAACCCGCCAGAATGTATTCACCCAGCATTTCGAAGAAGCTCTGTCCCTCGTGCAGGTTTGACATCTGAATGTTCTCTTCGCTGGCATCCACGCGGTACGGGTTAATCAGCGAAAGCACGATAAAGGTGCTGAACATGTTCAGAACCAGCGCCGCAACTACGTATTTTGGTTCCAGCATGGTCATATACGCGCCCACGATAGACATGGAAACGGTAGACATTGCGGTTGCCGCCATGGTGTACATGCGGTTACGGGACATCTTGCCGAGGATATCTTTATACGCAATGAAGTTCTCAGACTGACCGAGAATCAGCGAGCTGACTGCGTTAAAGGATTCCAGTTTGCCCATGCCGTTAACTTTCGATAACAGGAAGCCGATCGCACGGATAACCACCGGCAGAACGCGGATGTGCTGAAGGATACCGATCAGGGCAGAAATGAAGACGATAGGGCAGAGCACCTTCAGGAAGAAGAAGGCCAGACCCTGATCGTTCATGCTGCCAAAGACGAAGTTTGTCCCTTCGTTGGCAAATCCGAGCAGTTTTTCGAACATTTCGGAGAAGCCTTTCACGAAGCCCAGGCCTACGTTGGAGTTCAGGAAGAACCACGCAAGTAAAACTTCAATGACCAGCAGTTGGACAACATAGCGGATACGAATTTTTTTGCGGTCTGTGCTGACCAGCAATGCAAGTGCAGTAACGACAACGAGTGCCAGGACAAAATGAAGGACGCGGTCCATATTTGCTCCAAATATGAGGCAGGTTTAATTTCCGTGCACATTCTATGTAACAAGCACAAAGAAAACGAGATCAAGCCCACACTATAGTTACATCCTGTGACGAGTCTCAAAAATAGTGATCAACAATACATTTTTGTTATGTTAGGTAAATGAGTGAAAAGTTAAGTTTGTGTGCTACGCTTCACAAATGTCTGCGCATTTTCACATTCTGTGACCTTGCTCCACCTGCCTGTCTATCGTTCCTGGCTATCAGAGAAATCATGTTAACCATTACAAATGAACTTGATAATCATTCTCATTTTGATAGCATAAAACATAGCAAAGGCTATATTTCCAGAGGCAGAAATGACGAATAGTCGCGTAGAGAGTAGCAGCGGCAGAGCGGCACGCAAGCTGCGGTTCGCATTAATGGGACCGGCATTCATTGCCGCGATTGGCTACATCGATCCGGGTAATTTTGCGACCAACATTCAGGCCGGGGCCAGTTTCGGCTATAAACTGCTGTGGGTTGTGGTCTGGGCCAACCTGATGGCGATGCTGATTCAGATGCTCTCCGCGAAGCTGGGTATTGCTACCGGAAAAAACCTGGCGGAGCAAATCCGCGATCATTATCCACGTCCGGCGGTTTGGTTTTACTGGGTTCAGGCGGAAATTATCGCCATGGCCACCGATCTCGCCGAGTTTATCGGGGCGGCGATCGGCTTCAAGCTTATCCTGGGCGTCTCCCTGCTTCAGGGGGCCGTGCTGACCGGTATCGCCACTTTCCTGATTCTGATGCTCCAGCGGCGGGGACAAAAACCGCTGGAGAAAGTCATCGGCGGCCTGCTGCTGTTTGTCGCTGCCGCCTATATTGTTGAGCTGATTTTCTCCCAGCCGAATCTGGCGCAGCTGACGAAAGGGATGGTGATCCCGTCGTTACCCACTTCTGAAGCCGTTTTTCTGGCTGCCGGGGTGCTGGGGGCGACCATTATGCCGCACGTCATTTATCTGCACTCTTCATTAACCCAGAATCTGCATGGCGGGACGAGTAAAGAGCGCTACTCCGCCTCGAAATGGGATGTGGCTATCGCGATGACCATTGCCGGATTTGTGAATCTGGCGATGATGGCGACCGCCGCCGCCGCGTTCCACTTTAACGGGCATACCGGGGTTGCCGATCTTGACCAGGCTTACCTGACGCTGGAGCCGCTACTGAGCCATGCCGCTGCCACTATTTTTGGTTTAAGCCTGGTTGCTGCGGGTCTTTCATCTACGGTTGTGGGGACACTGGCCGGGCAGGTGGTGATGCAGGGGTTCGTACGTTTCCATATTCCGCTGTGGGTTCGCCGCTCGGTCACGATGCTGCCATCCTTTGTTGTGATCCTGATGGGGCTGGATCCGACCCGCATTCTGGTGATGAGTCAGGTATTGTTGAGTTTCGGAATTGCGCTGGCGCTGGTGCCGCTGCTGATCTTCACCAGTAATAAATCGCTGATGGGCGAACTGGTGAATTCGACGTGGGTGAAGCGCGCCGGGTGGGCCATTGTGGTCGTGGTGGTGGCGTTAAACTTGTGGTTGCTGATAGGCACAGCCGCAGGCCTGTAAAAGAAAAAGGAGCCGGAAGGCTCCTTTTTGTTGTTAATGGTGATGGCCGTGACCGTGGCCTCTGCCTTTTCCATGACCCCAGCCGCCACGGCGGTCGTCACGATCGTTCCAGCCTTCACGGTAGCCGCGTTCGTAAGCCTTACGCTTATCCCAGCCACGGTGATAGCCGTTATCGTGTTTCCACCAGCGGTTTTGACGCCATTCATAATGGCGGTGCCAGTAGTCACGGTCGCGCCAGTAGCCACCGTCCCAGTATCTGCCGTAGTCATCACGATCGCCAATTTGTAATTTAATCGATGGCAACAGGGTGATTTCGCCCGCACTGGCGACCAGCGGGGCCGAAGCCAGTAATACCGCTGCAAGAATCAGTGACCTGAACATACTCTTCTCCTTCACGATCGGGGCCGCTGTGCGACCTGTTAACGCAATTTTACGAGTTGGTAAACATTCGTTTCATCGCCTCAACTCCTAAATCAGGAACGAGAGCACTTTTTGCTAAAAGTGTTTTTAATCTGAACTGGACAGGATCGTATCTATCGTCTTCAGCTCTTCTGCCGTGAACCGACAATTTTCAAGCACGCCTGCTGCATCTTCAATTTGTCCGGTCTTGCTTGCGCCGATGAGCACGGATGTCACCGCATCGTGGCGCAGGATCCAGGCCAGTGCCATTTGCGATAGCTTTTGCCCCCGGTTTTCCGCCAGCGCATTCAGCTTGCGTACCTTTTCCAGCTTTTTGTCGGTGATCTGCTCCGGGTTAAGGAACTTACTGCCGCTTGCTGCGCGAGAATCCGCCGGGATACCGTTCAGATAGCGATCGGTCAACTGTCCGCCCGCCAGGGGGGAGAAGGGGATACATCCCACCCCTTTATGCTGCAACACGTCCAGCAACCCCTCTTCAGGCGCACGTTCAAACAAGGAGTACTTCGGCTGGTGGATCAGACATGGCGTGCCCAGATCCTCCAGTATTTCAATCGCCTGCCTTGCCACTTCTGCCGGGTAGTTGGACAGACCGATGTACAGCGCCTTGCCCTGACGCACCACATGGTCAAGCGCTTTCATGGTTTCACGTAGCGGCGTTTGTGGATCCGGGCGGTGGTGATAGAAAATATCGACATACTCCAGCCCCATACGCCTGAGGCTCTGGTCCAGGCTGGCGATCAGATATTTACGTGAGCCCCAGTCACCGTAAGGCCCGTCCCACATGGTGTAGCCCGCTTTAGTGGAGATGATCAGCTCATCGCGCCAGGGCAGGAAATCCTCCTGCAAAATGCGCCCGAAATTACGTTCGGCCGAACCAGGAGGCGGGCCGTAATTATTGGCAAGGTCAAAATGCGTAATACCCAAATCGAAAGCACGCTGTAAAAGTTGACGGCTGTTTTCGAGTAACGTCGCGTCGCCAAAATTATGCCAAAGCCCCAGCGAGATGGCGGGAAGCTTAAGGCCGCTTTGCCCACAGCGGCGATATTGCATTGTCTGATAACGATTTTTGTCAGGCTGATAACCCATTGGCGAGACCTCTGGCGCTGGAAAGAAACATCAGTGTATACGTTTACACTAACCTGAAGAAAATGAGCATAGCTCAGCTTTTTTCGTAAAGCATTCTTTCCAGACCCTGATTGTCGCCAATTCTGGACACGCTTCACGCTTATTTAATACTCAGAGTGAGGTCAACGTCAGAAGGACACTTATAATATGCGTACCCCCTATTGCGTCGCCGATTACCTGCTGGACCGACTAACAGATTGTGGTGCCGATCATCTGTTTGGCGTGCCAGGCGACTATAACCTGCAATTTCTCGATCACGTGATAGACAGCCCGGACATCTGCTGGGTGGGCTGTGCCAATGAACTGAACGCGTCTTACGCCGCAGACGGCTATGCCCGCTGTAAGGGCTTTGCCGCGCTCCTGACGACATTCGGCGTTGGGGAGTTAAGCGCCATGAACGGTGTGGCGGGCAGCTTTGCCGAACATGTTCCCGTCCTCCATATTGTGGGGGCCCCGGGTATGGCGGCGCAGCAGCGAGGAGAGTTATTGCACCATACGTTGGGCGACGGCGAGTTCCGCCATTTCTATCATATGAGCGAACCCATCACCGTTGCACAGGCGGTACTTACCGAACAAAACGCCTGCTATGAAATTGACAGAGTCCTGACCACTATGCTGCGGGAGCGCCGTCCGGGCTACCTGATGCTGCCCGCTGATGTGGCGAAAAAAGCCGCTACGCCCCCTGTAAGCGCTCTCACTGTTAACCCCGCACCGGCTGATTCAGCCTGCTTGCAGGCGTTCCGTGAGGCTGCCGAAAAGCGCTTGTCCACGAGCAAACGCGCCGCGCTGTTAGCGGACTTCCTGGTACTCCGCCATGGTCTGCGCACGGCCCTTCAGACGTGGGTGAAAGAGGTGCCGATGGCACACGCCACCATGCTGATGGGCAAGGGCATTTTTGACGAACGACAGAGCGGTTTTTACGGCACCTACAGCGGATCGGCGAGCGCCGCGCCGGTCAAAGAGGCCATCGAGGGGGCTGATACGGTGCTGTGTATTGGCACGCGCTTTACCGATACGCTCACTGCCGGGTTTACCCACCAGCTGACGCCAGACCAGACGATAGAGGTTCAGCCACACGCGTCCCGCGTCGGCGACGTCTGGTTTACGGGTATCCCGATGAGGGAGGCCATTGAAACGCTGACAGCGCTGTGTAAAACCTATGTTCGTGATACGCGAGCGCCATTGGATCACAGCGGCTTTTCGTTCCCGACTATCGAAGGGGCGCTGACTCAGGAGAGCTTCTGGCGTACCCTGCAAACGTTTATCCGCCCCGGAGACATTATTCTGGCTGACCAGGGAACGTCTGCTTTCGGCGCTATCGATCTGCGTTTACCGGCGGACGTGAACTTTATCGTCCAGCCGCTGTGGGGATCGATTGGCTACACGCTGGCGGCAGCGTTTGGCGCGCAAACGGCGTGTCCGAACCGACGCGTGATTGTCCTGACGGGTGACGGCGCCGCGCAGTTGACCATTCAGGAGCTGGGATCGATGCTGCGCGACAAGCAGCGCCCGATTATTCTGGTGCTTAACAACGAAGGATACACGGTGGAAAGGGCCATCCACGGGCCGGAGCAGCGCTATAACGACATTGCCCTCTGGAACTGGACGCAGATCCCGCAGGCGCTGAGCCTGGCGCCTCAGGCAGAGTGCTGGCGCGTCAGCGAAGCGGAAGCGCTGGCGGAGGTGCTGGATAAAGTGGCACACCATGAGCGGCTTTCGCTGATCGAGGTGATGCTGCCGAAAGCCGATATTCCGCCGCTGCTGAGCGCGCTGACCAAAGCGCTGGAGGCGCGCAATAACGCCTGATTACCTGTCGTTTCGCCATCCCATCAGCATCGGTTTGCCCGCCAGCAGGAGCCAGGCGGGCAACATCACGATACAGAGCAGCGGCAGAAGCGTGGTATCCGGCACGACAACGGCCGCCATAAACAGGCTCAGCCACGCATCGCGCGTGACCACCAGTACCAGCCCCAGAATGGAACAGGAGACGGTAATCGCCGCAGGGACAGCGTCAACGTGCTCATGCAGCATCAGCCCCAGCGCGACGCCAACAAATACCGCCGGGAAGATACGACCTCCCCGGAAACCACAGGCCGCAGCGACCACCAGCGCCGCCAGTTTTACCAGCGCGAACAGCAGATAATCGGAGACGCTAAAGACCTGGCTGAAGGCCAGCTGCTGCATCTCGTCCAGACCCTTAAACAGCGTAACCGTCCCGCCGATGGCGCCTAAAACGCCCAGAATAAAACCCCCCATGCCCAGAATCAGCACCGGATGCTTCAGCCTGTGCATCAGGCGATGCAGGCGAGGGAGACACCACACCGCGACCATCCCCAGCGCAATGGCGATCGCGACGACGACGGCACCGCTGAAAATATCGGTGAGTTGCATCTGGCCGTAGTGGGGGATGGTGAGTGAAAAATGGGGATGGAAAAACAGGCTGGTGGTGAGGGCTCCCGCAGCGGCGGCCATTAGCGGCGCGAAGAGTTTATCCCACAGCGGCACCTCATGATCACTGCTGAGGGTTTGCGAAAAAATGAGCGCAGCCGCGACCGGAGTGCCAAACAGCGCCCCGATGGTGCCTGCTGACGCCAGGATCGTCCAGTCCAGCGCGCCAACGCGCGGAAAAAGACGCGCCCCCAGAAAGACCGCCAGCGCGATATTAACCGCCATAATGGGATGTTCAGGCCCAAGGCTTACGCCGCCCGCAAGACCGATAATCAGCGCGATAATAAGCCCCGGCAGAGCAGAGGGAGAGACAGGGGCGCCAATCAAGGGTTCCAGTGCCGGGTCCGGCCCGGCATGACCCGGGCTATAGCGGATCACCAGCCCTACGGCAATCCCGGTCAGGGTCAGCATCATCATGATCCAGCCCGGCGAGTCAATGCTGATGCCGAATTTTACCGGAAGCGCGGTCCATAAAATCGTTTGCAGCACCGCCGCCACTTTCATGACGACGATGAGCATCAGGCTCGACGCCACGCCAATAATCAGCGCCGGGACAGCCAATAACAGCATGGTTCTGGCTCGCGGATGGAGCATGATGATTTCCTTGTACAAAACGGCTTAACGTTACTTTGCACAATCAGCATTGTGGCAATAGTGCAAAAGGTGCTGAAACGGTAAAGTTATTATGTGACGAAGATCGATAATCCATGGGCAGTCACCTTCTGGTCGTTGTTGTTATCACGCCTTGAATTTACAGTGTCCCAAAGATTTATTCTGACTTTAGCGGAGCAGTAGAAGAATGACAAAGTATGCTTTGGTAGGTGATGTAGGCGGCACCAACGCGCGCCTTGCCCTGTGCGATGTGAACAGCGGTGAAATTTCTCAGGCGAAAACCTATTCAGGGCTGGATTACCCAAGCCTGGAAGCGGTGGTTCGCGTCTATCTGGAAGAGCATAAAGTGAGCGTTGAAGACGGTTGTATCGCCATCGCCTGTCCGATCACCGGCGACTGGGTGGCGATGACCAACCACACGTGGGCCTTCTCAATTGCCGAAATGCGGAAAAACCTCGGCTTCTCGCACCTTGAGATTATCAACGACTTCACTGCGGTTTCCATGGCTATCCCAATGCTTAAACCAGAGCATCTGATTCAGTTCGGCGGTACGGCCCCGGTTGAAGGCAAACCGATTGCCGTTTACGGCGCGGGCACCGGCCTGGGAGTGGCGCACCTGGTTCACGTCGACAAACGCTGGGTCAGCCTGCCGGGCGAGGGCGGTCATGTGGATTTTGCGCCGAACAGCGAAGAAGAGGGCATTATTCTTGAAGAGCTACGCGCCGAGATTGGCCACGTGTCGGCCGAGCGGGTGCTTTCTGGTCCGGGCCTGGTGAACCTGTATCGGGCGATTGTAAAATCAGACGGTCGTCTGCCGGAAAATCTGCAACCGAAAGATGTGACCGAACGCGCGCTGGCCGACAGCTGTATTGACTGCCGCCGTGCTTTGTCGCTGTTCTGCGTCATCATGGGGCGTTTCGGCGGCAACCTGGCGCTGAACCTCGGCACCTTTGGCGGGGTCTATATTGCGGGCGGGATCGTGCCGCGCTTCCTCGATTTCTTTACCGCCTCCGGCTTCCGTGGCGGCTTCGAAGACAAAGGCCGCTTCAGAAGCTATGTCCAGGACATTCCTGTTTACCTGATTGTCCACAATAACCCAGGCTTACTGGGCTCCGGCGCGCATCTGCGTCAGGTACTCGGTCAGATCCTCTGACGCTCATTCCCCTCTCCTGCGGGAGAGGGAACGCGCTACAGGTGCATGAGCTGGCGGAACTCTTTCACTCGGCTGCGGCTTACCGGCACCTGAAAATCCAGATCCTTCAGCCGCAAAATATAGGTGTTGTTAAACCAGGGTTCGATTTCGCGGATCTTGTTCAGGTTGACGCAGAACGAGCGGTGGCAGCGGAAGAAGTGGGCGGCCGGGAGTTTATTACAGAATTCGGTGATGTTCATCGCCATGACGTAGGATTCACGCCGCGTATAGACAAACGTCATTTTTTCATGCGCTTCGGCATAGTAAATATCGTCGACAGGCGTGACGATGATCCGTTCGTCCTTCACCAGATTAATCGTGTCGTTTTCCCGCGCTACCGGGCTGGCACTGGCGGGTAATGCTTGCTGCTGCCACGCGGCTTCCAGCTTATGCAGCATGCTGATAATACGCGACTCCTGGTACGGCTTGAGAATATAGTCAAACGCCTCAAGCTCGAAGGCTTCCACGGCATGCTCTTTCCACGCGGTGACAAACACAATAAACGGCTTGTGGGCGAATTGATTGATATTTTGCGCCAGCAGGACGCCGTCCAGCGACGGAATATTAATATCGAGGAATATCGCGTCGACCCGGTTATGCTGTAAAAATTTCAGCACGTCCAGACCATCCTCAAAACAGCCAACAATCTCCATCTGGCTGTGGGTTTTGATAAGCCAGCTCAACTCCTGTTGAGCCAGAATTTCATCTTCTACGATGATGACTTTCATCTGTTACTCCGGCCTACGGCAACAAGGATATGGGGGCATTCACGGGCGTTCGCTCATTCGGAACATAAAAGGCAATTTCGGTACCCGGCTCAAGGCGGTGGATATGCAGCCCGTCACCGTACAGCAGTTTGACCCGGTGATGCACATTCAGCAGTCCGATCTTGTTGCCCGGCATTTCGTTTGATTTGACGCGCTCGATGACTTTCGGATCGATGCCGTGCCCGGTATCGCGCACGGCGATACGCACGCGGTTACCGCTTTCCGTCACGCTAATCGTTACCACGCCTTTGCCTTTACACGGCTGAATACCGTGAACAATGGCGTTTTCCACCAGCGGCTGGATCAGCAGGCTTGGGATCACGCAGTTGACCTCTTCATCAATATCGTAAATGACCGTCAGCTTATCGCCAAAGCGAGCCTGCTCGATGGCGATGTAATCCTTGATTTGATACAGCTCTTTTTTGATGTCGATCTGCTCGTCGTCTTTTAGCTCAATGTTGTAGCGCAGATAGCGCGACAGATTAAATATCAGCTGCCGCGCGGTATCCGGATTCAGACGGATGGAAGAGGAGATAGCGTTCAGCGCGTTAAACAGGAAATGGGGATTGATCTTGCTTTGCAGGGCGCGCAGCTCTGCCTTATTTGCCATCTCGCGCAGCTGCTCCGCACGCGAAACCTCAAGTTGGGTGGAGATGATCTGCGACAGGCCAATCGCCATCTCCTGGAGCGAGGAGGTGATTTGGTGCGCATGGCAGTAGTAAATTTTCAGCGTCCCCGTGACCACGCCTTTTTCCCACAGCGGGATCACCAGCATTGAGTGGATCTCTGGCGTCCGGTGGGCTTCATCATTGTTTTTAATGATGATTTTTCCGTAGTTAATCGCCTGTCTGGTGGTCGGGCTGATGGTATCGTCGCTGTCGCGATAATTGTGCTCCCCGACGCCAACGTAAGCCAGCACGTGGTCAATATTGGTGATGGCGACCGCATCGGCGTGAATATCACGGCGGATGATATCGCAAACCTGACGTAAAGATTCGGCGTTAACGTGTCGGAAAAGCGGCAGCGTCTTGTTGGCGATATCCAGCGCCAGCTTGGCCTGACGCGCGGCGCTGGCCTCTTTTTCGCCCTCCACGCTTTGCACCAGCAGCACGATAAACCCGATACAGACGCTCCCGAGGATCATAGGAATACCGATCTTCGAGACGATATCCAGCCCCAGCGCAACGGTTGGCGCCCAGACGATGACCAGGATCATGGTCAGCGTTTCGCAGACCATCCCCGCGATAATCCCTGCACGCCAGTGCTGCTTTTTCGGGATTTTGCGGTTAATCCAGCCCGAGAGCAGCCCGGCAATAATGCTGGTGATAAAGCAGGGGACTGCCGTCACGCCGCCTATATCAATCAGGTATCGATGGGTGCCGGCGATGATACCTGTGATAATCCCTACCCAGGGACCAAAGAGGATCCCGCCCGACATGACGGCGATGATGCGCACGTTCACCAGCGAGCCTTCTACCGGCACCCCGGACCAGGTGCTGAACAGGGCAAACATCGAAAAGATAAACGTGACGGCCAGCAGCTCTTTTGGCGAATGGGCAGATTTATGCAACAGTTCGCGGAACAAGCGGATGCGGATAAGGAAAAAGAGACAGATCAGCATTAATGCCGCGCGGTCGAACACCGCCAGGAGCATATTGAAGATTTCGTGCACGGTCAGGCCTGGGAAAACGGGAAAAATCTATGATAGAAAACATAGGGCCTGATGACCAGCTATCCATCAGATTTATCAAATGGGGAAAAACCATAATTCTCAAAGGGGATTGCTGGCTTTTGACTGAAAGCCGGTGCTTTTCCATTTGGGGAGAAACGTCAGGTAACGATACTGAAAATATTGTGTTAAATCGTAGCGCTTAAAACTGCCTTTTCGCGATAAGAGTTCCGCTTTTCACTGCAATCACATTCCCGTTTTAGCGCAAAATATTGTTTTGCCGTTATCCTCTCGACAGCGTCTTTTTCTTCAGGTTATTTTCTAAGCACGCCACACGGGTGGCAGCGTCGCTCGGACGGTCCGGGCGCTAACGTGACTCTGAGGAATCTATGGCTGAATTCAGTCCTGAACGCCGTTTTACGCGTATCGATCGTCTCCCCCCTTATGTTTTCAATATCACTGCTGAACTGAAAATGGCTGCGCGTCGGCGCGGCGAAGACATTATCGATTTCAGTATGGGTAACCCTGACGGCCCAACGCCGCCGCATATCGTTGAGAAACTCTGCACGGTTGCGCAGCGTCCTGATACCCATGGGTATTCCACCTCACGCGGCATTCCACGCTTACGTCGGGCGATCTCCCGCTGGTATCAGGATCGTTATCAGGTCGATATCGATCCTGAAAGTGAAGCGATTGTGACCATTGGCTCCAAAGAGGGGCTGGCCCACCTGATGCTGGCGACGCTGGATCACGGCGATACCGTACTGGTGCCGAATCCGAGCTACCCCATTCACATCTATGGGGCGGTGATTGCCGGCGCGCAGGTGCGTTCTGTCCCGCTGGTGGAAGGCGTCGACTTCTTTAACGAGCTGGAACGGGCGATTCGTGAAAGCTATCCGAAGCCGAAAATGATGATCCTCGGTTTCCCGTCAAACCCAACGGCACAATGCGTTGAACTTGAATTCTTCGAGAAAGTGGTCGCGCTGGCTAAGCGTTACGACGTGCTGGTGGTACACGATCTCGCCTACGCCGATATCGTTTATGATGGCTGGAAAGCGCCGTCAATTATGCAGGTGCCGGGTGCCCGTGATGTGGCGGTTGAGTTTTTCACCCTGTCGAAAAGCTACAACATGGCGGGCTGGCGAATTGGTTTTATGGTGGGAAACAAAACGCTGGTGAGCGCCCTGGCGCGTATTAAAAGCTACCATGACTATGGCACCTTTACGCCGTTACAGGTCGCGGCCATCGCGGCGCTGGAAGGGGATCAGCAATGCGTGCTCGATATTGCCGCTCAGTACAAACGCCGCCGAGATGTGCTGGTAAAAGGGCTTCATGAAGCAGGCTGGATGGTGGAAATGCCTAAAGCCTCTATGTATGTCTGGGCGAAAATTCCTGAGCCGTATGCGGCGATGGGTTCTCTGGAATTTGCCAAAAAACTGCTTCAGGACGCGAAGGTTTGCGTCTCTCCAGGCATTGGCTTTGGTGACTACGGTGACACGCACGTGCGTTTCGCGCTGATTGAAAACAGCGACCGTATCCGTCAGGCAGTGCGGGGCATTAAAAGCATGTTCCGCGCGGATGGCCTGCTTGCAGCGAAGAGCGTTGCGGAACAACCCGAGTCGTAACGGACAACAAAAAAAACAGGCGCCAACGGCGCCTGTTTTTTTGACTGCATTTTCTTAACTAGATCATCAGAGCAAACGTTCCGGCCCAAACTAAAACAATAACCGAAATGCCCATAAAGAAATATTTCACGTTTCATCGCTCCGCGTATCTTCCGGTACGCATTAAAAATACAGAGTCCAACTGAGTATAGAGAGTTGAAATCATGCGAAAGGGGAAATCGGAATTATCCCGTGACGTCGCTAACTTCAGCTCTGAATTCTGTGCTTTCCTGTCGCCAGACGGCGCTAATGTACGCCTAAATTTCAGGAGTGACAAGAGGCATTTTTTTAAATAATTTCCGACACTTACGAGTGTCGTGGAACGGCGACAGTTTGATTTCGGTACGCAATAAATGCCTGTTGAGCGACGGTCGAAAAAAGCCGTTACGCACTGCGATTACAGGTGTTTGAAAAGGTTAGTTTCTTAGCGAAACTAACCTTCGAAAGGGGTCAGATATAGAGCGAGGCTTCGCCCAGGGGGCGGGTTTTAAAGCGGCGGTGCATCCACAGATACTGCTCAGGTGCACGCATAATCTCAAACTCAATCACCTTATTGATAAAGGTCGCGGCTTCACTCTCATCTTCAGGATAGTTCGCCATCTCTGGGGAGATATGCAGACGATAGCCTGACTTATCCGCTTTTCTGACCATGGTCACCGTCAACATCGCGGCGCCTGAGAGACGTGAAATCACAAAGGTACCGTTCGTCGTAGCGACATCTTTAACCGCAAAGAAAGGGGCAAAACTGCTGCCTTTAGGACCGTAGTCCTGGTCCGGGGCAAACCAGACGGCTTCCCCTTTTTTCAGGGCGCCAACCATACCGCGCAGATTGTTACGGCTGATCATCGCCTTATTTGAACGCATGCGGCCCCGCGTTTGTACCCATTCCATCAGCGCGCTGTTATGCGGGCGATAGGTTGCCATCATTGGCTGACAAAGACCCATAACGCGGCCGCCCAGCTCAAGCGACATAAAATGCACACCCACAACCATCACGCCGCGGTTTTGCATCTGGGCACGTTTCAGGTTATCCAGGCCTTCCACGTCAAACCATTTACGGACACGCTCGTCTGGCCAGAACCAGGCCATACCGGTTTCAAGCAGCGCCATACCGATAGATTTAAAGTTTTCCGCAATCAGCGTTTCGCGCTGCTGGGCATTGTAATGCGGAAAGCAAAGTTCGAGATTTTTTCGGGCAATGGATTCACGACGCTTAAGAAAGTAACGCGATGCGCTGCCGAGCTTAGAACCCAGGAAACGGATCACGGGATATGGAAGTTGAACCAGCAGCCAAAGCACGCCAAGGCCGAACCATGTAAACCAGTAGCGCGGGTGCAGAAACGCCCGCTGAAATTTGGATTGAGACAAAATAGTGGAACCTATGTGAAGCCTGTGAAGGTAGCGCAGACTTCGCGATACCACGTGCCATTGAGACCGTAGGACGAGGTCATGGTTGCAGGCTTTACCGTTCTTTACGACGTTGCCTGGCCATTGCTGACTTGGGTGGGCGGCATAATGTAGCACCGTTATACATTATGAGCTATCACTCGTTTTTGTTTAAAAAAGCGGCAATTGCGGAGTGGTTTGATTTTGCTATTGTTAAATCTGCGTTCCCGCATGTCTCCTGAAGGTGCAGACCATGGAAACCTACCTGCAAACGGTGAAAGAAGAGTGGGTGAAGCTGATTAATGAAACCGATCCCGATGTGCATCGGCTTGCGACTGAGCTTGCCAGGGATAATGCAATGCCACTGGTCGCTGAATTCTATCGTGTTGTGCTGGCAGATCCATCGGCAGCTGAATTCCTGACAACCGAACAGGTGGAGAGGCAGCTTCAGGAGGCGCTTCGTCGCTGGCTTATTGATGTGCTCTCATGCCGTGTGGAGCAGGTTGAAGAGCAGATGCGGGCGCAGCAGCGCGCTGCGGATGTTCATGCCCGTATTGGTATTTCGGTTGATTTAGTTGAAATGGGCTTCCGTGTTCTGAAAAAGCTGCTGTTACCTGTCATTACTACCAGCGCCCATTCGCCTGAGGTGAAGCTGCATATTTATCACTACGCGATAAACAGTATCGATCTGGCCATGGAAGTGATGTCGCGGGCCTATGTATTTAGCGAGAACAATGCGGCGAAAGAGGACGAAAATTATCGCATCTTTTCCTTAATGGAGAACGCAGAAGAGGAGAAGGAGAGACAGACCGCGGCGCTGCTGTCATGGGAAATGGTGCTTCTGTATAAGATCACGCTTAATTCCAGTATCGGCAACAGTCTGCCGCTGGGGCAGTCTGAATTTGGACTGTGGTTTAGCCATAAAGGTCGGCACTATTTCAGCGGCATCGCTGAGGCCGGTCATATCTCTCGTCTGATTCAGGAATTCGATGACCTTTTTAACGAGGTCCGTCTTGCAGGGCAGGGTCTGAGTGATAAAGCGCAGCGGGATAAATTCTTGCAGCGAATGCGTAATACCCTCTCGCAAATCATCACGCTTTTGCGCGAACTGTTTGACGAAGTGTCGCGACACGAGGTGGGGGTTGATGTCCTGACCCGCCTGTTGAATCGCCGTTTCCTGCCAACCATCTTCAAACGCGAAATCCTGCACGCCACCCGGGCGGGAACAAAGCTCTCGACGCTGCTGATTGACGTCGACAAATTTAAACAAATCAACGATACATGGGGGCACAATACCGGGGACGAGATCCTGCGAAAAGTCTCCGGCGCGTTCTACGACAACGTGCGAACCTGTGATTACGTTTTTCGCTACGGCGGCGATGAATTTCTGATTGTGCTAACGGAAATCTCAGAGGTGGACGCGCTGCGAATTGCCGAGCGTATCCGCAGGCGGGTGGAAAAAATCAAGGTTAACTCCCCAACCGGCGATATTATCCCGCTCTCCCTCTCGATAGGCGTTGCGATGTTCAACGGGCATCCCGATTACGAGCGATTGATTCAGGCGGCGGATGAAGCCTTATACGGCGCGAAACGGCGTGGCCGAAACTGCGTGGAGCTTTGGAAGGGGGCGTAAGGAAAGACAGAAGTGTCCCCTGCAGGAATCGAACCTGCAACTAGCCCTTAGGAGGGGCTCGTTATATCCATTTAACTAAGGGGACGAAGCGGCAAGAGTATAGCGTTATTTACACTTTTCGTTAAGCGCATTGCCGCCTGACTGGTCAAAGAGTCACCGTTCACGCCGATTTTTCGGCAGTTTTATCCTTTTTTTCCTGAGCCTTAAGCTCGGCCTTACGCTTGTTGGACATGTCGTTACGGATTTGCGCATGGCTCAGCAGCGCAAAGATAAAGGTCCCGCCACAAATGTTGCCTGCGAGGGTAGGCAGGGCGAACGGCCAGAAAAAGTCGCTCCAGTGGAGTGTGCCGTTAAATACCAGATAAAGGATTTCAACAGTTCCGACAACAATGTGTGTGGTATCGGCGAGTGCGATAAGCCAGGTCATCAGGATAATTACCACGATTTTCGCGCTACCCGCTGACGGGAACATCCAGACCATAGTGGCGATGATCCAGCCGGAAATTATGGCATTAGAGAACATTTCAACCGGCGTGTTTTTCATCACATCCATGCCAATTTTCACAAATGCGTCGCGGGTCGGTTCATCAAATATTGGCATATACTCGAATGCCCAGGCGGCTATGCCCGTACCGATCAGGTTCCCCAGCAGCACGACGCTCCACAGGCGCATCAGTAAACCGAAATTACCGAGGGTCGGATTTTGCATGACGGGTAGTACGGCAGTGACGGTATTCTCCGTAAAAAGCTGCTGTCGCGCCATAATGACGATAATAAAGCCGAACGTGTAGCCTAAATTTTCCAGCAAAAACCCGCCCGGTACGCCTTCCAGCTGAACGTGAAATATCCCTTTGGCGAGCAGAGAGGCGCCCATCGACAGACCGGCTGCAATGGCTGACCACAGCAGGGCCATCGCGTCGCGCTCCATCTCTTTTTCCCCGTCCTGGCGAATATGCTCATGAATAGCCATGGCGCGCGACGGCAGGCGATCTTCATCGACTTCTATCTCTTCTCCCCGGTCTTTCTCCTCGCTTTCAATCTCATGTTCCTCTTTGCTTTCACCAATTTTCTCTTCGCTAATGTCTTTCATAACAGCTCCTTCGGGGTAATTGCTCATTTAAGCGTAGCGGCTTTTAGCGCTTTCCCCGTGGGGATGCTCTTAAATTGCTGAAAATGGCAATAAAGGTGAGACATCTCTTTCAAAGCCAATATAAAATTGCCAGCGAAACGAATTCCGAAAGACAGGCTATGCTGAAATTAGCGTGATGACGCGAGCGGGTCGTCATTGTCCTCGTAGACATCGGTAAGCGTGCTGTTACAATCACTTGCACGTTTCAGGCGGAGCATCTCAGGCTCCGTCAAAGATGGCATTCAACGATAGCCATATTGAACAGGGAGAAATTTATGAAGCTTCGGCTGTCGGCGCTTGCGCTGGGCGTAACAATGCTTGTGGGCTGCGCCAGCTCTGGCGAGCAAACGGGACGCTCCGATCCTCTCGAAGGATTTAACCGTTCAATGTACAGCTTTAACTATAATGTGCTGGATCCATATCTGGTTCGTCCGGTTGCCGTGGCATGGCGTGACTATGTTCCGCAGCCGGCGCGTAACGGGCTGAGCAACTTTACCAGTAACCTGGAAGAGCCAGCGGTTATGGTGAACTACTTCCTTCAGGGCGACCCGTATCAGGGGATGGTGCATTTCACCCGCTTCTTCCTGAACTCCCTGCTGGGTATGGGCGGCTTAATTGATGTCGCAGGCATGGCGAACCCGAAATTACAGCGTGAACAGCCGCACCGTTTCGGCAGCACGCTGGGTCATTATGGCGTAGGTTATGGTCCGTATGTGCACCTGCCATTCTACGGCAGCTTTACCGTGCGTGATGATGGCGGCGACATGGTGGATACGCTGTATCCTGTACTGTCATGGCTCACCTGGCCGCTGTCGATTGGTAAATGGACCGTGGAAGGAATTGAAACGCGTGCGCAACTGCTGGATTCTGATGGTCTGCTGCGTCAGTCTTCCGATCCGTACATCATGGTCCGCGAGGCCTACTTCCAGAACCATGACTTTATTGCCAACGGCGGTAAGCTGAAGCCGGAAGATAATCCGAACGCGAAAGCCATCGAGAACGAATTAAAAGATATCGATTCGGAATAAATAAAAAAGGTGAGCAATGCTCACCTTTTTTAATCGTGTTGGGATTAGAACGCGTAGTTGAAGTTGGTACCAAACAGCCAGGCTTTACCTTCAGAGGTAAACTCGTACGGGCCTTCCTGGAAGGTCACCTTCTGGCCATGCATGTACGACACGCCCGCGTCGATAGAGGCATTCTCGTTGAACGCGTAGGTTGCCCCCGCACTCACCCAGAAACGGTCCTGATCCGGAATGGAGATAGAACGTTTATCGGCCGGTACCGGGCTGTCATCAAATGCCACGCCGGTACGGAACGTCCAGTTGTCATCCATATAATAGGTCGTACCAAGCGCGATACGGTAAGCATCGTGGAAGCTTTCGTCTTTATAGAACAGCGTCTGGCCGTTGCTGCCGGTGGCTTTAAGCTCCTCGAACTGGCTCCAGCTGGTATACGCGAGGCTGTAGTGAATTGCCCACTGCGGCGCAACGCGGTTATAACCTGACACTTCCCACATTTCTGGCAGATGCAGCGACAGTGAACCCGGTACGGTTTGATTCGAGGTACCCCATGGAATGGTGGTGCCCGCGCCTGGGACCATACCGTTGACTGGGCTCAGGATGCCGCTTTTGTAATCGCCATCGAAATCAATTTTCACTTCTGAGCGATAGGTCAGACCCCAGCGGTTGTTTTTATCCAGTTCATACAGGATACCGGCGTTCCAGCCGTAACCCCATTCATCACCTTTCAGGCTGGCAATTTTATTGCTGTTTTTCGGCAGTGCAGCAGTTTGCTCCCCGGAGTAACGCTCGATTTTTGCATCGGCGTAGACAGCATCAAAGCCCAGACCAAAGCTCCAGTTATCGTTCAGACGATATGCGCCGCTCAGGTTGAGGTTCAGGGTCGTCAGGTCGGTTTTACCGCCGTATTCCCCGGCCGGATAGTTGTTATTGAACTCCGTTGCCAGGCCATAGTTAGAGGTGACAGAGGCACCCCAACCAAACTGTTCATTGATTGGCGCAACAAAGTGCAGGTTAGGCACCCACGCGGTCGGCGCAATGTTATCCGCCTTCAGATCTGCGCCGGTGAACTGAGATTTGCCAGAAATATTGACATCAGGATCGATGTAAACCGCACCGGCAGAGAAGGTAGGGCGATCAAACATCATGATCAGTGCCGGGTTACGACTCGCGTTGCCTGCGTCATCGGCAATCGCACCTTCCCCGGAATACGCACGGCCAAGGCCAGAGGAAGAAAATTCGTTTAACTGGAAGCCCGCTGACCAGGCGGACGTTGAGACGATTGCCACTGCAACTGCTAAAGCAGTTTGTTTGAACAGGGTTTTCTGGCTCATGACCATAACCTCATTGAGTTATTTTTATTCAATAATTGTTACATACCGTAACAGGAGCGCGAAGTGTAGGGTCTGAGGTATGACTTACAAATCAGACCAGTGGCGAGAGTATAGGTCTGACCAGCTGGGATGTTGCAAGTTTGTTTATTAATATTTTCAGATATGTTTCTTGAAACGAGATCTGGTTGGCAAAATTGTGACCAGTGCGATTCCTCTGAAAAGGGGAATTTTGTTTTAGATCATTTTTTAGTGTGATATTGCTCACTTATCCGATTTTGCGCCATTAACGGCTGGAGGGGGCTCGTCCGGGGGCGTAAAATAGACGCATCGTGTTTATCTCGCGCCCTGCGCGAATACAGAGGAAATTGAGCTATGAGTAAATGCAGTGCTGATGAAACCCCGGTTTGCTGCTGTATGGATGTTGGCACCATTATGGACAACACCGATTGCACCGCCTCTTACAGCCGCGTATTCCCTAACCGCGCTGAAGCGGAAGAGACGCTGGCCGCGCTGAGCCAGCGCGCGCGTGAAGTCGAATCCGATCCGTGTGAAATCAAATCCACCTTCACGGAAGTGGAAGGCGGCGTGCGGCTGGATATCGACTTTGTGTTCGCCTGCGAAGCAGAAACGCTGATCTTCCAGCTGGGCCTGCGTTAATACTTTTTGCACGGGCCTACGATCGTGTAGGCCGGGTAAGACAACGCCGCAACCCGGCAACAAATCTCACAAATGCCTCTGCCATGCAGGGGCATTTTCTTTTTCTTCTCTGTGCCTTAGCTCGCAATTTTTCGCTTCCCCGATTGGCTCAATGTAAAAAAATAGTTAAGACTATTATCAGGTCAGACCACTTAATGTGTGCGCAAAATTTTTTTACAGGGGAGTGTTATGAGTCAGGCATTACCGCTTATCACCCGACACGGTGACCGCATTGCCATTGTCAGCGGGTTACGTACGCCGTTTGCGCGTCAGGCAACCGCGTTTCACGGTATACCGGCTGTCGATCTGGGAAAAATGGTGGTGGGGGAGATGCTTGCTCGCAGCGAGATCCCGCCAGAGGTTATTGAGCAACTGGTTTTCGGCCAGGTGGTGCAAATGCCGGAAGCGCCCAATATCGCACGTGAAATCGTGCTGGGCACCGGCATGAATGTTCACACCGACGCATACAGCGTCAGCCGCGCCTGCGCCACCAGTTTCCAGGCGGTGGCGAACGTGGCGGAAAGCCTGATGGCGGGGACCATTCGCGCGGGGATCGCCGGCGGCGCGGATTCCTCATCCGTGCTGCCCATCGGTGTTAGCAAACAGCTGGCCCGCATCCTCGTGGATGCCAACAAAGCCCGGACCACCGGTGCGAAGCTCAAACTCTTCTCGCGTTTACGTCTGCGCGACCTCATGCCCGTGCCACCTGCCGTTGCTGAATACTCCACCGGCCTGCGTATGGGCGACACTGCCGAGCAGATGGCAAAAACCTACGGTATTACCCGCGAACAGCAGGATGCACTGGCGCATCGCTCGCATCAGCTCGCTGCGAAGGCGTGGTCGGAAGGCAAACTTGCCGACGAGGTGATGACGGCTTACATCCCGCCTTTCCGCGAACCGCTGGTGGAAGATAACAATATCCGTGGCACCTCGACGCTGGAGGATTACGCAAAACTGCGCCCGGCGTTTGATCGTAAACATGGCACCGTTACGGCGGCCAACAGTACGCCACTGACGGACGGTGCCGCCGCCGTGATCCTGATGACGGAATCCCGGGCGAAAGAGCTTGGCATAACACCGCTGGGCTATTTGCGTAGCTACGCCTTTACCGCCATTGATGTCTGGCAGGACATGCTGCTCGGTCCGGCCTGGTCCACGCCGCTGGCGCTGGAGCGTGCGGGGTTGACGCTGGCTGACTTAACCCTGATCGATATGCACGAAGCCTTTGCCGCACAAACCCTGGCAAACATTCAGCTGCTGGCAAGCGAGCGCTTCGCGCGCGATGTACTGGGCCGCGCCCACGCGACCGGCGAAGTGGATCAGAGTAAGTTTAACGTGCTTGGCGGATCCATCGCCTACGGCCATCCATTTGCGGCGACCGGCGCGAGAATGATAACTCAGACTTTGCACGAGCTGCGTCGCCGCGGCGGCGGTTTTGGTCTCGTTACCGCCTGTGCGGCGGGTGGCCTGGGTGCAGCAATGGTTCTGGAGGCTGAATAATGGAAACGACATCTGCATTTAATCTGGCTGTTCGCCTTGATAACGTGGCTGTTATCACCATTGATGTACCCGACGAAAAGATGAACACCCTGAAGGCCGAGTTCGGCGTTCAGGTGCGTGCGATGCTCAGACAGATCCGCGAAAACAAAGCGATACGTGGCCTGGTATTTATCTCGGCAAAGCCGGATAACTTTATTGCCGGGGCCGATATCAACATGATTGCCCGGGCGAAAAGCGCTCAGGAAGCAGAAGACCTGGCGCGTCAGGGGCAGCAGGTAATGGCGGAGATCCATGCGCTGTCGATACCCGTTGTCGCTGCGATCCACGGGGCCTGCCTGGGCGGTGGGCTTGAGCTGGCGCTGGCCTGTCACAGCCGCATTTGTACCGACGATGCGAAAACCGTACTCGGACTGCCGGAGGTACAGCTTGGATTGCTGCCCGGTTCAGGTGGCACGCAGCGCCTGCCGCGTCTGGTGGGCGTCAGTACGGCGCTGGAGATGATTTTAACCGGTAAACAGCTGCGCGCCCGTCAGGCGTTAAAGGCGGGTCTGGTTGATGAGGTCGTTCCGCACGCCATCTTGCTTGAGGCCGCCGTTGAGCGGGCGCTGAAAGGTCGTCAGGCGAAACGCCCTCTGCCGGTGCGCGAGCGTATCCTCGCCGGGCCGCTGGGGCGTACGCTGCTGTTCAATATGGTGGGTAAAAAAACCGAGCAAAAAACCAAAGGGAACTATCCGGCAGCGACGCGCATTCTGAAGGTGATTGAAACCGGTTTATCGCAGGGCAGCAGCAGCGGTTATGCTGCGGAAGCGAAAGCCTTTGGCGAGCTGGCGATGACGCCGCAGTCGCAGGCGCTGCGCGGCATTTTCTTTGCCAGCACGGAGGTTAAAAAAGATCCGGGCAGTGAAGCTGAACCGGCTCCGCTGCGCGCCGTTGGCGTTCTGGGTGGTGGGCTGATGGGCGGCGGCATCGCATTTGTCACCGCCAGCAAAGGCAAATTGCCCGTACGTATCAAAGATATCAACCCAAAGGGTATCAACCACGCGTTGCAGTACAGCTGGCAGAACCTTGATCGCAAAGTGAAGCGCCGCCATATCAAGGCCAGTGAGCGTGATAAAACCCTCGCGATGATCACTGGCGCCACCGACTACAGTGGGTTTGCACACCGCGATCTGGTGATTGAAGCCGTGTTCGAAGATCTCGCCCTTAAGCAGCAGATGGTGGCGGACGTTGAACAGCATTGCGCGCCGCACACTATTTTCGCGTCAAACACCTCGTCTTTGCCGATCGGCGACATCGCGGCGAAAGCCGTGCGCCCGGAGCAGGTGATAGGGCTGCACTATTTCAGCCCTGTCGAAAAAATGCCGCTGGTGGAGGTTATTCCACATGCCACAACCAGCCCGCAAACTATTGCCACCGTGGTGAAGCTGGCGAAAAAACAGGGCAAAACCCCGATTGTGATCGCGGACAAAGCCGGCTTCTACGTCAACCGCATTCTGGCGCCGTACATTAACGAAGCGATGCGGTTGCTGACGGAAGGGGAGAAAATTGAGCACGTCGATGACGCCCTGGTGAAGTTTGGCTTCCCCGTCGGCCCAATCCAACTTTTGGATGAGGTAGGAATTGATACGGGGACTAAAATTATCCCTGTGCTGGAAGCGGCTTATGGCGATCGTTTTGCGCCGCCTGCAAACTTTGTTTCTGCAATTTTGAAGGACGATCGCAAAGGCAGAAAAAATGAACGCGGTTTCTATCTTTACGCCGTGAAAGGGCGTAAAAGCAAGAAACAGGTCGACCCTTCGGTTTATGCGCTTATTCCTGTCACGGGTCAGGGAAAACTGTCGGCGGTTCAGTGTGCTGAGCGCTGCGTGATGATGATGCTCAATGAAGCGGCGCGCTGCTTTGGTGAGCAGGTGATCAAAAGCGCGCGCGACGGCGATATCGGCGCCGTGTTTGGTATCGGTTTTCCGCCATTCCTTGGCGGTCCGTTCCGGTATATGGATACCCTCGGGGCGGGTGAAGTGGTTGCGATCCTGCAACGTCTGGCCTCGCAATATGGTCCACGGTTTACACCTTGTGACGAATTATTGCAGATGGCGGAACGGGGTCAGACATTCTGGCCCGCAAGGGAAACTGATTGCGTAAACTGAAGTCAAAGAAGGGTAAATCCTGAGGTGATGGAACCTGTTCTGGCGAAATTGTAAACAGAGATTGACTATACTTACGCCATTGAGGTAAAAAACAGCGTTTCATTCACCGAATGGATCAGGCACAATGCCCGGCCATCGGGTTTTCTACCTCAGAGCATTAATCGCGGGTAGTTAACGCCGGTGATTCTGGTTAACAAAAGCGGTGCAATATGCAAGTTTTTATCATGCGTCACGGCGACGCGGCACTCGATGCCGCCAGTGACTCAGTACGTCCTTTAACCGTCTGTGGCTGCGACGAATCCCGTCAGATGGCGACATGGCTTAAAGGTCAAAAAGTGGACATTGAACGCGTTCTGGTGAGTCCGTTCCTGCGGGCAGAACAGACGCTGGATGTGGTAGGGGAGTGTATGAACCTGCCATCCAGTGTGGATGTTCTCCCTGAACTCACGCCGTGTGGCGATGTTGGCCTTGTCAGTGCTTACCTTCAGGCGCTGTGCAATGAAGGTGTCGCTTCCGCACTGGTCATTTCCCACCTGCCGCTGGTCGGCTATCTGGTATCTGAGCTGTGCCCGGGCGAAACGCCACCGATGTTCACAACGTCCGCCATTGCCAACGTCACCCTCGACGAAACCGGCAAAGGGGTCTTTAACTGGCAAATGAGTCCGTGCAACCTGAAGATGGCAAAAGCCATCTGACGTGACGTGCGATATGGCGGGGTGCAGCGTGCCTCCCGCCATCCTGTCAGGGCAATTCTGGCGGCTGCCACTCCTCGACCTCAATCAATACCAGCAATGCGGCATCTCCGCCGTACTCTTTTGGCGCCTGATGAAAAGCCATCACGTATGGATGCTGAGCCAGCCACAGCGGTGTCTGTTGCTTAAGAATATGTTTGCCGTGGCCGTGCATCACGCAGGCGCAAAAAACATGCTCGCGACGACATGCCGCGATCAACGCCCCCAGCTCCTGTTTCGCCTGCATCTGGGTCAACCCATGCAGATCGAGGAACAGCTCCGGCGAGTAATCTCCCCGGCGTAATTTTTTCAGTTCAAAATGGCTGACGTCTTCGCGCACGTATTTCACCGCACCCTGCGTATTTAGCAGCGGCTGAAACTCATCTGAAAAATAGTGGCTGTTATCGGCCTGCTCCTGGAGCAACCGTTTGACCGGTACCTCGCTGACTTTTTTACGCTGCGGGCGATGGACAATGGTGTCGTGCGTGATTTGACGCGTCCCGGTCATCAGCTGGCGGAAGAGAGCCTGATCCTCCTCGCTGAGCGATGTTTTCTTTTTCATTCGTCATTCTCATCTCGTATTTCCGATAGTGTACCCGACTAAACGCATTTTTTAACCTCAAGCGGTACGCGTCATTGCTGATTTATCGCCGTCTTCATGGCAAACTAGCCGCCGAAAATTATGCGAGCATGCCCTGGAGGAAAGAGTGGATAAAATTTTTGTCGATGAAGCAGTAAACGAGCTGCATACCATACAGGACATGTTGCGCTGGTCGGTTAGCCGCTTCAGCGCCGCCAATATCTGGTACGGACACGGTACCGACAACCCGTGGGATGAGGCCGTGCAGCTGGTGCTGCCGTCTCTCTACCTGCCGCTGGATATTCCGGAAGACATGCGCACCGCGCGCCTGACCTCCAGTGAAAAACACCGCATCGTTGAGCGCGTGATCCGTCGCGTAAACGAGCGCATTCCGGTGGCTTACCTGACCAACAAAGCCTGGTTCTGCGGCCACGAATTCTATGTTGATGAGCGCGTGCTGGTGCCGCGTTCGCCGATTGGCGAGCTGATCAACAACCATTTTGACGGCCTGATTAACCATCAGCCGCAGCACATTCTTGATATGTGCACCGGCAGCGGCTGCATCGCCATTGCCTGCGCGTACGCCTTCCCGGAAGCGGAAGTGGACGCCGTCGATATCTCCACCGACGCGCTGGCCGTCACCGAACACAACATTGAAGAGCACGGGCTGATTCATCACGTCACGCCTATCCGCTCTGACCTGTTCCGCGACCTGCCGACGCTGCAATACGACCTGATCGTCACCAATCCGCCGTACGTGGATGCAGAAGATATGTCCGACCTGCCGAACGAGTATCGTCACGAGCCGGAGCTGGGCCTGGCGTCAGGCTCTGACGGGCTGAAGCTGACCCGCCGCATCCTGGCCTGCGCGCCGGATTATCTGACCGACGACGGCGTTCTGATTTGTGAAGTAGGCAACAGCATGGTACATCTGATAGAGCAGTACCCGGATGTGCCGTTCACCTGGCTTGAGTTCGACAACGGCGGTGACGGCGTCTTTATGCTGACCAAGGCGCAACTGCTTGATGCACGCGAATACTTCAGCATTTACAAAGATTAATCCAGCGGGCTTCGGCCCGTTTCACAACGCTCAAACACAAACAACAACATCGGAGCCGTGATGGCAGGAAACAGTATTGGACAGGTATTCCGTGTGACCACCTTTGGCGAGTCGCACGGTCTGGCACTGGGTTGTATCGTTGATGGCGTCCCGCCAGGCATCGAACTGACCGAAGCCGATTTACAGCATGACCTTGACCGTCGTCGTCCGGGTACCTCTCGCTACACCACGCAGCGTCGCGAGCCGGACCAGGTCAAAATTCTCTCCGGCGTATTTGAAGGCCGTACCACAGGAACCAGCATTGGCCTGCTGATTGAAAACACCGATCAGCGTTCTCAGGACTACGGCGCGATTAAGGACGTTTTCCGTCCTGGTCACGCCGACTATACCTACGAACAAAAATATGGCTTTCGCGACTATCGCGGCGGCGGACGTTCTTCCGCGCGTGAAACCGCGATGCGCGTGGCGGCAGGGGCAATTGCCAAAAAATATCTCCAGCAGAAATTCGGCATCGTTATCCGCGGCTGTCTGTCCCAGATGGGCGACATTCCGCTGGCAATCAAAGACTGGGATCAAGTAGAGCTCAACCCGTTCTTCTGCGCCGATGCCGACAAGCTGGACGCGCTGGATGAGCTGATGCGTGGCCTGAAAAAAGAGGGCGACTCCATTGGTGCGAAAGTCACCGTGGTGGCCGACGGCGTGCCGGCTGGCTGGGGCGAGCCGGTATTTGACCGCCTTGACGCCGATATCGCCCACGCGCTGATGAGCATCAACGCGGTGAAAGGCGTTGAAATCGGCGACGGTTTTGACGTGGTCAAGCTTCGCGGCAGCCAGAACCGCGACGAAATCACGAAGGCGGGTTTCCAGAGCAACCATGCGGGCGGCATTCTGGGTGGCATCAGCAGCGGGCAGCAAATTATTGCCAATATTGCGCTGAAGCCAACGTCCAGCATTACCGTCCCGGGCCACACGATTAACCGCGCTGGCGATGAAGTTGAGATGATCACCAAAGGGCGTCACGATCCGTGCGTGGGGATCCGCGCGGTGCCGATCGCAGAAGCGATGCTGGCGATCGTGCTGATGGATCACTTCCTGCGCCAGCGCGCGCAGAATGCGGATGTGACGACCACCATTCCACGCTGGTAACTATGAAAAAAACCGCAATCGCTCTGCTGGCGCTGCTGGCCAGTGGAGCAAGCCTGGCCGCTACGCCGTGGCAGAAAATCACCCACCCGGTAGCGGGGAGCGCGCAGTCCATTGGCGCTTTCTCCAACGGGTGTATCGTCGGCGCGCAGGAACTTCCGCTGCAATCGGATACCTATCAGGTGATGCGCACCGACCAGCGCCGTTATTTCGGCCATCCTGACCTGGTGCTGTTTATTCAGCGTCTTGGCAACCAGGTGCATAACCTGGGGCTGGGGACGATGCTGATTGGCGATATGGGGATGCCTGCCGGTGGTCGCTTCAACGGCGGTCACGCCAGCCACCAGACCGGACTGGATGTGGATATCTTCCTGCAATTGCCGAAAACGCGCTGGAGCTCAGCGCAGCTGCTGAAACCGCAGGCGCTGGATCTGGTCTCGGCCGACGGTAAACGGGTCGTCGCCTCGCGCTGGTCGCCGGAAATTTCCAGCATGATTAAGCTGGCGGCAGAGGATAACGACGTCACGCGGATCTTTGTTAATCCGGCCATCAAGCAGCAGCTTTGCCTGGATGCGGGAACGGATCGCGACTGGTTGCGTAAAGTGCGCCCTTGGTTCCAGCACCGGGCGCATATGCATGTTCGCCTGCGCTGTCCGGCGAACAGCCTGGAATGTGAAGATCAGCCGCTGCCACCGCCTGGCGATGGTTGTGGTTACGAACTGCAAAGCTGGTTTGAACCAGCCAAGCCTGGAACCTCTAAGCCTGAGAAGAAGACACCGCCTCCGTTGCCGCCTTCCTGCCAGGCGCTACTGGATGAGCATGTACTTTAATGGATAATTTCGTCGATCTGTTCATGGTGTCACCGCTGCTGCTGGCGGTGCTCTTTTTTGTTGCGATGTTAGCCGGATTTATCGATGCCCTGGCGGGCGGCGGCGGGTTGCTCACCGTTCCGGCGCTGCTGGCGGCAGGCATGAGCCCTGCCCAGGCGCTTGCCACCAACAAACTCCAGGCATGCGGCGGTTCGCTCTCCTCGTCGCTCTATTTCATCCGGCGCAAAGTGGTGAATCTCGCCGATCAGAAGCTCAATATCCTGATGACGTTTATTGGCTCAACGGCGGGTGCGCTGCTGGTCCAGCACGTACAGTCCGACATTCTGCGCCAGATCCTGCCGCTGCTGGTTATCTGTATCGGCCTCTATTTCCTGCTGATGCCAAAGCTCGGGGAAGAAGATCGACAGCGTCGTCTTCACGGCCTGCCGTTTGCGCTGATTGCCGGTGGCTGCGTCGGTTTTTACGATGGCTTCTTTGGCCCGGGGGCAGGTTCGTTTTATGCGCTGGCATTCGTGACGCTGGCCGGATTCAACCTCGCCAAATCCACCGCCCACGCCAAAGTCCTCAACGCGACCTCCAACGTTGGCGGTCTGCTGCTGTTTATCATTGGCGGCAAGGTTATCTGGGCAACCGGGTTTGTGATGATGGCAGGGCAGTTTTTGGGCGCGCGCGCAGGCTCGCGTCTGGTATTAAGCAAAGGACAAAAGCTGATCCGCCCGATGATTGTTGTCGTCTCGGCGGTGATGAGCGCCAAACTTCTTTATGACAGCCATGGACAGGAGATCCTCACCTGGTTGGGGATGAACTAATGAACAGTACGCATAACTACGAACAGCTGATTGAGATCTTCGATAGCTGTTTCGCTGATGATTTTAATACCCGTCTGATTAAAGGCGACGACGAACCGATCTATCTTCCAGCTGATGACGAGGTTCCGTATAACCGCATCATCTTTGCCCACGGCTTTTACGCCAGCGGTTTGCACGAAATTTCGCACTGGTGTATCGCCGGGAAAGCGCGTCGCGAGCTGGTGGACTTTGGTTACTGGTACTGCCCGGACGGGCGCGACGCCGCCACCCAGGGGCAGTTCGAAGATGTGGAGGTGAAACCTCAGGCGCTCGAATGGCTGTTCTGCGTAGCGGCGGGTTTCCCGTTCAACGTAAGCTGTGACAATCTCGAAGGCGACTTCGAGCCAGACCGTATCGTCTTCCAGCGCCGCGTTCATGCGCAGGTGATGGAATATCTTGAGAAAGGCATCCCGGCACGTCCGGCACGCTTGATCGAGGCTTTACAGAATTATTACCACACGCCGGAGATCACGGCGGAATGCTTCCCTTGGCCGGAAGATCTTTAACAGAGGAAAGAAGATGATCGCAGAATTTGAATCACGCATTCTGGCGTTAATTGATGACATGGTGGAACACGCCAGTGATGATGAGCTGTTCGCCAGCGGTTATCTGCGTGGTCACCTGACGCTGGCGGTAGCCGCGCTGGAAGCCGGGGACGATCACTCTGCCGACGCCGTTCACGCGGAAGTCACTCGCAGCCTGGAAAAAGCCATTCTGGCCGGGGAACTCTCTCCGCGCGACCAGTCTTTAGTGCTGGGCATGTGGGACAATTTGTTCCAGCAGGCGAAAGCGAAGTAAGTGTATCACCGCCCTCTCCCACAGGGAGAGGGCCGGGGTGAGGGCACCAGACCGCACCCTACTTGACCATTTTCCCCTTCAGCAATTTCCGCACCCACAGTCGGTTTGGATTCAGCCCCGCGAGCGTAACCCTGTCCAGCGGAACCGGCTCGTCGCTCATTTGCGCGGCTAACGCTTCAGCCAGCAGCGGCGCGGAGCATAATCCCCGCGAGCCTAAGCCACCCAGCATAAACAGCTCGGGGTGAACGGGAGCACTTACCGCCGTTTCTTTGTTGTCAGCAAGATCCTGATAGACTTCAAGCGTGGCGTCATAGTCCGGCACGTTTCCCGCCATCGGCAGGTGATCGCGGGTCGCGCAGCGTACGCCGCAGCGCGCCTGACCCTCACCGACATTCACCTCTTTTGCCCACGACGCATCCGGGAAACAGTCGAGCAGGCGCTGGCGGTTTTGCTGCTGATCCGCTTCGCTGTACTGCATATCTGTTTCACCGCGATGGTAGCTGGCACCGATGCAGTGATGGCCGTTGGACGGGTTTTGCGGCGTCAGGTAGCCGTCGTAACACAGCACCTGACGCAGTTTGCTCAGTTGGGGGGCGGCAGGAATATGGCTTACCTGGCCGCCGACCGGATAAACCGGCAATGACGCTGTCTGGGTAAACTGGCTGATATGATGCCCGTTGGCCAGCACAACGCTGGCATGCTGCGCCTCTTTGCCGTTAGCGAAACGCAAATTCCAGTGCGCAGTGCGGCTTAGCGATTGAACCTTATGGGCATAATGCACTGTCAACCCACGCGACTGCCCGAGGGCTATCGCCGCAGAAGTCAGTTCAGCCGGACACAGCCAGCCGCCGAGTGGATACTGAATACCCCCGCAGCCGGTGTCGACGCCAGCGGTCTCTGCAACCTGCTGCGCCGTGACGGCATGGGCGATGGCCTCCGGCAGACCCAGCGACAGCATTTGTGTGATTTTCTGCTGGCTCTTCTCGTCCCAGCCGAGCTGCGTCACGCCGCACCAGTTGTGGTCGAACGCAACCGGCAGGCTATCGTAAAGGCGGCGAGCAAACGTAAACGCCGCCGGGAAGAACTGGAACAGTGCCGGATCGTGTGAACTTAATAAGGGATAAAGCGCGCCCTGACGGTTGCCTGATGCGCCCGTCGCCGGCGCCTCGTCAGCGCAGTAGAGCGTCACCTGCCAGCCACGGTGCAGCAGCGCCAGCGAGAGCAGGGCGCTGGCGATACCCCCGCCCACAATGGCGACCTCACGCGAGGTGCTGGCGCGACGGGCAAACCAGGGGGCCTGCGCCGGGATCGCCAGATCCTGTTCCATCACCCCGACCAGCATGTCGCGTTTGCGGCCAAAGCCTTTGGTTTTCCGCATGGTAAACCCCGCCTCCTGCAACCCACGGCGAACAAATCCCGCCGAGGTGAAGGTAGCAAGCGTCGCGCCCGGGCGCGCCAGACGTGCCATGGCGCTGAACAGGTGCGGGCTCCACATGTCCGGGTTTTTGGCGGGCGCAAAACCATCCAGGAACCAGGCGTCCACCTTCTGATTCATTGAGTCATCGAGCTTATCGGTCAGGTCGTTAATGTCGCCCAGCCACAGGTCGAGGGTGACGCGTCCGTCGTCCAGAATCAGACGATGACAGCCACCGATAGCCGGAGGCCACTGGGCCTGAAGCTGTTCCGCCCAGTGGGTAAGCTCCGGCCAGCGCTGATGGGCAAGCCGCAGATCGTGCGCGGTAAGCGGAAATTTTTCGAAACTGATGAAATGTAATCTTTGTAAGGTAGCCTCGGGGTGTGCAGCGCGAAACTGGTCGAACGCCTGCCAGAGGGTCAGAAAATTCAGCCCGGTGCCGAAACCGCTCTCCGCTACGACAAACAGGCTGCGCGGATGCTCAGGGAAGCGGGTGCTGAGATGATTTCCTTCGAGGAAGACATAGCGCGTCTCTTCCAGTCCGTTATCATTAGAAAAGTAGACGTCATCAAAATCTCGGGAAACAGGTGTACCCTCAGCGTTGAATTCGAGGTTGGCAGGTTGTATGGCGTTTTGTTTCACGTAAGTTACTCGTCCGACAGGCAGTGGCACGATCTTAGCGATGTGAGCCCATCGGTGCAAATTTCCACAGAAAATGGCTGATCGGACTTGTTCGGCGTACAAGTGTACGCTATTGTGCGACTCGAAACTTTTTATAGTGCGACTTACAGAGGTATTGAATGAAACGTGCAGTGATTACTGGCCTGGGCATCGTTTCCAGCATCGGTAATAACCAGCAGGAAGTCCTGGCATCTCTGCGTGAAGGACGCTCCGGGATCACTTTCTCTGAAGAGTTTAAAGATTCTGGAATGCGTAGCCACGTATGGGGTAACGTTAAACTGGACACCACCGGTTTAATTGACCGTAAAGTGGTTCGTTTCATGAACGATGCCTCTATCTACGCCTATCTTTCCATGCAGGAAGCGATCAAGGATTCTGGTCTGAGCGAAGACGCTTACCAGAACAACCCACGCGTGGGCCTGATTGCAGGCTCCGGCGGTTCCTCTAAAGCTCAGGTGTTCGGTGCTGACGCCATGCGCAGCCCGCGCGGCCTGAAAGCGGTCGGTCCATACGTTGTGACCAAAGCCATGGGGTCAGCGGTTTCCGCGTGCCTGGCAACGCCGTTCAAAATCCACGGTGTGAACTACTCCATCAGCTCCGCATGTGCGACCTCCGCACACTGTATCGGTAATGCGGTTGAGCAGATCCAGCTGGGCAAACAGGACATCGTATTTGCTGGCGGCGGCGAAGAGCTGGGCTGGGAAATGGCCTGTGAGTTTGACGCAATGGGCGCACTGTCCACCAAATACAACGAAACGCCAGACAAAGCGTCCCGTACTTATGACGCACACCGCGACGGTTTTGTTATCGCTGGCGGCGGCGGTATGGTTGTGGTTGAAGAGCTGGAACACGCGCTGGCGCGTGGCGCGCACATCTATGCTGAGATCGTGGGCTACGGCGCAACGTCTGACGGCGCTGACATGGTTGCTCCATCCGGTGAAGGCGCGGTGCGCTGCATGAAGATGGCGATGCACGGCGTTGACACCCCAATCGACTACCTGAACTCCCACGGTACTTCTACTCCGGTAGGCGACGTGAAAGAGCTGGGTGCGATCCGTGAAGTGTTCGGCGACAACAGCCCGGCTATCTCTGCAACCAAAGCCATGACCGGTCACTCTCTGGGAGCGGCGGGCGTGCAGGAAGCGATCTACTCTCTGCTGATGCTGGAAAACGGCTTTATCGCGCCAAGCATCAACATCGAAGAGATGGACGAGCAGGCGGCTGGCCTGAACATCGTGACCGAAACCACCGAACGTGAGCTGACGACCGTTATGTCCAACAGCTTCGGTTTCGGCGGCACCAACGCCACGCTGGTGATGCGTAAGCTGAAAGCGTAAGCGTTTGAAGGTATAGTAGAAGGGAGCCGCGCGGCTCCCTTTTTTATGCCTGAACACGGAGTTATGCATGAAGGCTGTTACCCCTGAGAAGAGCGCTCCTTCCGGGAACCTTTCCCTTTTCCGCATCGCCTTTGCGGTGTTTCTGACCTATATGACAGTTGGCCTGCCGCTGCCGGTGATCCCCTTGTTCGTTCACCAGGAGCTGGGCTATGGCAACACCATGGTCGGTATTGCGGTGGGCATTCAGTTTTTAGCGACGGTATTAACCCGGGGCTACGCCGGTCGCCTGGCGGATCAGCACGGCGCAAAACGCTCGGCGTTGCAGGGCATGTTTGCCTGCGGGCTGGCGGGGGGAGCCTGGCTGCTGGCGGCGCTGTTGCCGATAGATGCAGCGTATAAATTCGCGCTGCTGGTGGCAGGGCGCCTGATCCTCGGCTTTGGCGAAAGCCAGCTGCTGACCGGCACCCTGACCTGGGGAATGGGGCTGGTGGGGCCTGCGCGTTCCGGAAAAGTGATGTCCTGGAACGGAATGGCGATTTACGGCGCGCTGGCGGCAGGCGCTCCACTGGGGCTGCTGATCCACAGCCAGTTTGGTTTTGCGGCGCTGGCAGGCACCACCATGGTATTGCCGCTGCTGGCGTGGGCGTTTAACGGTTCGGTACGTAAGGTGCCCGCCCATAAAGGCGAGCGTCCTTCGCTGTGGAGCGTGGTGGGGCAAATCTGGCAGCCGGGGCTTGGGCTGGCGCTTCAGGGGGTGGGCTTCGCGGTTATTGGTACCTTTGTCTCCCTCTATTTCATGAGCCGCGGCTGGGCGATGGCGGGCTTTACGCTGACGGCCTTTGGCGGCGCGTTTGTATTGATGCGCGTGCTGTTTGGCTGGATGCCGGATCGCTTTGGCGGCGTGAAGGTGGCCGTGGCGTCACTTGTCATTGAGACCATGGGTCTGGTACTGCTCTGGCAGGCGCCCTCTGCATCCGTTGCGCTGCTGGGTGCGGCGTTAACCGGCTGCGGCTGCTCGCTGATCTTCCCGGCGCTGGGCGTTGAAGTGGTGAAGCGCGTCGCTCCGCAGGTGCGCGGCACGGCGCTGGGCGGCTATGCGGCGTTTCAGGATATCTCATACGGCATCACCGGGCCGCTCGCGGGGCTGCTTGCAACGTCGTTTGGCTATCCTTCCGTCTTCCTGGCCGGTGCGGTGTCAGCGGTGGTGGGAATTGTGGTGACGCTGGTGGCGTTTCGCAGGTCGTAGTTTTTTGCCCGGTGGCGCTTCGCTTACCGGGCCTACAACCGCGCGAACCGTAGGCCGGGTAAGGCGTAGCCGCCACCCGGCAGTTTTAAGCAACCAGCCAGAAAATCGCCAGCGCAATCACCAACGCGATAAACATCAATCCCGGACGGGCAGAAAGCGTTTTGAACGTATCAACTACGGGGGCAAACAGCGGGCTGTAGATCGGCTGAATGTTTCTTACCTCCGGCACGCCGCCTTCCCGCTCGGCGCGGCGAATGAAGATCTGATTGAGCACATCCTGCACCTGCGCGGTGGTCAGCACCGTTTGCGGCGTAGCCTGCCAGCTCTGCTGAGCGTAATCCCGAATCATATCGAACTCGTGCGGTTCCAGCGGTTGTTTCAGCGCCGCCTGTACGCTGTGCAGGGTCGGGGCGCTCTGGGTGCTGAGCGTCTGACGCGCCTGGAGCCAGGTGACCAGATGGGTAAACTGTTTTGCCGGGATCATCTCGCCCGCTTTCATACCGGAAAGTTCCAGCATGGATTGCCAGATAAGCTTTGTGGGTTCGCCGGTAGCGGCAGCCAGCTTAGTGACCATCTGCTTGAGCGTATTATGCTCCGCAGGCTGCAATGGCCGCTCTGTAGACGGGCGCTGTTGCGGCTGCGGGATAGAAAGCTGATTGCTTTGCAGCAGGGTCAACACGGTTTTCAGCTGTTCCGGAGAAAGCTGGCTCAGGGCGGTATGACCGTACTGTTGACGGATAAAATCACTCACCGCCTGGCGATTATTCCCCTGGCCCAATAGCTCGGTCAGCTGCGAGATAATCTGGCGGGTAGTATGTTGCTGCTGTGCGCTGGTAAGACGCTGGTTAAGGTTTTGTTCGGCGGCAGGGAAATGGCGCGACTGTAGCGGCGCATCGTTTCTGACGCCCAAATCGTGCTTAACGCCGGCCCATACCTCTGCGTTTTGCTGTGAGGTTAACGCAATAAGACGCGTGATCAGACGCTCCAGTACGGTGCGTTGCTGCGTGGAGAGCGGTTGTTCGCCTGGCGTGTTGGGCGTTACGGGGCCTTCACCCGGAGGGCGCGGAGGCGTACCTGAAATGGGCTGCATCGTCAAAAATCCTTAAAGTCAAACTCTGCGTAACCGGGCGGAGATATATGCCCGGCGGCGAGATTATGGCACACTTGGCAGGTTTACTTCCTCTCAAACAGGTACTCAGACGTGAAAATCCTCGTTGATGAAAATATGCCTTACGCCCGTGAGCTGTTCAGCCGCCTGGGTGAGGTTAAGGCTGTCCCTGGTCGCCCGATTCCGGTCAGCGAACTGGACGATGCAGACGCCCTGATGGTGCGCTCGGTGACCAAAGTAAATGAGGCACTGCTCACCGGCAAAGGGGTTAAATTTGTCGGGACGGCAACGGCCGGGACCGATCATGTGGATGACCAGTGGCTTAAGCAGGCGGGGATTGGTTTTTCCGCGGCGCCAGGCTGTAACGCCATTGCCGTCGTGGAATATGTTTTCTCCTCACTATTGATGCTGGCCGAGCGCGATGGTTTTGCGCTGAAAGACCGCACCGTCGGGATTGTGGGGGTGGGCAACGTGGGCGGACGTCTGCAAAAGCGTCTGGAAGCCTGGGGTATCCGCACCCTGCTGTGCGATCCGCCGCGTAAGGATAACGGCGATGAAGGCGACTTCCGCACGCTGGATGAGCTGGTCGACGAGTGCGACGTCATCACCTTCCATACGCCGCTCTTTAAAGAGGGGCCGTACAAGACTCTGCACCTGGCCGACGAAAAGCTGATCCGCCGTCTGAAGGCTGGCACTATTCTGATAAATGCCTGCCGGGGACCGGTGGTGGATAACGCGGCGCTGCTGGCATGTCTCGACGAAGGACAAGAGCTTAGCGTCGTGCTGGACGTCTGGGAACCCGAGCCGGATCTCAACGTCGCCTTGCTGAATAAGGTGGACGTGGGTACCGCGCATATTGCGGGTTATACCCTTGAAGGCAAAGCGCGTGGCACAACCCAGGTGTTTGAGGCTTACAGCGCCTTTATCGGCCATCCGCAGCAGGTGGCGCTGGATACGCTGCTGCCCGCCCCGGAATTCGGCCGCATTACCCTTCATGGCCCGCTGGATGAGGCAACGCTGAAAAGACTGGTGCATTTGGTGTATGATGTGCGCCGCGATGACGCGCTGCTGCGTAAAGTGGCGGGTATTCCGGGTGAGTTTGACAAGCTGCGCAAAAATTACCTTGAGCGCCGCGAGTGGTCTTCCCTGTATGTCATGTGCGATGACGCGTCAGCGGCGGGGCTGCTGCATAAACTGGGATTTAACGCCGTTCACCACCCGGCACGTTAATGTCTTCTTAATGCTCCCTGTCGGATGCTCCGGCAGGGACGCTTTTTATTTCTGGAGTAAACCACCATGTCTGAAGGCTGGAACATTGCCATTTTGGGTGCCACTGGCGCCGTGGGCGAAGCCCTGCTTGAAACCCTTGCTGAGCGTCAGTTCCCGGTGGGTGAGATTTACGCACTGGCGCGTACCGACAGCGCAGGAGAACATCTGCGTTTCGGCGGCAAATCCGTGATGGTGCAGGATGCCGCCGCGTTTGACTGGACGCAGGCTCAGCTGGCGTTTTTTGCCGCAGGTGCGGAAGCCACGGCGTCTTACATTGAAGAAGCGACAAATTCAGGCTGTCTGGTGATCGACCTGAGCGGCCTGTTCTCCCTGGAGCCGGATGTGCCGCTGGTGGTGCCGGACGTCAACCCGTTTGTGCTGGCTGACTACCGCAACCGCAACATCATTGCAGTACCGAACAGCCTCACCAGCCAGCTGCTGACCGCGCTGAAGCCGCTGATCGACGACGGTGGCCTGTCGCGTATTTCCGTGACCAGCCTGCTTTCAGCCTCCGCTAACGGTAAAAAAGCCGTAGACGCACTGGCAGGGCAGAGCGCGAAGCTGCTGAACGGTATCCCGATCGACGAAGATGATTTCTTTGGCCGCCAGCTGGCGTTCAACATGCTGCCGCTGCTGCCGGATCGTGAAGGTTCGGTGCGGGAAGAGCGTCGTATCGTCGATGAAGCACGCAAAATTTTGCAGGATGACGGGCTGATGATCTCCGCGAATGTCGTGCAGTCTCCGGTCTTTTACGGCCACGCGCAGATGGTCGGGTTTGAAGCCCTGCGTCCGCTGGCGGCTGAAGAAGCCCGCGACGCGTTTGGCCGCGGTGAGGACATTGTCCTGTCCGAAGAGAGCGAATTCCCGACGCAGGTGGGCGACGCCACCGGCAGCGCGCATCTCTCTGTGGGCTGCGTGCGTAACGATTACGGTATGCCGGAGCAGGTGCAGTTCTGGTCCGTTGCCGACAACGTGCGTTTTGGCGGCGCGCTGATGGCGGTCAAAATCGCGGAAAAACTGGTGCAGGAGTATCTGTACTGATGTCAGATGTGGAACAAAAGCCGGTCCACAGAATTGCCCTCGGCATTGAATACGATGGCAGTAAATACTATGGCTGGCAGCGGCAGAATGAGGTGCGCAGCGTCCAGGAGAAGCTGGAGAAAGCGCTCTCTCAGGTGGCGAACGAACCGATAAGCGTCTTCTGTGCGGGCCGCACCGATGCCGGCGTTCACGGCACGGGGCAGGTGGTGCATTTTGACACCACCGCCGTGCGCAAAGACGCGGCCTGGACGCTGGGTGTAAATGCGAATTTGCCTGGTGACATTGCCGTGCGTTGGGTGAAAGCTGTGCCGGATGATTTTCACGCGCGTTTCAGCGCGACGGCGCGGCGCTACCGTTATGTCATCTATAACCAGCGCCTGCGCCCGGCGGTGTTAAGCCAGGGCGTGACGCATTTTTATGAACCGCTGGATGCAGAACGTATGCAGCGTGCGGCGCAGTGTCTGATTGGAGAGAATGATTTTACGTCGTTTCGTGCGGTGCAGTGTCAGTCCCGTACGCCGTGGCGTAACGTCATGCACATTAACGTCAGTCGTTATGGCGCGTATGTGGTGGTGGATATCAAAGCCAATGCCTTTGTACATCATATGGTGCGGAATATTGTAGGCAGCCTGATGGAAGTGGGCGCCGGACACCAGCCGGAGAGCTGGATTGCAGAACTGCTGGCAGCGAAGGACAGAACGCTTGCGGCAGCAACGGCGAAAGCGGAAGGGCTGTATCTGGTTTCGGTGGATTATCCGGACCGGTTCGACCTGCCAAAACCGCCAATGGGCCCGCTGTTTTTAGCGGACTAAACAAAGGTGCAATTAGGGCTTAGACAATATGGACGTAATACGTTTTCTGATTGATTTCATCCTGCATATTGATGTTCACCTGGCGGAGCTGGTCGCGCAGTACGGCGTCTGGGTGTACGCCATTCTGTTCCTCATTCTGTTCTGTGAAACCGGCCTTGTGGTTACGCCGTTCCTGCCGGGAGATTCACTGCTGTTCGTGGCGGGCGCGTTATCCGCACTGCCAACGAATGATCTGAATGTCCATCTGATGGTGGTCCTGATGATCATCGCCGCGATTGTTGGTGATGCGGTCAACTACACCATCGGGCGGGTGTTTGGCGAGCGGTTGTTCAGTAATCCGGACTCGAAGATTTTCCGCCGCAGTTATTTAGATAAGACCCATGCGTTCTATGAGCGCCATGGCGGTAAGACCATTATCCTTGCCCGTTTTGTGCCTATTGTGCGTACATTTGCACCGTTTGTGGCGGGAATGGGTCACATGTCCTATCGTCATTTTGCCATGTATAACGTGGTGGGCGCGCTGCTGTGGGTGCTGCTGTTCACCTATGCAGGCTACCTGTTTGGCGATCTGCCGGTGGTTCAGGAAAACCTTAAGTTACTGATTGTAGCGATTATTGTGCTTTCCGTACTGCCTGGCGTCATCGAAATTATCCGTCACAAACGCGCGGCGGCAAAGCAAGCGAAGTAAATGCACGCTGGCGGTTCGACCACTTTTTTATCCAAAGTTTCGGGCTGTTATGTTTTAATGTGCAACATTCATGGTCTGTTGGAGGCAAAAATGGCATTATTCGCCTCTTACAGCAAAACTGGCATACGACCAGGTTCAGGCAGAAAGGTTATCAATGAGCTGGATTGAACGAATTAAAAGCAACATTACCCCAACGCGTAAAGCGAGCATTCCTGAAGGGGTATGGACGAAGTGTGATAGCTGCGGCCAGGTTCTGTATCGCGCAGAGCTTGAACGCAATCTTGAGGTGTGTCCGAAGTGTGACCACCATATGCGTATGTCGGCGCGCAACCGCCTGCATAGCCTGCTGGACGAAGGTTCTCTGGTAGAACTGGGCAGCGAACTGGAGCCAAAAGATGTGCTTAAGTTCCGCGACTCCAAAAAATACAAAGATCGTCTGGCCTCTGCGCAGAAAGAGACCGGCGAGAAAGACGCGCTGATCGTTATGAAAGGCACCCTGCACGAGATGCCGGTGGTTGCCGCCGCGTTTGAGTTCTCCTTTATGGGCGGCTCAATGGGCTCTGTGGTTGGCGCGCGCTTCGTGCGTGCCGTTGAGCAGGCGCTGGAAGACAACTGCCCGCTGATCTGCTTCTCCGCCTCCGGTGGCGCACGTATGCAGGAAGCGCTGATGTCCCTGATGCAGATGGCGAAAACCTCTGCGGCGCTGGCGAAAATGCAGGAGCGCGGTCTGCCGTACATCTCGGTACTAACCGATCCAACCATGGGCGGCGTTTCTGCAAGCTTCGCGATGCTGGGCGACCTGAACATCGCTGAGCCAAAAGCGCTGATCGGCTTTGCGGGTCCTCGCGTTATCGAGCAGACCGTACGTGAGAAACTGCCGCCGGGCTTCCAGCGCAGTGAGTTCCTCATTGAGAAGGGCGCCATCGACATGATCGTCCGCCGTCCGGAAATGCGCCTGAAACTGGCAAGCGTCCTGGCGAAGCTGATGAATCTGCCGGCGCCGAACCCGGACGAGCCGCGCGAAGGCGTGGTGGTACCGGATCAGGAACCCGAGGCCTGATAACTGAAAAGGGCAGGGCCGAATGGCGCTGCCCTTTTGCTTTCTAAACCGTTAATGACAACCGGGCATCATGGAAAATAAAAGCATTCCTCAAGCCACGTCGCCCCTGGCCGCGTGGCTTTCTTATCTGGAAAACCTGCACAGTAAAACTATCGACATGGGCCTTGAGCGCGTAAGCCAGGTTGCCGCGCGTCTTGACGTGTTGAAACCCGCGCCTTTCGTATTTACCGTGGCCGGCACTAACGGTAAAGGCACCACCTGCCGCACGCTGGAATCTGTCCTGATGGCGGCGGGGTACAAGGTTGGCGTTTACAGCTCGCCGCATCTGGTGCGCTATACCGAGCGCGTGCGCGTGCAAAACACCGAGCTGGCGGAATCCGCCCATACGGCGTCGTTTGCCGCTATCGAAGCTGCGCGCGGCGAAACCTCATTAACCTATTTCGAATACGGCACCCTGTCGGCGCTGTGGCTGTTTAAGCAGGCGCAGCTGGACGTGGTGATCCTGGAAGTGGGGTTGGGCGGGCGTCTGGATGCCACCAATATGGTGGATGCGGATGTCGCCGTCGTCACCAGCATCGCGCTGGATCACACCGACTGGCTGGGCCCGGACCGCGAGAGCATTGGCCGTGAGAAGGCCGGTATTTTCCGGGCCAATAAGCCTGCCGTGGTAGGCGAACCGGACATGCCGCACACCATTGCTGAGGTAGCGAAAGAGAAGGGCGCTCGTCTGCTGCGTCGCGGCGTGGACTGGCAGTATGAGGTGCAGGACAAAGGCTGGCGCTTCAGCGATGCGCAGGGCGTGCTGGAGAATCTGCCGCTGCCGCAGGTGCCGCAGCCTAACGCGGCGACTGCGCTGGCAGCCCTGCGCGCCAGCGGATTAGCGGTAAGTGAGCAGGCGATCCGCGACGGCATTCAGAACGCACTGTTACCGGGACGTTTTCAGATTGTGAGTGAGTCACCGCGTCTGATTCTGGATGTTGCACATAACCCGCATGCGGCGGCGTACCTCGCAGGACGTCTCAAATCGTTACCAAAAACCGGGCGCGTGCTGGCGGTTATCGGTATGCTTCATGATAAAGATATCGGCGGCACGCTGGCCTGCATGGAGAGTGTGGTCGATAGCTGGTATTGTGCTCCTCTGGAAGGGCCGCGCGGCGCGACTGCTGAGCAGTTGATGGAACATCTCGGCAAAGGCGAAATCTACAGCAGTGTGGTTTCGGCCTGGCGTGCCGCGATGGCGGAGGCTAAACCAGAAGATACCGTGCTGGTGTGTGGGTCATTCCACACGGTGGCACATGTCATGGAAGTGATGGACGCGGGGAGAACCGGTGGCGAGTAAGTTTCAGAACCGTTTAACAGGAACCATTGTGCTGGTCGCGCTCGGGGTGATTATTCTCCCGGGACTGCTCGACGGGCAAAAAAAGCATTACCAGGATGAATTTGCGGCCATTCCGCTGGTACCCAAACCGGGCGATCGCGACGAGCCCGATATGCTGCCAGCGGCAACGCAGGCGCTGCCTGCCCAGCCGCCAGAAGGTGCAGCGGAAGAGGTGCGCGCAGGTGATGCAGCCGCGCCGTCTCTTGATCCGTCGCGTCTGGCCGCGAATAACAACGTTGAAATCGATCCTGTACCGGTAGAGCAACCCAAACCGGTTGAAAAACCGAAGCCGGTAGAGAAAACGCAGCCTAAACCGCAGCGTGACAAAGCCGACGAGCAGCTGGCTGCGGCAACGGAAACGCCGCCACCGGCCAAACAGACCCAGCAGGAGGCCGCCCCTACGGGTAAAGCCTATGTCGTTCAGCTCGGTGCGTTGAAAAATGCAGATAAGGTCAATGAGATCGTGAGTAAACTGCGCGGCGCGGGATACCGTGTTTATACTTCACCCACCACGCCAGTACAGGGTAAAATTACCCGTATCCTCGTGGGGCCGGATGCGTCTAAAGATAAGCTCAAAGGTTCGCTTGGCGAGCTGAAGCAAATCTCCGGCCTGAGCGGTGTGGTGATGAACTACAGCGCAAACTGATAGAAATTACCCCCTCACCCTAACCCTCTCCCCAAAGGGGAGAGGGCCGGGGGGAGGCAGACGTTCACAGAAACGTCAACGGTGCGGTGGCGTTGAGCATTTTTTCAGCGCCTTTTTTATTTACGCGTGGGAAGGAAATCCCTACGCAAACGTTTTCTTTTTCTGTTAGAATTCGCCCCGAACTGGATGACAGGGCGTTTAATCGTGGGACACATATGGTCTGGATTGATTACGCCATCATTGCGGTGATTGGTTTTTCCTGTCTGGTTAGCCTGATCCGTGGCTTTGTTCGTGAAGCGTTATCGCTGGTAACCTGGGGTTGTGCTTTCTTTGTTGCCAGTCATTACTACACTTACCTGTCTGTCTGGTTCACGGGCTTTGAAGATGAACTGGTCCGAAACGGAATCGCCATCGCGGTGCTGTTTATCGCGACGCTGATTGTCGGCGCTATCGTCAATTACGTGATAGGTCAGCTGGTCGAGAAAACCGGTCTGTCAGGAACGGACAGGGTACTCGGCATCTGTTTCGGCGCGTTGCGAGGCGTGCTCATTGTGGCCGCGATCCTGTTCTTCCTGGATACCTTTACCGGGTTCTCCAAAAGTGAAGACTGGCAAAAATCGCAGCTCATTCCGGAGTTCAGCTTCATTATCAGATGGTTCTTTGACTATCTGCAAAGCTCGTCGAGTTTCTTGCCCAGGGCATAAACCCTGAGATGTGGCTTAACGAGGAAAAGACGAATGTGCGGTATTGTCGGTATCGCCGGTTTCATGCCGGTAAACCAGTCGATTTATGACGCGTTAACGGTGCTTCAGCACCGTGGGCAGGATGCTGCGGGTATCATCACCATTGATGCAAACAACTGCTTCCGTTTACGCAAGGCGAATGGCCTGGTAAACGATGTGTTTGAAGCCCGCCATATGCAGCGTCTGCAAGGTAATATGGGGATCGGTCACGTTCGTTATCCTACTGCTGGCAGTTCCAGCGCCTCTGAGGCTCAGCCTTTTTACGTTAACTCCCCGTATGGCATCACGCTTGCCCACAATGGCAATCTGACCAACGCCCACGAGCTGCGTAAAAAGCTGTTCGAAGAGAAACGTCGCCACATTAACACCACCTCTGATTCTGAAATCCTGCTCAATATCTTTGCCAGCGAACTGGATAACTTCCGCCATTATCCGCTGGAAGCAGACAACATTTTTGCCGCCGTTGCCGCGACTAACCGCCTGATCCGTGGCGCGTACGCTTGCGTGGCGATGATCATCGGTCATGGCATGGTGGCCTTCCGCGATCCAAATGGCATTCGCCCGCTGGTGCTCGGCAAACGTGACCTCGGCGATGGCCGTTCCGAGTACATGGTTGCCTCCGAAAGCGTGGCGCTGGACACTCTGGGCTTCGAATTCCTGCGTGATGTCGCGCCAGGCGAAGCGGTCTACATCACTGAGAAGGGCCAGCTGTTTACCCGTCAGTGCGCCGACAACCCGGTGAGCAACCCGTGCCTGTTCGAATACGTTTACTTCGCGCGTCCGGACTCGTTCATCGACAAGATTTCCGTTTACAGCGCGCGCGTCAACATGGGGACGAAGCTGGGCGAGAAGATTGCCCGCGAGTGGGACGATTTCGACATTGATGTCGTGATCCCAATCCCTGAAACCTCCTGTGATATCGCGCTGGAAATTGCCCGTATTCTGGACAAGCCGTACCGTCAGGGCTTCGTAAAAAACCGCTACGTGGGCCGCACTTTTATCATGCCGGGCCAGCAGCTGCGTCGTAAGTCCGTACGTCGTAAGCTGAACGCTAACCGTGCCGAGTTCCGCGACAAGAACGTGCTGCTGGTGGACGACTCCATTGTGCGCGGCACGACGTCTGAGCAGATCATCGAGATGGCGCGTGAGGCCGGGGCGAAGAAAGTGTATCTCGCCTCCGCAGCGCCGGAAATTCGCTTCCCGAACGTGTATGGCATTGATATGCCAACCGCTAACGAGCTGATTGCTCACGGTCGTGAAGTAGACGAAATTCGGCAGATCATCGGTGCCGACGGCCTGATTTTCCAGGATCTGAACGATCTGATCGACGCGGTGCGCGCCGAGAACCCGGATATTCAGCAGTTCGAATGCTCGGTATTCAATGGGATCTACGTAACGAAAGACGTTGACCAGCAGTATCTCGACTATCTGGATTCGCTGCGTAACGACGATGCGAAAGCCGTCCAGCTGCAAAACGATCTCGAAAGCTTAGAGATGCACAACGAAGGTTGATGCGTATGCAGGTGAGGGCGCTCGCCCTCACTTGCAACTCCCCGTAAAATCCTGCACAGTCTGCCCTGAAATCAGCAAGGGCGAAAATCATGAAACGACTCATTGTAGGGATCAGCGGTGCCAGCGGCGCGATTTATGGCGTCCGGCTTTTACAGGTGCTGCGTGACGTTGCAGGCGTAGAAACCCATCTGGTGATGAGCCAGGCGGCGCGTCAGACCCTCTCTCTTGAAACCGATCTCTCTCTGCGCGACGTTCAGGCCCTGGCTGACGTTGTCCACGATGCCCGCGATATCGCCGCCAGCATCTCTTCGGGCTCGTTTAAAACGGCCGGCATGGTTATTTTGCCCTGTTCGATTAAAACTCTTTCCGGCATTGTAAACAGCTATACCGACACGCTGGTGACGCGTGCAGCGGATGTGGTGCTGAAAGAGCGTCGTCCTCTGGTGCTTTGCGTGCGGGAAACGCCGTTGCACCTGGGACATCTGCGTTTAATGACGCAGGCAGCCGAACTGGGGGCCGTGATTATGCCGCCGGTCCCCGCGTTCTATCATCGTCCGCAAACGCTGGACGATGTCATCAACCAGACCGTTAACCGCGTACTGGATCAGTTCGATATCGACCTGCCGGAAGATCTCTTTACCCGCTGGCAGGGGGCGTGAAGCTGTGCACAAACAAGGTGCATGAAAAGACAATTTGCCCTGTTTCAGGGCAAAACTGCAACCGCGATCATATCCTCGACATTTAATTCGCTTTTTCCCTTTTTCTCTTTCCGGTTCGTTCGGCAGACCTGCTATCTTTCACCATTAAGGCAGTATCGCAACGTTTTATTAACATATTTAACGTCGAAGTTTTAACCCGACGACAATGTGGCATAAGACCTGCAAGAACAGCCTGCAACACAACACACAACATAAACCATAATAAAATCACGGTTCTTGAGGGTAAATGTATGAAGAAGACGGTTCTGGCTCTGTCTTTGCTCGTGGGCTTGAGTGCAGCAGCAAGTAGCTATGCAGCGCTTCCACAGACAGTTCGTATCGGTACAGACGCAACCTACGCGCCATTCTCCTCCAAGGATGCGAAAGGCGACTTCGTGGGGTTTGATATCGATCTGGGAAATGAGATGTGCAAACGCATGGAAGTGAAATGCACATGGGTGGGCAGTGACTTTGACGCGCTGATCCCGTCGCTGAAAGCCAAGAAAATTGATGCCATTATCTCTTCTCTCTCCATCACGGAAAAACGTCAGCAGGAGATCGCCTTCTCTGAGAAGCTCTACGCTGCCGACTCACGTCTGATTGCCGCGAAAGGCTCGCCAATCCAACCGACCATCGACTCGCTGAAAGGCAAACATGTTGGCGTGCTTCAGGGCTCGACCCAGGAAGGTTACGCCAATGCTAACTGGCGCGAGAAGGGCGTCGATGTTGTGGCTTACCAGAACCAGGATCTGATCTACTCTGACCTGGCGGCAGGCCGTCTGGATGCCGCGTTTCAGGATGAAGTCGCCGCGAGCGAAGGCTTCCTGAAACAGCCTGCGGGTAAAGAGTACGCCTTTGCCGGCCCGTCGGTAAAAGACAAAAAATACTTTGGCGACGGTACCGGTATTGGCCTGCGTAAGGATGATACCGAGCTGAAAGCCGCCTTCGACAAAGCGTTTAATGAGCTGCGTAAAGACGGTACCTACGACAAACTGGCGAAGAAATACTTCGATTTCAACGTCTACGGTGATTAATGCCTGAATAAGATGCACTGAAGTGGTGCATCTTAACGGGGTTATGTTCCAGTATGGTGCAACACATGCACCATACTGGATCGCTGTGTGCATAGTTAAGCATTTAAAATGCAAAAATTCCCGTTCAAAGGCATTAATCTTTGCCTGAATGAGGGGATTAATGGCACATTAACAACACCCCGTCGTCGTAAAAATCTCGTATTAAGACAGTTTGTTGAGGACAGATATGAAAAAACTGGTGTTGTCACTTTCTCTGGTACTGGCTTTTTCCAGCGCCACCGCGGCATTCGCAGCAATTCCGCAGAAAATTCGTATTGGAACTGACCCAACCTATGCACCTTTCGAATCGAAGAATGCGAAGGGGGAACTGGTCGGTTTTGACATCGATCTGGCTAACGAGCTGTGCAAACGCATTAAAGCGCAATGTACCTACGTTGAAAACCCGCTGGATGCGCTGATCCCGTCCCTGAAAGCGAAGAAAATTGACGTGATCATGTCCTCCCTGTCCATCACAGAGAAACGTCAGCAGGAGATTGCCTTTACGGACAAACTCTACGCGGCAGATTCCCGTCTGGTGGTGGCCAAATCCTCTGACATTCAGCCAACCCTCGAATCTCTGAAAGGCAAACGCGTGGGCGTGTTGCAGGGTACGACGCAGGAAACCTACGGCAACGAGCACTGGGCGCCAAAGGGGATTGAAATTGTCTCTTACCAGGGCCAGGAAAACATCTACGCAGACCTCACGGCAGGCCGTATTGACGCGGCATTCCAGGATGAAGTGGCGGCAAGCGAAGGCTTCCTGAAACAGCCTGTGGGTAAAGATTACAAGTTCGGCGGTCTGTCCATTAAGGACGAAAAACTCTTTGGCGTCGGTACCGGTATGGGCCTGCGTAAAGAAGACAACGAACTGCGTGAAGCCCTGAACAAAGCGTTCGCCGAGATGCGCGCGGACGGCACCTATGACAAGCTGGCTAAAAAGTACTTCGATTTTAATGTTTACGGCGGCTAATCGCCCCGTCTGATAACGTGCGGCCCCTCCCGTGGCGGGAGGGGAAAAGACACGGTTCCACCACTCACGAGACGACAGGGCACGCGGTATGCTGTACGGATTTTCTGGCGTTATTTTACAGGGCGCGCTTGTCACCCTTGAGCTGGCTATCAGCTCCGTGGTGCTGGCGGTGCTGATAGGCCTGGCGGGCGCGGGGGCAAAATTATCCGCCAACAGACCGCTGGCGCTGATATTTGAAGGCTATACCACGCTGATTCGCGGCGTGCCTGACCTGGTGCTGATGCTGCTGATCTTTTACGGCCTGCAAATCGCACTTAACGGCGTGACGGATGCCATCGGCATGGAGCAGATCGATATCGACCCGATGGTGGCCGGTATTATTACCCTTGGTTTTATCTACGGTGCCTATTTCACTGAGACTTTCCGCGGCGCTTACATGGCCGTGCCGAAAGGGCATATTGAAGCGGCAACCGCCTACGGTTTTACCTCCTCACAAACGTTTCGCCGGATCATGTTCCCGGCCATGATGCGCTACGCGCTGCCGGGCATCGGTAACAACTGGCAGGTTATTCTCAAGGCAACGGCGCTGGTCTCCCTGCTGGGTCTGGAAGATGTGGTGAAGGCCACGCAGCTGGCAGGTAAAAGCACCTGGGAACCGTTCTATTTTGCGGTGGTTTGCGGCGTGATCTATCTGGTCTTTACGACCGTCTCCAATGGTGTGCTGCTTCTGCTCGAACGTCGCTACTCCGTGGGTGTGAAGAGGGCTGACCTGTGATTGAGATTATTCAGGAGTACTGGAAATCCCTGCTGTGGACGGATGGCTACCGCTTTACTGGCGTGGCCATCACGCTGTGGCTGCTGATCTCCTCGGTGGTAATGGGCGGCATTCTGGCGGTGTTTCTTGCCATTGGCCGCGTGTCGAACAATAAATTTATCCAGTTCCCTATCTGGCTGTTCACCTACGTGTTTCGCGGTACTCCGCTGTACGTGCAACTGCTGGTGTTCTATTCCGGGATGTACACGCTGGAGATCGTGAAAGGCACCGAGATGCTGAACGCGTTCTTCCGCAGCGGTCTGAACTGTACGGTGCTGGCGCTCACCCTCAATACCTGCGCCTATACCACCGAGATCTTCGCCGGGGCCATCCGTTCTGTGCCGCACGGTGAGATCGAGGCGGCGCGCGCGTACGGCTTCTCGTCCGTGAAGCTCTACCGCTGTATTATTCTGCCTTCGGCGCTGCGTATTGCGCTGCCGGCCTACAGCAACGAAGTGATTTTAATGCTGCATTCGACGGCACTGGCGTTTACCGCCACGGTACCGGATCTGTTAAAGATTGCCCGCGATATTAACTCTGCCACCTACCAGCCGTTTACGGCGTTTGGCATTGCGGCAGTGCTCTATTTGATCATTTCTTACGTCCTGATCAGCCTGTTCCGTAAGGCTGAAAAACGCTGGTTGCAGCATATAAAACCGTCGACGCACTGAGAATTTATGATGGCTGAGAACAAATTAAACGTAATTGATTTGCACAAGCGCTACGGCGAACATGAAGTGCTGAAAGGGGTGTCGCTGGAGGCTAACGCGGGCGACGTGATCAGTATTATCGGCTCATCAGGTTCGGGTAAAAGTACCTTCCTGCGCTGCATCAACTTCCTCGAAAAGCCGAGCGAAGGATCGATTGTGGTGAGCGGACAGAACATTAATATGGTCCGTGATAAAGACGGCCAGCTTAAAGTGGCGGATAAAAACCAGCTGCGCCTGCTGCGTACACGCCTGACGATGGTGTTCCAGCACTTCAACCTCTGGAGCCACATGACGGTGCTGGAGAACGTGATGGAAGCGCCGGTTCAGGTGCTCGGCTTAAGCAAGCAGGAAGCCCGCGAGCGTGCGGTCAAATACCTGGCGAAAGTGGGTATCGACGAGCGGCAGCAGATCAAATATCCGGTGCACCTGTCAGGGGGGCAGCAGCAGCGTGTTTCTATCGCCCGTGCGCTGGCGATGGAGCCGGAAGTGTTGCTGTTTGACGAACCGACTTCCGCGCTGGATCCTGAACTCGTTGGCGAAGTGCTGCGCATCATGCAAAAGCTGGCGGAAGAGGGCAAAACGATGGTGGTGGTGACGCACGAGATGGGCTTCGCCCGTAACGTTTCTAACCACGTTATCTTCCTGCATCAGGGGAAAATTGAAGAGCAGGGTCATCCGGATGAGGTGCTGGCGAACCCGCAAAGCCCGCGGTTGCAGCAGTTCCTGAAAGGCTCGTTGAAGTAGGTTTGGCCTTTCTCCCTCTCCCTGTGGGAGAGGGCCGGGGTGAGGGCATCAGGCCGCAGAGCCGCCCAATTGCCCGGTGGCGCTTCGCTTAACGTGCCTACAAAACCCGTAGGCCGGGCAAACGCAGTGCCGCCCGGCATTCAACACTCCAGCCGATACACCCAGTCGTCATACTGTACGCCTTTAATCTCGTACGCCTTCTCCAGCACCTGCGTGCGCACAAAACCCGCTTTCTCAAGGACCCGCACCGACCCAACGTTATCTGCCAGCACGTACGCGTTTATCGCCTTCACGCCCGTCTGGTTAAATGCATACTCGCACACCGCGTGCAGCGCCTCGCTGGCAATGCCTTTTCCCTGCGCGGCAGGCACAACCGTGTAGCCAATATCCGCCTCTTCACGGTTCGCCGCACTGATTTGCAGGCCGATATCCCCGAGCGGCGTAACGTCGTTATGCAGACGGATCACAAAGACATGCTCCGCCATCAGGCGCGCGGCAAATACGCGGCGCGTCTCTTTTTCCGGCGTGATAGCGGCCATATAGCGCATGATGGCGGGGTCTTCACGCAGAGAGCGGAAGAACGCCCAGTCAGAAGGTTCGAAAGGGGTGAGGTGAAGCCGGGTTGTGGTAATGGTTGCCATAGTTACGCCATCTCATCCAGACATGGCGTATAACTCTAACATATTCACTGCACCACATCCCCCAGCGCCTCTTCCAGGTCATACCAGCGGAACGTGAACCCGGCCGCTTCCAGCCGTTTTGGCAGCGCGCGTTGCCCGCCCAGCACCAGCACCGAAGACTCACCCATCAACAGACGAATCGCCGTTGCAGGCACGCGCAGCACCGCCGGGCGATGCAGGGCATGCCCCAGGGCATGAGCAAATTGTTCATTACGTACGGGGTAAGGGGATACCATGTTAAATGGCCCGCGCAGATCGTTATCCAGCAGCCAGAGAATGCCGTTGACCATATCGTCGATATGGATCCACGCCAGATACTGACGACCATTGCCGATGGGCCCGCCAAGCCCCATTTTAAACGGCGGCAGCATTTTACCGAGAATACCGCCCTTCGGCGCAAGTACCACGCCGGTGCGCAGCAGGCAGACGCGGGTACGATCGCTTTGCGCCGCGCAGGCGATGCGCTCCCACTGGGCGCAGAGTTTATGGGTAAACTCGTTGTGCGGCGGCTCCTCTTCGGTCACCACCACTTCACCGAGATCGCCATAGTAGCCTGTAGCAGAGCCGGAAATCAGCACCGAAGGCGGCGTCTCGCTGTTGCGAATCAGCTCAACCAGCCTTTCGGTCATGTTCCAGCGGCTGCTGCATAAACGCTGTTTTTGCTCTTCGGTCCAGCGTTTATCGGCGATAGGTTCGCCAGCAAGGTTGATGACGGCGTCAAAGCCGTTCAGATCCTGCCTTTCCGCCAGGCCTTTCCAGATCTCAACGCCGACGCCCAGCACCTGGCGCGCTTTCTCCGGGCTGCGCGTGACCACGGTAATGTCGTGATGCAACGCCTGCAAACGTGGAATGAGATGGCGACCAATCAGGCCCGTACCGCCGGTGAGCAGGATCTTCATACAACCTCCAGGTTTACGCCTGGCGCTGCCAGCTTAACGTCATGGAGACGGAGTCGGCGTAGCGCAGGGCGTGAAGTTTATCGATCTCCACTTCAGCATAAGTGACCCAGTGGTGTTCGCGTGCGATGTCGAGCACATCCTGAGTTAATTTTTCCAGTAGCGCAAAACGGTTGTTCTCAACGTACTGGATGATGCTTTTGGTGATCGTGCGATAGTTCAGCGCGTCATTGATGTCCTCGCTGGCACGCGCCTTGTCTGCCGGGTAGTGGATCACTACATTCACCACGATATCCTGGCGATTCGCGATCTCCTCCTCTTTGATACCAATGAACGTGCGTAAGCGTAAGTTTTTTATACGAATAATAGCGTCATGCTGGGACATTGCAGGTCTTCTCCGTGTCAGTATTTTCACCTCATCATACATGAGGAAAACACCTGCACCCAACGGGGCGCAGGCTCAAATCTGATGGATTTTTTGCATGGCGCGTTCGGTGGCCGGGCGCGTCCGGATGCGCTCAAACCAGTTGTTCACTGCCGGATAAGTGGCCAGATCGATCCGGTGGCGTTCATGGGTGTTAATCCACGGCCAGCAGGCGATATCTGCAATGCTGTAATGCTCACCTCCCAGCCACGGTGATTTTTCCAGCCGACGGTTCAGGACCCCGTACAGGCGCTGGGTTTCGACCTGATATCGCTCAATGGCGTAAGGGATCGTCTGCGGCGCATAGGCGGTAAAGTGGTGATTCTGCCCCAGCATTGGCCCCAGGCCGCTCGACTGCCAGAATAACCATTGCAGCGTGTGATGACGCTCGCGCAACTCACCGCTCAGGAGCTTGCCGGTTTTCTCTGCCAGATAGAGCAAAATCTCTCCAGACTCAAACAGGCTTAACGGTTTGCCGCCGTCAGAAGGCAGGTTATCAATGATGGCCGGAATTTTATTGTTGGGCGATATGGCCAGAAAAACGGGGCGGAACTGGTCGCCTTTACTGATATCCACGCGAATGATCCGGTAGTCCACTTCGGCTTCTTCGAGAAAGAGGGTGATCTTATGGCCATTAGGGGTGGGGGCATAATAGAGATCTATCATTCTCAACTCCTGTCAGTGCGAATAGTGTTGCCATAAAAAATCAGTATAGGTGCTTGTTGTAAATCGTGAGTTTTCATCAAGTGACAGCGAGGCAAAGAGATTATATGTTGAGTGAAAACCGATCAGCCGATGAGGATGTTATGAGCCAGCCTGTAATAACGTTGTGGTCCGATGCGAACTTTTTTTCTCCTTATGTCATGAGCGTTTATGTGGCGCTGGCAGAAAAGGGGCTTACTTTTAGTCTGAAAACCGTCGACCTGGACAGCGGCGAACATCTGAAGCCCCAGTGGCAGGGCTACGCGCTCACTCGCCGAGTCCCTGTGCTGGAGATCGACGGTTTTGAGTTGAGTGAATCCTCGGCGATTGACGAGTATCTTGAGGACCGCTTTGCCCCGCCAGAGTGGGAACGCATCTATCCTCACGATCTGCAAAAGCGCGCCCGCGCTCGCCAGATCCAGGCATGGCTGCGTAGCGACCTGGTGCCGATTCGCACAGAACGCTCTACGGACGTGGTGTTCGCTGGCGTCAAAAAGCCCGCCCTCAGCGAGGAAGGCTTATCCAGCGCCCGGAAGCTGATCGAAACTGCCTCATCGCTGCTGGCGCAGGGTAACCCCAACCTGTTTGGCGAGTGGTGTATTGCCGACACCGATCTGGCGCTGATGCTCAATCGCTTGATCCTCAACGGCGATGACGTCCCACAGCTGCTGGTGGATTACGCCACATTCCAGTGGCAACGCGCGTCGGTACAGCGCTATCTGGCACTCTCTGCTAAGCGCGCGGGCTGATAAGACGGGGCGCTTGAGGTATGATAGGGGCAGTCTGAATTCCTGAGGAGTAACTGATGAAACTGATGTTTGCGTCGGATATTCATGGATCGCTGCCCGCGACCGAACGCGTGCTTTCTCTGTTCGCCCAAAGCGGAGCGCAATGGCTGGTGATCCTGGGCGACGTGTTAAACCACGGCCCACGCAATGCGTTGCCGGAAGGCTACGCTCCCGCGCAGGTGGCGGAAAAACTTAATCATTTTGCCTCGCGCATTATCGCCGTTCGCGGCAACTGTGACAGCGAAGTTGACCAGATGCTGCTGAATTTTCCCATCACCGCTCCCTGGCAACAGGTGTTGATGGAAAACAGCCGTTTGTTCCTGACCCACGGGCACCTGTTCGGCCCGGATAACCTGCCGTCACTCGCCGCTGGCGATGTCCTGGTTTATGGTCATACTCATATTCCGGTGGCGGAAAAACGCGGGGCGTTTTATCACTTTAATCCCGGGTCTGTCAGCATTCCTAAAGGCGGCAATCCGGCAAGCTACGGCATGTATGAAGACGGGACATTAAGCGTTATCGCACTTAATGATCAGCAAGTTATTGCGCAGATAGCGATTAATCCGTAAGTTACACCACAACTGCAAACGCGCCGAAAGAGCGCTTAGACGAGAAGGTTTCCCGATGGTGGAGCAGAATCATTTGGCAAGTACTGAGTGGGTTGACATTGTCAGCGAAGAGAATGAAGTGATCGCGCAGGCCAGCCGCGAACAAATGCGTGCGGAGCGTCTGCGTCACCGCGCGACTTACATCGTTGTTCATGATGGCATGGGCAAGATTCTGGTCCAGCGTCGCACCGACACCAAAGATTTTCTTCCTGGTATGCTGGATGCCACAGCAGGTGGCGTTGTGCAGGCCGATGAAGTATTGCTGGATTCCGCGCGTCGTGAAGCGGAAGAAGAGTTAGGTATCGCTGGCGTGCCGTTTGCCGAGCACGGGCAATTTTATTTCGAAGATGAACATTGTCGCGTCTGGGGCGGGCTGTTTAGCTGCGTTTCCCACGGACCTTTCGCCTTGCAGGAAGAGGAAGTGAGCGAAGTGTGCTGGATGACGCCGGAAGAGATCACCGCGCGTTGCGACGAGTTCACGCCAGATTCCCTTAAAGCACTGGCGCTGTGGATGACCCGCAACGCCAAAAACGAATCCGCTAAACCGGAAAATAAGGCGGAAAAAGAGGAAGAGGCTGAGTAAGCCTTAACAGCTTTCCCGCATACACAGGCTGGACGCGATGGGTTTATGATCGCGCCAGTCTCCGTCATTCAGACGTTCCAGTAACGCTTTCCCGGCTTCAATCCCAATCTTGCGATGCGGTACTGCCATCGTTGTCAGCGGCGGCTGACAGACGCGGCTGACGTCGCTGTCGCCAAAGCCCACGACCGCTAAATCGTCCGGCACTTTGATGCGTCGACGCTGGCACTCATACAGCGCGCCGCAGGCCAGTTCATCTGATACGCACACCAGCGCATCCAGTTCCGGCCACGCCAGCAGGAACTCTGGCAGTTGTGCCGCGCCGGTGGAGAAGTTCGGCGGCATGGCGGCATTAATCACTCTGTTCGGCGACAGGTGGTGGCGCAGCATCGCCTTGTACCAGCCCTGCAAATGCTGCTGAAAAATCCACTGCTCCTGGTTAGCGCACAGCAGGCCGATATTCTGGTAGCCACGCTGAATCACCATCTCGGTAAGTTCATACATGGCGGCGACGTTATCAATCCCGATATTCATATCAATCGGATCGGCACGCATTGCACCCATTTCCATCACCGGGATAGAGGCGTTTTTCAGCCAGTAGCGTACGGTATCGGAGTGCTCGACGCTGAGCAGTATCGCCGCGGCGATATTCGAGGCCAGCAGCGTTTCGAGCAGTTTCTCTTCCTGTTCAAGACGATGCTGAGATTCCGCCAGCATGATCTGATATCCGGCTGGCTGGAGCACCTGCTGTAGCCCGGCGAACATCTCGGAACAGCCAGCTTCGGAAAGATTGGGAACTACCATCGCGATCGTCCATGACGACGCCGATGCCAGTGCGCTGGCGGCAAGATTGGGCATATAACCCAGCTCCTGCACCGCGGCTTCAATTTTTTCACGCAGTTTATCGGAAACCTGTTCGGGCGTGCGGAGGGCACGGGAAACAGTCATCGTGCCTACGCCGGCAAGCTGTGCGACATCCGCGAGCGTTACTTTTCCGGTACTGCGCCGTTTTCGGGTTAAAGACATACATCTTCCTGCTGACAGGACGCGATTCAGTTTCATCCTTCATTTTACGTGACAGGCAGTATACGCCTTAAATCCCTTTTTTTGCTGTGATTTCGCACCAGGATAGCAATTTGATAGCGCTATCACAGTTCTGAATGTTAGTCGTTGGTAGCGCTATCTTTGTGATCGCGATCGCAGTCATTGATTGATGGGTTGAATAGAGTTTGCCCATGTCTGGTCTTTAGCGGGAGTGAAAAATGCTCAAAAAGTGGATATATGATACAACCATCATCCTACAGGATAGCGTTGAAAGCTGGCCCCAGGCGCTGGAACTGTGCGCGAAACCGCTGCTGGATTTGCAGGTCATTGCGCCGGAATATGTCACGGCTATCATCGAGCAGCACCAGACGTTAGGTCCCTACTATGTGCTGGCTCCAGGGCTGGCAATGCCACATGCGCGACCGGAAGAAGGGGCGAAAGGACTTGGCCTGTCATTATTAAAACTAAAACAGGGCGTCTCTTTTGGTGCCGGTGAGTTTGACCCCGTCGATGTGATTGTGATGCTGGCGGCACCGGACAAGCATAGCCATATCGAAATGATCTCAGCCTTAGCGGAATTATTTTCCAGCGACGAAGATATGGCTGAATTACATCGGGCGAATACGCTGGAGGAGATAAAAACCGTTATCGATCGCTTCTGATTTAATTATTTAATCCGATTCATCTCAACATTACGCGTCAGCGTGATGGGGCGTACTCTACTCAAAAAAGGGGATAACAATGAAAATCATGGCTATTTGCGGCTCCGGCCTGGGCAGCAGTTTTATGGTCGAAATGAATATTAAAAAGGTGCTCAAAAAACTGGAAATTGAGGCCGAGGTTGAACACTCCGATCTCTCCTCGGCCACGCCGGGCGCGGCGGACCTGTTTGTAATGGCGAAAGACATTGCCGCCAGCGCCAGCGTGCCGGAAAGCCAGCTGGTGGTAATCAACAATATCATCGATATCAACGAACTCGAAGCGCAGCTGCGCGCCTGGTTCGAAAGACAATAATCCTGATAAGGCGAGGTGGATATGTTTATCCTTGAAACGCTGAATTTCGTTGTTGATATTTTAAAAGTCCCTTCAGTGCTGGTCGGGTTAATTGCTCTGATTGGTCTTGTGGCGCAGAAAAAAGCCTTTTCGGATGTGGTAAAAGGCACAATTAAAACCATTCTCGGCTTTATTGTACTGGGCGGCGGCGCAACTGTGCTGGTGGGCTCTTTAAATCCGCTCGGCGGTATGTTTGAGCACGCCTTTAATATTCAGGGCATTATTCCGAACAATGAAGCTATTGTGTCGATTGCCCTGGAGAAATATGGCGCTTCCACCGCGCTCATTATGGCCTTCGGGATGGTGGCGAATATTATTGTTGCGCGCTTTACCCGCCTGAAATACATCTTCCTCACCGGGCATCACACCTTCTACATGGCATGCATGATCGGCGTGATCCTGACGGTTGCAGGCTTCGAGGGGGTCGGGCTGGTCTTTACCGGTTCGTTGATCCTCGGCCTGATTATGGCCTTCTTCCCGGCGATTGCGCAGCGCTATATGAAGCGTATTACCGGCAACGATGAGATCGCCTTCGGTCATTTCGGCACGCTGGGCTACGTGCTGTCCGGCTGGATTGGCAGCAAGGTCGGGAAAGGCTCGCGCTCCACCGAAGAGATGAACCTGCCGAAGAACCTTAGCTTCCTGCGTGACAGTTCAATCTCCATCTCCCTTACCATGATGATTATCTACCTGATCATGGCGGTGAGCGCCGGACGTGAGTACGTGGAGGCCACCTTCAGCGGCGGCCAGAACTACCTGGTGTACGCCATCATTATGGCCATCACCTTCGCGGCAGGCGTGTTCATCATCTTGCAGGGCGTGCGCCTGATTCTGGCGGAAATCGTCCCGGCCTTTACCGGCTTCTCGGAAAAACTGGTGCCCAATGCGCGGCCTGCGCTGGACTGCCCGGTAGTCTACCCGTATGCGCCAAACGCGGTGCTGATTGGTTTCCTGTTTAGCTTCCTCGGCGGGATTGTTGGGTTGTTCATCTGCGGTCAGTTTAGCTGGGTGCTGATCCTCCCGGGCGTCGTTCCGCACTTCTTCACCGGCGCAACGGCGGGCGTGTTCGGTAACGCCACCGGTGGACGCCGCGGGGCAATGATTGGCGCCTTTGCTAACGGCCTGCTGATCACCTTCCTCCCGGTCCTGCTGCTGCCTGTTCTGGGCGCAATTGGCTTTGCGAATACGACCTTCTCGGACGCTGATTTTGGTGCGGTCGGGATTGTGCTGGGCAACCTGGCACGCTTCCTGTCGCCGCTTGCCATCACCGGACTGGTTGTTGTGTTGTTCGCGCTGCTGGTGGCCTACAACGTCTTCGCTAAAAACAAACCTGCCAGCGGTAACGCGCAGGAAAACCCCGGAGCCAAATCATGAATGAGAATGAAATAACCGAACTGGCGCGTCAGATCCGCCTTGAGACGCTGAAATCCCTTACGCAGCTGGGTTTTGGGCACTACGGCGGCAGCATGTCAGTCGTTGAAACGCTGGCCGTTCTGTACGGCGCGGTGATGAAGATCGACCCGGCCGATCCGGACTGGCCAGAGCGCGATTACTTTGTGCTGTCGAAAGGCCATGCGGGGCCGGCGCTGTACAGCACGCTGGCGATTAAGGGCTACTTCCCGATTGAAGAGTTGAGCACGCTGAACCAGAACGGGACGCGTCTGCCAAGTCACCCGGATCGCCTGAAAACACGCGGCGTGGATGCCACCACCGGTTCACTGGGGCAGGGGATCTCCATCGCTGGCGGCATGGCGCTGTCGCACAAGCTGGCAGGAAGGCCAAACCGGGTGTTTTGCATCGTTGGCGACGGAGAACTGAATGAAGGGCAGTGCTGGGAAGCCTTCCAGTTTATCGCTCACCATCGACTGAACAACCTGACGGTATTCGTGGACTGGAACAAACAGCAGCTCGACGGCGAGCTGGACGAAATCATCAGCGCCTTCGACCTGGAAGGCAAATTCCGCGCCTTTGGTTTTGACGTGGTGACGGTGAAAGGGGATGACATTCCGGCGCTGCTGGAGGTGACCGCGCCGATCCCTGAGGCCGATGCGCGTCCGCGGGTGGTGATCCTCGACAGCATCAAAGGGCAGGGGGTGCCATACCTGGAACAGCTCAGCAACTCGCATCACCTGCGATTAACCGAGGAGAGCAAAGCGGCGCTTAACGAGACGATTCGCCAACTGGAGGCTTCACATGATTAAGGTTGCACCGACAGGACAGAAAGATGCCGTTGAGATGCGTAAGGTCTACGCGGGTTTTGTGGCAAAACAGATTGAGGCCGGGAGCGAGATCATTGCGCTCGAAGCGGATCTGATGAGTTCGATGGCGATGGACGGCGTAGCGCGTGATTACCCACAGCACGTCATCAACTGCGGCATTATGGAGGCTAACGTGATTGGGACGGCCGCCGGGCTGTCGCTCACCGGACGTAAGCCGTTCGTTCATACCTTTACCGCTTTTGCCAGCCGTCGCTGCTTTGACCAGCTGTTTATGTCCCTGGACTACCAGCGCAATAACGTGAAGGTGATTGCCTCGGATGCGGGCGTGACGGCCTGTCACAACGGCGGGACGCATATGTCGTTTGAGGATATGGGCATCGTGCGCGGTCTGGCGCATTCAGTGGTGCTGGAGGTGACCGATGCGGTGATGTTCGAAGATGTGCTGCGTCAGCTCATCGACCTGGGAGGCTTTTACTGGGTAAGGACCATCCGTAAACAGGCGCCGAGCGTGTATGCCCCGGGTTCAACCTTCACCATCGGCAAGGGCAACGTGCTGCGCGAGGGAACCGATATTACCCTGATTGCTAACGGCATTATGGTGGCGGAAGCGCTGGAGGCGGCGCGCCAGCTGGAGCAGGAGGGGGTAAGCGCAGCGGTCATCGACATGTTTACCCTGAAGCCCATCGATCGGATGCTGGTGAAAAACTATGCCGAGAAAACCGGGCGTATTGTGACCTGCGAAAATCACAGCATTCACAACGGGCTGGGGTCGGCGGTGGCGGAAGTGCTGGTGGAAACCTGTCCGGTGCCTATGCGGCGGGTGGGGGTGAAGGAACGTTATGGTCAGGTGGGTACGCAGGACTTCTTGCAGAAGGAGTATGGCCTGACGGCACATGACATTGTGTCGGCGGCGCGGGAGCTGCTGTAATAAAAAAGGCGACCATTTGTGGTCGCCTCTCTTGCCGGATGGCGCTTCGCTTATCCGGCCTATAAAACCGTAGGCCCGGTAAGCGCTAGCGCCACCGGGCTTTTTAGCTTACTGCTGCTGTGAAGACTGGATCGCGGTCAGCGCGATGGTGTAGACGATATCGTCAACCAGCGCACCACGGGACAGGTCGTTCACAGGTTTGCGCATGCCTTGCAGCATTGGCCCGATGGAGATCAGGTCTGCTGAACGCTGTACCGCTTTATAGGTGGTGTTACCGGTGTTCAGATCCGGGAAGATGAACACGGTAGCGCGACCTGCAACCGGCGAGTTCGGCGCTTTGGATTTCGCCACGTCAGCCATTACCGCGGCATCGTACTGGAGCGGGCCGTCGATCATCAGATCCGGACGTTTTTCCTGTGCAATGCGGGTCGCTTCACGGACTTTCTCTACGTCACTACCTGCACCAGAGGTGCCGGTGGAGTAGGAGAGCATCGCGACGCGTGGTTCGATACCGAAGGCAATCGCGGAGTCCGCAGACTGGATAGCGATTTCTGCCAGCTGCTCTGCGGTTGGGTCCGGGTTGATCGCGCAGTCGCCGTAAACGTAAACCTGTTCAGGCAGCAGCATGAAGAACACGGAGGAGACCAGAGAGCTGCCCGGTGCAGTTTTGATCAGCTGCAACGGTGGACGGATGGTGTTCGCGGTGGTGTGAACCGCACCGGAAACCAGACCGTCAACTTCGTCCTGCTCCAGCATCAGCGTACCCAGCACCACGTTGTCTTCCAGCTGCTCGCGCGCAACGGCTTCGGTCATGCCTTTGTTCTTACGCAGCTCAACCAGACGGGCAACGTAGCTTTCGCGGACCACGTCAGGATCAACGATTTCGATGCCCGCGCCGAGCTCAACGCCCTGAGACGCCGCAACGCGGTTGATCTCATCCGGGTTACCCAGCAGCACACAGGTCGCGATACCGCGCTCTGCACAGATGGCTGCCGCTTTAACGGTACGTGGTTCGTCGCCTTCTGGCAGAACCACGCGTTTGCCCGCTTTACGCGCCAGCTCGGTCAGCTGGTAACGGAAGGCTGGAGGAGACAGACGACGGCTGCGCTCGGAGGTCGCCGTCAGGGATTCGATCCAGTCTGCGTTGATGTAGCCCGCAACGTATTCCTGAACTTTCTCGATACGCTCGTGGTCATCAACCGGCACTTCGAGGTTGAAGCTTTGCAGGCTCAGGGAGGTCTGCCAGGTGTTAGTGTTCACCATGAAGACTGGCAGGCCAGTGGCGAACGCACGTTCGCACAGCTTGCTTACGCGTGGGTCCATCTCGTAGGCACCGGTCAGCAGGATCGCGCCGATCTCCACGCCGTTCATCGCGGCCAGACAGGCTGCAACCAGCACGTCCGGACGGTCTGCGGAGGTTACCAGCAGGGAACCTGCACGGAAGTGCTCCAGCATGTGTGGAATGCTACGTGCGCAGAAAGTTACGGACTTCACGCGGCGGGTGTTGATATCGCCTTCGTTGATCACGGTGGCGTTCAGGTGGCGCGCCATATCGATTGCACGGGTGGCAATCAGATCGAAGCTCCATGGCACCGCGCCCAGAACTGGCAGCGGGCTGGAATCCTGCAACTTAGCCGGGTCAACTTTAATGACTTTCGCTTTGGAAGAGTCGTCAAAAATTTCGGACAGGTCAGGACGCGTACGGCCCTGCTCATCTACTGGCGCGTTCAGCTTGTTAACAATCACGCCGGTGATGCTGGTGTTTTTCGCACCGCCGAAGCTGCTGCGCGTCAGTTCGATACGCTCTTTCAGCTGCTCTGGGGTATCCGTGCCCTGAGACATCACGAAAACAATCTCTGCGTTGAGGGTTTTCGCGATTTCAAAGTTCAGAGACTGGGCAAACTGGTGTTTACGGGTCGGGACCAGGCCTTCAACCAGCACCACTTCCGCGTCCTGCGCGTTTGCGTGGTAGTTGGCAATGATCTCTTCCATCAGCACGTCTTTCTGGTTGCTGGAGAGCAGAGATTCAACGTGGCTCATCTTCAGCGGTTCAGCCGCTGGCAGATTGGAGTTCTTGCGAACGATGGTGGTGGTCTGGTCTGGCGCATCGCCACCGGCACGTGGCTGGGCGATAGGCTTAAAGACGCTCAGACGAACGCCTTTGCGTTCCATAGCGCGGATCACGCCGAGGCTGACGCTGGTCAGGCCGACGCTGGTTCCGGTAGGGATCAGCATAATAGTACGGGACACGGTTTATCCTCTTTCGTTACCGCCGCGTTGGGCGGGTTACAAAACAGCACCGCCAGCATTGCTGGCGGTGTGGAATCAGGCAGTCAGGCGGTGCGCGTCTTGCGCGATGACCAGCTCTTCGTTAGTTGGGATAACGATAGCAGGGCGGGTGCCTTCTTTGTTGATGAAGCCAGACTTGCCGAAGCGGGCAGCCAGGTTACGCTCATGATCAACTTCGAAGCCCAGAACGCCCAGTTTGCCCAGGGACAGTTCACGTACCATTGCCGCGTTCTCACCGATACCGCCGGTGAAGATAACAGCATCCAGACGGCCTTCCATCAGCGCGGTGTAAGAACCGATGTACTTCGCCAGACGGTGGCAATAAACGTCCATTGCACGTTTAGCGTCAGCTTTTTCTGCGTAGTTGTCTTCAACGTAACGGCAGTCGCTGGTGACCTCGGTCAGGCCCAGCAGGCCAGACTCTTTGGTCAGCATTTTGTTGATGTCGTCAACGCTCATGCCCAGGGTGTCGTGCAGGTGGAAGATGATCGCCGGGTCGATATCACCGGAACGGGTACCCATCACCAGACCTTCCAGCGGGGTCAGCCCCATAGAGGTGTCAACACACTTACCGTTGCGGATAGCGGAAACAGAACCACCGTTGCCCAGGTGGCAGGTGATGATGTTGACTTCTTCAACCGGCTTGTTCAGCACTTTTGCGGCTTCCTGAGTCACATAGAAGTGGCTGGTGCCGTGTGCGCCGTAACGACGGACGCCGTGCTCTTTGTACAGGCTGTATGGCAGGGCATAGAGGTAAGACTCTTCCGGCATGGTCTGATGGAACGCGGTATCGAACACGGCCACGTTTTTGTCTTTCAGACTCGGGAAGGATTTCAGCGCTTCAGCGATACCGATCAGGTGCGCCGGGTTATGCAGCGGTGCGAAAGACGCAGAGTCTTTGATACCCTGGATCACGGAGTCGTCGATTACCACGGAACTGGTGTATTTTTCGCCGCCGTGGACGATACGGTGACCAATTGCGGTCAGCTGAGCAGACAGTTCTGGTTTTTGTGCCAGAATAGTGTTAACGATAAAGTTCAGCGCTTCACTGTGAGCGGCGCCTGCACCTAAAGCCGCTTCTTGTTTGCTGCCGTCCATCTTCCACTTGATACGTGCTTCAGGCAGATGGAAACATTCGGCCAAACCAGAGAGGTACTCGTCACCGTTGAGCGCATCGATGATGGCGAATTTCAGTGAGGAGCTACCGCAGTTCAGAACCAGTACTAACTTACTCGACATGGAAGTACCTATTATTGATACGTGGCTAAAAAAACGTCAGTGAGTCTAAAAGCGTAACGCATGCTGACCCAGACATTTATGATTAACATCATGCCAAACGAACATTCTGGCAGGATGGAAGAAATACCTATGATTTTAAGCCATTTTGAACATTTTTCAGACAATGGCATAATATGCGATAATTTGACGAGTTAACGCTTATCGTCTACGGCCCTATCAGGCTGGCACAGGATACCCGATACGGGGTAGCGATGACAAAATATTTTGAACGTTGTCATAGCCTGTTGTGGTTTTGCACGAAAATTTTAATTTTTATATGTGAAGTTGAGGTACAGCCATGTCGACACCCGAAATCCCGTCCGTGAACTTTTTTAGTCTGTTTCGTCGGGGACAGCATTACGCAAAGACATGGCCGATGGAAAAGCGCCTCGCGCCCATGTTTATTGAAAATCGCACTATTCGCGCCACGCGTTATGCGATTCGCTTTATGCCCCCGATTGCCGTTTTTACCCTGTGCTGGCAGATAGCGTTAGGTGGACAGCTTGGCCCTGCCGTCGCGACGGCGCTCTTTGCGTTAAGCCTGCCGATGCAGGGGCTATGGTGGTTAGGTAAACGTTCCGTCACGCCACTTCCGCCTACTATTTTACACTGGTTTTATGAAGTGCGTGGAAAGCTGGAGGAGGCGGGCCAGGCGCTGGCGCCGGTTGAAGGCAAGCCGGACTATCAGGCGCTGGCGGATACCCTCAAGCGTGCGTTTAAACAGCTTGATAAAACATTCCTCGATGACTTGTGATTGATCATCGAAACGACGACCAAAAGAAGGCACAGTAACAATCAGTTACCGTGTCTTTTTTTTACAGTGCAATGCGCTACAGGAGTCGAAAGATGGAAATGACCCATGCTCAACGTCTGATTTTGTCTAACCAGTACAAGATGATGACTATGCTTGATCCCGATAACGCTGCGCGCTACAGCCGCCTGCAAACCATTGTTGAACGTGGTTTTGGCTTGCAGATGCGCGAACTGGATCGCGAATTTGGCGAACTGAAAGAGGAAACCTGCCGTATCGTTATCGACATCATGGAGATGTACCATGCGCTGCATGTGTCCTGGACCAATCTGAAGGACCAGCAGACCATTGACGAGCGCCGCGTGACGTTCCTGGGCTTTGATGCCGCGACGGAAGCGCGCTATCTGAGCTATGTACGCTTTATGGTGAATACCGAAGGGCGTTACACCCATTTTGATGCGGGTACGCACGGCTTCAACGCCCAGACCCCGATGTGGGATAAGTATCAACGTATGCTGAGCGCGTGGCACGCCTGTCCGCGTCAGTACCATTTAAGCAGCAACGAAATTCAACAAATCATTAATGCCTGACGGAGGTGCGTGTGCAGTGTAAAGGTTTTCTGTTTGATCTGGACGGTACGCTGGTGGATTCGCTACCGGTGGTGGAGCGCTCGTGGTGCCACTGGGCCGACCGGCACGGCATCGACCATCAGGACGTACTGAATTTCATCCATGGCAAACAGGCCATTACCTCATTGCGGCACTTCCTTGCGGGACGTTCTGAGGAAGATATTCAGGCGGAGTTCCGCTATCTTGAGCAGATTGAAGCTACCGATACCGAAGGCATCACCGCGCTGCCCGGTGCGCGTGAACTGCTTGAGCACCTGAATGAAGCGCAGATCCCGTGGGCTATCGTCACCTCCGGCTCGGTTCCCGTCGCGCATGCCCGTCATAAGGCGGCAGGTTTACCGACGCCGGACGTCTTCATTACCGCTGAGCGCGTGAAGCGCGGCAAGCCTGAACCGGATGCGTTTCTGCTCGGCGCAGAACTGCTTGGCCTTGCGCCAGCGGAGTGCGTGGTGGTGGAAGACGCGGCGGCAGGCGTGCTGGCCGGGCTGAACGCCGGAAGCCACGTCATTGCCGTTAACGTCCCGGCGGGTTCCCCCCGGCTGGAAGAGGCGGATTTCGTGCTTAACACCCTGACCGCCATCGACGTCTCGAAGGCGTCAGACGGAGTTGTAACCGTCTCGCTAAAAATGTAATCCCATGATATAGCCCCGCATTACCGGGGCTTTTTTATGGCAGAATTGCTTCTCCTCCACTGACAAGGACATGTTGTGAACGGTGAACTGATTTGGGTCCTGAGCCTGCTGTTAATCGCCATCATTCTTTTTGCCACGGGCAAGGTGCGCATGGATGCCGTCGCCCTGTTTGTGATTGTCGCATTCGTTCTGAGCGGTACCCTTTCCCTGCCGGAAGCCTTTTCCGGGTTTAGCGATCCCAACGTTATTTTAATTGCCGCCCTGTTTATTATTGGCGACGGGCTGGTACGCACCGGCGTGGCGACGATGATGGGGTCGTGGTTGGTTAAGGTGGCGGGCAGCAGCGAAACCAAAATGCTGATTTACCTGATGCTGACGGTCGCCGGGCTGGGCGCGTTTATGAGCTCTACGGGCGTCGTGGCCATCTTTATTCCGGTCGTGCTGAGCGTCTGCATGAGGATGCAGATCTCCCCGTCGCGGCTGATGATGCCGTTGAGCTTCGCCGGGCTCATCAGCGGCATGATGACGCTGGTCGCAACGCCGCCGAACCTCGTCGTGAACAGCGAACTGATCCGTGAGGGGCTTGAGGGGTTTAGTTTTTTCAGCGTTACGCCGATCGGGCTGGTGGTACTGGTGATGGGCATTATCTATATGCTATTGACCCGTTTCGCGCTGAAAGGGGAGAAGCAGGATAAAGCCAAAGAGGGCTGGAAGCGGCGCTCTTTCCGCGATCTGATTAAAGAGTATCGTCTGACCGGGCGTGCCCGACGTCTGGCTATCCGCCCGGGATCGCCTATGGTGGGGCAGCGGCTGGATGACCTTAAGCTACGCGAACGCTATGGCGCGAACGTCATCGGGGTTGAGCGCTGGCGTCGTTTTCGCCGGGTGATCGTTAACGTGAACGGGGTGTCAGAGTTTCGCGCGCGTGACGTCCTGCTGATTGATATGTCCACCGCGGACGTGGATCTGCGGGAGTTTTGTAGCGAGCAGCTGCTGGAGCCGATGGTCCTGCGCGGCGAGTATTTCTCTGACCAGGCGCTGGATGTGGGAATGGCCGAGGTGTCGCTGATCCCGGAATCGGAGTTATTGGGCAAAACCGTGCGTGAAATCGGCTTTCGTACCCGCTATGGCCTCAACGTGGTGGGCCTGAAGCGCGATGGCGTAGCCCTTGAAGGGGCGGTGGTGGATGAGCCGATCCTGCTGGGGGATATCTTCCTCGTGGTCGGCAACTGGAAACTGATTAGCCAGCTCGGGCAGAAAGGCCGCGATTTTGTGGTGCTGAATATGCCGATTGAAGAGAACGATGCATCACCGGCGCACAGCCAGGCGCCCCATGCGATTTTTTGCCTGGTATTGATGGTCGCGCTGATGCTGACGGACGAGATCCCTAACCCGGTGGCGGCGATAATCGCCTGTCTGTTAATGGGCAAATTCCGCTGTATTGACGCCGAAAGCGCTTACAAAGCGATTCACTGGCCGAGCATCATTCTCATCGTCGGGATGATGCCCTTCGCCCTGGCGCTACAGAAAACCGGCGGGGTGGATTTGATCGTGAAAGGCTTAATGGACGCGGGCGGGGGATATGGTCCGTACCTGATGATGGTTTGCCTGTTCGTCATGTGTGCCACCATTGGTTTGTTCATCTCCAATACCGCAACGGCGGTGCTGATGGCGCCCATTGCGCTGGCGATGGCAAAATCGATGGGTGTTTCGCCGTATCCGTTTGCGATGATGGTTGCGATGGCGGCGTCCGCGGCATTTATGACGCCGGTCTCTTCCCCGGTCAATACGCTGGTGCTGGGGCCCGGGAATTATAGGTTCAGTGATTTCGTGAAGCTGGGTGTGCCGTTCACCGTGCTGGTGATGGTGGTGTGCGTGGTATTGATACCGGTCCTGTTTCCGTTCTGAGCATTTTGCCGGGTGGCGGCTACGCCTTACCCGGCCTACAACCCCGTAGGCCCTGCAAGCGCAGCGCCGCTGGGCGAAAATCAGAGTGGCGAATCCTGGCTAATCTCATCCAGCGACAAATGGAAGCTCGGCACAAACACGCGCATAAAGTAGTCCATCTCTTCGCTGCGACGAGATTCCAGCGTTTTTTCCAGACGCGTTTTTGCCAGTAAAAATTCGTTATTCCCGGCGGACAGTTCTTCCAGACACTTCAGGTAGGCGCACAGCGCATCGGCCTGCTTAACCAGGGATTTCTCCTCTTCCGTATACTGATGCTCATCGATCAGCGGCCCGAAGATATCGCGCAGCTCTTCAGGCACCATGTCGATCAGCTTCTGCTGGGCAATCTTCTCAATGGCCTTATATTCCTGGGCAATCTGCGAGTTGAAATATTTCACCGGCGTAGGCAGATCCCCGGTCAGCACTTCCGATGCATCGTGATACATCGCCAGCAGGGCGATACGTTCGGCATTCACCTGCCCGTTGAATTTGCGGTTTTTAATCGCGGCCAGCGCGTGCGCGACCATGGCAACCTGCAAACTGTGCTCAGACACATTTTCAGTACGCACATTGCGCATCAGCGGCCAGCGGTTGATGAGTTTCAGGCGGGAGAGGTGGGCAAAGAAATGACTCTGACTCATAGGTTACCTTATGTCTTCACTGCGACAGACTTCATTGTGCGGGGAGGGGAGGGAAGTTGCAAATTTGCGAATGTTGCAGGCCGGGTAAGCGCAGCGCTACCCGGCGGAAAGTCAGCGTTACTGATGGTACCCGGAGAGGAAGCGCCCGAAGCGGCTGATGGCCATCTCGAGATCGTCTTCGCGCGGCAGGGTGACGATACGCACGTGATCCGGCCACGGCCAGTTAAACGCCGTCCCCTGAACCAGCAGCACTTTTTCCTGCAACAGGAAATCGAGCACCATTTTCTGGTCGTCGTGAATATTGAAGCGCTTCGCGTCGATTTTCGGGAACATGTACAGCGCGCCGTTAGGCTTCACGCAGGAGACGCCCGGAATATCATTAATCAATTCCCATGCGCGGTTGCGCTGTTCATACAGGCGGCCGCCTGGAACGATAAACTCGCTGATGCTTTGATAGCCGCCGAGAGCTGTCTGGATCGCATGTTGCGCCGGTACGTTGGCGCACAGACGCATGGATGCCAGCATCTCCAGCCCTTCAATGTAGCCTTTCGCATGTTTTTTCGGACCGTTTAGTACCATCCAGCCCTGACGGAAACCGGCAACGCGGTAAGTTTTAGACAGTCCGTTAAAGGTGACCGTCAGCAAATCGGGCGCCAGCGCGGCGATAGAGTGGTGCTGCGCCGCGTCGTACAGGATCTTGTCGTAAATTTCGTCGGCAAAGATGATCAGGTTGTGCTGGCGGGCGATCTCGACGATCTCCATCAGCAGCTCTTTTGAATAGACCGCACCCGTCGGGTTATTCGGGTTAATGATCACGATACCGCGGGTGCGCGGGGTAATTTTGGCGCGAATATCATCCAGATCCGGGAACCAGTCAGAGGATTCGTCGCACAGGTAGTGCACCGCTTTACCGCTGGACAGGGACACCGCAGCCGTCCACAGCGGATAATCCGGGGCAGGAACCAGCATTTCATCGCCGCTGTTCAGGAGCGCCTGCATCGCCTGAACGATCAGCTCCGAGACACCGTTGCCAATGTAGATATCTTCAACGGTGACGTCGCGCATACCGCGAGCCTGATAGTGCTGCATGATGGCTTTACGGGCGGAATAAAGCCCTTTTGAATCGCAGTAGCCTTGTGCAGTGGGCAGGTTACGGATCACATCCACCAGGATCTCATCCGGCGCTTCAAAACCAAATGGCGCGGGGTTGCCGATGTTGAGTTTCAGAACCTTATTGCCTTCCTCTTCAAGGCGTTTTGCCTCTTTGAGTACCGGGCCACGGATGTCGTAACAGACGTTGTCGAGCTTGCTGGATTTTTCGATAGGGGACATGAACCTTTAACCTTTTCGCTATTATTGCAACTTCCTGCCGTGGAAGTGAGCACGGAACAATGTACTCCCACCGCGCTTCGTTTTGAAGGGCGCACAGAAGAAGATTTCGTCCAACCGGGCAATGCCGCGGTGATCGCTTACTCTAACGACGGAGTGATTTTGTGCCTGAACTTATCGTGATAAAGAGGGGTTCTGGGTGGTTTATGCTAAAAATTTCATATAAGGATGAATATTATTCTGGAATAAATAAAAAGACGATTCGGGCTGATGCATTAGTCCCCCTGAGTGACCATTCGCAAAACCTGAATGCTAAGATACCGATTGCCATATTAGCAAAGCCAGGTTAAAAGTTACTCATGTGAAATTAATGTTAAGGGTTATTAATGAATGGCCTGAATCTAAATTAAACTTTATTTATTATTAACGACGAAAATGCAACTTTCGTTAATTTTAATAAAAAGAGTGTAGTTGCTTATCATTGGCGGTAAATCCTTAATATTGCAATAAGACTTATAAATATAGTGGATTTGGGTTAAGATGTGTTTCGGGAATGCAGCATAGCGATAGGCCTGTTACGTATATCGGATACTGCTTTCCTGTATTAATCGATTGTTATTGTTAAAATTATCTCTGGCTGATTGGGTAAGTCACATCTTGCTACGTTGCCAACGCTGCGATATAGATGGCAGAAAACATGTCTTACTCTTTATGGTATTAACATCGACCTGCAAACAACGAAATATCCTGGACGCAAGAGAATAAAAATAACGTCATGAAACGTGATTTCTGACTGGTGATATACCGCAGTACAATAACTATCTGTCAGGCAGTCTGCCGGGCCGGGATGCGAGGGAAACTCTTCAGAAGGAATTGCTTAACTGTTACACACAGCTTCAACCCGGGCAGCTCCGCACGAGCAACCTGAAAGTGAAAAGATATGATAAATGCAAATCGTCCGATAATGAATCTCGACCTCGATCTGCTGAGAACGTTTGTTGCGGTCGCCGATCTCAACACTTTTGCAGCAGCTGCTGCCGCCGTTTGCCGTACCCAGTCCGCCGTGAGTCAGCAAATGCAGCGGCTGGAACAACTGGTTGGTAAAGAGCTTTTTGCGCGTCATGGACGTAATAAGCTTTTAACAGAACATGGTATTCAGCTTCTGGGTTATGCCAGAAAGATACTGCGCTTTAATGATGAAGCCTGTATGTCATTAATGTTTAGCAACCTTCAGGGAGTGTTAACATTAGGGGCGTCAGATGAATCAGCAGATACCATTTTACCCTTCCTTCTCAACCGAATTAGCTCGGTTTATCCGAAGCTTGCCCTGGATGTTAGCGTTAAACGCAATGCCTTCATGGTTGAGATGCTGAAAGAAAACGAGGTTGACCTGGTGGTCACCACGCATCGACCTGGCCAGTTTGACAGCCTGACGCTGCGTACTTCTCCAACGCACTGGTACTGTGCCGCGGAGTATGTATTGCAGAAAGGTGAGCCGATACCCCTGGTCCTGCTGGACGATCCGAGTCCGTTCCGCGATATGGTGCTGGCTGCGCTCAACGAAGCCGGTATTCCATGGCGCCTGGCGTACGTGGCGTCAACCTTGCCCGCAGTGCGAGCGGCGGTGAAGGCCGGGCTTGGCGTAACGGCCCGTCCGGTGGAGATGATGAGCCCCGATCTGCGTGTGCTGGGTCAATCCGAGGGACTCCCGTCGTTGCCGGATACGGAGTACCTGCTGTGCCATAACGCCGCCAGCAACAACGAGCTGGCAAAAGTGGTGTTCGAGGCAATGGAAAACTACCACAATCCATGGCAGTACGCGCCTGTTACTCCCGAAGGAGGGGACGACTCCCTGATCGTGGAAGGGGATTTTGAGTGATCATTCCCTCAAAATTCTCGTAACAAAATGTAAGTGCAAAAAAGAGCCACTCGCATGATTTTTTCCTGCGAGTGGTTTTTTTTGCTATTCATAACCGTGAACGGAGCAGGGATAAAGCAAATACCGCTTATTTATCAATGCAGAAAATGTTTTTGGTTAAGATGTAAACAATACCTGTTCTAACTTACCTCATACCCCGCCGATGTTAAAAAAACAGGAAATATGTTGCTGTTTTTTTGATTGAATTAACAAAAGCGTGTCTCAGATCAAGAAAATACTCCCATTTGGGGGGAGGAATCGTTGGCAAATCCTGTCAAAATAGGAGGGTTATTTTTTTTACTTCCAAAACGGACACGATTCAACAAGATGCATTTGACGGAAAGTCATGTACCCACCAGGGTTAAAGGGCACCAAATGTTAATGAGAATCGCACGTTGTAATTTAATGTGAAGAAACCTTTGTTAAAGTTGACAAAAGGTTATAGAAAGGAGTAAAAAACCCCATCATTTTGCTGTCTATGTCTCATTTCTGACAGTTAGTGTAAGGTTATTTTGTTCCTCCCCATGAATCGATGTGATGCCCATCTGCCAGCAAGAGCAGTGTCGTCGGTATCACTTTTGATGAGTAAGCAATGAGTATGTCAACATCCACAGAAGTCATCGCTCATCACTGGGCATTCGCAATCTTTCTTATTGTAGCCATTGGCCTGTGCTGCCTGATGTTAGTCGGCGGCTGGTTCCTGGGCGGTCGCGCCCGCGCAAGGCACAAAAACACACCTTTCGAATCAGGTATTGATTCAGTAGGTACCGCTCGCTTACGCCTGTCTGCCAAGTTCTACCTGGTAGCCATGTTCTTCGTCATTTTTGACGTGGAAGCGCTTTACCTCTTCGCGTGGTCTACCTCCATTCGCGAAAGTGGTTGGGTGGGCTTTGTCGAGGCCGCAATTTTCATTTTAGTGTTACTGGCCGGTCTGGTTTATCTGGTGCGTATTGGCGCGCTGGACTGGACACCTGTGCGTTCACGCCGTGAACACATCAACCCGGAAAACAGTATCTCTAATCGTCAGCAGTAACAGCGAGGCAATAAGATGGATTATACGCTCACCCGCATAGATCCTAACGGTGAGAATGACCGTTACCCCCTGCAAAAACAGGAGATCGTAACCGACCCCCTGGAGCAAGAAGTCAACAAAAGCGTGTACATGGGCAAGCTCGAACATGCCATGCACGACATGGTCAACTGGGGTCGTAAGAACTCCATCTGGCCATACAACTTTGGCCTTTCTTGCTGCTACGTTGAAATGGTGACGTCATTCACTGCGGTGCATGACGTTGCGCGTTTTGGGGCCGAGGTACTGCGTGCTTCTCCACGTCAGGCTGACCTGATGGTGGTGGCCGGGACCTGCTTTACCAAGATGGCACCGGTTATTCAGCGTCTTTATGACCAGATGCTGGAGCCAAAATGGGTTATCTCCATGGGCGCATGTGCAAACTCCGGCGGTATGTACGACATTTATTCCGTTGTGCAGGGCGTTGATAAGTTCATTCCGGTGGATGTGTACATCCCGGGCTGCCCGCCGCGTCCAGAGGCCTATATGCAGGCGCTGATGCTGCTCCAGGAGTCAATTGGTAAAGAACGCCGCCCGCTTTCATGGGTTGTTGGCGATCAGGGTGTCTATCGCGCGAACATGCAGTCTGAGCGCGAGCGTAAACGTGGTGAACGTATTGCCGTCACCAACCTGCGTACGCCTGACGAAATTTAATTTGCGCCTGTGGGCCTGGAGAACACCTTCGCATATCACTACTCAAATAGCGCGAAGCCAGGCTTAACAGTCACCACGGACCATTTGCAATGGTGAACAATATGACCGACTTAACCGCGCAAGAAGCCGCCTGGCAGACCCGGGATCATCTCGATGACCCCGTCATTGGCGAACTGCGCAACCGTTTTGGGCCGGATGCCTTTACTGTTCAGGCCACCCGCACCGGGGTACCCGTTGTTTGGGTGAAGCGTGAGCAATTACTGGAAGTTGTCGATTTCCTCAAGAAATTGCCAAAACCTTACGTCATGCTGTTTGACTTACACGGCATGGACGAACGTCTGAGAACGCACCGCCAGGGTCTCCCTGCTGCGGATTTTTCCGTTTTCTACCACCTGATCTCAATAGACCGCAACACGGATATCATGCTCAAGGTGGCATTGTCTGAAAACGACATGCATCTGCCGACGATCACCAAACTTTTCCCGAACGCCAACTGGTACGAGCGTGAAACCTGGGAAATGTTCGGCATGACCTTCGACGGTCACCCGCATCTGACGCGCATCATGATGCCGCAGACCTGGACCGGCCACCCGCTGCGTAAAGACTACCCGGCACGCGCCACCGAATTCGACCCGTTTGAGCTGACCAAAGCCAAGCAGGATCTGGAGATGGAAGCGCTGACCTTCAAGCCGGAAGACTGGGGCATGAAGCGCGGCACCGAAAACGAGGACTTCATGTTCCTCAACCTCGGTCCAAACCACCCGTCTGCGCACGGTGCATTCCGTATTATTCTTCAGCTTGACGGCGAAGAGATTGTCGACTGCGTGCCTGACATCGGCTATCACCACCGTGGTGCCGAGAAGATGGGCGAGCGTCAGTCCTGGCACAGCTACATTCCGTACACCGACCGTATCGAATACCTCGGCGGCTGCGTGAACGAAATGCCATACGTGCTGGCCGTTGAGAAGCTGGCAGGCATCACCGTCCCGGATCGCGTTAACGTGATTCGCGTGATGCTGTCTGAACTGTTCCGTATTAACAGCCACCTGCTGTACATCTCCACGTTCATTCAGGACGTCGGCGCGATGACGCCGGTCTTCTTCGCCTTTACCGATCGTCAGAAAATCTACGATCTGGTGGAAGCGATTACCGGTTTCCGTATGCACCCGGCCTGGTTCCGCATCGGCGGTGTGGCGCACGATCTGCCGCGCGGCTGGGACCGCCTGCTGCGTGAATTCCTCGACTGGATGCCGAAACGTCTGGCGTCTTACGAGAAAGCCGCGCTGCGTAACTCCATCCTGAAAGGCCGTTCTCAGGGCGTTGCTGCCTACGGCGCGAAAGAAGCGCTGGAGTGGGGAACCACAGGTGCAGGTCTGCGTGCGACGGGTATTGATTTCGACGTGCGTAAAGCCCGTCCTTACTCTGGTTACGAGAACTTCGACTTTGAAGTCCCGGTTGGCGGCGGCGTATCCGACTGCTATACCCGCGTGATGCTGAAAGTGGAAGAGCTGCGCCAGAGCCTGCGCATCCTTGAGCAGTGCCTCAACAACATGCCGGAAGGCCCGTTCAAGGCGGATCACCCGCTGACGACGCCGCCACCGAAAGAGCGCACGCTGCAACATATCGAAACCCTGATCACCCACTTCCTGCAAGTTTCCTGGGGCCCGGTCATGCCGGCACAGGAATCCTTCCAGATGATTGAAGCGACCAAGGGTATCAACAGCTACTACCTCACCAGCGACGGCAGCACCATGAGCTACCGCACCCGCGTGCGTACGCCAAGCTTCGCGCACTTGCAGCAGATCCCGGCCGCCATTCGCGGCAGTCTGGTCTCCGACCTGATTGTGTATCTGGGTAGTATCGATTTTGTTATGTCAGATGTGGACCGCTAATTATGCACGAGAATCAACAACCACAAACCGAGGCTTTTGAGCTGAGTGAAGCAGAGCGTGCCGCCATTGAGCACGAGATGCACCACTACGAAGACCCGCGTGCGGCGTCCATTGAAGCGCTGAAAATCGTACAGAAACAGCGTGGTTGGGTGCCGGATGGGGCGATCTACGAGATCGCAAAAGTGCTGGGCATTCCGGCAAGTGACGTAGAAGGCGTAGCCACGTTCTACAGCCAGATCTTCCGTCAGCCGGTAGGCCGCCATGTGATCCGCTACTGTGACAGCGTGGTCTGCCACATCACCGGTTATCAGGGCATTCAGGCTGCGATTGAGAAGAAACTCAATATCAAGCCGGGCCAGACCACCTTCGACGGACGCTTTACTCTGCTGCCAACCTGCTGCCTGGGTAACTGCGACAAGGGGCCGACCATGATGATTGATGAGGACACTCACAGCCATCTGACGCCGGAAGCGATTCCTGACCTGCTGGAGCAGTACAAATGAAAACTGTAATTCGTACTGCTGAGACGCATCCGCTGACCTGGCGTCTGCGTGATGACAAACAGCCGGTCTGGCTCGACGAATATCAGAGCAAAAACGGCTATGCCGGCGCGCGTAAAGCCCTTGGCGGCATGGCGCCGGACGACATCGTTAACGCGGTGAAAGAGTCTGGCCTGAAAGGCCGCGGCGGCGCGGGCTTCTCCACCGGTCTGAAGTGGAGCCTGATGCCGAAAGATGAATCCATGAACATCCGTTACCTGCTGTGTAACGCCGATGAAATGGAGCCGGGTACCTATAAAGACCGCCTGCTGATGGAACAGCTGCCGCACCTGCTGGTTGAAGGCATGCTGATCTCCGCGTTCGCGCTGAAAGCGTACCGTGGCTATATCTTCCTGCGCGGTGAATACATCGAAGCGGCTGAAAACCTGCGTCGCGCGATTGCCGAAGCCACTGAAGCCGGTCTGCTGGGTAAAAACATCCTGGGCACCGGGTTTGACTTCGAGCTGTTCGTGCACACCGGTGCCGGACGTTATATCTGCGGTGAAGAAACCGCGCTGATTAACTCCCTGGAAGGCCGCCGCGCGAACCCGCGCTCCAAGCCACCGTTCCCGGCAAGCTCCGGCGTGTGGGGTAAACCGACCTGCGTCAACAACGTCGAAACCCTGTGCAACGTCCCGGCGATCCTCGCGAACGGCGTGGAGTGGTATCAGGGCATCTCCTCAAGCAAAGATGCCGGTACCAAGCTGATGGGCTTCTCCGGTCGCGTGAAGAACCCTGGCGTCTGGGAGCTGCCGTTCGGCACCACCGCACGCGAAATTCTTGAAGACTACGCCGGCGGCATGCGCGATGGCCTGAAATTCAAAGCCTGGCAGCCGGGTGGGGCAGGGACGGACTTCCTGACCGAAGCCCACCTTGACCTGCCAATGGAGTTCGAAAGCATTGGTAAAGCAGGCAGCCGTCTGGGTACCGCGCTGGCGATGGCCGTCGACCACGAGATCGGCATGGTATCCCTGGTGCGTAACCTGGAAGAGTTCTTCGCCCGCGAGTCCTGCGGCTGGTGTACACCGTGCCGTGATGGTCTGCCGTGGAGCGTGAAGATCCTGCGTGCTATCGAACGTGGCGAAGGCCAGCCTGGCGATATCGAGACACTTGAGCAACTGTGTCGATTCTTAGGGCCGGGTAAAACCTTCTGTGCCCACGCACCGGGCGCCGTCGAGCCGCTGCAAAGCGCGATTAAATATTTCCGCGACGAATTCGAAGCAGGCATCAAGCAGCCGTTCAGCAATACCCATTCGATCAATGGTATTCAGCCGAACCTGCTGAAAGCGCGCTGGTAAAAACAGAATTTTGATTAACGCTCGGTTTCGGCCGAGCCAACTGGAAGCATGCTAATGGCTACGATTCATGTAGACGGCAAAGAATACGAAGTCAACGGGGCGGACAACCTGCTGGAAGCTTGTCTGTCTCTTGGCCTCGATATTCCGTACTTTTGCTGGCATCCGGCGCTGGGCAGCGTCGGTGCTTGCCGCCAGTGTGCGGTGAAGCAATATCAAAACGCGGAAGACACGCGTGGTCGCCTGGTGATGTCCTGTATGACGCCAGCCGCCGAAGGCACCTTTATTTCGATTGATGACGAAGAAGCCAAACAGTTCCGTGAAAGCGTGGTGGAGTGGTTGATGACCAACCACCCGCACGACTGTCCGGTGTGTGAGGAGGGCGGTAACTGCCACCTTCAGGATATGACCGTCATGACCGGTCACAGCTTCCGTCGCTATCGCTTTACCAAGCGTACCCACCGTAACCAGGATCTGGGGCCGTTCATCTCTCACGAAATGAACCGCTGCATCGCCTGCTACCGCTGCGTGCGTTACTACAAAGATTATGCAGACGGACAGGATCTGGGCGTATATGGCGCGCATGACAACGTCTACTTCGGTCGTCCGGAAGACGGTACGCTGGAAAGCGAATTCTCCGGTAACCTGGTAGAAATCTGTCCGACCGGCGTATTCACGGATAAAACCCACTCTGAACGTTACAACCGTAAATGGGACATGCAGTTTGCGCCAAGCATCTGCCAGCAGTGCTCCCTCGGCTGTAACACCAGCCCGGGTGAACGTTACGGCGAACTGCGTCGTATCGAAAACCGTTACAACGGTACCGTTAACCACTACTTCCTCTGCGACCGCGGTCGTTTCGGCTATGGCTATGTGAACCTGAAAGACCGTCCGCGTCAGCCGGTACAGCGCCGTGGCGATGACGTCATTACCCTCAACGCCGAGCAGGCGATGCAGGGCGCGGCGGATATTCTGCGTCAGTCGAAGAAAGTGATCGGCATCGGCTCCCCGCGCGCCAGCATCGAAAGCAACTTCGCGCTGCGCGAGCTGGTTGGGGCGGAAAACTTCTACACCGGTATCGCCCAGGGCGAGCAGGAACGTCTCCAGCTGGTGCTGAAAGTGCTGCGTGAAGGCGGCATTCATACGCCTGCGCTGCGCGAAATCGAATCCTATGATGCGGTTCTGGTGCTGGGTGAAGACCTGACGCAGACCGGCGCACGCGCGGCTCTGGCGGTTCGTCAGGCGGTGAAAGGTAAAGCACGTGAAATGGCAGCGGCGCAAAAAGTGGCTGACTGGCAAATTGCGGCCATTCTCAACATCGGTCAGCGCGCGAAGCATCCTCTGTTTGTGACTAACGTTGATAACACTCGTCTGGACGATATCGCCGCGTGGACCTACTGCGCGCCGGTTGAAGATCAGGCGCGTCTCGGCTTTGCCATTGCCCACGCGCTGGACAGCAACTCGCCGGCCGTTGAACTGGATCGCGACCTGCAAAACAAGGTCGATGTGATTGTTCAGGCACTGGCGGGGGCGAAGAAACCTCTGATTATTTCCGGTACCAACGCCGGTAGCGCTGAAATCATTCAGGCCGCAGCGAACGTTGCCAAAGCCCTGAAGGGCCGCGGCGCTGACGTCGGTGTGACTATGATTGCCCGTGCGGTGAACAGCATCGGTCTGGGTATGATTGGCGGCGGCTCGCTGGAAGACGCGTTAAGCGAACTGGAATCCGGTGCCGCTGACGCCGTTGTGGTGCTGGAAAACGACCTGCATCGCCATGCTTCTGCCGCTCGCGTTGACGCCGCGCTCTCCAGAGCGCCGCTGGTGATGGTTATCGACCATCAGCGCACCGCGATCATGGACAAAGCGCACCTGGTGCTCTCTGCGGCAAGCTTCGCAGAAAGCGACGGGACGGTGATCAACAACGAAGGCCGCGCCCAGCGTTTCTTCCAGGTTTATGACCCGGCCTACTACGACAGCAACACCGTGATGCTGGAAAGCTGGCGCTGGCTGCACTCTCTGCACAGCACCGTGCAGAGCCGTGAAGTGGACTGGACGCAGCTCGACCACGTTATTGACGCGGTTGTTGAGAAACTGCCTCAGCTGGCGGGCATTAAAGACGCCGCGCCTGACGCAAGCTTCCGCATTCGCGGCCAGAAACTGGCGCGTGAGCCGCACCGCTACAGCGGTCGTACCGCGATGCGCGCCAACATCAGCGTGCACGAACCGCGTCAGCCGCAGGATAAAGACACCATGTTTGCCTTCTCGATGGAAGGGAACAACCAGCCGTCTGCGCCGCGTTCGCAAATCCCGTTTGCATGGGCACCGGGCTGGAACTCCCCGCAGGCATGGAACAAGTTCCAGGCTGAAGTGGGCGGTCACCTGCGCCACGGCGATCCGGGCGTGCGTCTGATTGAAGCCTCCGAAACCGGTCTGGACTTCTTCACCACCGTTCCGGCGAGCTTCCAGGCGCAGGAAGGTCACTGGCGTATTGCACCGTACTACCATCTGTTCGGTAGCGACGAAATGTCCCAGCGTTCTCCGGTATTCCAGCAGCGTATGCCGCAGCCGTACATCAAGCTCAACCCGGCGGATGCCGCGAAGCTTGGCGTTAACGCGGGTGCGAACATTGCCTTTAGCTACGACGGCCAGACAATCAGCCTGCCGCTGATTATTTCTGAACGCCTGTCAGCAGGGCAGGTGGGTCTGCCGATGGGTATGCCTGGCATCGCGCCGGTCCTGGCGGGTGCGCATCTTGATAACCTTCAGGAGGCAAAAGCATGAGTTGGTTAACGCCGGATCTTATCGACATCCTGCTGAGCATTCTGAAAGCGGTTGTGATTCTGCTGGTGGTCGTCACCTGCGGCGCGTTCATGAGCTTTGGTGAACGTCGTTTGCTCGGTCTGTTCCAGAACCGTTACGGACCGAACCGCGTGGGCTGGGGTGGTTCACTCCAGCTGGTCGCGGACATGATCAAGATGTTCTTTAAAGAGGACTGGGTTCCGCGCTTCTCGGACCGCGTGATCTTTACGCTGGCGCCGATGATTGCCTTCACCTCGCTGCTGCTGGCGTTTGCTATCGTTCCGGTCAGCCCGACCTGGGTGGTGGCTGACCTGAACATCGGCATTCTGTTCTTCCTGATGATGGCAGGCCTCGCGGTTTACGCGGTGCTGTTCGCAGGCTGGTCCAGTAACAACAAATACTCGCTGCTGGGTGCGATGCGTGCTTCCGCGCAGACGCTGAGCTACGAAGTGTTCCTGGGTCTCTCTCTGATGGGCGTGGTGGCGCAGGCCGGTTCATTTAACATGACCGACATCGTCAACAACCAGGCCGACATCTGGAACGTTATCCCGCAGTTCTTTGGGTTTATTACCTTTGCCATCGCGGGCGTGGCGGTGTGTCACCGTCACCCGTTTGACCAGCCAGAAGCCGAACAGGAACTGGCCGACGGTTACCACATTGAATATTCCGGTATGAAGTTCGGTCTGTTCTTCGTGGGCGAGTACATCGGTATCGTCACCATTTCCGCGTTGATGGTAACGCTGTTCTTTGGTGGCTGGCATGGCCCGTTCTTACCGCCGTTCATCTGGTTCGCGCTGAAAACCGCGTTCTTCATGATGATGTTCATTTTGATTCGCGCAGCGTTACCGCGTCCGCGTTATGACCAGGTAATGTCCTTCGGCTGGAAAGTGTGCCTGCCGCTGACGCTCGTCAACTTGTTGGTAACGGCGGCTGTCATTCTCTGGCAGCAGCCATAAGGGGCTTTGAGATCATGACCTTAAAAGAATTATTGGTAGGTTTCGGCACCCAGGTACGCAGTATCTGGATGATCGGCCTGCATGCGTTTGCCAAACGCGAAACCCGGATGTACCCGGAAGAGCCGGTATATCTGCCGCCGCGCTACCGTGGACGTATCGTGCTGACGCGCGACCCGGACGGTTCCGAGCGTTGCGTTGCCTGTAACCTGTGTGCGGTAGCGTGTCCGGTGGGCTGTATCTCTCTGCAAAAAGCAGAGACGGTAGACGGCCGCTGGTACCCTGAGTTCTTCCGCATCAACTTCTCACGCTGCATTTTCTGCGGTCTGTGTGAAGAAGCGTGCCCAACCACGGCGATTCAGCTGACTCCAGACTTCGAGCTGGGTGAGTACAAGCGTCAGGATCTGGTGTACGAGAAAGAGGATCTGCTGATTTCCGGTCCGGGCAAATACCCGGAATATAACTTCTACCGGATGGCGGGTATGGCAATCGACGGCAAAGATAAAGGCGAAGCAGAGAACGAAGCTAAGCCTATCGACGTCAAGAGCCTGTTACCGTAAGGAGAGGGCAATGGAATTCGCTTTTTATATCTGTGGCCTTATCGCCATCCTGGCTACGCTGCGAGTGATCACGCACACCAATCCGGTGCATGCGCTGCTGTATTTAATCATTTCGCTGCTGGCTATTTCCGGGGTGTTCTTTGCGCTGGGCGCGCACTTCGCTGGTGCGCTGGAAATCATCGTCTACGCCGGGGCCATCATGGTGCTGTTTGTGTTCGTGGTGATGATGCTGAACCTGGGCGGCTCTGAAATTGAGCAGGAACGTCAGTGGTTAAAACCGCAGGTGTGGATTGGTCCGGCAATTTTGTCGGCCATCATGCTGGCGGTGATTGTTTACGCCATTCTGGGCGTCAACGACCAGGGTATCGACGGGACGCCAATCAGCGCGAAAGCCGTGGGTATCACCCTGTTTGGTCCGTACGTTCTGGCGGTTGAGCTGGCCTCAATGCTGCTGCTGGCGGGTCTGGTTGTGGCCTTCCACGTTGGCCGCGAAGAGCGTGTCGGCGAGGTGCTGAGCAACCGCACTGACGACCGCGCGAAAAGAAAAACGGAGGAACGCGCATGATCCCCTTAACACATGGACTGATCCTCGCTGCGATTTTATTCGTTCTGGGCTTAACTGGTCTGGTTATCCGCCGCAATCTGCTGTTTATGCTGATCGGTCTGGAAATCATGATCAACGCTTCCGCGCTGGCCTTTGTGGTCGCCGGTAGCTACTGGGGCCAGACCGATGGTCAGGTGATGTACATTCTCGCCATCAGCCTCGCGGCTGCTGAAGCGAGTATTGGCCTGGCGCTGTTGCTACAGCTCCATCGTCGCCGCCAGAACCTGAACATCGATTCAGTAAGTGAGTTGCGTGGATGAACATGCTTGCCTTAACCATTATTTTTCCGCTGATTGGCTTCGTGCTGCTGGCGTTTTCTCGCGGCCGCTGGTCTGAGAATCTGTCTGCCACCGTGGGCATTGGCTCTATCGGCCTGGCTGCGCTGGTCACAGCGTATGCGGGTATCGACTTCTTTAACAATGGACGTCAGGCCTACAGCGTACCGCTGTGGAACTGGATGTCGGTCGGTAACTTCAACATCGGTTTCAACCTGGTGCTGGATGGTCTGTCTCTGACCATGCTCTCCGTGGTCACCGGCGTCGGCTTCCTGATCCACATGTTCGCCTCCTGGTACATGCGCGGTGAAGAGGGATACTCCCGCTTCTTCGCCTACACCAACCTGTTTATCGCCAGCATGGTGGTTCTGGTGCTGGCCGATAACCTGCTGCTGATGTATCTGGGCTGGGAAGGCGTGGGTCTGTGTTCTTACCTGCTGATCGGTTTCTACTACACCGATCCGAAGAATGGCGCAGCGGCCATGAAAGCGTTCGTCGTGACCCGTGTGGGTGACGTGTTCCTCGCTTTCGCGCTGTTCATTCTTTACAACGAACTGGGCACGCTAAACTTCCGCGAAATGGTGGAACTGGCGCCGGCGCACTTCGAAGCAGGCAACAACATGCTGTGGTGGGCAACGCTGATGCTGCTGGGTGGCGCTGTGGGTAAATCCGCGCAGCTGCCGTTGCAGACATGGCTGGCCGACGCGATGGCGGGTCCAACCCCTGTCTCCGCGTTGATCCACGCCGCGACCATGGTCACCGCCGGTGTCTACCTGATTGCGCGTACCCATGGCCTGTTCCTGATGACCCCGGAAATTCTGCATCTGGTGGGTATTGTCGGTGCGGTTACGCTGGTGCTGGCAGGCTTTGCCGCGCTGGTGCAGACCGACATCAAGCGCGTGCTCGCATACTCCACCATGAGCCAGATTGGCTACATGTTCCTGGCGCTGGGCGTTCAGGCGTGGGACGCGGCCATTTTCCACCTGATGACGCACGCGTTCTTTAAAGCGCTGCTGTTCCTCTCATCCGGTTCGGTGATTCTGGCCTGCCACCACGAGCAGAACATCTTCAAAATGGGCGGACTGCGTAAGTCCATCCCGCTGGTGTATGTCTGCTTCCTGGTAGGCGGCGCGGCGCTGGCGGCACTGCCGCTGATCACCGCGGGCTTCTTCAGTAAGGACGAAATCCTTGCGGGCGCCATGGCGAATGGTCATATCAATCTGATGGTTGCGGGTCTGGTCGGTGCGTTTATGACCTCCCTGTACACCTTCCGTATGATTTTCATCGTCTTCCACGGTAAAGAACAAATTCACGCTCACGCAGGGAAGGGGATTACCCACCACCTGCCGCTGATTGTGCTGCTGGTCCTGTCCACCTTCGTTGGCGCGATGATTGTGCCACCGTTGCAGGGCGTACTGCCGGCGACAACCGAGCTTGAGCACGGTCGCGTTCTGACGCTTGAAATCACCTCCGGCGTAGTGGCTATCGCGGGCATCCTGATTGCCGCATGGCTGTGGCTGGGCAAACGCACGCTGGTGACTGCCGTTGCCAACAGCGCGCCGGGCCGTCTGCTGGGCACCTGGTGGTACAACGCATGGGGCTTCGACTGGCTGTACGACATGATCTTCGTGAAGCCGTTCCTGGGCATTGCGTGGCTGCTGAAGCGCGATCCACTGAACAGCCTGATGAATATCCCGGCGATCCTCTCCCGCTTTGCAGGTAAAGGCCTGCTGTTCAGCGAGAACGGTTATCTGCGCTGGTATGTGGCGTCCATGAGCATCGGTGCGGTTGTCGTACTGGCGCTGCTGATGGTGTTGCGTTGATTTTGAGTTAGCGGGGATTGTCTACGGACCGTAGGCCCGGTAAGCGAAGCGCCACCGGGCAAAAGGCCCCGCACTCAAACGTGAATTTTATTCGAATTCGTTGAAAATCAGGCCCCTGCTGGGGGCCTTAAAAAGGAATGTAAATCGCCATGTTACTACCCTGGCTAATATTAATTCCCTTCATCGGCGGCTTCCTGTGCTGGCAGACCGAACGCTTTGGCGTGAAGATGCCGCGCTGGATCGCGCTGATCACCATGGGATTGACGCTCGCGCTTGGTCTGCAACTCTGGTTGCAGGGTGGCTACTCACTGACTCAGTCTGCGGGCCTTCCGCAGTGGCAGTCTGAGTTCATTCTGCCGTGGATCCCACGTTTTGGTATTACGGTCCACCTCGCGATTGACGGTCTGTCACTGCTGATGGTCGTGCTGACCGGTCTGCTCGGCGTTCTGGCGGTACTCTGCTCCTGGCGAGAAATCGAAAAATATCAGGGCTTCTTCCACCTGAACCTGATGTGGATCCTGGGCGGCGTGATCGGCGTGTTCCTGGCCATCGACATGTTCCTGTTCTTCTTCTTCTGGGAGATGATGCTGGTGCCGATGTACTTCCTGATCGCGCTGTGGGGCCACAAGGCATCCGACGGTAAAACGCGTATCACGGCGGCCACCAAGTTCTTCATCTACACCCAGGCGAGTGGTCTGGTGATGTTGATTGCCATCCTGGCGCTGGTATTCGTGCATTACAATGCGACCGGCGTCTGGACCTTCAACTATGAAGATCTGCTGAAGACCCCGATGTCCCACGGCGTGGAATACCTGCTGATGCTCGGCTTCTTCATCGCCTTCGCGGTGAAAATGCCGGTCGTACCGCTGCACGGCTGGCTGCCGGACGCGCACTCTCAGGCGCCAACGGCGGGTTCCGTTGACCTGGCGGGTATCTTGCTGAAAACGGCGGCCTACGGTCTGCTGCGTTTCTCCCTGCCGCTGTTCCCGAACGCCTCCGCAGAGTTCGCGCCGATTGCCATGTGGCTTGGCGTGATCGGTATCTTCTACGGTGCGTGGATGGCCTTCACGCAGTACGACATCAAACGTCTGATTGCTTACACCTCCGTTTCCCACATGGGCTTCGTGCTGATTGCCATCTACACCGGCAGCCAGTTGGCGTACCAGGGCGCGGTGATCCAGATGATTGCGCACGGCCTGTCTGCTGCCGGTCTCTTCATCCTGTGTGGTCAGCTGTACGAACGTCTGCATACCCGCGACATGCGTATGATGGGCGGCCTGTGGGGCAAAATGAAATGGCTGCCGGCGCTCTCCATGTTCTTCGCGGTGGCGACTCTGGGTATGCCGGGTACCGGTAACTTCGTCGGCGAGTTTATGATCCTGTTCGGCAGCTTCAACGTGGTACCGACGATCACCGTCATCTCCACCTTTGGTCTGGTATTTGCCTCCGTGTACTCGCTGGCGATGCTGCACCGCGCTTACTTCGGTAAAGCGAAGAGTGAAATTGCTGCACAAGAACTGCCGGGGATGTCGCTGCGTGAGCTGTTCATCATCCTGCTGCTGGTCGTACTGCTGGTGCTGTTGGGCTTCTATCCGCAGCCGATTCTGGATACCTCGCACTCCGCGATGGGTAACATCCAGCAGTGGTTTGTTAATTCTGCTTCTACTACAAGGCCGTAATTCGCCATGACAATAACTCCACAACAACTGATCGCGCTGCTACCGCTGCTGATCGTCGGATTGACGGTGGTGGTTGTGATGCTCTCCATTGCGTGGCGACGCAATCACTTCCTGAATGCGACCCTGTCCGTTCTGGGTCTGAACGCTGCGTTAGTTTCCCTCTGGTTTGTTGGCCAGGCGGGAGCGATGGACGTCACGCCGCTGATGCGCGTTGACGGTTACGCCATGCTCTACACCGGTCTGGTGCTGCTGGCGAGCCTGGCAACCTGTACCTTTGCGTACCCGTGGCTCGAAGGTTACAACGACAACAAAGAAGAGTTTTACCTGCTGGTACTGATTGCCGCACTGGGCGGTATTCTGCTGGCGAACGCGAACCACCTGGCCGCGCTGTTCCTCGGTATTGAGCTGATCTCACTCCCGCTGTTCGGCCTGATTGGTTACGCTTTCCGCCAGAAGCGCTCTCTGGAAGCGGCAATCAAGTACACGATCCTGTCTGCTGCCGCGTCGTCGTTCCTGCTGTTTGGTATCGCGCTGCTGTACGCACAGACGGGTAATCTCTCCTTCATGGCGCTCGGTAAGAGCCTTGGCGACGGCATGATGCATGAGCCGCTGCTGCTGGCGGGTCTGGGCATGATGATTGTTGGCCTTGGCTTTAAACTCTCACTGGTTCCGTTCCACCTGTGGACGCCAGACGTATACCAGGGTGCCCCTGCACCAGTCTCGACCTTCCTGGCGACGGCGAGCAAAATCGCTATCTTCGGTGTGGTCATGCGTCTGTTCCTGTACGCCCCGGTGGGTGACAGCGAAGCGGTCCGCGTGGTGCTGGGCATTATCGCGTTCGTGTCCATCATCTTCGGTAACCTGATGGCGCTGAGCCAGACCAACATCAAGCGTCTGCTGGGCTACTCCTCTATCTCCCATCTGGGTTACCTGCTGGTGGCGCTGATTGCGCTGCAAAGCGGTGAGATGTCGATGGAAACTGTGGGCGTCTATCTGGCCGGTTACCTGTTTAGCAGCCTCGGCGCGTTCGGCGTGGTGAGCCTGATGTCCAGCCCGTACCGTGGCCCGGATGCGGATTCCCTGTTCTCCTACCGTGGCCTGTTCTGGCACCGTCCGATTCTGTCTGCGGTAATGACCGTGATGATGCTCTCTCTGGCGGGTATCCCGATGACGCTGGGCTTTATCGGTAAGTTCTACGTGCTGGCCGTCGGTGTGCAGGCGGGTCTGTGGTGGCTGACGGCGGGTGTCGTTATCGGCTCCGCGATTGGTCTCTACTACTACCTGCGCGTAGCGGTGAGCCTGTACCTGAGCGCGCCTCAGCAGCTCAACCGCGATGCGCCGTCTAACTGGCAGTACAGCGCGGGGGGCATTGTGGTGCTCATCTCCGCGCTGCTGGTGCTGATCTTCGGTATCTATCCGCAGCCGCTGATTGATATCGTGCAGCGCGCGATGCCGCTGATGTAAAAACAAAAAACCCGCCTCGGCGGGTTTTTTATTGTTTTCTCCCTCTCCCCGTGGGAGAGGGCCGGGGTGAGGGCACCAGCCCGCACAGAGTAAAACATGCCCAGCGGCGCTACGCTTGCAGGGCCTACGGGTCTTGTAGGTCGGGTAAGCGAAGCGCCACCCGACTAAGCCAGCTGCTTGCGGCTAATCAACGGCCCGTCAATCTTCTTCATCGAGCGGTCCAGCACCTCTTCAATTACCGACGACAGCTCGTTCAGCTCAAACTTCGCCACATAGCCGTCCGCCTTCACTTTGCGAATATGATCTTCGTTCGCGTTGCCGGAAAGAGACGAGTGGATCACCACCGGAATATCTTTCAGTACCGGGTCGGATTTGATTTTTCGCGTCAGCGTAAATCCGTCCATCTCCGGCATTTCGAGGTCGGTTAATACCAGGGCAATCTTATCGGTAACGGGAACGCCCTCGGCCTGTGCCTGCGCGGCCAGCTGAGTGATTTTCTCCCATGCGTCTTTGCCGGTGATATGCAGCTGGGCCGGGATCTCCATCGCCTGCAATCCCTTCTCCAGCATTGAGCGCGCTACTTTTGAATCTTCTGCAACAATCGCGACAGAGCCAGGCTTGATGTTGAATTTGGTGGTTTCCAGATGGGTGGCGTGCAGATCGTGGTTCGCCGGGGTGATGTCGTACAGGATCTGCTCCACGTCCAGCACCATCGCCAGATCGTTGGTATCGGTCTTCTCGTCCAGACAGGCAATGCTGGTGATGTAGCGACCGCTGACGGCGGTTTCCGCGGCGTGCACCTGCTTCCAGTCCAGACGCATGATGTTTTCCACCGATTCTACGGCAAACGCCTGCACGCTGCGGGCATATTCGGTGATCAGCAGGATGTTCAGCCCGGTGGCTGGTTTGCAGCCGGCGACGGCGGCCAGATCGATCACCGGGATCACCTGGTCACGAATGTTCACCATCCCCATCAGCGGAGACTTCATTCCCGCCGGTTTGGTGAAGGTCGGCATCGGCACAATTTCGCGCAATTTGAATACGTTGATGCCGAACAGCTCGGATTTATTTTCGTTCAGAGAGGTGCCAAGACGGAACAGCAACAGTTCAAAACGGTTGGACAGGGTCAGGTTCGCCCTGTCATCAATATCTTTCTGGAAATTATCCATTCTACCCTCAAGAGAAATGCTGGCCTTTTAATCGTTATCGGCACGCTGAGGGAAAAATGAAGGACTAAACGCTGACCTGAGCAAAATCTTCCGCCAGCTCGCATGCCGGAAATACTTCCCGGCACTCTGCCAGCAGGCTTTCAGCGCCGCGGACGTCATAGCGTGAGCTGACGTGAGTAACAATCAGTTTCCGGACGCCAGCCTCACGTGCCAGCTGCGCCGCCTGACGCGTAGAGCTGTGCCCCCGGCTGTTGGCTTTTTCTTCCATCGCCGCTTCCAGCGTCGCCTCATGCACCATCACATCTACACCTCTGGCAAGCCTGAGCGCCGAAGGGCAGGGGGCGGTATCCCCAAAAATAGCCAGTTTTTTGCCCGGCTGCGGTGGGGCGAGGTAATCCTGACCGTTGATGACGCGCCCGTCTTCCAGCGTGACGGTCTCGCCGTGCTTCAGACGCTGGAACAGCGGGCCAGGTTTCACTCCATCGGCCTGCAACGCGGCGGCGTTCAGCGCCCCGGGCTTGTCATGCTCCTCAACGCGATAGCCGTAGCATTCCACCGGATGGTTAAGCGGGTAAGCGCGCACCAGGTAATCTCCGTCATCGAACACCAGACCCTCGCCGATCTCTAACACCTCCAGCGGATAATCGGTCCACGAGCCGCTCAGGCGCAGCGTGGTTTCAACGAATTCCTGAATACCCGCGGGGCCATAAATGGTCAGCGGGTTAGCGTTACCGGCCATCGAACGGCTGCACAGCAGGCCCGGCAGGCCAAACAGATGGTCGCCGTGCAGATGGGTGATAAATATTTTATCCACTTTCCCCGGGTGGTATGAGGTATGCAGCAGCTGATGTTGCGTACCCTCGCCGCAGTCAAACAGCCACAGCCCACCCCGGGTAGGATGCTTAAGATCCAGCAGAATCGCCGTCACGTTTCGTGAGCGGGTTGGCACCCCGGCGGACGTACCCAGAAAAATCAGTTCCATAACGCAATCAGCCCTTTGCCGAATGGGAAGGGGTTTAGTATAACGTGATGAACCCCAGGAAGGAGAAACACATGATCCAGTGGCAAGATCTACACCACAGCGAACTGACCGTGCATTCACTCTACGCCCTGCTCAAGCTGCGCTGCGAAGTCTTTGTGGTTGAACAAACCTGCCCGTATCAGGATATCGACGGCGATGACCTGATCGGCGAGAACCGGCACATCCTCGGCTGGCGCGATAACGAGCTGGTGGCGTATGCGAGGATTCTGAAAAGCGAAGAGGATTTTGACCCTGTCGTCATTGGCCGCGTCATTATCAGCGGCCGCGCGCGCGGTGAAAAGCTGGGCTATCAGCTGATGGAAAAAACGCTGGACGCATGCCAGAAACAGTGGCCGGACAAGGCGTTATACCTGGGCGCGCAGGCGCATTTGCAATCATTCTATGGCCATTTTGGTTTTACCCCGGTCACGGACATTTACGACGAAGACGGCATCCCACACATCGGCATGGCACGCGAAGCGAAACAGGCGCAATAGCAATACGTTGTCTATAGTTACCGGACTGGTGTACTAACATGGAGAAAAATATGTCATTTCAATCCTGGGATACCCGAGTCGACGACGACCTGACGCTGCTAAGCGAAACGCTGGAAGAAGTGCTGCGCTCTTCAGGCGATCCTGCCGATCAGAAGTACATTGAGCTCAAAGCCCGCGCCGAGCAGGCGCTGCATGACGTGAAAAACCGCGTCAGTAACGCATCCGACAATTACTACTACCGCGCCAAGCAGGCGGTTTATCGTGCCGACGATTATGTGCATGAAAAACCGTGGCAGGGCATTGGGGTCGGTGCGGCCGTAGGGCTGGTGCTGGGTCTGATGTTAGCCCGTCGTTAAGCCGGTAAACCACTCCCTACACGTGGGTACTGCTATTTATCGTCAGTACCCCGTATAATATAAGGCTTTAACAGGGAGAGGTTCGCGTGCACTCGATTTTCCTCGCGCTGCAAAGCCTGCGTACTCAGCTTGCGCAAGCATTGCCAGCTACACCCGGTTTACGCCATTTCGATGTCTCTTTCCCGTTAAACGACGCCTTCGATCCGCTGGCCTGGCTCGGTGTGCAGCGATGCTATCCTCAATTTTACTGGCAACAGCGCAGCGGTGATGAAGAACTTGCCGCGCTCGGAAGCCTCGCCCATTTCGATTCTCTGGCCTCGGCCTCGCGGTTTTTGCACACCCACGACGTAGCCAATGACACCCGTATCTGCGGCCTGAACGCCTTCAACCCAGCGCAGGGCAAGTTGTTTTTACCGCGCCTTCTCTGGCGACGGTCTGGCGGGGTCGCCACGCTGCGTCTGCAACTGTGGAGCGAAACGTCGCTGCGGGAAGATGCCCGTGAGGCGCTTAATTTTGTCGATAACCTGCGCGACGCCGCGCCGATCCGCCCGTTGTCCGTGCAGATTGTGCAGGAAACCCATCATCCGGGAAAACCGGAATGGCTGGCGTTGATTCGTCAGGCGACGGATACCCTTGCTCGCGGCGATTTTGAGAAAGTGGTCCTCGCACGTGCTACAGACGTGCATTGCCAGCAGCCCGTGAACGCCATCGCGCTGATGGCTGCCAGCCGCGCGCTAAACCTCAACTGCTATCATTTTTGTATGGTCTTTGACGCCAGCAACGCGTTCCTCGGCTCGACGCCTGAACGCCTGTGGCGGCGACGCGGCACGCTGCTGCGCACTGAAGCGCTGGCAGGCACCGTCGCCAGCCATTCTGACGATAAGCAGGCCCAGCGTCTGGGCGACTGGCTGATGAATGACGACAAAAATCAGCGGGAAAATATGCTGGTGGTGGAAGATATCTGCCAGCGTCTTCAGCACCATACCCGGACGCTGGAGATCCTGCCTGCGCAGGTGCTGCGTCTGCGCAAGGTGCAGCATTTACGTCGCTGTATCTGGACCGAACTTAAACAGCCTGACGACGAGCAGTGCCTGCATATTCTGCAACCGACGGCGGCGGTGGCCGGGCTGCCGCGACAGGCGGCGCGAGAATTTATTGCGAAAGTGGAGCCGTTTGACCGGGAGTGGTACGCCGGGTCGGCGGGCTATTTATCGCGCGATCAAAGCGAATTCTGTGTGGCATTACGCTCCGCCCGCGTTCACGACGCTGCGCTGCGTCTTTATGCGGGGGCGGGCATCGTCAGCGGCTCCGATCCGGAGCAGGAGTGGCAGGAGATCGAAAACAAGGCCGCCGGGCTGCGTTCCCTTCTCCTAAGGGATTAATACTGATTCGTGCAATCCCGATTCATATCAAAATTCTGACTTTTTCTATTATTTATACTGTGTCGCATTCTTGATACTGGACAATCTCATGTCAGTAAGTTCTTTTAACCGACGCTGGGCGGCGGTGATCCTTGAAGCCCTGACCCGTCATGGTGTCAGGCATGTGTGTATTGCCCCGGGCTCTCGCTCCACGCCGCTCACCCTTGCTGCCGCGGAAAACCGGGCTTTTATTCACCACACCCATTTTGATGAGCGGGGTCTGGGCCATCTGGCGCTCGGGCTGGCGAAAGTCAGCAAAGCGCCCGTGGCGGTGATAGTCACCTCCGGCACGGCGGTGGCGAACCTGTATCCGGCGCTGATAGAAGCGGGATTAACCGGCGAAAAGCTGATTTTACTCACTGCCGACCGTCCCCCGGAACTTATTGACTGCGGTGCTAATCAGGCGATTCGTCAGCCTGGCATTTTTGCCTCGCATCCTTCACAGACGGTCTCGTTGCCGCGCCCCACCCAGGATATTCCCGCCAGCTGGCTGGTCTCAACCCTCGACCACGCCATGAACGCACTGCGCAGCGGCGGGCTGCACATTAACTGCCCGTTTGCCGAGCCGCTGTACGGTGAAATGAACGATACTGGCCTCGTCTGGCAACAGCAGCTGGGAGACTGGTGGGAGAGCGAAAAACCCTGGCTGCGCGAGCAGACGCATCTGGAAAGCGCAAAACAGCGCGACTGGTTCTTCTGGCGCCAGAAGCGCGGCGTGGTGATTGCCGGGCGGATGAGTGCGGCGGAAGGCAAGCTGGCGGCGGAGTGGGCACAAACGCTTGGCTGGCCGCTGATTGGTGACGTGCTTTCCCAGACGGGCCAGCCGCTGCCCTGCGCCGACCTCTGGCTGGGTAACGCGAAAGCGGTTACCGAGCTGGCGCAGGCGCAGATTGTCGTCCAGCTGGGATCGAGCCTGACGGGGAAGCGTCTGCTCCAGTGGCAGGCCACCTGTACCCCAGAAGAGTACTGGCTGGTGGATCCGCTCGAAGGACGCCTTGACCCGGCGCACCATCGCGGCCGCCGCCTGGTGAGCAACATTGACAGCTGGCTGGAATTGCATCCGGCGGAAAAACGCAAACCCTGGGCGGTGGAGATCCCGGCGCTGTCACGTCAGGCGTGGGAACTCACCAAAGCGCAGTGCGAGGCGTTCAGTGAAGCCGGGCTTGCGCACCGTATCCGCAAATATCTTCCCGAGCAGGGACAACTTTTTGTCGGTAACAGCCTGGTGGTGCGCCTGATTGACGCCTTTTCGCAGCTGCCGGCGGGTTATCCGGTGTACAGCAACCGGGGCGCGAGCGGCATTGACGGCCTGATCTCCACAGCCGCTGGCGTACAGCGGGCCAGCGCGAAATCCACGCTGGCGATTGTGGGGGATCTCTCAGCCCTCTACGATCTCAACGCGCTGGCGCTCCTGCGTCAGGCGTCGGCCCCGTTCGTGCTGATTGTTGTGAACAATAACGGCGGGCAGATTTTCTCGTTGCTGCCGACGCCGCAAAGCGAGCGTGAGCGCTTCTATCTGATGCCGCAAAACGTGCAGTTCGAACACGCCGCCGCCATGTTCAGCCTCAAGTACCATCGCCCGGAAAACTGGGACGCGCTGGAGACGGCGCTGAACACCGCCTGGCGGCAGCCTGGCGCGACGCTGATTGAGCTGGTGGTAAACGATGCTGACGGCGCGCAGAAGCTGCAACATCTGCTTGCGCAGGTGAGTCACCTGTGATCCTCGCAGGCGTCTCCCAGCCAGGAAAACCAGGCTACCCCTGGCTGGTTTTCCTGCACGGTTTTTCCGGCGACTGTCGCGAGTGGCAGGCTGTCGGGGCGTCGCTGCATGACTACCCCCGGCTCTACATTGACCTGCCCGGGCACGGTGGTTCAGCGGATACGGGCGTGACGGGGTTTGCAGAGGTAAGTGAATTGCTCTCGCATACCCTTATTAGTTACAACATACTAAGATACTGGCTCGTGGGGTACTCCCTCGGCGGCCGCATTGCGATGTTCCATGCCTGTCAGCATCCTGCGGGGTTAGACGGGCTGATGGTGGAAGGTGGACACCCGGGCCTGCAAGACGCCGATGCGCGCCAGGCCCGGCTGATCTCTGACCGCCGCTGGGCGTCACGGTTTCGCAGTGAGCCGCTGGAGGCCGTCTTTGCCGACTGGTATCAACAGCCGGTCTTTGCCTCACTTACGGATGATCAGCGCAGGGCGCTGATCGCGCTGCGCAGCCGGAACAACGGCCCGAGGCTGGCAGAGATGCTGGAGGCCACCTCGCTTGCCGTTCAGCCTGATTTACGTCCCGCGCTCATCGCGCGTAATTTTTCTTTTGACTATCTCTATGGCGAACGTGACGGGAAGTTTGCAGCTATCGCCGCTGAACTTAACGTCACGCGTCATGCTATCCCTCACGCCGGACACAACGCCCACCGGGACAACCCGGAAGCTGTTGCCGCGAGTCTGGCTCAGATACTGCGTTATCGAACAAAGGACACGCTATGATCTATCCTGATGAACACATGCTTTACGCGCCGGTTGAATGGCAGGACTGCTCCGAAGGCTACACCGACATTCGTTACCACAAATCCGCCGATGGTATCGCCAAAATCACCATCAACCGTCCACAGGTGCGCAACGCATTTCGTCCGCTGACCGTAAAAGAGATGATCCAGGCGCTGGCGGATGCCCGCTACGATGACACTATCGGCGTCATCATCCTCACCGGGGAAGGGGAGAAAGCCTTCTGCTCCGGCGGCGATCAGAAAGTCCGCGGTGACTACGGCGGATACCAGGATGATGCGGGCACGCACCACCTGAACGTGCTGGATTTCCAGCGCCAGATCCGCACCTGTCCAAAACCGGTGGTCGCGATGGTGGCAGGGTATTCCATCGGCGGCGGTCACGTGCTGCACATGATGTGTGACCTGACGATCGCGGCGGAAAATGCCATTTTCGGTCAGACAGGCCCGAAAGTCGGCTCTTTCGACGGCGGCTGGGGCGCGTCCTATATGGCGCGCATTGTCGGTCAGAAAAAAGCCCGCGAAATCTGGTTCCTGTGCCGTCAGTACAACGCCCAGGAAGCGCTGGATATGGGGCTGGTTAACACCGTGGTGCCGATCGCCGATCTGGAAAAAGAGACCGTGCGCTGGTGTCGCGAAATGCTGCAAAACAGCCCAATGGCGCTGCGCTGCCTGAAAGCGGCTCTCAACGCCGACTGTGACGGTCAGGCGGGCCTTCAGGAGCTGGCGGGTAACGCCACCATGCTGTTCTACATGACCGAAGAGGGTCAGGAAGGGCGCAACGCGTTCAACGAAAAACGCCAGCCAGACTTCAGCAAATACAAACGGAACCCGTAATGCGTTGCGCGCAGGTTTACCGCTGGCAGATACCGATGGACGCGGGCGTGGTGCTGCGTGAACGGCGGTTAAAAACCCGTGACGGCTTTTTCGTGCATCTTCGGCAGGGCGAGCGGGAAGGGTGGGGCGAAATCGCCCCGCTTCCGGGCTTTAGCCTGGAAACGCTGGACGAGGCGCAGGCTGCGCTGATGGCCTGGGCGCATGAATGGCGTGAGGGGGCTGATCCGGCGCTGCCGGACATTCCTTCCGCCGCGTTCGGCATCAGCTGTGCGCTGGCAGAGCTGGACGGCAGTTTGCCGGACGCGGCGAATTATCGCGCCGCGCCGCTCTGTACCGGCGATCCGGATGAACTTTTCGCGCTCCTTTCCGCGATGCCTGGCGAGAAGGTGGCGAAAATAAAGGTTGGCCTGTACGAAGCGGTGCGCGACGGAATGGTGGTTAACCTGTTACTGGAAGCCATTCCCGATCTGCACCTGCGCCTGGACGCCAACCGCGCCTGGACGCCGCTCAGGGCGCAGCAGTTTGCGAAGTACGTCAACCCGGCGTACCGCAGCCGCATCGCGTTTCTTGAAGAGCCGTGCAAAACGCGCGACGACTCTCGCGCCTTCGCCCGGGAAACCGGCATCGCCATTGCCTGGGATGAGAGCCTGCGCGAAGCCGATTTCGCGTTTGCCGCCGAGCCGGGCGTCAGGGCCGTGGTGATTAAGCCAACGCTGACCGGCAGCCTCGACAAGGTGCGCGAGCAGGTTGCGGCGGCCCATGCCGCAGGGCTGACGGCGGTGATCAGTTCATCCATCGAATCCAGCCTCGGCCTGACGCAGCTGGCGCGCATCGCTGCATGGTTAACGCCGGACACCGTTCCCGGTCTCGATACGCTAAACCTGATGCAGGCCCAGCTGATTCGCCAGTGGCCTGGCAGCACCTTGCCGTGCCTCGACGTCGGGGCGCTGGAGCCACTGCGATGAGTTTTACCGACTGGCCGTGGCGGCACTGGCGCACCCGGCGTGCCGATAAACTTGCGCTGCGTTTAGACGATATAACGCTCAGCTGGTCTCAGCTGGGCGAGCGTATCGATCGTCTCGCAGCCGGTTTTCAGTCTCAGGGCGTTACGGACGGTGACGGCGTCATGCTGCTCGCCCACAACCACCCGCAGACCCTGCTGGCCTGGCTGGCGCTGCTTCAGTGCGGCGCCCGCATTTTGCCGGTGAACCCTCAGCTTCCCCGTCCGCTGCTGGACGTCCTCCTGCCGCAGATGACCCTGCGCTTTGCGCTGGTGCTTAACGGTGAGTATGACGGTCTGCCCGGTCTGGTATTAAGAGAGGGCGAGGGGCAGGGCGGCGTCACGTGGCGGGCAGAACGGCTGGCCTCAATGACGCTCACCTCTGGCTCCACCGGCTTGCCGAAAGCGGCGGTGCACACCTGTGCCGCCCACCTTGCCAGCGCAAAGGGCGTGCTGGCGCTGATGCCTTACGGCGGTAGCGACGACTGGCTGCTCTCTCTGCCGCTGTTTCACGTCTCCGGTCAGGGGATTTTGTGGCGCTGGTTGCAGGGCGGAGGCCGTCTCACCGTGCGTGAAAAACAGCCGCTGGAGCAGGCGCTACAGGGCTGTACCCACGCCTCGCTGGTGCCAACGCAGCTGTGGCGGCTGCTTAATTCACACCATCCCGTCGCGCTGAAAGCCGTGCTGCTCGGCGGGGCGGAAATCCCCGTTGCGCTGACCGAACAGGCGCGCGAGCAGGGGATCCGTACGTTCTGCGGTTACGGTCTGACCGAGTTCGCCTCCACCGTCTGCGCCAAAGAGGCCGACGGCGCGCCGGACGTGGGCAGCGCGCTGCCGGGCAGAGACGTTCAGGTGGTGAACGGTGAAGTCTGGATCCGGGCGGAAAGCATGGCGGCGGGCTACTGGCGAGACGGCGCATTATTGCCGCTGGTCAATGAGCAGGGCTGGTTCGCCACCCGCGATCGCGGCGAGTGGCATGACGGACGCCTGACCATTCTGGGCCGAATGGACAATCTCTTTTTCAGCGGCGGAGAAGGGATCCAGCCCGAAGCGCTGGAGCGCGTTATCGCCACGCATCCGCAGGTAAGCCAGGCGTTTGTCGTTCCGCTGGATGATGCCGAGTACGGGCAACGTCCGGTGGCGGTAGTGGAATGCGAGCCGGGCACGGATATCACGCTGTTGCCGGAGTGGGTTCAGGGCAGGCTGGCGCGCTTTGAGCAGCCGGTACACTGGCTGGCGCTGCCGTCAGAACTGAAAAATGGCGGGATTAAAATCTCCCGCCAGGCGTTAAAGCAGTGGGTCAATGCCCTGTTGAGGGGCTAATCAGCCGATATCCGGCTGCGGTTTGTGCTGGCGTCGACGGACCCAGCGCAGCACCGGCGGCACGACAATCACCATAATCGCCATTGCCAGCAGGATCTTCGTCACGCTGCTCTCCCACAGGATCCCCATGTTGCCGTTGCTGATGGAGAGGGCGCGGCGCAGGTTCTGCTCCAGCATTTCCCCCAGCACAAACCCTAAAATCAGCGGCGACATCGGGAAGTGCATCTTGCGCAGAATGTAGCCCAGCACGCCGAGCAGCACCATCAACACCAGGTCGAAGGTGGTGCTGTGCACCGCGTACACCCCAACCGCAGAGACGGCGGCGATGGCCGGGACCAGGAACCACAGGGGAATGGTCAGCATGCGGGTGAACAGGCCGATCAGCGGGATGTTCATCACCAGCAACATCACGTTGGCGATCAGCAAGGCGGCAATCAAACCCCAGACGATATCGGGCTGCTCGGTAAACATCGCCGGACCCGGGGTGATGTTATAGAGCGTCAGCGCGCCCATCATTACCGCCGTGGTGCCGGAGCCCGGCACGCCGAGGGTCAGCATCGGGATAAACGAGCCGCAGGCCGAGGCGTTATTCGCCGCCTCCGGCGCTGCCACGCCGCGGATATCGCCTTTGCCGAAGCTGTCGCTGTTACCGCTCAGCTTTTTCTCGGTCATGTAGGTGATAGCGCTGGCGATAGTAGCCCCCGCGCCGGGCAGAATGCCGACGAAGAAACCGATCACCGACGAACGCAGGGTGGCGCCAATACACTGCGCCCCCTCTTTGGCATTAAAGAGCATACGTCCGGTTTTACGCACCAGCGTCTGCCCGCTGCTGGTATGCTCCAGCATCAGTAAGATTTCTGAGACAGAGAACAGACCAATCACCACGACGATAAACTGCACGCCGTCGGAGAGATGAACGCTGTCGAAGGTAAAACGATAAACCCCGGTGTTGGCATCCACGCCGACGGTGGCCAGACTGAGGCCAATCAACGCAGACAAAAACGACTTCAGCGGATTCTGCGCCATCATGCTGCCGAGACAGGCGATGGCGAACACCATCAGGGCAAAATACTCGGCCGGACCAAACGCCAGCGACCACTGGGCCAGCGCCGGGGCGAAGAGGATGATGCCGCCAATGGCGATCATGGAGCCAAAGAACGAGCTGACGGCAGAAATAGAGAGCGCCACGCCGCCGCGCCCCTGCTGCGCCATCGGGTAGCCATCCAGCGCGGTCATAATGGCGGCGGCATCGCCGGGCACGTTAAGCAGAATCGAGGAAATACGCCCCCCGTATTCGCAGCCGATATAAACCGTCGCCAGCAGGATCAGCGCCGATTCCGCAGGCAGGTGTAGCGCAAAGGCCAGCGGCAGTAAAATCGCCACGCCGTTGATAGGGCCAAGGCCCGGCAGCAGGCCGACGATGGTCCCGACGAAACAGCCGATCAGGGCGATCACCAGGTTTTCCGGGGTCATCGCTACCGCGAACCCCTGAGAGAGATAGATCCAGGTATCCATAGCGTGCTCCGTTAGTTAAACCATGCGCCGAGCGGCAGGGTCACGTCCAGCAGGCGGTCGAAGGCGTACCAGAGTAAAATGCCCAGTACGACCCCGGAGATCCCCGCCGCAGTCAGCGAGGCGTTAAACAGTATGCCAATCACCATCGTCAGCAGGGCGGTGGCAATCGGGAAGCCGAGCCACTCAAAGCCCCACGCATACATCAGCAGGACAATTACCATTACCAGCAGACGTTGCAGCGTACGGCGTGGCGGCCACTCCACGGTATCCGGATGGCGCAGCAGCAGCGCCACCGAGCAGAGCAGCATCAGGCCGACTATGCCGACGGGGAAGGGGCGTGGCCCCACGGGTTCATAGCTGTATTCGCTGTGGATCTGCCAGGCGACGAACATGCCGCCAATGCAGAGCAGCAGCCATATCCCGGCAAAAATGCGATCGCTCATAGCGCCTCCGGTTATTTCGCCAGACCAAAGGCTTTCGCCTGTTCTCGGTAGTCATTCACCTGTTTTTTGACATACTCGTCCAGCTGCTTGCCGTTCAGGTTGAACTCAAACAGCCCGCGCAGATCGCGCTGTTTTTTGAACTCCTCGGTTTGCTGAAGTTTTGCGAAGGTATCCACCCACCACTGGTACTCGGCGTCGGTCACTTTTGGCCCGACGAAGAAGCCGCGGATGATCGGCCAGACCAGGTTATAACCCTGCTCTTTAGCGGTTGGGACGTCTGCCAGCTGGCCCGGCAGACGGTTTTCCGAGAAGACCGCCAGCACGCGGATCTTATCCCCGCTCAGGTAGGGCACCATTTCGCTGAGATCGCCCGATACCGCCTGGACGTGATTGCCCATCAGCGCCGTCACCGGCTCGCCGCCGCCTTCAAAGGCCACGTAACGCATCTTGTGCGGATCCACTTTGGCCTGCTGCGCCAGCAGCGCGGCTTTCATCCAGTCCTGGCTGCCGATAGAGGCGCCCGCGCCAATGACCACGCTGTTCGGATCTTTTTCCATGGCGGTCAGCAGATCTTTCAGGGATTTCCATGGGGAGTCCGCGCGCACAGCGATCATGCCGTAATCGGTGCCTACGGTGGCGAGCCAGCGCACGTCATTCACGTCATAACGACCAAATTTCCCCTGCGACAGGTTTAGCAGCGAACCGCCGGAGAAGGCCACCACGGTGCCCGCTTCGGCAGGGCGCTGCGCGACGATGGCGTTATAGGCTACCGCGCCCACGCCGCCGGGCATGTAGGTGACGCGCATCGGTTTTTCAATGGCCTTCGTCTCCAGCAGGCTGACCTGAATCAGCTTGCAGGTCAGGTCGAAGCCGCCGCCGGGTTTGGCCGGGGCGATACATTCGGTACGGGATGGCGCGTCCTGCGCCTGGACGACAGAGGCACTCAACAGCAATACGCTTGCAGCAAGGGTAGAAAGTAATTGTTTTTTCATCGTTTATCCTCACGCCGGAGAACCGGGAGTACGGGTACGGGTGTATTTTTTCTGATTATGTGAACCACCTTGTAGCGGTTCCGTTGCGTGATTGTTAAAACAATAACCTTTCATTTCCCTTTCACTGCGACACCAACTTTACAGGATGTGATATGCGTCTCTTACTGGCGGAAGATAATCGTGAGCTGGCTCACTGGCTGGAAAAAGCGCTGGTACAAAACGGATTTGCCGTGGATTGCGTCAACGATGGACGGGCGGCCGATCATCTTTTGCAGGGAGAAAACTATGCCGTCGCGATCCTTGATATCGGCATGCCCGGCTTCGACGGGCTGGAGGTGGTGCATCGCCTGAGAAAGCGCGGGCAGACGCTGCCGGTGCTGTTTCTTACCGCCCGCAGCAACGTGGCAGACAGGGTGAAGGGGCTGAATGCCGGGGCGGATGACTACCTGCCGAAACCGTTCGAGCTGGAGGAGCTTGATGCCCGCCTGCGCGCGCTGCTGCGCCGCAGCGAAGGACGAACCCAGGAGCGCCAGCGGCTGGGAGAGCTGGAGTACGATGATGAAGGCTTTTTTCTGCTGCGCGATGAACCCCTTTCCCTCACGCCGCGCGAACTCTCTTTGCTGAAGGTGCTGATGCACCGCCGGACCCGTCCCGTCTCCCGGCAACAGCTTTTCGACCAGGTATTCAGCCTGAACGACGACGTCAGCCCCGAGAGCATCGATCTCTATATTCACCGCCTGCGTAAGAAGCTGACCGGCAGCGGGGTGCGGATCATTACCCTCCGGGGGCTGGGCTACGTGCTGGAGTGCGGCGATGAGGTGGGTTAAGCCGCAGTCGCTTTACCTGCAACTTTTGCTTTTTCTGGGTTTGCCGCTGCTGCTGTTATGGGGGCTGTCAGCCTTTAACAGCTACGTTAGCGCGTTACAGGCGGCGACGCAGGCCTATGACCGCACGCTGTTATCCTCGGCGCGCACGGTGTCAGAGCGGCTGGTGGTGCACAATGGTAAACTCCAGGTGAACGTGCCCTGGGTCGTGCTCGACAGCTTCGAGCTGAACATGAACGATCGCCTCTACTACAAGGTCGTGGACCCTGACGGGCGGACGATCTCCGGCTACGACGATCTGCCGAATATGCCTCCCTCCACGTCGCGCACTACACACTATCCGGCGCTGGCGTGGTTTTATCATACCGAGTATCGCGGGCAGGCGATCCGCGTGGCGAAGCTGCTCCAGCCGGTTAACGAGGACAGTGTGTTCGGGATGGCGGAGATCTACGTCGCCGAAACGTTGCAGTCGCGGCGCTATCTGGCCACTCAGCTGCTGTTTTCCTCGCTCGTGTCGCAGGGGCTGCTGGTGCTGCTGACGCTGGTCCTGACCGCGTGGCTGCTGCGTCGTGTGCTGCGCCCGATGCGGCAGCTCTCGTCCCTGATGGTGCGCCGTGAGCCCGGGCTGCTGGCTCCGCTGCCGGAGTTATTGCCCTGGTCGGAAACGCGGCTGCTGATTGTGGCATTTAACCGCTATATCGACAGGTTGCGCGGCGTACTTTCGCGGCAGGCGCGCTTTAACGCCGACGCCTCACACCAGCTCAAAACGCCGCTGGCGGTGCTGAAAACCCAGGTATCGGTTGCCCTGACGCGTAACGATCCGGCGTTGTGGCAGGAGAGCTTACGGGCGATGAACGTCACGTTGGATAACACCATCGTGCTGACGGAAAGGCTGTTGCAGCTTTCGGCGGTGAAGCGAAAAGAGCAGGGGGAGCGACAGTTTGCGCCTGTCGATCTGGTACAGGTGGTGCAAAACTGCTGCTTTTCCCGGCTGGCGCAGGCGCGCAGCAAGGGTATCGATCTCGGTTATGACGGCGTACAGCAGCCGGTAATGATTGAGGGGGATGACGTGTTGCTGGGCGAACTTTGCGCCAACCTGCTGGAGAACGCGATCAAATACACACCGGAGCAGGGCGTCGTGACGGTGTACCTGCGCACGGCTAACGATGCCGTTGAGCTGAGCGTGGAGGACAGCGGACCGGGCATTGCTGAAGACCAGATCTCCCAGGCCATGCTGCCGTTTCATCGGCTGGATAACGTGGGCGATGCCGCCGGGTCCGGCATTGGCCTGGCGCTGGCTAACGATATTGCCCGCCTGCACCGCAGCCATCTTCAGCTGATGCCCAGTGAAAATCTGGGTGGGCTGAGCGTGAAAATGCGCTTTCTGATGCTGGTATAAATGCCGATATTATCAAATCGTTACAAACTAATTGCCCGCCGCACGCGGAGTCCATTGATCACACAGGCAGTCAGGTTAAAATCTCGCGGTTTTTGGACATCTCTGAATAAATTGTGCGGGATCACGACAATGAAAAAAGTGGCATTAATGGGCTTAAGCGGCCTGATGTTTGTTTCAGCAGCGGCAAACGCAATTTCCTTCAACGGCTCGGCGGGACAAGATTATACCCATCTGGGCTTTGGTCTTGGCACGGATAGCGCAGGCCTGGCAATGACCGGCGGCTGGACGCACAACGACGACGATGGGGATGCGGCAAGCCTGGGCCTCGGCTTCAACGTGCCGTTGGGTCCCTTCCTGGCGACTGTCGGCGGTAAAGGCATTTACACCAACCCGAACGACGGCGACGAAGGCTACGCGGCGGCAGTGGGCGGCGGCTTGCAGTGGAAAATTGGCGACAGCTTTGGCCTGTTCGGTGAGTACTACTACTCCCCGGATTCCCTCTCCAGCGGTATCGACAGCTATCAGGAAGCTAATGCCGGCGCGCGCTGGACCATCATGCGTCCGATCACCATCGAAGCGGGCTATCGCTATCTGAACCTGGCCGGTAAAGACGGCAACCGCGACAACGCCCTGGCAGACGGCCCGTACATTGGCGTGAGCGCCGGTTTCTAATCCTCTCGGCGCGGCGTTCAGTCGCGCCAGTTTCTCTCTTCCCCCGGTCTTCGATTGCGCTATAGTGTTTTGACCATTGAAATGGGAGAACACAATGATAAATGTGGAAATGTTATCCACTGGCGACGAAGTGCTGCATGGGCAAATCATTGATACCAATGCCGCCTGGCTCGCCGATCTCTTCTTTGAGCAAGGATTACCGTTAACGCGCCGCAACACCGTAGGTGACAATCTTGAGTCGCTGGTCAACGTTCTTCGCGAGCGCAGCGAACGCTGCGACGTGCTGATTGTGAACGGCGGGCTGGGACCCACCAGCGACGATCTCAGCGCGCTGGCCGCCGCCACGGCCAAAGGCGAAGGCCTGGTTCTGCACGAGGCGTGGCTGGCACAGATGGAGCGCTTTTTCTCCGGGCGTGGCCGCGTGATGGCCCCCAGCAACCGCAAGCAGGCTGAAATTCCCGCCAGCGCGGAACTGATTGATAACCCGGTCGGCACCGCCTGCGGGTTTGCCGTTCAGCTGAACCGCTGCCTGATGTTCTTCACCCCGGGCGTGCCGTCGGAATTTAAAGTGATGGTCGAGCAGCAGGTCCTGCCGCGCCTGCGCGCGCGCTTTACGCTGCCTGAACCGCCGCTGTGCCTGCGTCTGACCACCTTTGGTCGCTCGGAAAGCGATCTGGCCCAGAGCCTCGATCACCTGCAACTGCCTCCCGGCGTGTCGATGGGCTATCGCTCCTCCATGCCGATTATTGAACTGAAGCTGACCGGACCGGCGTCAGAGAAAGCCGCCATGCTGGCGCTGTGGCCGGAAGTGCAGCGCGTCGCCGGGGAAAGCCTGATTTTCGAAGGAACGGAAGGGCTGCCGGCGCAGATCGCAGGGCATTTGCAGTCCCGCCAGCTGAGCGTGACGTTAAGCGAGCAGTTTACCGGTGGGCTTCTGGCGCTTCAGCTTACCCGGGCGGGTGCGCCGCTGCTGGCCAGTGAAGTGGTGCCGTTCCAGCAGGAGACGCTGGCGCAGACCGCGCGCTGGGCGTCCGAGCGCAGAGTGAAGCATTTCGCCGGGCTGGCGCTGTTTGCGGGCGGGCTGGATGAGGAGCATCTCAACTTTGCCCTTGCAACGCCGGAAGGGACGCACGCCCTGCGGGTCAGGATGAGCATTACCCGCCACAGCCTGGCCGTGCGTCAGGAGGTGTGCGCGATGATGGCGCTGAACATGCTGCGCCGCTGGCTGAACGGGAAAGAGGTCGCCAGCGAGCACGGCTGGATCAACGTCGTCGAATCGCTGTTCGTGGAGTGAGAGTGTGCCGGGGCCGTGTCCCCGGCAACGGTTACGCCAGCGCTTTTGCCAGCAAGGTAATGGGATGTTCACAGCGTTTGCTGGTGGACATCTCGATCTGCCACTTGCAGGTTTCGCAGTCCGTCACCACGATATCTGCGCCGCTCTCTTCAATCTGCCGGAACAGCGGCGCGCCAATGGCCTGTGACGTTGGGTAGTTTTCACGCTTGAAGCCGTACGTGCCTGCGATGCCGCAGCAGCGTGAGTCCAGCACCGTCAGCTCCAGCCCGGGGATCAGCCGCAGCAGCTCAAGCGTATAGATCGACCAGCCCATCTTCTCCATATGACATGGCGTGTGATACACCACCTTCAGCGGCAATTTGCCCAGCGGTAACGTCTGCCCGCTGTCCAGTTTGCGCCAGAGAAAACGGGTCGCCAGCTCAATGTGCTCGCGCAGGCCGGTGTTATCCACCTCCAGCAGATGCGGATATTCATCGCGCAGCGTGAAGGTACAGGTTGACGACGTCGCCAGTACCGGTATCCCTTTGTCGACGATCGCCTCACGTAAAGAGGTGACGTTGCTGCTCGCCTGCTTGCGCGCTTTGTCGATGAAGCCGTTGGCAATCAGCGGAACGCCGCAGCACTTTTCTTTGCTCAGCAGCTGAACGCCCGTTCCCATGGCGTTCAGGACTTTCAGCAGGTCTTTCCCCAGCTGCGGATGGTTGTAGTTCACGTAGCAGCCGTGGAAGAAGGCGACCTGCTCAGAGAACTGCGCCTGTTCTGCCGCCACGGATTTAAACCAGCGGCGGAAGGTGCCGTGAGAATATTTCGGCAGACTGCGGTGATGGTCGATTTTGAGCGTCGCATCCAGCAGCCTGCGCACCGGCTTCAGGGCGGTGGCGGCATTGACGACCGGCGCGAAAGGCGTCGAGAGGCTACCCATCAGATCGGTGTGGCTCAGTATCGCGTCACGCAGCGTCGGTTTTTGCGTACTGTAGCGGGCGCGGGCGCGCTGGATGATATCGCCTATTTTCACGTCCGACGGGCAGGCAACTTCGCAGCGTTTGCAGTTGATGCAGTATTTCAGCGCCTCGTCGTAGAGCGCGCCATCCTTCAGGCGCAGACGCTCCCCGTCGGGACCGGCCTGTTTCGGGCCGGGATAGCGCGGATCGACGCCGCTGACCGGGCAAACCGTGGTGCAGACCGTGCATTTGATACAGCTTTCAAATCGGGTGTCGTTCATTGTGCTCCCTCCCTGCGCTGGATAATCTGCTCCGCGACATGCAGCGCAGTGACGGCGCAGACGCCGCCACCGCAGCCCTGCGCCACGGGATCGTACCCGCCCAGAACCGAGCCGATGGCGTAAAGATTTTCAACCGGTTCCCCGCCCAGCCGCGGGCGCAGTTGGCTGTCGACGATCACGCCGAACTGCTGCCAGGGCTGCGGGGTGAAGAAATCGCTTTGATACCAGTCCGCGCGGGAAGCGCTTTGCCGGACGTCCAGACCGAGGATCGCCTCACGCACGCCATCCCGGCTGCTCAGCAGACCGTTACTGAAGAAACTGCCGCTTGCCAGCACCGTAAAGCGTGCGCGAAGCGGGATGTCGCCGTGGTTGCGGGTCCAGATTTCGCTTACCGCGCCCTCAGCCAGGGTGATTTTTTTCACCTCGTCGCCTGCCATCCAGACGCCACCCTGGGCAACAAACTGACGCTGAAGCTGGGTGTGCAGACGAATGCCGGGCACGGAAGGGGGGAGCGTCGGCAGTAAACCGAGCGTACAGGGCAGGCGCGCCGAGAGCCAGCGCCAGAGCCGGTTGTCCGTTAAGCCAAAACAGGCGGGCATAAACAGGGCGTCGCAGGTCTCGCCGAGCGGTTGAAGCGCCGCGTACAGCTGCGGCCAGTAACTTTCATTATCCAGCAGGCGGGCAATGTTCACCGCACGAAACTCGCTGGGGTTTTCGCGCAGCACGTCGAGTTCGGGGAGATCAATCTCCGCCGTATCCACCTGAACACCCTGCTGTCTGAGAGACGCGGCGGCCAGATGCGGCTGGAAATCGAGGAAGCCGCTGATCCCCACCACCCGCACGCGCTCGGCAGCGATGGGGGCGACAGGCACCTCTTCCGGGCTAAGCCAGGCGGCGCGCAGGGTGCCGAGCGGCGTGACGCGCTGATGATTATGCTCGGCGTCACCCTGCATGCGTGCGCCGCAGGTGGTGAGCAGGTGTTCGGTTTCGCAGGCAAAGCGGGCCATATTCTCTGCGCCCGTCAGGCGGTAGGGATGTTCAGGCGGCAGATCGGCGAACGATAGCGCGCCCAGTAAATCCAGCGAGCCGGAAGAGAAGTGCAGGGCACTCTGACCGCGAGTGACAATGGCGCAGCGCAGACCCCGCTGCGTCAGTTTGAGGCCGCACAGCAGGCCCGCCAGTCCCCCACCCACAATCACGGTATCAAATTTCATGGTTGTGCTCCTTCTCCAGACCGCAAAGCCCCTGATAGACCCAGCGGGTAAACTCGCTTTCGCGCAGGGCATCGCCCCAGGCGACGGGCTGAATGCCTTTCCAGCGCTCGTTTAAAAAATCGCTGAGCTGGGCAAGCGACTGGGTTGACGTGGTGGCGTGAAAACGTTGCAGCAGCCCGGCGGCACGGCAGGCGCACAGCTCCCCCTGACAGGTGCCCATCCCGACGCGCGTGCGGCGGCGTAAATCGAGCAGGTTGTTCACCGTCAGGTTTTCCACGGCATACTGCACCTCGCCTGCGGTCACGGCTTCGCATTCGCACACCAGGCTGCGGCTGAGTCGCCCTTCACCGAGCCAGGTTGGGGTGCGGTCGCCGTGACGGTAAATCGCCGAACCGCGAAGCGGGGCAGGGAGTGAAATGATTTTGTGCAGCGTTTTTTCTGTCGATTGCTGCGAGCCGGGCAGAGCCTGTTCCGCCGTCACGCACGGTGCGGTGTTGCCGAGCTTACGGCAGACGGCATCGGTGGCCCACTGGGCCATCAGCCGGTAGGTCATCAGCTTGCCGCCGGTAATGGTGATAAACCCGTCCATGCCGTCGCGTTCGGCGTGATCGAGCAGCACGATGCCGCGGCTGACGTTACGCCCGCTCGGATCGTTATCGCTGGCGACGAGGGGACGCACGCCCGCGTAGGCACGCAGAATACGCGTCTGCGCCATCACCGGGGCCAGCTTTTCCCCTTCGCGCAGCAGGATATCCACCTCTTCAGCGGTGACGCGGTTGTAATCAATTTCGCTGTAGTCCACATGCATTGAGGTCGTGCCGATTAACGAAATGGTGTCCCCCGGCACGAGGATATCGGCGTCAGACGGTTTACGGCAGCGGTTGATGACATGGTTATTGATGCGGTGGTCGAGGATCAGCAGCGAGCCTTTCGCCGGGAACATGCGCACCGACAGGTCCGCGTATTCCGCGATGCGCTGGCCCCAGATCCCCGCCGCGTTGACCACGACGGCGGCATACAGCTCGCGGTGTTCGTTGTACTGCGCATCAAACACGCGCACCCCGCGCACGGTATTACCTTCACGAATAAGCCCGGTGACGTGATGCCCGGTCAGGATCCGGGCGCCATGTTCCCGCGCGTCGAGCATATTGGCGGCGGTCAGGCGGAAAGGATCAACGGTTCCGTCCGGTACTTTTACCGCGCCCAGTAACGCCGGGTTTACCGAGGGTTCAAGACGGCGCGCCTGCGCAGGATCGATCGCCTCGGCCTGAATGCCTGCCGCCGTGCAGGCGGTGATAAAGGTTTGCTGAAAGCCGAGGTCATCTTCTGGAAGGGTGATAAAAAGACCGTTGGTCGGTTCAACGCAGTGGCGGGCGATGCGCCTGAGGATCTGGTTTTCAGCGATACACTCGCGTGCTGACTCAGCGTCAGTGACCGCATAGCGGGCGCCGCTGTGCAACAGACCGTGATTACGTCCCGTCGCGCCGGTGGCGATATCGTGGCGTTCCAGAAGCGTGACGCTCAATCCCCGCAGGGCGCAGTCGCGTGCGATGCCGGCACCCGTCGCGCCACCGCCAATGATAATCACATCGCTGAAGCGTGGATCGTGAATTGTCATTGCCTTTCCTCTATGTTCGTTTTTTAGCATTTAGCCACATTGATCGTGTGGTTTGTTTGATTTCGAACATAAACGCGCGAAATTCGAAAGTGAAACGTGATTTCATGCGCTTTTTTGCGCATTCTGTCATATTTCTGTAACAATCTGTGCGTTGATTCACAGTAACATTCACCGTGATTTCTTAACATCGCCGCCTCTGTAGCCGGGCGCGAGATGCCCGGTCATTTTTTGAAAGGCCACGGAGGCTGTTATGCTCAGTATCTTTAAACCTGCGCCACATCGGGCGCGACTGCCAGAGGCAGAGATTGATCCTCTCTACCGCCGTCTGCGTTGGCAAATCTTCCTCGGGATCTTCTTCGGGTATGCGGCGTACTATCTGGTACGTAAAAACTTTGCGCTCGCCATGCCGTACCTGGTGGAGCAGGGCTTCTCTCGCGGCGATCTGGGATTTGCGCTGTCGGGGATCTCCATCGCGTACGGTTTTTCGAAGTTCATTATGGGGTCGGTGTCGGATCGTTCGAATCCGCGCGTGTTCCTGCCCGCCGGCCTGATCCTCGCGGCAGCGGTGATGCTGTTCATGGGCTTTGTGCCGTGGGCGACCTCCAGCATTGCCATCATGTTCGTGCTGCTGTTCCTCTGCGGCTGGTTCCAGGGGATGGGGTGGCCGCCATGCGGACGCACCATGGTTCACTGGTGGTCACAGAAAGAGCGTGGTGGAATTGTTTCGGTCTGGAACTGTGCGCATAACGTCGGGGGCGGGCTTCCGCCGCTGCTGTTCCTGCTGGGGATGGCCTGGTTCAACGACTGGCATGCCGCGCTCTATATGCCAGCCTTTGGCGCCATTCTGGTGGCGATTATCGCCTTCGCTCTGATGCGCGACACCCCACAGTCCTGCGGCCTGCCGCCGATTGAAGAGTACAAAAACGACTACCCGGATGATTACAGCGAGAAGCACGAAGAAGAGCTGACGGCAAAGCAGATCTTCATGAAGTACGTGCTGCCGAACAAGCTGCTGTGGTACATCGCGGTGGCAAACGTATTTGTCTACCTGCTGCGTTACGGCATTCTCGACTGGTCGCCAACCTACCTGAAAGAGGTGAAGCACTTCGCGCTGGATAAATCCTCCTGGGCTTATTTCCTGTATGAATACGCTGGCATTCCCGGCACGCTGATCTGTGGCTGGATGTCGGACAAAGTGTTTAAGGGCAACCGTGGGGCGACGGGCGTGTTCTTTATGACGCTGGTCACCATCGCGACGGTCGTTTACTGGCTTAACCCGCCGGGGAATCCGGGTGTGGATATGGCCTGTATGATCGTCATCGGCTTCCTGATTTATGGTCCGGTTATGCTGATTGGTCTGCATGCCCTGGAGCTGGCGCCGAAGAAAGCGGCAGGCACGGCGGCAGGCTTTACCGGTCTGTTTGGCTACCTCGGCGGTTCAGTGGCGGCAAGTGCCATCGTCGGTTACACCGTCGACTTCTTCGGCTGGGACGGCGGCTTTATGGTGATGATTGGCGGCAGCGTGCTGGCTGTTCTGCTGCTGGTTGTTGTGATGATTGGTGAAAAACGTCACCACGCCGAAGTGCTGGCGCGTCGTCAATAAGGAGCATTGCGATGAAATTAACTCAGTTAGCGACAGGCCTGCTGCTGGCGGGCCTGATGACAGGCTCCGCGCTGGCGGCGGATAAAATCGTGATCGCCCACCGTGGCGCCAGCGGTTATCTGCCGGAGCATACGCTGCCGGCAAAAGCGATGGCCTATGCCCAGGGCGCGGATTATCTGGAGCAGGATCTGGTGATGACGAAGGACGACCAGCTGGTCGTTCTGCATGACCACTATCTTGACCGCGTGACGGACGTGGCGGAGCGTTTCCCGGATCGCGCCCGTAAAGATGGTCGCTACTACGCCATCGACTTCACGCTGGCGGAGATCCGCTCGCTGAAGTTTACCGAGGGCTTCGAGATTGAAAACGGTAAGAAGGTACAGGTCTATCCGGGACGTTTCCCGATGGGCAAGTCTGACTTCCGTATTCACACCTTCGAAGAGGAGATCGAGTTTGTTCAGGGGCTGAACCACTCGACAGGAAAAAATATCGGTATCTACCCGGAAATCAAAGCGCCGTGGTTCCACCATCAGGAAGGGAAGGACATTGCCGCGAAGACGCTGGAGGTACTGAAAAAGTACGGCTACACCAGCAAGCAGGATAAGGTTTTCCTGCAATGTTTCGACGCCGCGGAACTGAAGCGCATCAAAACCGAGCTGGAGCCGAAAATGGGGATGGATCTCAATCTGGTGCAGCTGATTGCGTATACCGACTGGAATGAAACCCAGGAAAAACAGCCGGACGGGAAGTGGGTGAACTACAGCTACGACTGGATGTTTAAGCCGGGCGCGATGAAGCAGATTGCGCAGTACGCCGACGGCATCGGGCCGGATTACCACATGCTGGTGGCGGAAGGCTCAACGCCGGGTCACGTGAAGCTGACGGCGATGGTGAAAGAGGCGCATGCGAGCAAGATGCAGGTACATCCGTATACCGTACGCGCAGACCAGCTGCCGGAGTATGCGACGGACGTGAATCAGCTTTACGACGTACTGTATAACCAGGCGGATGTGGACGGGTTGTTTACGGATTTCCCGGATAAAGCGGTGAACTTTTTGAAGGATAAACGCTGAAATTGCCGGGTGGCGGCTGCGCCTTACCCGGCCTACGAACTGCGGTTTTGTAGGTCGGGTCAGCGAAGCGCCACCCGACATAATTACATCTCGATCTCAATATCGCCTTTTGCCCGGCAGCAGCAGGGCAAAATTTCCCCTTCGCTGATAAAGGCCAGCGGTTCGGTCAGCCAGTCTACCTGGCCTGCGACCAGACGGCAGCGGCAGGAGCCGCAGTAGCCTTCACGACACTGGTACTCTACTTCTACCTGATGCGCTTCAAGCGCCACCAGCAGAGAAGGGTGCTCTTCCTGGCACAACACCTCTGTACCAGAAAGGCTCAGCGTTACGCGGCTCATCAGAGCTGGAAATCGCTCAGGTCGTCGGTGTTGACTTCAGAATCAATCTGACCGACCAGATAAGAACTCACTTCCACTTCCTGCGGCGCAACCTGCACGTTATCGGACACCAGCCAGGTGTTGATCCACGGAATTGGGTTAGAGCGCGTCTGGAATGGCAGATCGAGACCCACAGCCTGCATGCGGATGTTAGTGATGTACTCCACGTACTGGCACAGAATGTCTTTGTTCAGGCCAATCATGGAGCCGTCGCGGAACAGGTAGTCTGCCCACTCTTTCTCCTGCTGGGCGGCCTGAACGAACAGGTCGTAGCACTCCTGCTTGCACTCTTCGGCAATCGCAGCCATTTCCGGGTCGTCCGCGCCGCTGCGCAGCAGGTTCAGCATATGCTGGGTGCCGGTCAGGTGCAGGGCTTCGTCACGGGCGATCAGGCGGATAATTTTGGCGTTACCTTCCATCAGCTTGCGCTCGGCAAAAGCGAAGGAGCAGGCGAAGCTTACGTAGAAGCGGATTGCTTCCAGCGCGTTGACGCTCATCAGGCACAGGTACAGCTGCTTTTTCAGGGCCCGCAGGTTTACGGTAATGGTTTTGCCGTTCACGTTATGCGTGCCTTCGCCCAGCAGATGCCAGTAGCTGGTCATCTCGATCAGCTCATCGTAGTAGTGCGCAATGCCTTCCGCGCGCTTCTGGATCTGCTCGTTGGTGACGATATCGTCAAACACCACCGCCGGATCGTTCACGATGTTGCGGATGATGTGGGTGTAAGAGCGGGAGTGGATCGTCTCGGAGAACGCCCAGGTCTCTACCCAGGTTTCCAGCTCAGGAATGGAGATCAGCGGCAGCAGCGCCACGTTCGGACTACGGCCCTGGATGGAGTCCAGCAGCGTCTGGTACTTCAGGTTGCTGAGGAAGATGTGCTTTTCGTGTTCCGGTAGCGCCTGGAAATCGATACGGTCGCGGGAAACGTCAACTTCTTCCGGACGCCAGAAGAAGGAGAGTTGCTTTTCAATCAGCTTTTCGAAGATGTCATATTTTTGCTGATCGTAGCGTGCCACGTTGACCGGCTGGCCGAAGAACATCGGCTCTTTGAGCTGGTCGTTTTTCGTCTGTGAAAAGGTGGTATATGCCATTGCGGTGAGTCCTGTTGAGATTTTATTGCCCGGCGGCACTGCGTTTGCCGGGCCTACAAAACCGTAGGCCGGGTAAGCGTAGCGCCACCCGGCGAAGTGCTTAGATCTTACATGCGCCGCTTTCGCAGCCATCGTCCTGAATTGACGGCACCAGGTCGTCCTGGGCGTCTTCCGCACCATCACGGGTGTTGTGATAGTACAGCGTTTTCACGCCAAATTTGTAGGCGGTGAGCAGGTCTTTCAGCAGTTGCTGCATCGGAACCTTGCCAGACGGGAAGCGCGTTGGGTCGTAGTTGGTATTGGCAGAGATCGACTGGTCGATAAACTTCTGCATGATACCCACCAGTTGCAGATAGCCGTCGTTGTTTGGCATTTCCCACAGCAGCTCGTAGTTGTCACCCAGCGTTTCGTAATCCGGCACCACCTGACGCAGCACGCCGTCTTTCGACGCTTTGATGCTGACGTGGCCGCGCGGTGGCTCAATACCGTTGGTGGCGTTGGAGATCTGCGAAGAGGTCTCGGACGGCATCAGGGCAGAGAGCGTGGAGTTACGCAGGCCGTGAGTTTTAATGGACTCGCGCAGGCCTTCCCAGTCGAGGTGCAGCGGCTCGCTGACGATCGCATCCAGGTCTTTTTTGTAGGTGTCGATCGGCAGAATGCCTTTCGCGTAGGTGGTTTCGTTGAACCACGGGCACGCGCCTTGCTCTTTCGCCAGCTCGTTAGAGGCTTTCATCAGGTAGTACTGGATCGCTTCGAACGTCTGGTGCGTCAGATTGTTGGCGCTGCCGTCGGAGTAACGCTTGCCGTTTTTCGCCAGCCAGTAGGCGAAGTTGATCACGCCGATACCTAAAGTGCGACGGCCCATTGCGCCGCGTTTTGCCGCCGGGATTGGGTAATCCTGGTAATCCAGCAGGGCGTCGAGCGCACGAACCGCCAGCACCGCCAGCTCTTCCAGCTCGTCGAGGCTCTTAATCGCACCCAGGTTGAACGCAGAGAGCGTACACAGCGCAATTTCGCCGTTTTCGTCGTTCACATCGTCCAGCGGTTTGGTCGGCAGGGCGATCTCCAGGCACAGGTTGGACTGGCGCACTGGGGCAACCACCGGATCGAACGGGCTGTGGGTGTTGCAGTGGTCAACGTTCTGGATGTAGATACGGCCGGTAGAAGCACGTTCCTGCATCATCAGGGAGAACAGATCGACCGCTTTCACGCGCTGCTTGCGGATGCTGTCGTCTTTTTCATATTTGGTGTACAGACGCTCGAATTCGTCCTGATCGGCGAAGAACGCGTCGTACAGACCCGGGACGTCGGACGGGCTGAACAGGGTGATGTCTTCCCCTTTCAGCAGACGGGTGTACATCAGCTTGTTGATCTGCACGCCGTAGTCCATGTGGCGCACGCGGTTGCCTTCCACGCCGCGGTTGTTCTTCAGAACCAGCAGACTTTCCACTTCCAGGTGCCACATTGGGTAGAACAGGGTCGCTGCACCACCACGCACGCCGCCCTGAGAGCAGGATTTTACTGCCGTCTGGAAGTGCTTGTAGAACGGAATACAGCCGGTGTGGAACGCTTCACCGCCGCGGATCGGGCTGCCCAGCGCACGGATACGACCGGCGTTGATGCCGATACCGGCACGCTGGGAGACGTATTTCACGATGGCGCTGGAGGTCGCGTTGATGGAATCCAGGCTGTCACCACACTCGATCAGTACGCAGGAGCTGAACTGACGGGTAGGGGTACGCACGCCAGACATGATTGGCGTAGGCAGAGAAATCTTGAACGTAGAGACCGCATCGTAGAAACGCTTCACGTAGTCCAGACGGGTTTCACGCGGGTAATTAGAGAACAGGCAGGCGGCCACCAGAATATAGAGGAACTGGGCGCTCTCGTAGATTTCGCCCGTCACACGGTTCTGAACCAGGTATTTGCCTTCGAGCTGCTTCACCGCTGCGTAGGAGAAGTTCATGTCGCGCCAGTGATCGATAAACCCGTTCATCTGCTCGAACTCTTCTTCCGTATAGTCTTCCAGCAGATGCGTGTCGTATTTGCCCAGCTCGACCATTTTCACTACGTGATCGTAAAGCTTCGGCGGCTCGAACTGGCCGTAGGCTTTTTTACGCAGGTGGAAAATCGCCAGACGCGCAGCGAGGTACTGATAATCCGGTGCGTCGCGGGAGATCAGATCTGCCGCGGCTTTGATAATGGTTTCGTGGATATCAGACGTTTTGATGCCGTCGTAGAACTGAATGTGAGAACGCAGTTCAACCTGGGAGATAGATACGTTGTTCAGTCCTTCTGCTGCCCAGTCGAGAACTCGATGGATTTTGTCCAGATTGATACGCTCGGTGGTACCGTCGCGCTTTGTCACCAGCAGACTCTGATTCATGTGGGTTTTTACCTGTCCGTGAAATAAAAAAATATCCCCCGCTTATCCACAGAACCGTCTTGTGACTAACTCTGTGGATAAATACTACATATAGGGGTTTTGCGATAAGAAGAACGCTATATGGTGAGTATTCTAGTATCGAATCTTTTCAGCACAAGGGTTGATTTTGACGTTAAATTGAGGTTGTGAAAGGGTAAAAAAGGCTAAGTCCTCGTGCCGTAAGGCCTGGAAGAGATGTCAATAATTAAGAAAAAAAATTCAAAATTTGATCGAGTGCTGATTTCTTCAACGGGAGGTCAGAATTGCGCAACATGATGTCGCGCAATCATTATAAGAATAACGGATGACGTTAGTCGTTTTTGGCGGTTGTGTGCAACATATAGTTAACATCCACACCCGGGGCCAGTTTGAATTTATCCGTCAGCGGATTGTAGTGCAGACCCGTCATGTGCTGCTCCTTAAGCCATGTCTGGTCAACCCAGCCCAGCAGTTCGGCAGGCTTGATGAACTTCTTCACGTCGTGCGTCCCTTTCGGCACCATGCGCAGCACGTATTCCGCGCCTACCACGGCCATCAGCCAGGCTTTGCCGTTGCGGTTGATGGTCGAGAAGAAGACCTGTCCACCCGGTTTCACCAGTTTTGCACAGGCGCTGACCACCGACTGCGGATCGGGAACGTGCTCCAGCATCTCCATGCAGGTCACCACGTCATACTGGTGCGCATGTTTTGCCGCGTGCTCTTCCACGGTTTCCTGGACATATTCTACCTGTACGCCGGACTCCAGCGCATGAAGACGCGCAACCTGTAGAGGTTCGAAGCCCATGTCCAGACCGGTGACGGTGGCCCCTTCACGCGCCATACTTTCCGCCAGGATGCCGCCGCCGCAGCCGACGTCGAGTACTTTCTTACCGAACAGACCGCCGGAACGCTCCGCGATATAGCCCAGACGCAGCGGGTTAATACGATGCAGAGGTTTGAACTCACCTTCGAGATCCCACCAGCGGGACGCCACCGCTTCAAATTTGGCAATCTCTTCGTGGTCAACGTTGTGAGCCACCGGGGATTTTTCGGCATTCATGGGCGCTTTTACTCCTTATTTAGCAAGACAAATGAGTATATCAGGCAATCCCTGTGAATAAAGCGTATAGGTTTACCTGTATCACCGCGGCTGTGTTATAATTTGCGACCTTTGAATCCGGGATACAGTAGAGGGATAGCGGTTAGATGAGCGACCTTGCGAGAGAAATTACACCGGTTAACATCGAGGAAGAGCTGAAAAGCTCCTATCTGGACTATGCGATGTCGGTCATTGTTGGCCGTGCGCTGCCGGACGTCCGCGATGGCCTGAAGCCGGTACACCGTCGCGTACTATACGCCATGAACGTATTGGGCAATGACTGGAATAAAGCCTACAAAAAATCTGCCCGTGTCGTTGGTGACGTAATCGGTAAATACCATCCTCATGGTGATTCCGCGGTGTACGACACCATTGTCCGTATGGCGCAGCCCTTCTCGCTGCGTTACATGCTGGTAGATGGTCAGGGTAACTTTGGTTCTATCGACGGCGACTCCGCCGCGGCAATGCGTTATACGGAAATCCGTCTGGCGAAGATTGCCCATGAGCTGATGGCTGACCTGGAAAAAGAGACGGTTGATTTCGTTGATAACTACGACGGCACGGAAAAAATTCCTGACGTTATGCCAACGAAGATCCCAAACCTGCTGGTGAACGGTTCGTCCGGTATCGCCGTCGGTATGGCAACCAACATTCCACCGCACAATATCACGGAAGTGATCAACGGCTGCCTGGCCTACATTGACGATGAAGACATCAGCATTGAAGGGCTGATGGAACACATCCCGGGCCCGGACTTCCCGACGGCGGCAATCATCAATGGCCGTCGCGGTATTGAAGAAGCGTACCGCACCGGTCGCGGCAAGATTTACATCCGTGCCCGCGCCGAAGTGGAAGCGGACGCTAAAACCGGCCGTGAAACCATTATTGTTCACGAGATCCCGTATCAGGTGAACAAAGCGCGACTGATTGAAAAAATCGCCGAGCTGGTAAAAGAAAAACGCGTTGAAGGCATCAGCGCGCTGCGTGACGAGTCTGATAAAGACGGTATGCGCATCGTGATTGAAATCAAGCGCGACGCGGTGGGTGAAGTTGTGTTGAACAACCTTTACTCCCAGACTCAGCTTCAGGTCTCCTTCGGTATCAACATGGTTGCGCTGCACCATGGCCAGCCGAAGATCATGAACCTGAAAGAGATCCTGAGCGCGTTTGTGCGTCACCGCCGTGAAGTGGTGACTCGCCGTACCATCTTCGAACTGCGCAAAGCGCGCGACCGTGCCCATATCCTTGAAGCACTGGCCGTTGCGCTGGCGAACATCGACCCGATCATCGAGCTGATCCGCCGTGCGCCGACGCCGGCAGAAGCGAAGGCGTCGCTGGTTGCGCGTCCATGGGATCTGGGCAACGTGGCGGCAATGCTGGAACGTGCCGGTGATGACGCTGCGCGTCCTGAGTGGCTGGAACCGGAATTCGGCGTGCGTGACGGTCAGTACTACCTGACTGAACAGCAGGCCCAGGCGATTCTGGATCTGCGTTTGCAGAAACTGACCGGCCTTGAGCATGAAAAACTGCTCGACGAGTACAAAGAGCTGCTGGAGCAGATTGCCGAGCTGCTGCATATCCTGGGTAGCGCAGAGCGCCTGATGGAAGTGATCCGTGAAGAGCTGGAGCTGGTTCGCGATCAGTTCGGCGACGAGCGTCGCACCGAAATCACGGCCAACAGCTCTGATATCAACATTGAAGATCTGATCAACCGCGAAGACGTGGTAGTGACGCTGTCTCACCAGGGCTACGTGAAGTATCAGCCGTTGACCGACTACGAAGCACAGCGTCGTGGCGGTAAAGGCAAATCTGCGGCGCGTATTAAAGAAGAAGACTTCATTGACCGTCTGCTGGTGGCCAACACCCACGACACGATCCTCTGCTTCTCCAGCCGGGGCCGTCTGTACTGGATGAAAGTCTATCAGCTGCCGGAAGCGAGCCGTGGCGCGCGGGGTCGTCCTATCGTCAATCTGCTGCCGCTGGAAGCGAACGAACGTATCACCGCTATTCTGCCGGTACGCGAGTACGAAGAGGGCGTGAACGTCTTTATGGCGACCGCGAGCGGTACCGTGAAGAAAACCGCGCTGACCGAGTTCAGCCGTCCACGTTCTGCCGGGATCATCGCGGTGAACCTGAACGAAGGCGATGAGCTGATCGGCGTGGATCTGACCTCCGGTTCTGATGAAGTCATGCTGTTCTCTGCCGCCGGTAAAGTGGTGCGCTTTAAAGAGAACGCCGTGCGCGCAATGGGTCGTACGGCGACCGGCGTGCGTGGTATCAAGCTGGCGGGTGAAGACAGCGTGGTTTCCCTGATCGTTCCTCGTGGCGAAGGCGCAATCCTGACCGTCACCCAGAACGGTTACGGTAAACGTACGGCGGAAAGCGAATACCCGACCAAGTCTCGCGGCACGCAGGGCGTTATCTCCATCAAAGTGACCGAGCGCAACGGTTCCGTTGTTGGCGCGGTGCAGGTGGACGACGCGGACCAGATCATGATGATCACCGATGCCGGTACGCTGGTGCGTACCCGCGTGTCTGAGATCAGCGTGGTGGGTCGTAACACCCAGGGCGTAATCCTCATCCGCACTGCGGAAGATGAAAACGTCGTCGGTCTGCAACGCGTTGCTGAGCCGGTGGATGACGAAGAGCTCGACTCTATCGACGGCAGCGTTGCGGAAGGGGATGATGAAATCGCCCCGGAAGCGGACACCGATGATGAAGTAGCGGATGACGCTGACGAGTAACGTCTCCTGACGCATAAAGGGCCGGTTTCCGGCCCTTTTGTTTTGCGCAAGCAGACAAGTGAACGTTGCGACAAGCCGCGTTTACCGCTACTTTAACCACATTCTTTTTGACCCCGACGGCGGAGCCTCGCCCCTTTGAAATACCTCGTCTCCTTTCGTACCACGTTAAAAGTCTCTCGCTATCTGTTTCGGGCGCTTGCGCTACTGCTATGGTTGCTGGTGGCACTGCTCTCGGTGTTTTACATCGTTAACGCGTTACACCAGAAGGAAGCGGAGATCCGCCAGGAGTTTAACTTAAGCTCGGATCAGGCTCAGCGCTATATCCAGCGCACGTCTGACGTGATGAAAGAGCTTAAGTATATTGCTGAGAATCGACTCACGGCGGAGAACGGCATTCTTGCTATCCGCGGTCGGGATGAAAAAACCGAAGTACCTGATTTCGAACCGCTCTTCCCGGACTCCGATTGTTCCGCCATGAGCAAAGCCTGGCGTGGTTCACTGGAGTCCCTGTCATGGTTTATGCGCTACTGGCGCGATAATTTCTCGGCCGCCTACGATCTGAACCGTGTCTACCTGATTGGCAACGAAAATCTCTGCATGGCGGATTTCGGCCTGCGGGATATGCCCGTCGAACGCGAAGACGCGCTGAAAAGTCTGCATGAGCGTATAGTGAAATACCGCAATGCGCCTCAGGAAGAGCGCGGGAACAACATCTTCTGGATAAGCCAGGGGCCGCGCATGGGCGTCGGCTATTTCTATGCCCTGACTCCGGTTTACCTCGGAAACCGCCTGCAAGCATTGCTGGGGATTGAACAAACCATCCGCATGGAAAACTTCTTCACGCCGGGCAGTCTGCCGATGGGCGTGACCATTCTGGATGAAAACGGCCATCCGCTCATCTCCCTTACCGGGCCTGAAAACCGCCTGAAGGTGGAACCCAGCTGGATGCAGGAGCGGTCATGGTTTGGCTATACTTCCGGGTTCCGCGAGCTGGTGCTGAAGAAAAGTTTACCGCCATCGTCGCTGAGCATTGTCTACTCGCTGCCGGTGGACAAGGTCCTGGAGCGCATTCGCATCCTGATCCTTAATGCCATTTTGCTGAACATCGCGGTAGGCGTCGCGCTGTTTATGCTGGCGAGAATGTATGAGCGGCGGATCTTTATTCCGGCAGAAGCGGATGCTCAGCGTCTGGAAGAGCATGAGCAGTTTAACCGTAAAATTGTCGCCTCGGCGCCGGTGGGGATCTGCATCCTGCGTACTCAGGACGGGACAAATATCCTCAGTAATGAGCTTGCCCATAACTACCTGAACATGCTCACGCATGAAGACCGCCAGCGGTTAACGCAGATCATCTGCGGTCAGCAGGTTAACTTTGTGGATGTGCTGACCAGCACCCACACCAACCTGCAAATCAGCTTCGTCCATTCTCGCTACCGCAATGAAAACGTGGCCATTTGCGTGCTGGTGGACGTCTCTGCGCGCGTGAAAATGGAAGAGTCATTGCAGGATATGGCGCAGGCGGCTGAGCAGGCCAGTCAGTCGAAATCGATGTTCCTCGCGACCGTCAGCCATGAGCTGCGAACGCCGCTGTACGGCATTATCGGTAACCTCGATCTGCTCCAGACCAAAGAGCTGCCGAAAGGGGTCGACCGGCTGGTGACGGCCATGAACAACTCGTCCAGCCTGCTGCTGAAAATCATCAGCGATATTCTCGATTTCTCTAAAATTGAATCCGAGCAGTTGAAAATAGAGCCGCGCGAGTTCTCCCCGCGCGAAGTGATGAACCATATCTGCGCTAACTACCTGCCGCTGGTGGTGCGTAAACAGCTTGGGCTGTACTGCTTTATCGAGCCGGATGTGCCGCTGACGCTGCATGGCGATCCGATGCGTCTGCAACAGGTCATCTCAAACCTGCTGAGCAACGCCATCAAATTCACCGATATCGGCTGTATTGTGCTGCACGTCTGTCGGGCAGGGGAGTACCTGACCATTCGCGTGCGCGACACGGGTGTTGGCATTCCGGCGAAAGAGGTCGTTCGCCTGTTCGATCCGTTCTTCCAGGTGGGAACCGGCGTCCAGCGTAATTTCCAGGGGACCGGGCTAGGTCTGGCGATTTGCGAGAAGCTTATCAGTATGATGGATGGAGATATCTCCGTCGATACAGAGCCAGGCATGGGCAGCCAGTTCACCATTCGTATTCCGCTCTATTCGGCGCACTATCCGGCGAAAACCACCGTCGACGGGCTGAGCGATAAGCACTGCTGGCTGGCGGTGCACAACGCCTCCTTACATGATTTCCTGACCTCGATGCTGACCAGCAGCGGCGTGCGGGTTTCACGCTACGAAGGCCAGACGCCGGACGCGGATGACATGCTGATCACCGACGTTGAGCCGGAGCAGGCGTGGGCGGGGCGGGGCGTAGTGATGTTCTGCCGCCGTCATATCGGTATTCCGCTTGAGCGTTCGCCTGGGGTATGGGTGCACAGCGTGGCGACACCGCACGAGCTGCTGGGCTTGCTGGCGCGTATTTACAGCGTGCAGCTTGAGGACAGCGACGGCGCCACCGTGCTTGCTTCCCCTGATGAGCTGGCGTCGGTGAACGACGATATGATGATTCTGGTCGTCGACGATCATCCGATTAACCGTCGTCTGCTCGCAGATCAGCTTGGCTCTCTGGGCTATCAGTGTAAAACGGCCAATGATGGCGTGGATGCCCTGAATGTCTTAAGTAAGAACCATATTGATATTGTGCTCAGCGATGTGAACATGCCTAACATGGACGGCTACCGTCTGACGCAGCGTATCCGACAGCTGGGGCTGACGCTGCCGGTGGTAGGGGTGACAGCCAACGCGCTGGCGGAGGAGAAGCAGCGCTGTCTGGAGTCGGGAATGGACAGCTGCCTGTCGAAGCCGGTCACGCTGGATGTACTGAAGCAGACACTGTCCGTGTATGCGGAGCGGGTACGAAAAGCGAGACAATAAAAAAGGCCCGAAAGGGCCTTTTTTATTTCTCCGGCGGCTGTAGGCCGGGTAAGCGCGAGCGCCACCCGGCGTAGACAGCGAAGATCAATCTTTGTCCGTTGCGCTCAGCGTCACGGAAGAGAGATAGTTCAGCAGGGCGATATCGTTATCCACACCCAGCTTCATCATTGCGGATTTTTTCTGGCTACTGATGGTTTTAATACTGCGGTTCAGCTTTTTGGCGATTTCAGTGACCAGGAAACCTTCAGCGAACAGACGCAGAACTTCACTCTCTTTAGGCGAGAGACGCTTGTCGCCATAGCCACCCGCGCTGATTTTTTCAAGCAGGCGTGAGACGCTCTCAGGAGTGAATTTCTTCCCTTTCTGTAGCGCCGCCAGCGCTTTTGGCAGATCGGTAGGTGCGCCTTGTTTCAGCACAATCCCTTCAATATCGAGATCCAGAACGGCGCTCAGGATCGCCGGGTTATTGTTCATGGTCAGAACAATGATCGAAATGTCCGGGAAGTGGCGTTTAATGTATTTGATGAGCGTGATCCCATCACCGTACTTATCTCCAGGCATGGAGAGATCGGTAATGAGCACGTGCGCATCAAGTTTAGGCAGATTGTTAATGAGGGCTGTGGAATCTTCAAATTCACCGACTACATTCACCCACTCGATCTGTTCAAGTGATTTGCGAATACCGAACAGTACAATCGGATGGTCATCGGCAATAATTACGTTCATATTGTTCATGTATAAGGCTACCTTGCTACAGCAAGCTCTTGACGTAAGCGTCAATGTCGCTGATGTATTTTTCAATGCCAGAGGCATCTTTCTCACGAATTAGATGTTCCAGCGTTTCACATAACTGCTTGCCGGGAACCAGATTAAGCATGGCAAACACCCCTTTAAGCCGGTGTGCTGTCTGTGCCAGCGCTGCAAAATCCTGCGCAGCGGACTCAGTATACAACCGCTTAACATCATCTGGTACTGTATCAACGAAGAGCGAATAATATCCGCTGGCATGGAGTTCGGCATTTTCATCGCCGCCTAACGGTGACTCCAGGATCTCTTCCTGCGCCAGATTCTCTTCAATCAGTTGTAATACAGCTTCCTGCATTGCATTGCTCATATTAAAGTTGACGCGCAGCTGCCCAGGGCCGATTTTCCGCACGCCTGGCTCATCATCGCTTAAAAGCAAGCCTGAGGCAGTAAGATTAGACGGATTATCAGTTAAAAATAGATCAAATTCTTGACTCGCGAGCCTTTCGTCCGGGGTAATGCAGGACGCCCCCCAGTTTTCCAGCTGACGAACGACGATATTACGGATCTCACTGGAGGTCACATCCACCATCACCACCACATCGTCCAGCAGACGCTCTTCATCCTCTTCCTGGGGATTCGCCGCCATTTTCACGTGTAAAGAGTAGCGGGTGCCGAGGGATTCGCGCGCCTTGATGTTCAGATGACCGCCCAGCTTACGCGCCAGTTGATCGCAGAGCCAGAAGGTGAGGGCATTCGCCTTGCCGTAGTGGTCGCGCTGGGTATCGTTCAGGAACGGGAAGTGCAGGTTATCAATTTCGCTCACTGTGACGCCTTCGCCCGTATCCAGAATGCGGAACGTCAGACGATCGTCGGTGGACTCATCGGTGCTGACTTCAAGGGTGATCTTGCCGATCTGCGTCGTGGTGACGGCATACTGTATCAACATCATCAGGATGCGACGCAGGGCATCGCGATCGCCGTGACGTTCGTCGTTGGCCGGTAAATGGTTGTTGATCAGCAGCTGGAGTCCCTTGCGCTTGATCACCGGCAGGACTTCCGGCACCACCTCATCAATCAGGTCCTGAATGGAGAAGAGCGTAGGGGTGCCCTTCCAGATGTCATTCTCCAGCATGTTCGCAAGCTGGATTTCGTCCACCAGACGAACCAGGGAGTCGGCCTGGCTGCTGAGCTGTCGGCTTTCCGGCGTGCTCAGATCAGCAATCTGCGTGGCGAGTGACTTCAACGGTTGTTTAAAGGCATCGCCAATATTTTGCATAAACGCCGCGCGGCCATGTTGGTTTTTCTCGTACAGCCTTTGCGCCTGCTTGAGCTTTTTATTCACCAGCACTTCGCGATCCTGATCGCGAATGATGAAGATTTGCGTGCGCGAGGCGACCTGACTGCGGAACTGGCGGATCTCATACAGTTCATTATTAACGGTGGCCTGAATAACGCCCTGGTGCTGGTCCGCCATGGCCGTAATATTTTGCAGGTTAAGATGCGGCAGAAGGTGATCGGCAATTTTATTGCTCATTACCGTGCGGTTAGCCTCCTGGTCGTGAACGAGCACCCCAAGCGGTAGCACAGAAATAATCTCTTCATTCAGGGCACGAAGAATGCGCAACTCGTTGCTGGTCCCGGCTGATACCGACGTCGAGTCGCTCTGGCGGCCCGACTGGAAACGGAAGGTGCTGTAGCCAAACAGCGCCAGCGCCAGCAGGCCAATATTCAGCAACAGCGGCAGCAGAATGTTTTGCAGAGTATCAAGCATCAGGGTGCCAAAAGGCACCTGCCACACCAGACGCATACCGGTTGAGTTGAGCGATGAGGCAATCTCAATCTTTGAGCCATTAAAGGAGATCGCTACGCTGTCCGCGCCTTCTTTATCCGACGGCGTGCGCATATTTTGGGTGCTGTTGTCTGGCTCCAGACGGAAACTGTCCAGCGGCATATCCGGTGGGATGAGATCGTTAATCGGCAGGTCGAAGGCAACCACGGTCGCCAGATGGCCCGGCTGGTTAAAGGTGGTTCGCAGCGTAAAGTAGTGGCCATTCTGCCAGGCAAGACGGCGTAATGACGAGAAACTTTCTCGCTCGTCCAGCGCGTTGGCCTGTTGCAGCATTTCTGCCCGACGGGAATCCACAATACTGCCAACGGTGGTCTCTTTAAAGCCGGACGAGAGATCCTTAAGCGGCAGGGTCGAGATCAGGATCATGCTGTTGTCCTGACCGTTCAGGTAATACATTGACCACGGTACGGTCTCGGCGCCCCACAGGGTGTCCAGATACGAGGAGATCCGCTGCGTCATCTCAAGCGTTGCGCTGTCGTGCGAGCCGAAAATCAGGGCTTCCGTCTTGCGCTGCGGTTTTTCAAGGTAATACACATCCTGCTTAAGGCGCGTTTCCTGCAACCCTTCGCCTGACGAGGTGGCAGGCGCGGCAGCGATATTGTCGTAGATTTGCCAGGTCGCATAGCGCCACGTATCAATGCGCTTGTGCACCGCATGGGTGATATCGACGATTTGATAGCTTTTATCTTTAAGCCAGGTATTAACGGCGCTCTGAACCATCACCCCCATTGTGACTAACAGCACAACGATCAACAGAAGAAAGAAACGGGTGATGCTGCCCGGTAGAAGGGAGAATTTGCTCGGGGCGGTAGTTTCAGTCTGACTCATCGATGTGTTTAACCCGTAATGGCCGCGCGGTAATGGGATAGGGCAGTATAAAGGGTAATAACTGAATTTCCAGCGTCGTTAACGGTATGACCTTGACTTTTTATCCGGGTAACCGGCTTCAACGTCCCCGGATGAAAGGTGTACAAAACCCCGTGAAATGTATAAATACGCGATCGCACCGGCAGGAAAATAGCACGAATAAACAAGAAATTAATTTCAATAGCATAAAAAAGAATTCAGCGAAAGCCGGATGCTGGATTTAGTTAATAGTCGTTATCATTTCTGAGGGGTAGCACATAAAATGTAGGCTGACGTAAAGAAAGGTAAAAAAAAACCGAATGCGAAGCATCCGGTTCAATTAGGGATAAACAGACATTCAGAACTGAATGACGGTAATAAATAAAGTTAATGATGATAGCGAGAGTTATTTTAGTGGTGTTGAAGGGAATTTTTTTGTCATTCAGTGCTGTACCGTTTTTTAAGCTAATCACTTGTATTAAATAGAATATATTTTTGTTTTGATTATCCGTGCTATATTTTTAAACTATTTATGCTCTGTAAAAGTTCCTTCAAATTTACAAATTGAAACATGTTGATGGTAAAGTGAAACATCTTCAAAGTTTTCGTATCATATTCCTGTTGGATTATTCTGCATTTTTGAGGAGAATGAACTTGCCGACTGGTTAAGAGGGTTGACCAGTAAGCAGTGGTAAATAATAAGGCATATAACAGAGGGTTAATAAAATGAAAGTTAAAGTACTGTCCCTCCTGGTACCAGCTCTGCTGGTGGCAGGCGCAGCAAATGCGGCTGAAATTTATAACAAAGACGGCAACAAATTAGATCTGTACGGTAAAGTGGATGGTCTGCACTATTTCTCTGATGACGACAGTGCAGACGGCGACCAGACCTACATGCGTCTGGGCTTCAAAGGCGAAACTCAGGTTAACGACCAGCTGACCGGTTACGGCCAGTGGGAATACCAGATCCAGGGTAACTCTGGTGAGAACGAAAACAACTCATGGACGCGTGTGGCGTTCGCAGGTCTGAAATTCGCGGATGCGGGTTCATTCGACTACGGTCGTAACTACGGCGTTGTTTACGATGTGACTTCCTGGACCGACGTTCTGCCGGAATTCGGCGGCGATACCTACGGTTCTGACAACTTCATGCAGCAGCGTGGTAACGGCTTCGCGACCTACCGTAACCAGGACTTCTTCGGTCTGGTTGATGGTCTGAACTTCGCGTTGCAGTACCAGGGTAAAAACGGCAGCCCAAGCGGCGAAGGCCAGACCAACAACGGTCGTGAGGCACTGCGTCAGAACGGTGATGGCTACGGTGGCTCTCTGACCTACGATCTGGGCGAAGGCTTCGCACTCGGTACGGCGGTCACCAGCTCTAAACGTACTGATGACCAGAACGCCATGGCCTACGGTAACGGCGATCGCGCAGAGACCTACACCGGTGGTCTGAAATACGACGCGAACAACATCTACCTGGCTGCACAGTATACTCAGACTTACAACGCGACCCGTGCGGGCGACCTGGGCTGGGCTAACAAAGCGCAAAACTTCGAAGTGGTTGCGCAGTATCAGTTCGACTTCGGTCTGCGTCCATCCGTGGCGTACCTGCAATCTAAAGGTAAGGACCTGGAAAACGGCTACGGCGACCAGGATCTGCTGAAATATGTTGATGTTGGCGCGACTTACTACTTCAACAAAAACATGTCCACCTACGTTGATTACAAAATCAACCTGGTTGATGAGAACGACTTCACTCGCGCAGCAGGTATCGGTACTGACGATATCGTCGCGCTGGGTCTGGTTTACCAGTTCTAATTGCTCATACAGCGACAAAGGGGCCATCAGGCCCCTTTTTTCATGCTTTTTTAGGGTCTTACAAATACGCTGTTTTAGTGTACTCTTGCCGCCCTGGCATGAGGATAATAACCAATGGATATGACTTTTTTACGCGCCAGCGTTCTGGCGACTTTTTTACTCCTGACCGCGTGTGACTCTTCCACACAGCCCGCAAAAATCGACGCACCCGCCGCGACGGTGCTGGAAGGGAAAACCATGGGGACCTTCTGGCGCGTCAGCGTGATGGATATTGATAAATCCCGCGCTGAAGAATTACGCGGTAAAATTCAGGCGCAGCTGGATGCCGACGATCAGCTACTCTCTACCTATAAAAATGACTCAGCGCTGATGCGTTTCAATCGCTCCAGCAGCACCTCGCTGTGGCCGGTGAGCGAAGCGATGGCCGATATCGTCACGGAATCCATGCGCGTGGGCTACAAAACCAATGGCGCAATGGATGTGACCGTGGGGCCGCTGGTGAACCTGTGGGGATTTGGCCCCAACAAGCAGCCGGTGACTACACCCGATCAAGCCGCCATCGACGACGCCCGCGCCCGTACAGGGTTACAGCATCTGGCGGTGATCTCCCAGTACGGTCAGCAATACCTGCAAAAAGATATTCCCGACCTGTTTGTCGATCTCTCCACGGTAGGCGAGGGGTATGCTGCGGATCATCTCGCGGCCCTGATGGCGCAGGAAGGCATTCCGCGTTATCTGGTTTCCGTCGGGGGCGCGCTCGTCAGCCGGGGCATGAACGCCAGCGGCAGGCCGTGGCGAGTGGCCATCCAAAAACCAACCGATCAGCAGAACGCGGTGCAGGCGATTGTCGACATCAACGGGCACGGTATAAGCACCTCCGGAAGCTACCGCAACTATTACGAGCTGGATGGCAAACGTATCTCGCACGTGATTGATCCGCAAACCGGACGCCCGATTACCCACAACCTGGTGTCCGTGACGGTGATAGCCCCAACCGCGCTGGAAGCGGATGCCTGGGATACCGGATTGATGGTGCTCGGCACGGAGAAGGCCAAAGAGGTGGTGCGTCAGGAAGGGCTGGCCGTCTATATGATCACCAAAGAGGCTGACGGATTTAAAACCTGGAGTTCGCCGCAGTTCAATAGCTTCCTGGTGAGCGAAAAAAATTAAAAAGCAAGGTTGCGGGTTTTTGTTCGGTGGCGTTCAGGCAAGCTGAGCGTATGCTTGTAAGAGGAGCCGATAATGAAAAACACAACCTATCTTACCGATGAGGATCACTGGCAGGCCGTACTGGCCCGCGATCCGCGTGCGGATAACCAGTTTGTCTTTGCCGTGCAGACGACCGGCATTTATTGTCGTCCGTCCTGCCGCGCCCGCCACGCGCTGCGTAAAAATGTCTGCTTTTATCCTGACGCTCACCAGGCCGCGCAGGCGGGTTTCCGCCCCTGTAAGCGCTGTAGGCCGGACCAGGTCGACCCTATGGCGCAGAAAAAGGCCAACATTGCGCTGGCCTGTCGACTGCTTGAACAGGATGCCGCGCTGAACCTGGAGGCACTGGCGCAGCAGGTTGCCATGAGTCCGTTCCATTTCCACCGCTTGTTTAAATCCGTCACCGGCATGACGCCGAAAGCATGGCAGCAGGCCGCGCGTGAACAACGCCTGCGCACCCTGCTTGCACAGGGCGGTAAAATCACCGACGCCGTACTGGCCGCTGGCTTTCCGGACGGCAGCAGCTACTACCGTAAAGCCAACGGCGCGCTGGGCATGACGGCAAAACAGTACCGCAACGGAGAGGCTGCGGTCCGCTATGCCATCAGTGACTGCTCGCTGGGCCGCTGTCTGGTGGCGGAAAGCGAGCGCGGGATCTGCGCAATACTGCTGGGTGATGACGACGCCGGGCTGACGGCTGAGCTGCTGTCACTGTTTCCGCTTGCCGTCCGTGAACCGATGGAAGGCGCGTTTGCCGGGCGTGTTCGGCAGGTTATTGCCTCTGTCGACAGCCGCGCGACGCCGCTGACGCTGCCGCTGGATATCCGTGGTACCGCCTTCCAGCAGCAGGTCTGGCAGGCGCTGCGGGATATCCCCTGCGGTGAAACGGCAAGCTATCAGCAGGTGGCGAAGGCCATTGGTAAACCCAATGCCGTACGTGCCGTGGCGGGGGCCTGCGGTGCCAACAAACTGGCGATAGTCATCCCCTGTCACCGCGTGGTGCGTAACGACGGTGCGCTGTCGGGTTATCGCTGGGGCGCAGCGCGTAAGATGCTATTGTTGAAACGTGAGGCGAACAAACCGGAGGGATAATGCTCGATCTTTTTGCTGATGCTGAACCCTGGCACGAGCCGCTCGCGCCGGGGGCGACGATCCTGAGACGCTTCGCGCTTTCCCGCGCGGCGGCGCTGTTCGACGGTATTGATGCCGTTACCGCTTGTTCACCGTTTCGCCATATGGTTACGCCGGGCGGGTATACCATGTCCGTGGCGATGACCAACTGCGGCGAACTGGGATGGGCGACGAATGAGCGGGGCTATGTATATGCCGCGAACGATCCGCTGACGGATCAGCCGTGGCCGCCGATGCCGGAGGCGTTTCAGGCGCTGTGTCATGACGCCGCCGTGGCGGCCGGTTATCCTGATTTTCGACCCGATGCCTGTCTTATCAACCGCTATGCCGTTGGGGCAAAGCTCTCCTTGCATCAGGATAAGGACGAGCCGGACCTGCGCGCGCCGATCGTCTCGGTATCCCTTGGGCTGCCCGCTGTCTTTCAGTTTGGCGGCCTGCGGCGCAACGACCCGCTCAAACGGCTGATGCTGGAGCATGGTGATGTGGTGGTCTGGGGCGGTGAATCAAGGCTTTTTTACCACGGTATTCAGCCGCTTAAACCTGGCGATCACCCGGTGGCGGGGGCATTTCGCTACAACCTCACGTTCCGTCAGGCGGCATACAGAGAATAAAAATAAGAATTATTCTTGATGTGTGTGAAAGGCAGTTTACACTGCTGGCTGATTTTTCTTGTCCGGATTGCTCTGCATGCAACTACTTCTTCTTGTCTGGCGGCAGTATCGCTGGCCTTTTATCGCGGTGATGGCGTTAAGCCTTGCCAGCGCGGCGCTGGGGATCGGCCTGATTGCCTTCATTAACGTGCGTTTGATCGAAATGGTCGACACGTCACTCTCCGTCCTGCCGGAATTTCTGGGTTTACTGCTGCTGCTGATGGCAGTCACGCTCGGGTCACAGCTGGCGCTGACCGCCCTCGGCCACCATTTCGTTTTCCGTCTGCGCAGTGAGTTCATCAAACGGATCCTTGATACTCAGGTGGAACGCATCGAGCAGCTGGGAAGTGCCTCTCTACTGGCGGGGCTGACCAGCGATGTGCGCGCCATTACCATCGCCTTTGTGCGCCTGCCGGAGCTGGTGCAGGGGATCATCCTGACATTTGGCTCGGCAGCCTATCTCGCCTGGCTCTCCAGCAAAATGCTGGCGGTGACGGCGCTGTGGATTGTTATTACCATCTGGGGCGGGTTCCTGCTGGTATCACGTGTTTATAAGCACATGGCGGTGCTGCGCGAAACGGAAGACAAGCTCTATAACGATTACCAGACGGTGCTGGAAGGGCGCAAAGAGCTGACGCTGAACCGCGAGCGCGCCGAGCATATCTTCAACCACCTCTATATCCCGGATGCGCACGAATATCGTCATCACATTATCCGCGCCGATACGTTCCACCTGAGCGCCGTGAACTGGTCAAACATCATGATGCTGGGTGCCATTGGCCTGGTATTCTGGATGGCGAACAGCCTGGGGTGGGCGGATACCAACGTGGCGGCAACCTACTCCCTGACGCTGCTGTTTTTACGCACGCCGCTGCTGTCGGCCGTTGGCGCACTGCCGACGCTGCTGAGCGCTCAGGTGGCCTTCAACAAGCTGAAGAAATTCGACCTTGCGCCGTTTAAGGCTGAGTTCCCGCGCCCGCAGGCCTTCCCGAACTGGCAAACGCTGGAGCTGCGTAACGTTACCTTCCGCTATCAGGATAACGCCTTCTCCGTAGGGCCGATAAACCTGACCATTCATCGCGGCGAACTGCTGTTCCTTATCGGCGGCAACGGCAGCGGCAAATCTACGCTGGCGATGCTGCTGACGGGCCTCTACCAGCCGCAGGCGGGTGAAATTTTGCTGGATGGTAAAGCGCTGAGCGCGGAGAAACCGGAGGACTACCGCAAGCTCTTCTCGGCGGTATTTACCGACGTCTGGCTGTTCGACCGGCTGCTGGGACCGGAAGGGCAGCAGGCGGATCCGGCGCTGGTGGAAAAGTGGCTTGCGCACCTGCAAATGTCGCACAAGCTGGAGCTTCAGGATGGCAAAATCCTGAATCTCAAGCTGTCGAAAGGGCAGAAGAAACGCGTGGCGCTGCTGCTGGCCCTGGCCGAAGAGCGCGACATCATCCTGCTGGATGAGTGGGCCGCCGATCAGGACCCGCACTTCCGTCGCGAGTTTTATCAGGTCCTGCTGCCGCTGATGCAGGCGATGGGGAAAACCATTTTTGCCATCAGCCATGACGATCACTACTTCATTCACGCCGACCGTCTGCTGGAGATGCGCGACGGCAAGCTGAGCGAGCTGACCGGCGATGAGCGCGATGCGGCGTCACGGGACGCGGTGGCGCGTACGGCCTGATTGCAATTGTGCCGGGTGGCGCCCGGCACACTAATTTTTCATATATGCCGTTTTTTTCTCCATCCCGACCCGCCGTTTATTCTTATTTACATATCCCCGCGCTATGCTTAACGCCAACTCATTTAATGGATTTATGATTGATGTCGGTATTAAAGAAAAACAGCGCCAGGCAGCGTGACCAGGAGCGTGCGCGGCTCATCTGGCTCCTGACGACCGATAAAGCGGTCACGTCAACGTTATTGGGTAAGCTAACCCTGGCTGAGCAATATGATGTCGGCACGCTGGCCGACGATATTGCTGAGGTAGGTGCGCTGGTTGCACATTTACCGCCCCCGGACCTGGCGGACACCCTGGAGGCATTGCCTTCCGAAGAGCGCCACGCCCTGTGGCGGCTGGTGCAGGATCACGAGCGCGGTCAGGTATTGCTTGAAGCCTCGGAAAACGTCTGGGATGACCTTATCGATGAGATGAGCGACCGGGACATTCTTGACGCCCTGCAAACGCTGGATATCGATGAGCAGATTTACCTCGTTCAGCATCTTCCGCGCAACCTGACCGGACGCCTGCTGGCTTCCCTGCCTGCTGAAGAGCGGGCGCGCGTGCGTCAGGTGATGCACTACGAGAAAAACAGCGTCGGCGCGATCATGGAGTTTGGCGTCATCACCGTGCGCCCGGACGTCACCCTGGGTACGGTGCAGCGCTATCTTCGTCGCCTGGGCAGTATGCCGGACAACACCGATAAACTGTTCGTCACCTCGCGGGATAAAACTCTGCTCGGGGAGCTGGAGCTGAAAACGATCCTGCTGAACAGCACCCAGCAGCGGGTGAGTGAGGTCATGGAAACCGAGCCGATGGTCTTCTCGCCGGAAGACGATGCCGAAAAAGCGGCGCGTACCTTCGAACGTGATGACCTGGTGAGCGCGGCGGTGGTGGATTCGGTGGGCAAGCTGATGGGGCGTCTGACCATCGATGAGATCGTTGACGTGGTCTATGAAGAGACCGATAACGACCTGCGTGCCCTTGGCGGGATCAGTGCCGAAGATGACGTTCATGCCTCCGTCGGCAAGGCCGTCAAAACGCGCTGGGCGTGGCTCGCCATCAATTTATGCACCGCGTTCGTGGCGTCCCGCGTTATTGACGGCTTCGAACATACCATTTCCCAGCTGGTGGCCCTGGCGTCGCTGATGCCGATTGTGGCGGGGATCGGCGGGAACACCGGCAACCAGACTATCACCATGATCGTTCGCGCCCTGGCGCTGGAAAACATACAGCCGGGTAATTTCTCGTGGCTGATTTTCAGGGAGATGGGCGTCGCGCTGATTAACGGCCTGGTCTGGGGCGGCATCATGGGCGGCATTACCTGGTGGCTGTATGATGATATGGCGCTGGGCGGGGTCATGATGCTGGCGATGGTGCTGAACCTGCTGGTGGCGGCGATGATGGGCGTGATTATCCCGTTGACCATGACCCGGCTGGGGCGCGACCCCGCGGTGGGGTCGAGCGTGATGATCACCGCCATTACCGATACCGGCGGTTTCTTTATTTTTCTTGGACTGGCGACGATTTTTCTTCTGTAGCCAGCGCTTTTTGCTTAAGTCGGGCAGGGAGGATGAACATCATCACAATCCCGCCCAGCACGCCAATCGCCAGGTTGCCGGTGAAAACCGTTGCCACAACCGTCACCAGCATCACGACGGTTTCAGCCACCGGCGCGTTTTTCAGCGTTCCGGGCTGAACGCTATGCCAGCTAAAGGTCTTGACGGCCACAATGGCCATAATTCCCGCCAGTACCGCCATCGGAATTTTGGCCATCACCTCGCTGAGCGCCGTAACCAGCACCAGCAGTACGATGCCCGCCGCAAGGGTGGAGATACGGCTTCTGCCTTTCCCCATCTCCACGTTAACGATGGTCTGCCCAATCATCGCGCAGCCCGCAATGCCGCCGTAGAACCCGGCCATAATATTGCCCACGCCCAGCCCGATGCTCTCGCGGCGCTTACTGGAGGGGGTAGCGGTCAGCTCGTCCACCAGTTTTGCCGTCAACAAGGATTCCAGCAGGCCAACGAAAGCGATACTTAGCGCGCACGGCCAGATGATGCTCAGGGTTTCCAGATTGAGCGGCACCAGCAGTTGCGTAAAGCCCGGCAAACCGCCGCCCATGGAACCTTCATCCCCTACCGTCGGCAGGATTTGCCCGCTGGTGACGGTGAACAAAGTCAGCAGCACAATGGCAATCAGCGGGGAGGGCACGTTTTTGATATAGCGTGGCACCCAGAGCACAATCAGCAGCGTCAGCACGAACAGGCCCACAATCAGCGGGCTTCGGCTCCAGAAATGGGGCACCTGGGCAAAGAAAATCAAAATGCCAAGGGCGTTAACAAACCCGGTCATCACCGACTGGGGAATAAAGCGCATCAACCGCGCCATACCCAGCGCGCCGAACAGGATCTGAATCACGCCTGCCATCACCACCGCGGGCAGAATGTACTGTACGCCGTGTTGATGGACCATCGGCCCAATCACCAGCGCGACGGAACCTGCCGCCGCCGTCACCATGGCCGGACGCCCGCCGAGCAGGGAAAGGGCGAAACAGAGCACCACGGAGGCGATAAGGCTCACTTTCGGATCCACGCCCGCGACCACGGAAAACGAAATCACTTCCGGGATCAGCGCCAGCGCGGTAATCACACCGGCCAGGGTTTCGCGCATCAGACGGTGAGGCGAACGTAAAACAGTGGCGACATGGCCTTCTTGAGGTACAGACGAGTGGGGTAATGACATAACAATTCGCTGGTAGGGGCAGGCTTCCGTGCGCGCGATCACAAAGTGCAGCATGATAGCCAGGAAAATCGTCGGGTGCCAGCCTGTCTGCCAAATCCCTACAAACAATCCATCATTAAATTTCACAATTACAATAATTTCGTAACCTTTAAACAATATTTAAAAGTTGCTACCGTGCCACCGCAGCGTGTTTCACCTGTAATTTCCACGCATCAAGCACTATTCAACTAAGGCATAAATGATGAAAAAAATGACTGCCGTGCTCTTTTCTCTGGCCGTGGGGCTGAACGCCGTCTCGATGGCGGCGAAGGCTGACGCACCAAAAGAGCAGGAAACGGATGTCCTTTTAATTGGTGGCGGCATCATGAGCGCCACGCTGGGAACGTATCTTCAGGAATTGGAGCCGAACTGGTCCATGACCATGGTCGAGCGCCTCGATGGCGTGGCACAGGAAAGCTCTAACGGCTGGAACAACGCCGGGACGGGGCACTCGGCACTCATGGAACTGAACTATACGCCGCAGAAAAAGGACGGTTCCATTAGTATCGAGAAGGCGGTAGAGATCAACGAAGCGTTCCAGATCTCACGTCAGTTCTGGTCTCACCAGGTGAACAGCGGTGTGTTGCACAATCCGCACTCCTTCATCAACACCGTACCGCACATGAGCTTTGTGTGGGGCGATCAAAACGTCAACTTCCTGCGCGCGCGCTACGCTGCCCTGCAACAGAGCACGCTTTTCCGCGGGATGAAATACTCTGAAGATCACGCTCAAATCAAAGAGTGGGCGCCGCTGGTCATGGAAGGCCGCGATCCGAACCAGAAAGTAGCGGCGACCCGCACTGAAATTGGTACTGACGTTAACTACGGTGAAATCACCCGTCAGCTGGTGTCCTCTCTGAAGAAAAAAGAGAACTTTAACCTGCAACTCAGCTCCGAAGTGCGTGGTTTCAAGCGCAACGCGGATAACAGCTGGAGCGTGACCGTTGCCGATCTGAAAAACAACGAAGCCGAGCATGTGATTAAGGCGAAGTTCGTGTTTATCGGTGCGGGCGGCGCGGCGCTGAAACTGTTGCAGGAGTCCGGTATTCCGGAAGCGGACGACTACGCGGGCTTCCCGGTCGGCGGCCAGTTCCTGGTGTCGGAAAACCCGGAAGTGGTTAACCGTCATCTGGCTAAAGTGTACGGTCAGGCCTCTGTGGGCGCACCACCGATGTCCGTTCCGCATATCGACACCCGCATGCTGGACGGTAAGCGCGTAGTGCTGTTCGGGCCGTTCGCCACATTCTCCACCAAATTCCTGAAAAACGGTTCCCTGTGGGATCTGCTGAGCGCGACCACGACGTCAAACGTTAAGCCAATGATGGACGTGGGGCTGGATAACTTCGATCTGGTGAAATACCTGATTAGCCAGGTGATGCTCTCTGATGAAGAACGCTTCGAGGCGCTGAAAGAGTACTATCCGCAGGCGAAGAAAGAAGACTGGCGTCTGTGGCAGGCGGGTCAGCGCGTGCAGATTATCAAACGCGATCCGAAAGAGGGCGGCGTGCTGCGTCTGGGTACCGAAGTGGTAAGCGATAAGGATGGCACCATTGCCGCGCTGCTGGGGGCATCTCCGGGGGCGTCTACCGCTGCGCCAATCATGCTGCACCTGATGGAAAAAGTGTTTAAGGACAAAGTATCCAGTCCGGAATGGCAGGCGAAGCTGAAAACCATTATTCCATCCTACGGTACGAAGCTGAACGGTAACGTTGAAGCCACGGAACAAGAGCTGGAATACACCAGCCGCGTTCTGCAACTGCAATACGTCAAACCGCAGGCTGCGGATGCTGCGCCAAAGGCAGAGCTGAAGCCTCAGGCGGAAAGCAAGCCGGTAGCGGATATCGCGCTGTAAGGTAAACGCAAAACGGTAACATCCGTTACCGTTTTTAGTGTTTTCTCCCTCTCCCGGTGGGAGAGGGTTGGGGTGAGGGCACCAGAACGCACCCTTTCCTGGTCGGGTAAGCGAGAGCGCCACCCGACTTATTATTAACGAACTACCGCTTGTCCTACCGTCTCATCCGCCTTCCATACGCGATATTTCACATCCACGTTTTCCGGCGTGTATACGACGATCGGCAGCTTGCTGTTATAGCGCAGCAGACTGTTATCACCCAGATACGCGGTAATAAATTTCTTCTCTTTCTTGCCGTCCGGGCACGCCATCATGGTGGAGACTGGCGAGGTTACTTTGTCGAAGACATAGTAGTCATAGCCCCAGCCTTCCAGCGTTTTGCTTTCCAGCTGGCCGCCCAGGCGATGCTGGTTGCAGTCCACTTCCAGCGTCTGGCCGATTAACAGCTCAACTTTGAAATTTGCTTCATCCTGCTGAGCCGGGAGCTGAATAACCTGGCGCTTCATCCCTTTGTCCGCTTGCGGATACGGAGCAACTTTTTCCAGCGGCTGCTCTTTCCGGGTTTCGCTGGCGAAAGCACTGCTGCTGGCGCACGCAGCGGCGATGAGGGCGATGGCAAATTTAGGTGCGTTTTTCACTGTCATTCCTTTTTTGTCAAAACGATCCGGTAAAGACTAACATAACGTACGTGAATGGTTGGCGCAATTTACTCATGTTTTCAATTTAAATGGAGTAATACACTGCTTTGGTGTTCTTTTTGTGGTGTTTAATGCTGCGTTGGAGTCGGGGCGGCAATCGTGTTATTTTACGCGTTAATTATTGTTATTCATCTGTAAAGGGAGGGGAGATGGTACGGGAAAAACTGAAGACACCTGAAGGCCGCAAGTTCCTGCTGGCGTTACTGGTTGTATTTATGATTGCTGCCGCATGCGTGGGGCGAGCAACCATTGTCGGTGTGATTGAGCAGTACAACATCCCGCTCTCTGCCTGGACAACCAGCATGTTTGTCCTGCAATCGGCGATGATCTTTGTTTACAGCCTGGTGTTTACCGTCCTGCTGGCGATTCCGCTGGGGATTTTCTTTCTCGGTGGGCGTGAAAAACACTAAGCATTGCGCATGCGGAGACAGGCAATAAAAAACCAGCCATAAGCGGCTGGTTTTTTTGTGTAGTTTTGGTCGGCACGAGAGGATTTGAACCTCCGACCCCCGACACCCCATGACGGTGCGCTACCAGGCTGCGCTACGTGCCGACGCATAAAAGGAATACTACTCGATTCCTTTTTGAATGCAAGGGGCAAGCAACGCTAACTGATTCATAAATAATCAGTTAGCGATAAAGCGCTTCTCGTCTGTCAGCACCTGCAACAGCAAACTGAGCTGCGGCTTCTGGTCTTTCAGCTTCTCACCTTCGAGGTTATACGTCTGGTAATTGCCATTGCTGTTCAGCACCAGGGACAACGTTGGCGTGGTCACCACCAGCGTGTTTCCGCCAGCAGCCGTGACCCAGTTATGACGCCGCGTGGCGCTAAAGAGGTCTTGTCCCTGCGAGTACTCAATTGCCGGTGTGCTGACGTGCAGCAGCCGTTGCATTAACGTGGTCATGACGTCTTTATGGTCGGTGAGCATGTTGATGCGCTGCGCGGGAGTGCCCGGCCAGTGGATCACCAGGGGAACATGCAGGTTCGGACGCGACCACTCCATGCCCTTCGCCTCGTCGCCGAGCGGCACGCCATGCCCCGCCGTGATAATCACGACCGTATTATCCAGCTTGCCCGCGTCGCGCAGGGCGGTCAGCACGCGGCCGATCTGCGCATCGACATCGCCCGCCGCACGGCTATAGCGGCGCGCGAAGCCTTTCTGATTGCTGTCATCAAGCGTTGTGCCGTTAAACGCAACCCAGGAGAACCAGCGGTTATCTTCCTGCGCATAGCGCTTCAGCCAGTCTATCCACTGGTCAGCGGTCCGATCGTCAGACTGGCTCTGCGCGGCGGGCAGTGAGAAATCAGACAGCAGCGCCTGGCGGTACAGCGAGCTGTTGAAACCATCAGAGGCGAACAGCCCCAGCTGGTAGCCCTGCTGATTAAGCCCGGTAATCAATGCCGCCGGAATACGGGCCGACAGCACGCCGTCCATATAGCTCGGTGAAATGCCGTAGAACAGGCCGAAAATACCCGCGTCGGTCGAATTACCGGAGCTCATATGCTGAGTGAATACGATGTTGTTCTCAGCGAATTCAGCCAGCGCTGGCATCTGCTTCTCATAGCGGGAATAGTTCAGGCCATCGACGGTAATCAGCAGCACGTTCTGACCGCGGCCCATGTCGCGATATTTCAGATCGCTCAGGGGATACTGCACGCTGACCGCTTCCGGATTACCCTGTTCGACCAGACGACGCTGATACTCCTGCGCGTCCAGCAGGCCGTGTTTTTCGAGGAAACGACGCGCCGTCATCGGATAGGAGAGCGGCAGGTTCGCGCGCTGCATGGTAATCGGGCGGTAGAAGTTCGCATCTGCCCAGATATACATCAGGTGCGAACCGATAAATGAGGCGAAAAAGAGCGCCGCGACGGGCTTCGCATAATGGCGGCGTCGGGTCAGACTGCGGAGTTTTTGCCAGCTCCACGTGGCGAACAGCATTTCGATCAGCAGGATGATCGGCACGCTGATAAACATCAGCTGCCAGTCGCGCGCGGTCTCGTTCTGATCCGGGTTAATTACCAGCTCCCAGACGACAGGATTCAGGTGCAGGTGGAAGCGGGTAAAGACTTCGCTGTCGATCAGCAACAGCGTCATGCCCGCCGTCGCAAGAATGGCGGACAGGAAGCGCATCAGCCGCTGCGACATGACGATAAACGTCAGTGGGAACAGGATCAGCAGATAGGTGGCGAAGACCAGAAAGCTAAAGTGACCAACAAGGCTCATCCACGAGTAGATGCGCCCGGTTAACGTGGTTGGCCAGTCCGCCACAAACAGATAACGGCAGCCGAGCACCATCGCCAACAGAATGTTGAACAGGGCAAACCAGTGCCCCCAGCTGACCATCTGGGAGACTTTTTCACGGTAGCGCTGACGATTCGTCACCATAAACTGTTGTTCGTTTCCCTTAGTGTGCCTGGTCGTCGCTAACGGAGGACTGCAAAGCCTGGGCGAAAGATTTGGCGATCGCCTGACGCTGAGCCGGAGCAACGCTGGTATTGATCAGGTTGGTAACCATATTTCCCAAAACCATCAGGGAGAGATCGGTTGGCGTTTTATGTTTTTCCAGTACGTTGACCAGCTCACTGAGCAATTGTTCAACGTGTTCGTCACTGTAGCGGGAATGTTGTGGCATAAATCAAAATCAGTTTGTTGAGAGAAGGGCGACATATTACCGTAGCAACAGCTTTTTTTCCCCTTTTTTATCTTCTGTTGCACACATGCGTTGGTGGTGGTTGAATACCGCCCGGTCTAAAAGGAGAGTTTATCATGAGTCTGGAAATCAACCAGATTGCCTTGCACCAGCTTATCAAGCGTGATGAGCAAACCCTTGAAGTGGTGCTGCGCGATTCGTTACTGGAACCAACGCCTACCGTTGTCGAGATGATGGCGGAGTTGCATCGCGTCTACAGCGCGAAAAATAAAGCCTATGGCTTGTTCAGCGAAGAGAGCGAACTGGCGGATAGCCTGCGCCTGCAACGTCAGGGCGAAGAGGATTTCCTGGCATTCAGCCGCGCTGCTACTGGCCGTCTGCGTGACGAGCTGGCGAAATATCCCTTCGCCGATGGCGGTATCGTCCTGTTCTGCCACTACCGCTATCTGGCGGTAGAGTATCTGCTGGTCACCGTGCTGAATAACTTAAGCAGTATGCGCGTGAACGAGCAACTGGATATCAGCTCAACGCACTACCTGGATATCAACCATGCGGATATTGTGGCGCGTATCGATTTAACCGAATGGGAAACCAACCCGGAATCAACGCGCTATCTGACCTTCCTTAAAGGCCGCGTGGGCCGCAAAGTGGCGGATTTCTTTATGGACTTCCTCGGCGCCAGCGAAGGGCTGAATGCCAAAGCGCAGAACAAAGGTCTCCTCCAGGCGGTGGATGACTTTACGGCTGAGGCGCAGCTTGATAAATCTGAGCGTCAGACCGTGCGTCAGCAGGTTTACAGCTACTGCAACGAGCAGCTACAGGCTGGAGAAGAGATTGAGCTGGAGTCGCTGTCCAAAGAGCTGGCAGGCGTCAGCGAAGTCAGCTTCCAGGAATTTACTGCGGAAAAAGGCTATGAGCTGGAAGAGAGCTTCCCGGCGGATCGCAGTACGCTGCGTCAGCTGACGAAATTTGCCGGTAGCGGCGGTGGGTTAACCATTAACTTTGATGCCATGCTGCTCGGGGAACGTATCTTCTGGGACCCGGCCACCGACACGCTGACCATTAAAGGCACGCCGCCGAATCTGCGCGACCAGCTTCAGCGTCGCACCTCTGGCGGTAAGTAACAGCCATAAAAAAACCCCGCAAACGCGGGGTTTTTCTCGACAGGTTTGCGATTACGCGCGAACGAAGTCGATGTGAGTCAGTTTTGGCTTGAATGCGTGACGCTGAACAGCCTGAACTTTCACTTTTTCTTCTTTACCGTCAACAACGATGGTCAGAACTTCGCTGTAGAATTCAGCTTTGTTCTGCATGTTCCATACTTTGTCGTGATCCAGTTCAATAGCAACTGGAGCAGCTTCGCCACCGTAAACGATAGCCGGGAACTTGTTTGCGGTACGCAGGCGGCGGCTCGCACCCTTACCCTGCACGTTACGTACTTCTGCTTCGATAGTGAACATTGATTTCTCTCTGTATTTAAAACCCTACTACAGGCGACCCAGCAGCAGGTGAGTGTTCTGCCTCACGGATGTGAAGCGGGCGGCATTTTATACTCAAATGGCTCGCGCATCAACGAAAAGTCCCGTTAACCGCGCAATTCGTTTGCCCGGCGAAAGCGTCCTTCATAGTCAAAGACCTTCTCACGCACCTGCCAGAACTGCCCTTTTTTACGGGCGACAACAAAATCAGGATGGCGCAGTAACGCCTGCTGGCGCACGATATCGGCCACGGTTAGCCAGCGCAGCGGCACGCCAGGCGTGCGGGTATGCGGGCGGATAAAGAGCTGCTCAAACGCGGTGCGCTGGGCGGGCGTCTGGACCCGGAACCGCTCGCTGACGTCTGCGCCATCCTCGTCGTAGTAGGTAATTTTTAGCCACTCGCCTTTTTCATCCGCGCCGGGCTGTAAGGCCATGCCGGAACAGCGCAGCACCAGCGCATCTTTCAGCTTCAGCGCCGCTTTCAGCATGTCGTCCGGGTCGACCAGGACCGTGTCGCACTCCCGACAGCGGCGGGCGGCAATGTCGTTTTCGGCATTGCACTGCGGGCAGTTTTTGAAGCGGAAGCGGAAATCACACTGTTCGCGATGGCCTTCATCGTCTTCAAACCAGCCCTGACAGCGGCGGCCAAAATGTTCGATCAGCGTGCCGTCGGCGGTGGTTTTCCCCCAGAAGGTGTTGGCAAACCCGCAGGCAGGGCAAAAAACCTGAACGGGCACGTTGTCGCTCTTGCCTTTTGGCGTGCCGACTTCCGGCGAATAGAGATCGTGCGGGTTACCGGCGTAATCAAGGATCAGACAGTCGGTTTTGCCCGGCGCCAGACGCAGCCCGCGGCCAACAATCTGCTGATACAGGCTGACGGATTCCGTCGGGCGAAGAATCGCAATCAGGTCGACGTGCGGGGCGTCAAAGCCGGTGGTTAGTACGGAGACATTCACCAGATAGCGGAACCGCTGAGCTTTGAAGTCCTCAATCAGGCTGTCGCGCTCCAGGCCGGGGGTTTCACCGGTAATTAACGCCGCGTCGTCGGCGGGCAGCAGCCCCGTAATTTCGCGCGCGTGTTCGACAGTGGCAGCAAAAATCATCACCCCTTTGCGCGTTTGCGCGAACTCTTCAATCTGGCTGATGATATGCGGCGTGATCCGCTTCTGTTTTTTCAGCTCATGGTTAAGATCTGCCTCGCTGAACAGCCCGTTGCTCTGCGCCTGTAAACGGCTGAAATCGTACTGCACGACGGGCATATCCAGCCGCTCCGGCGGCGTCAGGTAGCCGTGCTTGATCATGTAGCGCAGCGGAAGCTCATAGATACAGTCGCGGAACAGGGCCTTTTCATCGCCACGCACCATGCCGTGATAATGAAACTGATAAATCCAGCCCTTGCCCAGACGAAACGGCGTGGCGGTGAGGCCAAGCAGACGGAGGTGAGGATTCACCTTTTTCAGATGAGTGAGGATTTGCTGATACTGGCTGTCGTCGTCATCGCTGATGCGGTGACACTCATCGACAATCAGCAGGGAAAACTCGCTGCGAAACAGTTCCAGGTTGCGCGCAACGGATTGTACGCTGCCAAACACCACTTTTCCGTGGCTCTCTTTGCGCTTCAGTCCGGCGGCAAAAATGTCGGCCTCCAGGCCGAGCGCGCAATATTTGGCGTGGTTTTGCGCCACCAGCTCTTTGACGTGCGCCAGCACCAGCACGCGTCCGCGGGCCAGGCGCGCCAGTTCGGCAATCACCAGGCTTTTACCGGCTCCGGTCGGGAGAACGATGGCGGCGGGCTCCCGATGCTTGCGAAACCAGGCGAGGGTGGCATCAACGGCTTCCTGCTGATAGGGGCGTAATGTGAACGTCATGGCTTCTCTATTCAGTTAACTCGCATATAGTATGCCACGAAACTTTTTCCCTTGAGTGGCGCAACCAGACCATTATACTGAACTGTTTCTGACTGCTTCTTTTTCGGACGCGTAGTCCGACTTCCAGCACCATTAAGGCTAAAAAGATTTCATGCGACTTGATAAGTTTATCGCTCAGCAACTCGGCGTAAGCCGCGCTATTGCCGGGCGTGAAATTCGCGCCAGCCGCGTAACCGTGGACGGCGACATTGTGAAAGACAGCGCTTTTAAACTCCAGCCTGAGCACCAGGTGGAGTATGACGGCAACCCGCTGACCCAGCAGAATGGCCCGCGCTACTTCATGCTCAACAAACCGGAAGGTTACGTCTGTTCAACGGACGATCCGGATCACCCGACGGTGCTCTATTTCCTCGACGAACCTGTGGCGCACAAGCTGCATGCGGCAGGGCGACTGGATATCGATACTACCGGCCTGGTGCTGATGACCGATGACGGCCAGTGGTCGCATCGCATCACCTCCCCGCGCCATCACTGTGAGAAAACCTATCGGGTGATGCTTGAGTCTCCGGTCTCGGATGACACGGCAGAGCAATTCGCGAAAGGCGTTCAGCTGCATAATGAGAAGGATCTGACCAAACCGGCGGTGCTGGAAATCCTCACCCCCACGGACGTCCGTCTGACCATCAGTGAAGGCCGCTACCATCAGGTAAAGCGGATGTTTGCCGCCGTGGGCAACCACGTTGTGGGGCTGCATCGTGAACGTATCGGCGCGATTGAACTCGATCCAGACCTGGCCCCAGGGGAATATCGCCCGCTGACGGAAGAAGAGATTGCCAGCGTCGGGCTGCCTTCACGCTAAATTCAGGAGAACCCTGTGACCACCAGGCCACACTCGTCGTTTAAAATTGTATTTATCCTTGGCCTGCTGGCCATGCTGATGCCGCTGTCTATCGATATGTATCTGCCCGCGCTGCCGGTGATTTCCGCTCAGTTTGGCGTACCGGCAGGCAGCGCGCAGATGACGCTCAGCACCTACATTCTTGGTTTTGCCCTCGGTCAGCTCTTTTATGGCCCAATGGCCGACAGCCTGGGGCGTAAACCGGTTATCCTGGGCGGGACATTGATATTTGCCGCGGCGGCGGTGGCCTGCGCGCTGGCGCAGAGTATCGATCAGCTGATTGTGATGCGCTTCTTCCATGGCCTGGCGGCTGCTGCGGCAAGCGTGGTGATTAACGCGCTGATGCGCGACGTCTACCCGAAGGAAGAGTTCTCACGCATGATGTCGTTCGTCATGCTGGTCACGACAATTGCGCCGCTGGTCGCCCCCATGGTGGGCGGGGCGGTCCTGGTGTGGTTCAGCTGGCATGCGATTTTCTGGATCCTGGCGATTGCCGCGCTGCTGGCCTCGGTGATGATCTTCGTCTTTATCGATGAAACACTGCCGGTCGAGCGACGTCAGAAGTTCCACATTCGCACCACGCTTGGCAACTTTGCCTCGCTGTTTCGCCATAAGCGTGTGCTCAGCTATATGCTGGCCAGCGGCTTCAGCTTTGCCGGAATGTTTTCGTTCCTGAGCGCGGGGCCGTTTGTGTACATCGAACTGAACCATGTTTCACCCCAGCATTTTGGTTACTACTTCGCGCTGAATATTGTGTTCCTGTTTGTGATGACCATTATCAACAGCCGCTTTGTCCGGCGGGTTGGGGCGCTGAATATGTTCCGCGCCGGGCTGTGGATCCAGTTCGTAATGGCTATCTGGCTGGTATTGAGCGCGTTGCTGGGCGTCGGTTTCTGGGCGCTGGTGGTGGGCGTGGCGGCGTTTGTCGGCTGCGTGTCGATGGTTTCATCCAACGCGATGGCGGTGATCCTCGACGAATTTCCGCATATGGCGGGCACCGCCTCGTCGCTGGCAGGAACGTTCCGTTTCGGAATTGGCGCGATAGTCGGGGCGCTGCTCTCGACGGCGACGTTTAATACCGCCTGGCCGATGCTGTGGGCGATTGCCCTCTGCGCGACCTGCTCCATTCTCTTCTATCTTTACGCCAGCCGGCCGCGAAAGACGGCGCATAAATGACCACTTAAGGCCCGTGACGGGCCTTTTTGTTGACCCATATCAACCAACCCTCCGTTCGTTTACCCTGTGTTTGTTTCTTTTATGTAAAATCTATTTATGTAAAAAGTCACATCATTGTATTTAAAAAGGTTGAGTTAGATCGCAGAAACGGGTACATATAGCGCCGACGCGAGCCTGCAACGCCTATAAAATCCGCTAAACAGTGCAGGTTGGCGATGATGTGTTACTATAAATGTAAATAAATTGTGAAGTAAATTTGCTTCCGGGGATCTGAACGTGAATACATTACAACTCTCCATTGTCCATCGCTTGCCCCAGAGCTATCGCTGGTCGACGGGTTTTGCAGGTTCGAAAGTTGAACCGATTCCGCAAAGCGTTGCCGGGGAGGATAATTGTCTGGTGGCCCTCAAACTGCTCAGCCCGAGCGATGAAAATGCGTGGCCGGTCATGGAACGTCTCAGCCAGGCGCTGACGGACATCGAAGTGGACAGCTCCGTGCTGGAATGCGAAGGTGAGCCGTGCCTGTTTGTTAACAGCCAGGATGAGTTTGCCGCCACCTGTCGTCTGAAAAACTTCGGCGTGGCCATTGCCGAGCCGTTCTCCGGTCAATATCCTTTCTGAGTGCTAGTCAGCGGACAATAGCTGGCGCGTGTAATCCTGCGTCGGCGCGGTGAATACGCGCTGGCACTCTCCCTGCTCAACGACTTCTCCCTGCCGCAATACCACCACCTGATGGCAAAGCGCACGCACCACCTGTAAATCGTGGCTGATAAAGATATAGGCCAGCCGATGCTTTTCCTGTAGCCCCTTCAGCAGCGCCAGAATTTGCGCCTGCACGGTGCGGTCCAGGGAAGAGGTTGGCTCGTCCAGCACGATCAGCTCCGGTTTCAGGATCAGCGCGCGGGCAATCGCTATACGCTGGCGCTGTCCGCCGGAAAACTCAGCCGGATACCGGTGCCGGGTCTCGGGATCTAAACCCACTTCCGCCATCACCCGCATCACGTCGATTTCACGCTGTTGCGCCGTCATGGTCGGCTGGTGGACGCGCAGGCCCTCTTCAATAATCTGTAATACGCTCAGGCGCGGGTTAAGCGAAGAGTTTGGATCCTGAAATACCACCTGCATCCGCGGACGCACGGGAAGCATCATCCGGCGATTCAGGTTTTGCAGCGGCATGCCGTCAAAAACAATGCTTCCCTGAGAGGCGATCAGGCGCAGCAGCGCCAGGCCGGTGGTGCTTTTGCCTGAACCGGACTCGCCCACAAGCCCAAGCGATTCGCCCGGACGCAGAGCGAAGCTCATGTCTTTCAGAACATGATTGTGATCGACCACGCGACGCAAAATGCCTTTGCGGATCGGGAATGACACCGACAGCCCCTCAACCCTCAGCAACGGCGCGCTGTCAGCGTTAAGCGGAACCGGGTCGCCAGCGGGTTCGCTATCGAGCAGGCGCTGTGTATACGGGTGCTGAGGCGCGCTCAGCAGGGCGGATGCCCGGTTCTGTTCCACGCAGCGGCCGTTTTGCATCACGGCCACCGTGTCAGCGAGCTTTTTCACGATGCTCAGGTTGTGCGTAATAAACAGCAGGCTCATGTTCAGCTCGTCGCGCAGTTCGCGCAGCAGTTGCAGAATTTGTACCTGTACCGTGACGTCCAGCGCGGTAGTAGGTTCATCGGCAATCAGCAGTTCGGGGCGCGTGAGCAGGGCCATTGCAATCATCACGCGCTGGCGCTCGCCGCCGGAAAGCTGGTGCGGGAAATCGTTCAGCCGTTTCGCCGCATTACGGATACCGGTGCGTTCAAGGCAGTCCAGAATTTCACCCCGCGCTGCCTCTTTACGCATTCCCCGATGAAGTGACAGCACTTCATAGAGCTGTTTTTCCAGGGTATGCAGTGGGTTGAGCGACACCATCGGCTCCTGAAAAATCATGGCGATGTTGTTGCCACGAATGCCGCGCAGGGTTTGCTCGTCAGCGTTCAGCAGCGATTGTCCATGGAACAGAATATCCCCCTGCGGATAGCTGACCGGCGGGGAAGGGAGCAGGCGCAGCACCGACAGCGCCGAAACGCTCTTACCGGAGCCGGATTCCCCGACCAGCGCCAGCGTCTCTCCGCGCTGGATCTGCAACGATAAATCCGTCACCACCGTGCGTGATTCGCCCTGTTTTGAAAACGCAATCGACAGGTTCTCTATACTCAGAAGAGGCCGGGTCATGTCATACCGCCTTGTTGGGATCGAAGGCATCGCGCACGGCTTCGCCAATAAAAATCAGCAGGGAAAGGAGCACCGCCACGGAGAGGAATGCGGCGATGCCCAGCCAGGGGGCCTGGAGATTGTTTTTGCCCTGCAACAGCAGTTCGCCAAGGGACGGTGAGCCCAGCGGCAAACCGAAACCAAGAAAATCAAGCGACGTCAGGGTGGTAATGGAGCTGCACAAAATAAACGGCAGGAAGGTGAGGGTCGCCACCACAGCATTGGGAAGCATGTGACGGAAGATGATTGCGCCATCGCTCACGCCTAACGCCTGCGCAGCGCGAATATAGTCGTAATTCCGCGTACGCAGAAACTCCGCGCGCACCACGCCGACCAGCGCCATCCAGCCGAACAGGACGGTGATCCCGAGCAGCCACCAGAAGCCAGGCTGTACCACGCTGGACAGCAGGATAATCAGAAACAGCGTCGGCATACCGGACCAGACTTCAATCACGCGCTGTCCCCATAAATCTATTTTACCCCCGTAATAGCCCTGCACGGCGCCCGCCACAACGCCCATTACGCTGCTAAAGAGCGTCAGCAGCAGCCCAAACAGGAGCGAGATGCGGGTGCCATAGAGGATGCGCGCCAGCACATCGCCGCCGTTGGCGTCCGTTCCCAGCCAGTTTTGCGCGGAAGGCGGCGAAGGGAAGGGGGTGGACGTGGCGAAGTTAATACTGTTCGCGCCAAAACGAATCGGCGCCCAGATAGCCCAGCCGTGCTGCGCTATCTGTTCACGTAACCAGGGATCCTGGTACTCGGCTGGCGTCGCAAACGGGCCGCCAAAATCGCTTTCGCTGTAGGTGGCCAGCACCGGTACATACCAGCGGTCTTTGAAATGCACCAGCAGGGGCTTATCGTTGGCAATCAGTTCCGAACACATACTAAAGGCGAACAGGACGGCGAAGATCCACAGCGACCAGTAGCCGCGACGGTTGTGGCGAAAGCGCGCCCAGCGGGCCTGATTGACGGGGCTTAAACGCGACATCAGCGGCCCTCAAAATCGATACGGGGATCGACCAGCGTATAGCTGATATCGCTGATGATGTTCAGCAGCAGGCCGATCAGGGTGAAAATGTAGAGTGTGCCAAACATCACCGGATAATCACGGGAGACGGTGGCCTCATAGCCCAGCAGCCCTAATCCGTTGAGCGAGAACATCACCTCTATCAGCAGAGAGCCGGTAAAAAACATACTGATGAACGTGGCGGGGAAACCGGCAATCACCAGCAGCATGGCGTTACGAAAAACGTGCTTCCACATGATCTGCTTTTCACCGACGCCTTTGGCGCGCGCGGTGACGACGTACTGTTTGCGGATCTCATCAAGAAAGGCGTTTTTGGTCAGCATCGTAAGCGCCGCAAATCCGCCGATGACCGTTGCCAGCACCGGAAGCGTGATGTGCCAGAAGTAATCGGTGATTTTCTGATACCACGGCAGGGTGCTGAAATCCGCAGAGACCAGCCCGCGCAGCGGGAAGAGGTCGAAATAACTGCCGCCGGCGAAAAAGACAATCAGCAGCACGGCAAACAGAAACGCCGGGATAGCGTAGCCGATGATAATGAATGTGCTGCTCCAGATATCGAAACGGCTACCGTTATAGACCGCTTTTCGGATCCCCAGCGGAATGGAGACCAGATAAATAATCAGCGTCCCCCACAGTCCGAGCGTGATGGAAACCGGCAGGCTTTGTTTGATCAGGGTTAACACCGAGGCGCTGCGAAACAGGCTGTCGCCAAAATCGAAACGGACATAATCCCAGAGCATCCTGAAATAACGCTCGTGCAGCGGCTTGTCAAAACCATAGCGATGAGTAATCTCGGCGATCACCTCCGGATCCAGTCCGCGACCGCCCCGGTAGTGGCTTTCGCTGATGTTGCCCACGCCCGTCCGGGCATGGCTGGCCCCCATTCCTTCACCGCCGCCGCCCGGCATGCCGCCAGCGTGACCAAATTCTATTGCCGCAATTGCCTGGTCCACCGGACCGCCGGGGGCGATCTGGACGATAAAAAAGTTAATGGTAATGATGGCCCACAGCGTCGGGATCACTAACAGCAGCCGGCGGATAAGATAAGCGCCCATCGTCACTCCTTAACGCCGCTCTGCGGGCAGTTTTGCGGCTTTATTCACGTCATACCACCAGGTGTCAAAGCCGAGGGTGTAGACCGGGCGAACGGCAGGCAGGGAGAATTTATCCCAGCGGGCCACGCGATCTTCGCCCATATACCACATCGGCAGCATGTAATAGTTCCAGGTTAAGACCCGATCGAGCGCGCGGCCAAGCGGCAGAAGCTTGTTCTTATCGCCCTGAGCGGCGACAATTTTTGCAAGCAGCGCATCAATCACCGGGCTCTTTACGCCCGGGGCGTTGTAGGAGGAGTCGATATACCCCGATGCCCAGGAGATTTGCAGATCTGAACTTGGCCACGGCTGCGCGGCCCACAGGGTCTGCATCATGTCGTAATCGCGACTGCGCTTGCGGTTGGTTAACTGGGCCATATCGACCTGGCGGATATTCATGGTGACGCCAAGCCGGGCAAGGTTCTTCTTAAATGGCAGCACCCACTGATCGTTTGCGCCGGAGGCAATCAGCAGTTCGAAGCTGAGCGGTTTACCGGTTTGCACATTAACCCGTTGCCGATTTTTCAGCACCCAGCCAGCATCATCCAGCAGATTGCTGGCTTTCAGCAGGTTGTCCCGGTCGAACCCGTTTCCGTCGGACTTGGGCGGTTCAAATACGCGGGTGAACACCTCCGGCGGGAGCTCCGCTTTCATTGGCGCCAGCAAAACCAGCTCGTCCGCGTGGGGATAATCACGGGCGGCATATTCAGTATTCTGGAAATAGCTGTTCGCCCGGCTGTAGGCTCCGTAAAACAGCGCTTTGTTCATCCATTCGAAATCAAACGCCAGGGTAATGGCTTCACGCACCCGACGATCGGAAAAAACCGGGCGCTGAATATTAAACGCCAGCCAGCGCGTGTCCTGCGCGGATTCGTTTTTGTGTTCGTCTTTAACGATATAGCCTTTCGCGAAATTTTTTCCGATATAGCGGGTCGCCCAATTTTTGGCGCTGTTCTCGACACGTAAATCAAACGCGCCCGCCTTAAATGCCTCGAAGGCCACGTTATCATCCAGGTAGTAGTCGTAGCGGATTGTATCGAAGTTCCAGCGGCCCCGGTTTACCGGCAGCGTGGCTGCCCAGTAATCTTTCACCCGGGAATAGATCACGTACTGGCCCATTCGCCAGTCGGTAATGCGATACGGCCCTCCGGCCAGCGGCGGGGTAGAGAGGGGATCGCTCAGCTTATGATTTTTCCAGAAGGATTCGGGCATGACGGGCAGGGAGAACAGGCTCAGCATATTCTCTTTGTTCGGCTCAGGGAGTTCGATTCGCACGGTCAGCGGGGCGATGGCTTTCACCGTGGTGCCCTTGTACACCAGACGAAACTGCGGCACGCCTTCGGTCATAAATTTATGAAAGGTGAATGCCACGTCACGGGCGCTAACCGGCGTACCGTCGTGAAAACGCGCCCGCGGATTAATCGCGATTTCTGCCCAGCTGAAATCATCGGCGTAACGCACGTTCTCAGCAACCAGGGGATAATAGCTGCCGGGCTCGTCGTCGGAGGTGACGAACAGCGTGTCATAGAGGGATTCGGTACGCGCTGCTGCCACGCCCCGCAGGGCAAAGCGGTTAAAGTTGTCAAACGTTCCCGTGGCGGAAAGCGTCACGTTTCCGCCTTTCGGGGCGGCGGGGTTAACGTAATCGTAGTGGTTAAAGTTAACCGCGTACTTCGGCTCGCCAATGACGGCAAAGGCCGTGCTCTCTTTGATGGTCTGCGCCTGGCTCGACAGGCTCACCAGCGCCAATAGCGTCAACACAACGCGCATAATCATAGTGCGGCGGATCCCTTTGTTCACAGGCAGGCTCGGTTGAACAGAATAATAAGGGACAGCGCCGTGATTGTGAAATTATTCCCCGAGCGTGATGTCGGGTTGCCACGTCCTGAACTGCTCCAGCGGCATTGGGCGGCCGATCCAGTAGCCCTGAAGATAGTTCACGCCATGCTCGCGCAGCCACGCCGCCTGCTCCGGCGTTTCAACACCCTCGGCAACGGTTAACATATTCAGGCGTTCTGCCAGCGTCAGCACCGCGTCAAGCACTGGCGAGGTGACGGTTTCAGTCCCGATGGCATTCACGAAGCCACGGTCAATTTTCAGGTAATCCATCGTGAAGCGTTCCAGATAGATCAGCGCGCTGTGGCCGGTGCCAAAATCATCGATGGCAATTTCAAAACCTTCTTCGTGCAGCCATTCGAACAGCTGATTAGCCTCGCGGTGGTTGATCATATCGCGCTCGGTTATTTCCAGCACAATCTGGAAGTGATCGGGTGGAAGGGCGGCGGCAAACGCGCGCATATCCTCTTTAAAGCTTTCCGCATGCAGATGCCCGGGCGCGATGTTGATCCCAAACTTGGCCCCAGGCGGGAGCACCGTTTGCAGGACAGGGGCATCGCGGATAATCAGGTCAAAAAGATGCAGCGTCAGCGGGACAATCAGCTTCTGCGCTTCAGCGAAATTAATAAAGGCATCCGGTGGAATTTCTCCCATCACCGGATGCTTCCAGCGCATCAGGACTTCCAGCCCGGTCATTTTGAGCGACTGCGCATCCACGACGGGTTGATAGACCACGTAAAACTGGTCGCGTTTGATGGCCGTTAGGATCTCTTTCCCCGGATTAAGACGGATAGTAAGAATATAGAAATTCAACAGGCCCGCCGCGATACCGCAGACCAGGCCGAAAAACAGGGCGTACAGCACTTCATCGGTCGTCCAGGCTTCCGCATAAACATGGATGGTCAGAGGCACATTTTTCAGCGTGGCGGTACGGACCGGGATATCAGGCAAATCACGCGCAGGGACCAGCGTTCCGGAATGGGTTGATAACGCATAATCGCCAATAATGATGGAAATACCGGCAAACTCATCCTGTCTTGAGGTGTAGAGGAGATAAGGAGTCAGGTTAAGATTAACGGAGGTAAATACACCGCCGTCCTTCACCAGTGGGTTGCGATACCAGATGGCAATCGCGGGCTTGTCCGGCATCATGGGGGTGCCCGGCAGGAGCGCCATATCAACCTGTTTATTGATGTGCAGTTCAGGAATAAGCGCTTGCAGGGGGACATTCATCGGGCCGGTGGCGGAAGAGCAGTAGGCGTTTTTATCCCTTACCAGCAAAAAAGCGCGCACGTTGATGCTAAAAGCCGCCCGGGAGGTCAGGGCGGCACTCACTTCCTCGCAGCTGTTCAGCGTGAGTGGCTGGAGCGTATCAATCGACATTTTGAGCTCATCGAAATAGCTCTCCATGTAGACGCTTAAATCGGTAATAAGGGTATCGAATCTGACGTCTCGCTTGTGATAACTCCAGTAAAACTGTAATGCTCCCAGGAGCAGGGCAGTGAATAACCCCGTAAGGAAACTGAGAAACAGAATCTTGCGGTTGCTGGAGAAGTAGCGGGTAAACATAGATGTCGTGATTCCTGAAATGCCGCTGGATAGTTATCAGTGTAACGGGCAAAAAAAAACACTGCCGGAGCAGTGCTTTTTTTATCGTATCGCCAGCCAAGGGATAACCAACGATACGACAGCAATATTAACTACGGCTCAGAACGCGGCGAGCTTCGTTGTAGCGCTTCTTCCAGTAAGGTTCGTTCATGCTGGAAATCGTCACACCACTGCTGGTGGAAGCATGGACAAACTGATCGTTACCGATATAGATGCCAACGTGTCGACCGGTTGAACCCGCTCTGAACAGGACTAAATCGCCCGTGCGCAGTTTAGTGCGCGAAATGGATTTGCCCATTTCCTGCTGTTCATAAGTAGAACGCGGAAGGTCTAACCCAAACTGTTCACGGAACGTACGCTGTACGAATGCGGAACAATCGATGCCTTTCTTGGTGCTGCCGCCCAGACGGTAACGCACACCTTTCCAGTCAGCATACTGATCCATAATACGCGACTTAACATCGAGATTACGTACCATATTTTCAAATTCATCCTGAGAGGCTTGCAGTGAAGAGGAATCTTCCATTCCCACAACACGCGTCTCAGGATGCATATTCTTCGCGGTATTCGTCGTACTACATGCCGAAAGCAGAACCGCCACTGCAATCGCCGGGATCCCCCGCAAGATATATCTCAAGATTGGTTGAGATTTGACCATTTTGTTTGTTTTCCCTTGAAGTCCTTAACGAAAATATCGTTATAAAAATGCCAACCGTGACGAGACTAATAATCTGTTCACAATGAGACAATTCTTTATGGTGAAAACTGTGGCTCAACGCACAAAATTATTCACCATGATAATAATTATCTCAGTGGGGCAAAACGAGTTCGAGGTTAACCGATTGCACGGGGTATTGCGAGCAAAAAAGTCCGTTTTTTTATAAGAAAATGTGATACACAAAGTTACAGCGCGGAATTGCTCAAAATGCCGCCATTCATATCGGTAATCCCTGCAATTGCTTCATTTTTATCACGAATTGTATGACGGGATGATGACAGCGTTGAATGACGCCGAAAAGAAGTGACGCAGGGATCGAAAACGATCCCTGATGAATGGTGTTAATTTTCGTTATTTATTTGTTTCCAGCTTGTTTAAATTTGCCAGAAAGATAGCGATCAAAAATGCCTATTATGCGATCGCTCAGTGGGGTCATCAGCACCCACGGTAAACCAATTAACACCGCCGTGAGGGAGCCTACGGCGATATCTGTCAGCCAGTGAGCGCCAATCATCACCCGCGGGAATGCAAATACCACCACAATAACCAGGGCGATGGCGAAGGCTTTTTTACCAAAATAGCGCAGCATGAAGCCTGCAAAAATCAGCAGCATCATACCGTGGTCGCCCGGAAAACTGTCCTTCGAGGCATCTTTGGTTGGAATATGAAGCAGCTCGCTGACGCGGTTAATATTCGGGAAAAAGAGCGTAGGACTGGCGCGTTTAACCGGCATCAGATGCTGCGCCAGCTGGTTGATAATCACGGCCGTCAGCAGCATCACCAGGCCGATAATCAGAATACGGCGACGACCCGTTTTGTCTTCCTTCAGCCAGAAGGAGAGCATCAGACAGCCCATTGCCAGCAGCGAACAGCCGTCAAACGCGCGGTTGTTGGTGATCGCCACCAGCCACAGGAAGGCTTCACTCTTCGCCAGCGCCTGGTTAAAGAAGTGGAACAGCCCGGAATCCAGCGGGAACCAGAAACCGTGATCCGCCGGGATATACCAGGAGAAAAAGATCGCCAGGCCGGCAGCGTTGAGCAATAAAATAGCAGGAAGTCGAGTCGTCATAGTCTTCAGCAATGTGTGAAATCAGGGGCAACGTTAGCCGCCCAAACTTAAACGAAGCTTCAACAGGCTTGACTGGAGGGCATTCCAGTCGGTATTAACCGCACTAATTAACTCTATCCGGCTGTCGGGTGGCGCGACGTTCTGGGTTTCAATAAAGAAATCCTCGCCCTGACGGTTAATGCGCACCAGACCATCCGGAGTGCGCATGATCCCTTTTACCCGCTCAACCGGCGCGAGTCTCGCCCATTCCAGTATACCAATGGTGTCGAAAACCGTATCGGCATCGAAGATCCACCCGCAGGCCTGGTGCCCCTGGCCGCTATTCAGGTTGCGACGCCAGCGCTGATGCTCCGGCAGGCTCAGTGCAGCCAGGCCTTGCTTCGCGCCGTGGCTATGCGAATGCTCAGCGCTGGCAGGCAGTTGCGTCTGGTTGAGGCGGGGAAGGTCGAGCAAGGCGCCATCAATGTTGCCCTGGGTCGTCTGCACATACTGACGTCCACCGCCAGCCTGCTGCCACCAGGACTGGAACGCGGCCTGACTCTCAGCCGTCGCGCGATCGGATTTATTCGCCACGATAATATCTGCCGAGGCGAGCTGGTCGCGGAAATTGTCATTATTGATCGCTTTTTCATCCAGCAGCTGGCGGGGGTCGAGCAGGCAAAGCGTCGCACGCAGCTCAAGCCACGGCTCGTATACCGGGGCGGTCAGTAAATCAAGGATTTGCTTAGGATGCCCCAGCCCGGTGGGCTCAATCAGCAGACGGTCCGGCTTGCCCTGACGCAGCAGCGTATTCAGCCCGACCTGCATCGGCAGACCATTCACGCAGCACATACACCCGCCCGGGATCTCTTTCACCATCGCGCCGCTGTCGGCGAGCAACGCGCCGTCGATCCCCACTTCGCCAAATTCGTTGACCAGCACGGCCCACTTTTCCGCCGGGTCTTTATTGGCCAGCAAATGCAGAATGGACGTAGTTTTACCGCTGCCGAGAAAACCGGTGATCAGGTTGGTTTTGGTCACGTGCGCTCCGATAAATAATTGTGATGTAGTAACAACTATCTATCATCCTGACGAAAAAATCGGGCATTGAGAAGAGGGAGGGCGAACGGAGCACAAAACCGTTCGCCTTAAACGCAATAATCGCTAAATTTTTAACGTTTCGATAACGGCCTGGCGCGCGCCGAGCCGGACGAGGCGCTGGTACGCGCTGGTGATTGCCTCGACAAAGACAGGGTTTTGCGGCAGGCCGTCGCCAAAGATTTCATTTAGCGTCAGCAGGGCGCTAACGCGTTCTGCGTCGCTGCTGGTAGCGACAATGGCCTGAAACTTGTCGCTCAGCGGATCGCGTACGTCAATGGCGTTGCCCTGTTCGTCCGTACCGCTGACGTAGCGCATCCAGCCCGCCACCCCCAGCGCCAGTAATGGCCAGGCGGTGTTACGCTCAAGATGCACGCGGATCCCATCCAGCATGCGCTGAGGCAGCTTCTGGCTGCCGTCCATGGCGATTTGCCATGTACGATGCTGTAGGGCCGGGTTGGCGAAGCGGTCAAGCAGGCTGTCAGCATAGGCTGTCAGATCAACGTTGGTGATGCGCAGCGTAGGGGCCTGCTCATTCAGCATCAGCCTGCGGGCCGCCTCGCGGAAACTGTCGTCCTGCATACATTCATTTATGTGCGCGTAGCCGGCAAGGTAGCCCAGATACGCGAGGAAGGAGTGACTGCCGTTCAGCATCCGCAGCTTCATCTGCTCCCAGGGCAGGACATCCTCAACCATCTGTACGCCTGCCACCTCCCACTCCGGACGCCCGGCGACAAAGTTATCTTCCACTACCCACTGAATGAACGGTTCACAGCTGATGGCGCAGGGATCTTCAACGCCAAGTTCCTGGGTGATTTCCGCGAGTGAGACGTCGGTGGCGGCGGGCACGATTCGGTCGACCATGGTACCAGGGAAGCTAACGTGCGCCTCGATCCATGCGGCCAGCTCTGCGGAACGCTTTCCGGCCATGCCGAGAACGGCATTTTTCACCACGTGGCCGTTGTCGGGAATATTGTCGCAGGAGAGCACGGTAAATGCCGGCAGGCCCCGCTCGCGGCGGCGATGAAGCGCTTCAACCAGAATACCCGGCGCGGAATGCGGCTCAGACGGGTGCTCGAGATCGTGCAGGATGCGGCTGTTCCGCATATCCAGTTTTCCCGTCGCCGGATCGATGCAGTAGCCTTTTTCGGTAATGGTGAGGGAGACAATTGCCACCTGCGGTTCGCAGAATTTCTCAATAATGGCTGCCAGCGAGTCGAGTTTGGCGTTCAGGCACTCTTTTACCGCACCGATAATAATGGGCTGATTGCCTTCGGCACCTTTCTCCAGCACGGTAAACAGATGATCCTGCGCCCGGAGCTGGCCCATAAGGACATCGCCGCTAAAGAGGCTAATCTCACAAATTCCCCAGTCGCCTCCTTTGGCATTCAGTACCCGGTTTGTTAACAACGCCTGATGCGCCCGGTGGAACGCGCCAAAACCGAAATGGACGATGCGGGAGCGTAACTGCTCGCGATCGTAGCGGGGCTGCTGGACATGAGCAGGAAGCGCGGTGGAGGCAATAGTCTTCATGTAATACACACCTGATTAACCATTAATTAACAATGCCAGTGTAAAGTTATATGACAACAAATTAAATTGGTAAGCCGTAAATATCCCTGTTATGTGAGTTTGATCAATCAATGCCGCGTGCTGTATTGACCACTTCGATTAAACATGTATGGTAGTCGTCATTGAGGTAACACATATTGGTATAACAACTTGAGAGGGTGGGGCAATGGAACAAACCTGGCGTTGGTACGGGCCGAACGATCCGGTTTCTCTTGATGATGTGCGTCAGGCTGGCGCAACGGGTGTGGTCACGGCGCTGCATCATATTCCGAACGGTCAGGTGTGGCCGGTAGAGGAAATCCAAAAGCGTCAGGCTCAGCTGGCAGAGAAGGGGTTAACCTGGTCTGTTGTGGAAAGTATTCCAGTTCACGAAGATATCAAAACCCACTCCGGTGAGTGTGATACCTGGATTGCGAATTATCAGCAGAGCATTCGTAACCTGGCAGCCTGTGGTATTGATACCGTCTGCTACAACTTTATGCCGATCCTGGACTGGACGCGTACCGACCTGGAATATGAAATGGCTGATGGTTCGAAGGCGCTGCGTTTCGATCAAATCGCTTTTGCGGCTTTCGAACTGCACATTCTGAAGCGTCCGGGGGCGGAAGCAGACTACACCGCCGAAGAGCAGCAGCAGGCGCTGGCGTGGTTCAATGCCGCCGGTGAAGCGGACATTGAGAAGCTGGTTCGCAATATCATCGCGGGCCTGCCGGGGGCGGAAGAGGGTTATACCCTCGATCAGTTCCGCGCGCGCCTGGCGGAATATGGCGATATCGATAAAAACCAGCTGCGTGAAAACATGGCGCACTTCCTGCGCGCTATTGTGCCGGTGGCAGAAGAAGTCGGCGTGCGGCTGGCGGTTCATCCGGACGATCCACCGCGCCCTATCCTCGGCCTGCCGCGTATCGTGTCTACGATTGAAGATATGCAGTGGCTGAAAGAGACGGTGGACAGCATCTACAACGGCTTTACCATGTGTACGGGCTCGTATGGCGTGCGGGCGGATAACGATCTGGTGCGGATGATCGAAACCTTCGGCGATCGCATTCATTTCACCCACCTGCGTGCAACCTGCCGTGAAGAGAACCCGAAAACCTTCCACGAAGCAGCCCATCTTGGCGGCGACGTGAACATGGTTGCGGTGGTGGATGCCATTCTCTCTGAAGAGGTACGTCGTAAGCAGGCGGGGGATGTGCGTCCTATCCCGTTCCGTCCGGATCACGGGCACCAGATGCTGGACGATCTGCGCAAGAAAACGAATCCAGGGTATTCGGCGATTGGCCGTCTGAAAGGGATGGCGGAAGTGCGCGGTATCGAGCTGGCGCTGAAAATGACGAAGTATCCTGAACTTCTTTAAGCCTGATCGCCCGGTGGCGCTACGCTTACCGGGCCTACGAAAAACCGGCTCTGAGGCCGGTTTTTGTGTTTTTGTAGGCCGGGTAAGGCGCAGCCGCCACCCGGCAAACGCCGCAATCAGTCAGCACGACCCATATAGCGTTTTTCTTCGATATGGATACGGATTTTCTCGCCCGCTGACAGGTACTCTGGCACCTGTACGACCAGACCGGTAGTCAGGGTAGCCGGTTTGTTACGCGCACTTGCAGACGCGCCTTTGATGCCCGGCGCCGTTTCAACAATTTCCAGATCAACGGTCTGCGGCAGCTCCAGCGCCAGCAGCACGCCATCCCAGGTCAGCACCTGCATGTCCGGCATCCCACCTTCTGGAATAAACAGCAGCTCTTCTTCGATCTGATCTTTGGTGAAGATATACGGGGTGTAATCTTCTTTATCCATGAACACGTATTCGTTGCCATCGATGTAGGAGAAATCAACGTAGCGACGGGTGAGGGTCACGGTATCAACGATATCGTCGCCTTTAAAACGTTCTTCCACTTTCAGGCCGGTGCGGACATCGGAGAAACGCATTTTGTACAGCGTTGCTGCGCCGCGGGCGCTGGGTGCCTGAATGTCGATATCTTTCACAATCAGCAGTTTGCCGTTGTAATTCAGTACCATACCTTTCTTAATTTCGTTCGCTCTTGGCATTGCAGTAATCCTGTTTACGGGAGGTAAAAAATATCGCGCCAAATTACTCGCGCGCGGCCTTTCAGGCAAGCGGAATTCGTGGGTTTTGCTATCAATACATAAAAGGTGTTACTGTGCGCGCAATGCCCGACTGCGCGGGCATCTGCCACCAACAGAGAGCATGTATGGATTGTCGTTCCGACTGTGGCGCGTGCTGTACCGCACCGTCCATCTCAAGCCCCATTCCAGGCATGCCGGAGGGCAAGCCTAATAGTCAATCATTCGCAGTATAAAAATGATATAGCTAAGCAGAAATGACTTTTTTGCTAAGTGTTTCAATTGAATGTGAAAAGCTCTCTCCATAGCCAGTTTTAGACAGTTGTAATAACTCATTTAGTCCAGAATGACTTGTAAATGAAAGGTTCTCGTACAGACATATAGGAAGTTCTGAATTGTCTTTAAATCTTCTGTCTGGGCCTCCAGACTTGTTCACATACTTCCATGTCCTGCCTACGACTATGGCATCTCCAGGTACACTTTCGCTTTCAATGAATCGACTATCACCAACATTAACGAATAGCTGGTTATAACCAACAGCGCCTACACCTTCACGGTCATAAACAAGTACTCTATCTGGAAAAAAATGTAATGTTTGGCGACCGACATTGATAGCAATCGTCTCAATATTTGTTTTAACAAAGGGAGGCTTTGATTTGCTGATAGAGGTTACTTTTCTGCGTAGTAAGTTACCAGCCCCGGCATGATATTTGGGATCATAAACGGCTCCAGAAGCTTCTATATGCCAAACTTTTGAGCAGCTTGCGAGCTTGGCTCCACTATCATGAAGTTGCTGGTAACATGCCATCATTTGATCATCAAAATCATAAAAAAGAACAGTAGTCTTTCTTAGCTGATCGTACATGTAAGCTAAAACAGATATTGCTACCCCTACAATAAATCCTATAGCGAGGCACCACTCAGGCCATGCCTGTGAAAAACCGTAAAGTAACAGCGCAATCGAAAGGCACATTACCAAGGGCCATATTTGTGACTTCTTACGTTTATTGTTCAACTCTTCAAGCAGTTCTCGGGAACTTGAATCAACGATTTCCGAGATATGGGATGACTCGATTTCCTCAAGAGGTGCATGTGTAGTGTCATGTTCTATTCGGGATTCGTCTGATACATTCAGAACCTTCTTTCGGTTCTGTGGGACCAGGTTTGGTGAAAGCGAAGCACGATAATAGACTCCGCCAGCACCTATGTGGATGTAATTTCCTCTTGGGCCAGTACCAAACCTCAGTCCTTTCATACCAATGGATGCACCGACTCCTGATTTGGATAGGTTAAATCTCATTAGTCCAACGCGAATGCTTTTCCTAACATAAATTCCCATAGTAACTCCATGTAATAAGTAGCAATGCTTCTGAGCAACATCTAAGAGCGATTTTACACTGAAAAAGAATAGGTTAAGAAATTGGGATTATTTTCATTATTTTTCAATCAGTTATAAGCTAATTGCTTCATTTAGAAAGCTTCGATATAGATGGTATGCTACCAGTCAGTAGGACATTCTGTTACTGTCAATGATTGAAGGTGGATTAGCAAGGATTCTATAGTGAATTGTCGTATCGATTGCGGTGCTTGTTGTATTGCACCTTCAATTTCAAGTCCAATTCCGGGAATGCCGCAGGGTAAACCTGCTAATGTAAGATGCGTTCAGTTATCAGAAGATAACTTATGTGGCATCTTTGGCTCACCCCTGCGCCCTAAAGTATGCGGCAGTCTACAACCGTCGATAGATATGTGTGCTACGAACCGTGAAGAGGCAATTATTTATCTTATCCAATTAGAGGAAGAAACAGCACCTATCGATTGAGAATAGTTTCCATTTAGAATTTTATTCGGCATTATTTTGTTTTTTTAACCGCTCTACTTCCTTGCGTAAAGCTTCATTCTCAGCCAACAAAGATGCATAGTCAGAAGACGGTTCACCTTCGGATAATTTTTTAATTTTTGACGGACCACGTCTTTTTGTAACCAATTTGTATTCAGAATAAAATCGAAGGTTTATATACCCATATTTCGTATCGGGGCTAGTCAAATTGTAAGTTGTTTTATAGACGGAACGTCTGGTCGTTGAGTCTATGGATATGGTGTCATTAGTAAAAACCATCTCAGGTGCAGATAGGTACGCTACATTGTCTTCACAGATGAAAAGATAACATAAAGCAGATTGGTTGCTTTCAACAGGTGCAATGATCCAGCGAGCAATACCTATCAATTTATGATCAGGAAGCCGTTGTTTTATTTTTCTGACCCGGTCTACTTCACTTTTATCGAGGCCCAGAATGAGGGCTATATGGTTGAAAGAAGGTTTAAAAATGAATTGCGATTTTACGCGGCTATTGTCCACCCGGTTAAGTTTTACCGTGGATTCGCGAAGGAAATAAGGTTCTTTTTGTATTCTTTTAGGAAAGATTGTAAAGTGTAAATTCATGGTTTCGTCTACTTGGAATCGTTGTTGATGCCATTATTTATCATCTTCCGTAGACAATCAAATTTTGTATGTCCCAAAAAACGCGACATGCAAATACATGCATTTTTAACATATTGATATATATAGATTTTTATTTTCATTAAAACGCCTTGAAAGAGACATAAAAAAGACATGTAATTGTGTAAATTATTGATTTATAGCATTTTAAATTTCACCTATAATATATAGCAACTTCGGCTGCGCCTCGTTGAAATCATACCCAAGCAATAATTCTGGAAGAGTTCGAGCGAAGCGAGTTCAGACGTGAGCGTAGCGAACGGATGACAGGGATCAAACTGATCAGATCTTTTAACAACACAATATCAATACTACGAGTCGCGTAGCGACGAAGTATCACGGAGTGAGCGAAGCGAACAAGTGATGGTCTTACATTTAACATTCAAAAAATGTTATCTGTCTCTTCGGCTTCGCCTCGTGAAACTTCGTCGCTACGCGACTCGTTGTTCATACTTAAGAACAGTTGATATGTTACAGAAAAAGAAGATGAACTGATCAAACGTTCATTGTATTTGTTCGAAACTGTATTGTTCTTCGTTCATGGATTATGACCTTTATAGGTCTTACACACTTGTTTTCCGTTATCGTTCCGCTGTTGCGATCCCTAGTTTCAAAGAGGATACAGTCTTCGACTGGCTCAACCCTTTCGCATTGGCTTTCTGTTCGAGTTCACGGATACAAGTTGCGAAGGGGCGAACTAATTTCTTCGCGTTGTGTTTCGCTCGTTCCTTATCTTCTTTTGTTCGTTCGGTAATCATGACTTCTCGAACTCAGAGAAGGCCGAAAACATTTACATTATTAATCTGCCTTCTGAACTGCTGATGAATACATATTCAACTGTTCTAAAGATAACTTGTACATGTGGAGCAAAGTAACAACAGACCTGAGGCTCCAAAGAACATAATATTGATTTTGCTTACAGTTGGATAGCTACTTGAATTCGGAAAATAAGGTACTATATCTTGTAATGGTCGATTCAATTTTTGGTATATACAGTGGAAGTCAAACCATTTCGTGTCCTTTGTTTAGATGGCGGTGGTATGCGTGGCGTTTATCAAGCGACGTATCTCAATACATTCGCGCAGCGTCTGCATAAATCTGGCGAAGGAGCCATAGATCCAGGCAGAGCGTTCGATTTAATTGTAGGAACCAGTACGGGCGGGATAGTTGCCTGCGCGCTTGCTGCGGGGGTCTCACTTGATAAGGTTGTTGATCTTTATCAAGTGCATGGTGGAAAAATTTTCCCTCGGCAACGATTACGTGCTTTACCTGTACTGGGGAAGTGTGTTCGTGCCCTTTTTTCTGGCCTTGCATCTGGGGATCAAGCTTTGCGAGCAATCCTTTCAGACTCCTTTGGTACCGAAACTATGGGGCAGGTCTATATTCGTCGTGGAATTGGGTTAGCCATCACAGCAGTGGATCTTAATCGCCATGCTGCCACAGTTTTCAAAACCCCTCATATGGATCGTCTTAATGGACGCGACAACGACCGACTATTGGTCGATGCCTGTATGGCAACTAGTGCCGCTCCTATCCTGAGATCAATAGCTCGTTTATCTGAACCAGGTGGCGGAGCAACTGTTGATTATGTTGATGGGGGGCTCTGGGCAAATAATCCGGGAGCTGTGGGAATGATAGAAGCACATGAAATCCTTCAACAGAGAGGAGAGATTGAGCGTCCGATTCAGTTATTTATGCTCGGTACACTTCCAGTGCAGGGAGGCGAAGAACTTATGAGTGCTAATAAATTGCACCGAGGTGTTTGGGGATGGGGGGCAGGAATTAAGGCTATCACTGTAAGTATGAATTCACAGGCAATTGCGTACGACTACTTGGCTCGTAAAATCGCGGAGCTACGAGGAGATGGGAGTTTTGCATATCGACTCCCTGCACAATGCCCATCAGGAGAACTCCAGAAGTATTTAGAAAATATGGACGATGCACGTCCTAGGGTGCTAAATGCGCTTGCCCGGCAAGCCATATCAGATGTTGATTACGCTTGGGCTACGGCAGAATCAGTAAGTAAAATGGGCGCGTTTCGAACTGCATTGGCTAGCTCGCCCAATTATAGTTGTCATTAAATCCGAGGATCATCATGACCATTATTGATTGTAATAAAGAGATGAAAGGGTATCACTCAGAAGAAGTGAACCTTTCTAACGCAGAGCAGGCAGAAATGCGTAGCCGCCGTGACAATGGCCGAACAAGGCTCCAAAATGGATTGACAAAGGCTGGGCATCCTTTGCCAAAGAAATTCAGCTCTCAGGGCTCATATGCGATGCGGACAATGGTTCAGGATGATGCATGTGACTACGATATTGATGACGGTGCGTATTTCGATAAGGAAGATCTTAAGAACGCTGAAGGCGATTATCTTAGTGCTCTTGATGTTCGTAAGCGGGTTAAGAAGGCTTTGAAGGATGACCGGTTGGCGTACGATGCGGTTGTCAAAACCAATTGTGTGCGTCAAGAGTATCCCGATGGCTATCACATCGATATTCCAATTTATCGTACGACCTGCTCTAAAGATATTTGGGGGAATGACGTCATAGAGTATGAATTAGCAAGTGGCGACGAATGGACTAAATCAGATGCACGTAAGGTCACGAGCTGGTACAACGATGCCGTTGGTAATGAACTGAAAACAGGGGAATCAGATACCAGTCAGATGCGCCGTATCACCAAACTTACTAAGAAAATGGCTAGAAGCCGTAATGCCTGGAAAAAAAAGACAACCAGTGGCATTTGTATTTCTAAGTTAGTTGTAGACAATTTTATTGCTTGTCCAAATCGGGATGATGATGCTTTACGTGATACATGGAAGGCAATCAAATTGCAGTTAGACGTAAGTCAACGTATAGCCCACCCGGTATTTACTGATAAAAATCTTGCAGAAGAAGACGACGAATGCGTTATTTTTTTCCGGGGATGTCTGGGAGATGCGCTCGAGGTATTGAAGGTTTTAGACGAGCAAGATTGCACAAGTAAAAAGGCTGGCGACGCCTGGGATGAGGTGTTTAATACAACCTATTTCAGTGCTCAGTTTACTACCACATCTAAATCGCTGTTACGGCCTGCGGTTGCTGCCTCGACTACTTTATCTTTTCCTAGTCATCCCGTACAACCAAACAAATCATCGGGATTTGCCTGATGAAGTGGGCTATGGACGATCCCGTGCGTTTCCTGAGGGAGAAGGATGAACTCACGCATCTTGAAACCGAGACGGGTTGGCTAAGCACAGCTTGGCGTATATCTGAAGAGGGCTCGATCACCGTTGATATCGACATGTATATCCATGGACGATTGTTTGCAGGGGAGATGACATATCCGGACGCGTTCCCGGATTCTCCGCCCTACATACGTCCGCGAGATAAATCAGAGCGGTGGACTAGTCATCAATATGGCGTGGGTGGCTCACTGTGCTTGCAGTGGCGGGCAGATAACTGGCATAGCAATGTGACTGGTGCAGATATGGTACGCAGTGCATACGAGTTGCTAAGTACAGAACAGCATCCTGAGTTACCTCATTCTGTTCCCTCTGCGCATCGTTTGACAGAGGGGCAGAACCTTAATTTTATATTTCGACGTTATGTCCCTACCTCCGAAGTTGAAAATATATTAACTGTGCTCCCACTTCCGTCCAGAACCCGAATATCATCTTCAACTGTGTATAACGAAGGGTCGGCGGTAATGTTCATAGCAAGAGTCGCTGACGCACAGGATGAACTGCGAAATGTTTCCGATATCCCTCAAGGGCTCATCGATTTTGTTAGTATTTTGTCATTATCTTATGAGGGTTGGGTCTTTAGAAGCGACTACTTTAGCCAGAGGCAATCCTTAGATTCCGTAGAAGCATTAATACAGGTTTTGATGATGGCCGGTTTTAACACCGATGACGTTTTGGTTAAGGAAGGGGATAAGTACAAGGCTAGGACGATCATATTACTAGGCAAGGAGTGGACATCACTGCGAGTATTCCTGATAGATTCTGGGGAGCAACCAGTTCTGAGGGAACATCGAGTTGTCAGCTCTCTGAACTCAGCCTTAAGGCTTTCGGAAGAATCACAGAAGTTGAGTAAGGTCCGCATAGGAATTGTTGGGCTGGGATCTGTAGGCAGCAAACTTGCAATTTCACTTGCTCGTTCAGGTGTTAGACAGTTCTTATTAGTCGATGACGATTATCTCACGCCGGGCAACTTAGTGCGTCATGAGTTGGGGTGGGCCCATGTGGGAGCGCACAAGGCATGGGCCGTAAGCAATACTTTAGCGCTGATAGCGGCTGGAGTGAAAGTGGATGTAAAGATTATTCGTCTTGCGGGGCAAGAGTCGGCGGTGACAGCAGCAGCTGCACTAAAAGATCTGTCTAATTGCGACTTGTTGATCGACGCCACAGCTAATCCAGAAGTCTTTTTGTTGTTAGCAGCGACTGCCCAGCGAAATAGAATACCTATGTGCTGGGGGGAGATATTCGCAGGTGGTTACGGAGGCATGATCGCACGAGCACGCCCTAAACACGACCCAAACCCATTAGCTGTGCGTGACGCTTACCATTCTTATCTATCAACCCTCCCCGAAGCACCATTTAAGAATATGGCTAGCTATGATGGAAGTCATGAACAACCACTTATTGCATACGACAGCGATGTAGGTTTTATTACTACTGCACTGACACGGCTGGCTGTGGATACTGCATTATGCAGAGAGCCAAGCGAATTCCCGTATTCTTTGTACTTGCTTGGTATGCGTCGTGAATGGATTTTCGAGGGGCCGTTTGACACACTGCCAGTTGAAATAAGTGGAGAAGGCTGGGAACGCGACGAAAATGCTGTGAGAGATGAAGATAGGGTAGAAGTTGCAAAGGAATTAATAAATATGTATGAAGGAAAACAAAGTGCTAACTCTGATCCTACCGACTAAGCAGCACAAATTAATGATGGCAGCGCTCCGAAAAGCTGGACAACGTGAAGTCGGCGGTATTCTTATGGGTGAAAATGTCGGGAATAATGTTTTCATCGTTCGTGAGATAACCATACATCGTCATGGTACGTTTGCATCCTTTATGAGACGTATTGAGGATGCTATTGGTGGGCTCCGTGCTTTTTTTCAAGAAACTGGCTACGATTATGTTCGCTTCAATTATATCGGTGAATGGCACTCACACCCTTCATTTGAGCCATATCCAAGTAGAAAAGATGATCTGTCTATGTTACAGATCGTAAAGGATGAAACTGTTGGAGCGAATTTTGTAGCTTTGTTGATCACTAAGCTTGGCCCTGACGGAGAGATGATTTCAACAGTCCATACATATCTTCCTGATGGTTCGAAGATTCCATCAACTTTTAAGATTGAGCCGTAACTAAGATAGAGGGATAGGGTTTTAATTTCTTGAATTTAAACGAATAATATTGATGCTCCTTAGCTTTTTTTATATTTTTTCTTATTTCGGCGGTGGCGCATTATCACTCAAACCATACCGACGGTTTCTGTTATATAAAATTCCACTATAATCAAAAATATCACTACAGGCCACTTTCCGCATCCCACAAATCTTTTTCTTTATCAGTTCTCGCTTCAGCAACTGGAGAAAACTTTCTACATCTGCGTAGTCGTGACAGCAACCGCGACGACTCATACTGTCCTCCAGTCCTTGTGATCTCTGGAACGACTACCACTCGTGGCTCGTGCACTTAAGACCTTGAACAGAACAAACAGCACCTATTTTTGTGGATTAGCACTCAATGAAAGTGCTTTGCCTAAAGTATTCAAATATTTTAGGTTGAAGCAGATAACCAATATACGCAAAATGTTCAAATGATTATATGCCCGTCTGGCGTCTGGCGTCTGGCGTCTGGAAACAACGGCTTATCGGAACCTATCATCGATTTTGCTTACGGTTGGGTTTGCGAACAGGAAAAAGCATCACAGCCCCATTACCATTGCTGGATTGGGATTTCACATCGTCAGGTAAGATGGTTTGGAACGCCAGATAGAGGGAGCGCTGGTGTTATTACGGAAACCCAGACGGGATTTATCGCTGATGGAGCCAAGTTGAGATATCTGTTATGAAGAGACCAATAGCTCACAAAAATGATCGTCTGCCAGCGCCGAGAACAAATCACTTTACCCCTGAAGCAAGAGAGCGTGTTATCAATGGACTTGTTGCGACGGCTAAAGCTGACTTCATATCCTTAGTGCACTGGCTGAAAACAGGTAAACAGAATGGTGAACCTATTCCGTTAGATAAATGCGAAAGTCTTCGAACCTCAATGCTTAATCTTGGAACCCTTAAAGCTGGTGTGCAAACCGACTGGAAGCAGGCGATCCAGTTGATGGAAAAAGAAATAAAAAAAAGCCATCAACTGAATGCCTCGGTTCCTGCTCCCTCGCAGCTTGTTACCGGTGTTCTAAGAAATCTTAATGATATCAGCGAGAAGATTGCTGCGGGTAAAGTTGTTCCTGAGATGCTTGGCAGGCTCGAAAATATGCAGCAAATGATTGCCAACCTTAAGGATAATGAGGGGCTGGTTAAAAGTATCAGCATTCTAACCCTAAGCGCACAGGATGCTTTGCGTGGCTATAGCAATAAGCAGTCAAAATCAAAAATCAGGAAGCCTGAAAAAGCAAATCCTCTCCTTCGTGACGAGCATTCCTTTCGTGCCGAGTGTGCCCCTCTGATCGGGGAAAGAGATATTTTCATAATCGCTAGTTGCCTTATTTCAATGTCGGCTCGGTTGGGGCAGTCCCCTGTTAGCCTGGCTAAAAGAGCAGCCGCGTTAAAAGGTGTCATCAAAACTGGGCTTTTGCCCGAACTGCTGGAGTTACTTCAGCAGGATGTGGAGTTGAATGCCTTAGTTCCGCTCAACATAGACAAAGATGACATTACTCGTAGTGATGGTGGTAAGCTTGTGGGATTGACAGGGGTCGTTGAGGGGGGCTCCTCTGTCGGTGTGGAAGCACAGCGTATTATTACCGCAGAACTTAAAAAGCTCGCGTATATCTCCGCAGTTCAGCGCGTTTATCTGGATACAGCTCGTTTAGGACTGGCTTTGGAAAACGATACTTTTAAGGTTATCGAGGAGGTAAAACGTATTGCTGAGAAGCACAATTGGAGTCCATTATCGGTTGCGGTGTATGCGACTTCCAAAACGCCTGGCATAAGGCCGGATATCGCCGGAGATGTGATTACTTTACTGGCACAGGATGAGATCCTTTCAGCGACCGTCAAACGATAACTTTATTTGTATTAGCTCAGATTTGGCCTGACATAGGTGTGGCCCAGGGCCGGACTCAATCTGACAGTCCGCTCCGTGCTAGGAGCGGGCATTATTAACTCCTATCTGCATCAATATGTGGGAGCAGGTCACCAATGATTTTTTAAAAAATAAGAATGTTTTTTCTCGCAGCAACGTTTTACTGGTAACCCAGATAACCACTACAATAACAAAAAGTTTAGAACCGCAAATATCGCGGTTCCATACAATGCAAACAAATTAAATTTGATTGTGATCAATAGCTAATTTCTCAAGCTCACTATCTATATTGAAATAAGAAACTGCCATTATTTCAGTATCGTCCTCTATGTCGTCATCTTCAGGATTTCCTTCATAGAAATCCTCATCTTCAACAGCTAGTCCTTGCGCTTTACTAAAACTATTAACAGATAGTTGCTCAAGTTTGAAGAATTCCATGCTGAAATTTCCTTTAGCACTATCACTAATGACGCTATAGTAAACCATAATATCCCTTCCCTTTTGATGATGTTCATACGCAATATGGTCTTCAAAAACATCTCTATTAGGATGTATGAACAAATAATTTTCTTTGGCAAAAGGATCGGGATTCGAATTAAATTTTTCAGTAAGAAAATCTGTACGCCTTCCTTTCATCTTCATGTTGCATCTTTTGCAGGATGCAGCAAGGTTTTCGAGCTCAAACATATGCTTCACATGCTGATGCTTAGGAAGAATATGTTCAATATCGATAACAAAATTGAACTCCCCATGAAAACTTCTCAAGCAGTAGCAGCATACAAACCTTTGCCTTGTTTTCAGATGCTCTTTTATTTTAGTTTTCAATTCACTTAGACAGTCATCTTTCCATGACTTGTGCCCCTTATTGACACTTGCGCTTATCAGAGTAAGTTCGTTCTCAGAAAATTGAAAATTAGCCATTGTGGTTACCTTTCAATTTTTTCAAAATTTCAATAACACCACTTAGAAAATCTTTCTGATTAGAGTCGAATGATGCTTCACGCATGGAGAAAATTGCATTATAAGCAACATCATAACTCACCTTTTTATCCGAAAACTGCTTGAGTAAACCATTGCAATACTCTGAAAGATATCTATTTTTTGGTGTTAAAACACCAAACAATTCATAGTAAATCTGCTCAATATTGTTATCATTTTTCTTATGATTAATTGGAACTAATATTGAGTTTTCAACGCTTACAAGAGAAATGCTTTTATTATACGCCCCATCTTCCATGGCAATTAATGGCGAGTGTGTTGCTATTATGGTTTTAACTTCAGAATAACCTATAAACCCTTTCAGAAAACCAATGTAATCACGCTGCCATTTGGGGTGTAAACTATTTTCTGGCTCATCAATTAATATTACCCTTGGAAGTTTATACCTTTCGCTTTCCTCAATAAATCTATTAATAAATAAACCAAGCGATAAGATATGTAACTCTCCTGAGCTTGCATGATAAATAGGGAAGTATCTACCATCTTTTCTAAAAAAAAGCTCGCTGCCAAATAGAGTCGAACGCCTAAAGTCACCTATCCCTTTGACAAAATATTTTTCTTTTTTTACATGGTCACTATATTCTTGATTTTCTCGATGGTGCGACTCGTAAGATAGATGAAAATCATGTGATTCCTCAAGGAATATCGAAATTTCCTGAGCAAATCCCGGGGTGATTTCTTTTCTTTCTATAGAATTGTATTGGAAGTGTTCTTTAGCATAAGAAGAATTTACTAAAGTGTATTTGGTTTTTTTATCGTATGCATTGTAACTTTCCTCGACTTTATATAAAGGCTTTCTTCTTACTACAAAGTCATTATCAAATCCGATATGACTTAAAATATAAAAAATCTCTCTAGGATTATGATTTTCAAGTAATCGGAAAAAATAGGAGTTTATTGCCCTTTCAAAGTAATTTCCATAAGGATGTTGTCTTGCTCTTAGTGAATAATAATCATGTTTACTGGTCCTACGAACTAGCGGGAAAGGATTAATCAAAGCATTTGAAATAAGTGCTATACAGTATTCATGCTTGTGTTGTTCAAAAAAATTAAGTAGGTACCTTGTTTTCCCTTTACCATTCTCTCCAAGAATAACTGTTACATCTTCCATTTTAAGATCCTTATCATAATAATTAGCTCATTACAGTTAAAATTAAATCGGCTAATAAACACATATAATCTGATCACTTACAAGTCAATTACATATTATCTATTATCGCTTAAAAATCACATAATTGCACATGATGTTATCGGCATCTACTGGGTGATCTTTATTTTGGTATTTGAGGTTACTATAAGAAAGCAAATGATATAATTTAGTTATTATTTCCTTGTTTATTAAAAAATAAAGATACTATTTTAATGTAATCTCTAATGTACTAAACCGGTCCTAAGGGACACATTAGTATGTGGACAGCGAGCCCGCTGGCTCGAGCCGAGTACAAGTGGGGACGAGACCATCAGACCCTAGCCGAACGGCCCTGAACGCTACGCGGTCTGGCGGAGCTTAATGGCTGTTTCGGTTAGCGGAGTGGGGCTTGATGACCCAGCAACGTTAGGGGGCCGAGGGGGACAAAATGCCGGCCGAAGAAAGTTAAGACCACTATGAATGCTTTCGCCTGTACCGGATAAAACTAAAACCGACACAGTAAAGTACTAAAACCATTTCAGCACCATCTGGCTGATTAGTGCCAAGAACGGATATTTCTAATTTCTCATTGCATTAATCATTGGAGAGGAGGTCACATCGGCGGGGATAAGAAACTATCTTCCTTGTCCCTTGGCCACCGGTTCATTTCTACTGGCTGCATACAGTGTTGGCAGGCTACATCATTTGGGATTTACCTCACTTTCCCTCCTCCCCAGAGCATTTACTGAAGGATCTACCGGAAACGGTCGGTTTCGTACGTAAAATGTCCCTTGAAAGAAGAAAGTAATGAGCGTAAAAATGTATATGAATTAGGCGGTGAAATTATTTCTTAAATTTGCAAAGGAGAACGATCATGAGCCTTAAGCCAGGTCCGAAACGAATTGCCGACTCAACAGGGGAACCTGATAAACGCCAGCGCGACAATAAAAAAACTCCGGGAAATACTGACAAACTGAAACCCAGTAAAAACCCAAAGAAATAAGTCAGTTACTCTAAGCCCTACGGGGCTTTTTTCTTTTCTCTCAGACCTGGTTAAACAACTACCGAGATGATCCTCCTAAAGCGTTTGAAACTCTTTTATACAAAACACTATACGCGTGGTTTCTGAAGATGTCAGGGCTTTGTACGGAATCACCTCGAATAAGCTATGCGCAGATAAACTGCTGCTACTAAATCTATGCTCTAGTTTAATGTTCGCTGTTCGCTGTTCGCTGTTCGCTGTTCGCTCAGAGCGGACAGCCAGATTCGATAGTACTCTGTCTATGGAAATTGTCAGTTCGAGTCCGAGCTAAGACACTTTATTTGTACGAGCTTACCAATTCCTTTTTGATCCGGTAGAACGTTGCACGACTGATAGCAGCAGCTTTCATTATGTGGGCTGGTTTAACGTTCTGTGCCAACATTTCGCGTACCACTTCCCGGGCTTGCATATCCTTTTCTTTCCCTGTGTACAGACCTTCCGCTTTTGCTTTCTCGATTCCCTGAGCCTGACGTTTACGACGGGTTTCATAATCTTGTCGTGCCATTGTCGCGAGGATATCGATTAGCATGGCATTGACTGCTCGTAGAATGCCGCTGGTTAAGTCATTACCGGACATTTCAACCATCTGCCAGCTTGTTGGCAAATCCATTGACGCAATAACCAGTCCTTTACTGTTCAGCGTGGCTTTGAGTTCAGCCCACTCTTTATGTTGAAGACGACTGAGACGGTCAATTGCTTCAATAAGAAGTAGATCTCCGGGTTGCGCTTCCGCCAGTAGATGCATTAGTTCAACACGGTCCAGCTTCGCACCACTTGCATTCTCAATGTATTCTCCGACGACCGACCAGTGTTTGCTTCGCGCAAATTCGCGCAGGCTAACTAAAGCACGATCAGCATGTTGGCCTTCAGTAGATGCACGGCAGTAGATACGAACATTCATTATGGATTCTCTTTTAAATATCAAATCAATACCCATATGATACATCGCGTTGTTTTTATGTCAATTTAGTTAAATTTTAACCCTAGTGAGACTTTGTGTCATGGTCTTAATCAGGTATACCCTAAAGAGACCTACAAGATGGAGGAAAACATCGACAATTTTGAAAGGAAGGGGATACCCGATTAGCCTTAACGCAGTAAACCACCCGCACAACGCGCTGAGATATCACTCTCCGAGGGAACTCCGGCGGCAGCGGGCGTTGTTAACTTAAAATACAAAAATTGTCCGGGAATGGCGGATCAAGAGCATCCGCAATATTACTCTTCTGGCGTGCAATTAGGCCAAGAGGGAATTAATAGCCAATTGGAAGTTTCTTGCTTGGTTTGTTTATTTCTTCCCTCAATTTGTATTGATTGTAAGGCTTGTAGCCACGTTCCCAACGACCGTTGGTATATTTCTTGCAGCGTCGCTCAATAACATGCTCCATTTTTTCAAGAATATTTTGTTCTAATTTGAATAACTGGTCATATGTACCATCATGCTGACGGGCGTCTGCTGATGCAACAGTTAGAAGAAGGTCTCTGCTTGGTCCACCGTTTTGGCAAAGAGAGTCATCCGGTACTTTGGACAGGTCTTTTGCAGTTAGCATGAGACCTGGTGACATCGCCCAGGAACTAGCTGATAATGATGCTACTGAAAGAATGGTAGTTACTAATAGCTTCTTCATTATATTATCCTTCTTTGAATTATCATTCCTACTATTAGGAAGTTAAAATATCTATATTGCTTTGAACTTTTTGAATGATTCTGAACTGCCTACTTGAGATGGACGCAAGAGGCTATATCAAAAATGATGACTGAAATTTTAATACAACCTTCGTAAGGTGATTTTATTTCATTCTTCCATGAGTTCTATTTTTGTTACATGAGTGCCATTGCAGTATATTTTCAAATCTTCAGGCGGGGACTTCACTGCGTTACGGATTTTATTCATTGTATCTATCGTTAAAATATCGCAGCCTTCCATATACATAACCTTGCGAGTATCAATATCTGATATGTTAGTGAAACAGCTACTGACCCATGAATCAGGTATTTCAATTCTATGTATCAGTTTCATATACTCAATGATGAACGACTCTGTCATGTGAAATCGCCCGATCGTGTATTTTCCGATATACGCATTGCCAGAAGACGAAGGTACCCAATCGTTTTTTAAAACTAGAGTCTGTGCATTATTTCTCATTTTCAGACTCCAGTTCATGAATGCGATTGTTTGTCATGTCAATAAGGCATGTCTGTTCGTTATTGCAGTCGGATTTTTTCTTTATCCATTCTCTTTGAGAAGGGAGTAAACGTTTTCGTGTTTCAGGGCTAAGTCTTTTCCAGACAGCATTAAGTTTCTCATCGCTTGCTTCATAACTGTGTGTATCGACATTTGAGGTTGCTGCATTTTTTTTAGTGGCTTCGCTGTGGTTATTATAGAAAATGGGGGCGCGAACTCCCTGAGCGTAGTCTTTAGCTGCTTTGTCCCACACTCCTTGGCCATTGGCCGTAAGTATTTTCCTGAATTCTGTAGTGTTAAAACTGTAATTGCGAATCTCACCATTGAAATCCAGTTTCACTTTAACGAGTCCTGACTTCGAAATGCCAATCAAGAAATCCCCAGCTTCAGAACCAAGTGAACAGACTAGTTCCTTCGCATCGTCGTTATTCTTTGGGCGTAGTCCGTGCATCGTGAATCTGCCGTTATCAGTTGTAGCAGTGATATCTACAAGCGGTATGATCGATGATGATTGCTTTGCCATCGCGAAGCATATCCCCTTTAGATTTACATTCCTGTCCATTCCGAGAAACATCAGGGCATTTTGATCGTTGCTGGCGACACCAGCTGATTTTGCCTCTGGCAATAAATAGACGGTATTGGAGGCGGCGGTAACACCTGAAATGAACACAACGCCTGATGCCATGATTTTTAATTTTTTTATAAGGGTAGTCATTCTGGATACCTTCTTTCTACTGCACTCCATCGAGGGGCAGAGCACCATCCCGTGAGTCTTGCTTGTGAGAAACACTACTCGAAGAATCATGATCTTACATTGATCTATAAAAACTATCAATAACGAGATATTGATACATAAAAACGATCAATTGTGATATGAAGAATTCCGATATTGCTTTGATGTAACTGAAACGGAGATAAGGCTATTGGGGGCGTTGGTAGACTTCCCCTTGACAGGTATGCAAGGGGAGAGTGATTTACTGTGAAAGTTTTTCTAAGTCTTCCAGAGAGTTAATCTCGTATTTAATACCGTTGACTGTTGCATACGATTTACTTCTAGTGCTATCTACCTTGATAGCCAATCCATTGCCTTCGTCTTGTTTAACACCATCCTCCAGCTTGGTTATAAACGACGGGTTTAGAATGCTGATTTCATGCTTGTCCTTAATATGCTGTGCAAATTTTTCAGGTGAAATCAGTTCATCAATGAAGGAGTGCAACACAAGTCCTTGCATTTTTAGTAAGTCATGATCATTTACTGTCTGTGCTTCTACATACGAAACACCAGGTGATCGGTTTCGATTGAACTTGATCACGATTCTCTGTTTTGTCTCGTCGGCGAAGGTTACTTCAAAATGACCATGCCGCCCATCAATGTCATAACAATCAATACGTTTGATAGCTTGCTTAACCTTCAGCCTAATTCGCTTACGGTCAGGGTTCTTAGTGTCATGAACATCGAAATTTCGAAATTGATCCCAGCCAGTAGTTTGGATTTCAGAACGACGGATTTTGTACTGCTGAAATTCTCGCTCAAGCGTAATTTTTTTCTGGTTATTGGCATTAATCTGATCTGCCAATTCTTCGAGCTCATCTGTCAAAGTTGCAAGCTTTAGCAGCTTTTTAACAGCTTCTGATGCCTTTTCAATTTCAGTTTCATACCAGGCCGTTTTATCTTCTTGGTGGTTGTTCCAGACATGATCAGCGATTAGTTGCAAAACAGTGTGCTCAAGCTGGTATGACGTAAAACCTTTTTTACCGCAAGGTTTACCCTGAACGATTTTTGAACCACATATGTAACGGTACTTGTTTTCACTTGAACCAGATTTGAACATGAAAGAACCACATTTGCCGCAAAAAAGAATACCGATACCTGAGAGTAGCGGGATTTCTGGTTCAGGGTTACCTACTGGATATTTTGATGAATTACGAGTGATGGCGCGGTGTCGATCTAATTTCGAAAGTGTCAAGTAGTCCACTTCCGACATAAGAGCAGGGTAGTAATCAGGGATAATGAAGGTTTCTTTTAACGGCTCATCTGATTCGGAATCGTATATGATGACACCTGATTCATCGCGTTTATCCAGCGTGAAGGTTTTTTGTCCGTGAACAGTGGGGTTCAAAAATGTTCTGATCAAATGTTTACCCCATTGTTCAGTTTTGGGTGTGAGCGCTTGACCTGTCTGGTCTTTATAAACCCTCTTTTTAGGAGCAGGGTAATGTTCGTTAAGATATCGTTGGATTCCAAGAAGAGTTTCGCCGTTTTGTTTAAGTTCGATAATCTTCTGAGCTGCGGTAAAATATATAGGATGTGGAATAACGTATCCTGATTTTGTGTCTACCCACCAAACATTTTGACCGACAGATTCTATTGCTTTTGCTGGTGTTCCCGATTCTCTTGTCAGGTTGTGCCGTATCAACGAACGGGCCTGGGCTTCAACTCGATTCTTTTTTGTCAACGATTCATCGTGGGCGCGTGTGAACATCAACAATGAAATGATTAAATCAGTTGGATTATTCTTTACGTCCGCGTACTTATAGACCTTTTCATCCATGCCAGTAACAACGACTATCCCCCTGCTAAGTATGTTCTTGAATATATCCAAAGCGCTCCAGGCATCATCACGACTAATGCGGTCAAGATTTTCGACTACTAGCCAAGAGCCAACGGGAACTTTAGCCCCAATCTGCTTGATGAACTCCGATAGCTTCCCTTCATGAGCATTTTTTCCTTTGAACGCAGACATGCCGAGATCGTGGAAAGCCATTGTATCAAGTTCGAGATTATAGCGGGCCGCAATTTTTAGAGCGGTATCTTGCTGACGCTCTAGGGAGTTACCTTCCCGTTGTTTCACAGATGAAAAACGCACGTATGAATACAGCTTGGGTTTCATTGAGTGTGATTCCCTTCGGATGGTATTGATTAATCGGATAGACCTGATGCTAACAGCAGGAATGTGAATTTTAAACAGTGAATAATTATATGTTAGGCAAGCCTGCCAATACCCGCTGCGTTCAGCTCTCTGACACTAACCTGTGCATGATCTTTGGCTCGCCCCTGCGCCCGAAGGTGTGCTCCGGGCTCCAGCCAACCGCCGAAATGTGAGGCAGTACGCGCCAGCAGGCCATCACTTATCTGCTTGAGCTGGAAGCGCTCACCGCGCCTTAAACGTCTTTGATTCGCGTCAGGCAGTTCAGCGTCAGGACGCACATCACCAGCGCAATCCAGAACACCGTATGATAGTTCCAGATTTCAGCCACAACGCCCGCCAGTGAGCCTGCAATAATCCAGCCCACGCGGGTGGTATTAGTATAAAGGGTGGTGGCAGAGCCTGCCTGACCCGGCATCAGATCCTGGAAGTAGAGCATGCCGATACCGGCCAGGATACCGATGTAAATGGCGTTCAGCAGCTGTAAAGCAAGAAGCAAGGCTGGCGTATGAACCGTCAGCATACCGACATAAAACAGCAGCCCGGCTACGGCGGCGACGCGCATCAAAAAGCGCTTGCCGAAGCGCTTCGCGTAATAGCCCGCAATCAGCATGGTGGGGATCTCAAGCCCCGCGGCGGTTCCCATCATGATCCCGGCCAGCTTCTCCGGCAGATGCAACTCATCAATAATAAACAGCGGCATATTAATGAGATAGAGGCTGTTGGTTCCCCACATTAGCGTACAGATAATGAATAACAGCAGCGCGTCGCGCCGGTTACGTCGCGGAGCTTCCAGCGTACCGGTCGCCACTTTCGGCTCTTTGCGCATGGAGGGCAGAAAGAACCAGACCATTGCGCCGCATACCACGAAGGCCACGGCTGCGCTGAGGTACATCACCGTAAAGCCAAAACCCATCGCCAGCGCGTAGGCGAGCGGGGGGCCAATCACCCAGGCCAGCGACACCTGCGCGCGCAGTATCGAACTGAACATCACCGCTTCTCGCCCGGTGCGGTCGGCATGCTCGCGGGCAAGGGCGAACATCTGTGGGTTGGCGGTCGAGCCGAAACTGCTCAGGAAGACGCCCACGAACAGCAGAATGAAGTAGTTACGGTTCCAGGCAAACAGCAGGCAGGCAAACACCCCGAGCAGGCAGCAAAAAACGATCAGGCTTTTGCGATCGCCTTTGCGGTCTGAACGCCCGGCAAGAAACTGGCTGACGAAAATGCCGATGATGGCGCTCCCGGTGAAGAAGAAGCCAACCATCGCCGGGCGGGCGTGGACTTCGTTGGTCAGAAACAGGCTCAGCGTAGGCGTTTGTAACGCACCGGCAATACCGGTGAGGAAAGCAACGATCAAAAACGCCGTTGACGTCAAATCAAAAGGCTTTGGTGAGGCGGCAGCGGGGGTGTTATGCATGTTCAGTCTTTGCGAGTAACAGAGAGAGGCGGAGTTTACGCCGCCTGTCATTAAATAAACAGAGGGCAAAATCAAGATTGCCACAATAAATCAAAATAGCATTTCAGTTTATCGCCGTTTCGCTGAAGCGTGCTGAACCTGTTTGCTGAACATCAGCAAAAACCTCCCGACTGAAGAAGAAATGTGCTGCACTTCTAAATTCTGCAACAAGAAATGTAACTTTTCTTGCAACCTTTTGTAGAAAAGACAAGACTTCTTGAAACGTTTCAGCGCTATCTTGCATGTCCTGACGAAGCAGGTTAGCGCTTATTTTCTCAGTTAAGCTGAAACGATTCAATTTCAGCAGGAGAGGAGAATCATGTTCCAGTTATCTGTTCAGGATATTCACCCGGGCGAACAGGCCGGAAATAAAGAAGAGGCTATTCGCCAGGTCGCCGCTGCGCTCGTGCAGGCTGGCAACGTGGCTGACGGCTACGTCAACGGCATGCTGGCGCGTGAACAGCAGACCTCCACCTTCCTCGGTAACGGTATTGCAATTCCGCACGGCACCACGGACACCCGCGATCAGGTGCTGAAAACCGGCGTGCAGGTCTTCCAGTTCCCGCAGGGCGTGCTGTGGGGCGAGGGTCAGGTGGCTTACGTGGCGATTGGCATCGCGGCCAGCGGTGACGAACACCTGGGCCTGCTGCGTCAGCTGACGCACGTGCTGAGTGATGATGCCGTCGCGGAACAGCTTAAATCCGCCACCACTGCTGAAGAGCTGCGTGCCCTGCTGATGGGCGAAAAACAGAGCGAAGCGCTGAAGCTGGATAATGAAACTCTGACGCTGGACGTCGTCGCGTCCGATTTGCTGACGCTCCAGGCGCTTAACGCGGCCCGCCTGAAAGAGGTCGGTGCGGCGGATACCACTTTTGTGACGCGCGCCATCAATGATAAGCCATTAAACCTGGGTCAGGGCATCTGGCTGAACGACAGTGCTGAAGGCAACCTGCGTAGCGCTATCGCGGTCAGCCGTGCTGCGGTTGCCTTTGAGACAGACGGCGAACACGCCGCGATGCTGGTAACGGTTGCCATGGCGGACGATCAGCCGGTTTCCGTGCTGAAGCGTCTGGGCGATCTGCTGCTGAACAATAAAGCTGAAAAACTGCTGAACGCAGACGCGGCGACGGTGCTGGCCCTGCTGACCAGCGACGATGCGCTGACGGATGACCTGCTGAGCGCAGAGTATGTGGTGCGTAACGAACACGGCCTGCATGCCCGTCCGGGCACCATGCTGGTGAATATCATTAAACAATTTGAAAGTGAGATCACCGTGACCAATCTGGACGGTTCGGGTAAACCAGCCAACGGGCGCAGCCTGATGAAAGTTGTCGCGCTGGGCGTGAAGAAAGGCCATCGTCTGCGCTTTACCGCGCAGGGTGCGGATGCTGAACAGGCGCTGAAAGCGATTGGCGATGCCATCGCGGCCGGTCTGGGGGAGGGCGCATAATGAGCAGACGTGTTGCGACCATTACGCTGAACCCGGCTTACGATCTCGTGGGTTTCTGCCCGGAAATTGAGCGTGGCGAAGTTAACCTGGTGCGGACGACCGGCCTGCATGCCGCAGGAAAAGGGATTAACGTGGCGAAGGTGCTGAAAGATCTCGGCATCGACGTCACCGTTGGCGGTTTCCTCGGTAAAGACAACCAGGATGGTTTTCAGCAGTTGTTCAGTGAACTGGGCATCGCTAACCGTTTTCAGGTTGTGCAGGGCCGTACCCGCATTAACGTTAAGCTGACCGAGAAAGACGGTGAAGTGACCGATCTGAACTTCTCCGGCTTCGAAGTGACCCCGGCTGACTGGGAGCGCTTTGTTGCCGATTCCCTGAGCTGGCTGGGCCAGTTTGACATGGTGTGCGTCAGCGGCAGTCTGCCGTCCGGCGTCAGCCCGGAAGCGTTCACCGACTGGATGACGCGCCTGCGCAGCCAGTGCCCGTGCATTATTTTCGACAGCAGCCGCGACGCGCTGGTCGCCGGTCTGAAAGCCTCGCCATGGCTGGTTAAGCCTAACCGCCGCGAACTGGAGATCTGGGCGGGCCGTAAGCTGCCAGAATTAAAGGATGTGATTGACGCTGCCCATGCGCTGCGCGAGCAGGGTATCGCTCACGTGGTGATTTCGCTGGGTGCAGAAGGTGCCCTGTGGGTTAACGCCTCCGGGGAATGGATTGCCAAACCGCCTTCAATGGAGGTGGTCAGCACCGTAGGTGCCGGGGATTCGATGGTTGGCGGTCTGATCTACGGTCTGCTGATGCGCGAATCCAGTGAACATACCTTACGTCTTGCTACCGCCGTTGCGGCCCTGGCCGTGAGCCAGAGCAATGTCGGTATTACCGATCGTACCCAGTTAGCCGCGATGATGGCGCGCGTTGACTTAAAACCTTTTAACTAACAGCAGGAGAGGAATAATGAAAACGCTGCTGATCATTGACTCCGGTCTCGGACAGGCTCGTGCCTATATGGCGAAGACCCTGCTGGGCGCGGCGGCACAAAAAGCGCACCTGGATATCATTGATAACCCGGGTGATGCTGAAATGGCGATTGTTCTGGGCGACAAAATCCCCGCGGACAGCGCCCTGAACGGCAAAAAAGTGTGGCTGGGTGATATTAATCGCGCGGTGGCACACCCTGAACTGTTTCTGAGCGAAGCAAAAGGTCATGCTACGGTTTACAGCGCACCAGTGGAGGCGGCGCCGGTTGCAGCCACTGGCCCGAAACGCATTGTTGCGGTAACGGCCTGCCCGACAGGTGTAGCGCACACCTTTATGGCGGCTGAAGCCATTGAAACCGAAGCGAAAAAACGCGGCTGGTGGGTGAAGGTTGAAACCCGCGGCTCCGTGGGCGCAGGCAATGCCATCACGCCGGAAGAGGTGGCGGAAGCCGATCTGGTGATTGTGGCGGCGGATATCGAAGTGGATCTGGCGAAGTTTGCCGGCAAGCCAATGTACCGCACCTCTACCGGCCTGGCGCTGAAGAAAACTGCGCAGGAGTTTGATAAGGCGCTGGCAGAAGCCAAACCGTATCAGGCAACCGGTGCGGCTAAAACTGCGACTGAAGGGAAAAAAGAGTCTGCCGGTGCCTATCGTCACCTGTTAACGGGCGTGTCTTACATGCTGCCGATGGTAGTGGCG